>JAEHJW020008828.1_pt1 | contig 11934 bp, 17 predicted proteins | sample 9271431 | NCBI WGS metagenome assembly JAEHJW02
CGCGATGCGTCTCCTAGAAGGTCAGTGTCCAGCTGCCCGAAAGGTTCATGCCGGTGGTGAACGAGATCGGACTGATGGTCTTGCGCGCAAGCAGAGGCGCGGGCGCCGTCGCGCCGGGAAGCGCCACGCCAGCCTGGTTGGCGAGCAGCCCCAGCTCCTGGATCGTGATGCCCAGCGCCCCCGAGTCGTAGGCGCCTTCGTTCGTCCATACCACCGTGCCGTCGGCGGTCGTCCCTCCCACGACGGCGCCGAATGCCGGGGCGGCCGACCCTGACGTGCCCGCGGTTGTGCACTTGTACCAGTAGCCGTTGCCCGGAGCGATCGTGGCGCCCAACGCGTACGCGGTGCTTGCCGCCCAGGTGTTCGAGATGGCCGCGGCGGTGGTCAGGCTCCAGTTGAACTGCGCAGAGCCCGGACCCGGGCTGGTGCCGTTCTCAACGTGGCTGTCAATCGCCTTGTAGTACGACGGCGCGGTTAGCGCGCTATCCGTCAGCGACGGCGCGGTTCCGTTCGATCCGAAGCCAATCGCGGAAACGAACTGTCCGGCCCCGTCGCCGGCCAGCAGCGCGGCCAGCGCCGGCAGCCCGGAATTCACGAACAGGTTTTTTTCCTCGAGCGTCCAAATCAGCCTTCCCTCGCGGTACAGGCCCAGACGCACGATTCCAACAGGCCTTCTCATTATTATCCTCCTTGAAGAACCGCCACGCCGTTGAGAATCAGGGCGGGATCGGCCACGGCCGGTTCATCCGCGCCGTACGTGATCCCGCTATGCGCGTATTGTCCGTTGTATTGCGGCGCAACCGGCCCGACCGCGTCCGCCAGCGCCAGCCCCGCCACCGAAAGCGTCTGGGCGCCCTCGACCGCAACCGGCGCCGTATCGAGCTGGTACTCAAGCACTCCCTCCAGCGTGAGCTGGTCGGACACCGCTGGCCCGTCGTCGGCCAGCGGCGCTTCGGCAAACCAAACCGAGTCGAGCCACGCCCGCGCGGGCTTGAAAAAATTGGCCACCGCGCTGACCGTCTCGGGGGCGTTGCTCTCGACGAACTGTCCGCCGCCGATCTCAATCACCACCCGGAACACCGCCCATCCCTGGCTTGCCGGATAGGCGGTGCCGCCCCAGCTGCTCTGGCCCTCGAGCAGCGTCACGTTCGGCCATCCGAGCGCGGCGAGCGCGGTCTTAATCGACCACGGCGTCCCGCGGTAGCGATGCAGCTGGATCGCGACCTTGAGAAGCGCGCGCTGAACCTCGGACGCGGCCTGCGCGCCGGCGGTGTCCGGCGCGCCCTCGGTCAGCGTGTCGATGTCCACCAGCGCGTCGATGTCCGTCAAGGCGTCGACGCTCGCGTTGCTCGGCACCAGAAGCTGCCAGAGCGGCGAGAGGATATCGAACTGCCAGGCCAGAAACGGAAGCGCGCTGTCGGGTACCGAATCGATCCGGTAGACAAGCATCGGCGTCAGATCGAGCGCGTCCAGGCGCTCGATCAACTGCAGAAGCGCCTGGCTTCGCTGGTCGTCAATGGAAGGCGGGATCGTCAGTTCAGCCATCGCAAGCCAACCCGTGTCTCAGCTCTGTTCGCTGCCAACCTGCTGCCCGAGAGTGATCGCCGTGCAGTTGGCCCATTGGCCCGGCGAGAGCTGGATGTAGGCGGGAGCCGTAAGCGAGACCTGGTACACCCCCGCCACCGACAGCGCCGCGATTACCTGGCTCGGCACCACGTCGCGCTGGATCTTCGACGCAAGCTGTATCGCGAACTCCTGCGCCGCCTGGTTCACCGCCGCCATCGTCGCCACCGGATCCGCGTCGGCGTAAAGCGTCACCGTCCCGGCGATCTGGTAATCCACTTCCGTGACGGCGAGCGCCGCCACGGTGTCCGTCAGCGGGCGCACCGTGTCCGCGCTCAGCGCCGACTCAACCTTCGCCAGCAGCGCCGCGCTCGCGATCCCCGCGCTGTTCGGCGCCCCGGCCGGTTGCACGGTTATCGGCCCGGTCAGCACGTACACGGTCACCGTTCCCGGAACCGTGCTTTCGATCTGAACGTCGATTATCGAAGGGTCCGCGCCGAGCGCGAAAAACCGGTACGCGCCCACCGGACCCGCCACGCTGAACTCGCCGGGCGCCGCCTGGATCCTCGCGCGCAGATGGTCGTCCGTCTCCGGAGCCGACCCGCCCGCGGTCGTGGTCGTGTTGGCCACGCTCGCGACCAGCGCGCTCGGACTGAGCTGCACGTCCACCTGGCCCGGCAGATAGCCGTTGGCCGAGGGACCCGCCACGGTCGCCGTCGCTCCCACCGAGCCGCTCGTCGCCCCCGCCGGTATGGTCAAATCCGAGTTCGTCGCGAACACGAACTGCCCGTCGCTGGTCCCGGCCGCGGTGCCTGCCGGGATCGTGTATGCCACCGTGAGCGCGCTCGTGAGCGTGAACTGAAGCGTGGTCGTCGCCGGTTGCGCCGCGAGCCGCGTCACGCCCAAAAGCTGCCCCAGGTAGTCAAGCATCGGGAACTGCGCGAACGCGAGCAGATTCTGCTCGCCCGCGTACTGGATCGCGTTGCGAACCAAAGACTCGCGATAAGCGTACAGATTTATCAGAAGGCGCTCGACCTGCGCCGGCTGTAGGACTCGACCAGCCGCGGCCTCGAAGGCCGAAATCATGTCGGCCAGAATAAGATTCGGGTCGAGACCGTCCGCGTCATCGACGAAGACCGGCGGCGGAAGCGCCGGAATTCCTGCACCCATCAGAAGCCTCCGGGAAATGTCACGGTCGTGGTCCGGGCGGGCGCCGTCGCGCTCGCTAGCTTGAGCGCCCACGTCACCGACACTTCGAGCTGCGCGCCCGCCTGGCCGCTGTTCGCGGCCGCGGGCGACGCATTCACCGCCACGATACTCACTCGCGGCTCCCACAGCGTGATCGCGGTACTCACTTCACGCACCATGGCCGGAACCGCCGAGTTCATCGATAGTCAATGTAGCGCCAGATGTCGACGCCGAAAGTCGGACGAAGCACGTCCGACCCCTTCGGCGTGGTCAGGATTATCCTGATACACTGGTCGACGTCCTGGATTCCCTGCACCACTTCGCCGATCGCGCCCAGCTTGAGCGACCAGTCCGCCGAAGTGATATCCGCGAGCGTTACCGCTTCGGCGCTCATGCGATCACCTGGCTCGGCGCGCCCGTGTCTCCGCCTTGCGGATCGGGATGAACATGCGAATTGTAGGTGTCGATTATCGTGTCGATCGTGGTCTTGTGCTCGGAGGTCTCAAGCGCGATATCCCCCGCCGGGCAGCTTATGGTAAGTTGATGCGCGCCGGCGTCGTATATGATCTCGCCGCCGTCCTCGAACGTAATGCTGAGGACGTGCGCCGCCCGGTCGTACTCGAAGGCCGCGCCGTCCTTGAAGCCGAGATAAAACTTGTTCGCGCTCGCGACCGGAGTCGTGTCCGCCTGCGAATAGATCGCGCCGAGCACGGCGCCAGCCTCGTAATGCGCGTCCATCAGGCACACCACCTGCTCCCCGATATCGGGAATCCAGTAGGCCTTGTCGTCCTGGGTTTTCTGCACCACGATCGGAAGCCAGTAGCTCGTCATCCGGTCAAGGTCCGGAAACACCACCCGCACCCGCGCCGTGCTCACGTCCTGTTGCTGGACGATCCCGACGCGCATCGGCCACGCCGCGCGAATCTCTTCACTGGACACGCCTTACCTCCACGTCGGTGATGTAACCGACCTCGCGGGCCATGTGATGGCGCGCGCTGCGTATCAGGTAAACTCCGTCGAGATTGCCGAAGCCCGAAAGCGTCACGTTGTTGCCGGCCGAAAGCGCGGTCGAGCCCGGGGTCCTGAGCGCCCCCTCGACGAACCTGAGATTGTTCGCGTGAAGCGCGGCCGCCGCCTTCAACGCCGCCTGCTGTCCGTTCTCGCATCGCACCACCCGCTTGAGCGTGTCGCCCGTCGGCATCGTCGCCGCCGGATTCGCCGTCTGCGCGATAAGCGTCTTCGTGGTGGGATCCTGGTAGGAAACCAGCGCGGACTTGTAGATATGCCGCGTGCGGTTGTTGAAGCCGAACCTGAGCGTGTCGGCGCGCGTAACCGTCTTCACCGCCGCCGCACTCTCCAGCGCCGAGCGCGCGTAGAACACGAGCGAGCTTCCCCGCACCGTGAACTCGAAATCATGCTCGGCGGCGAGCCGCTTCAGGAACCCGAGGTCGGTCTCGCCGTTCTGCGTAACGCGGTTGAACTTCAGATCGGCGGCGCCCGGCGCGCTCACCACCGAGTAGCCGTACTTCGCCGCTATCGTCTTCGCGATCGCGAGCAGGCTCTGGCCCTCGTAACCCGCGCTGTTCGCGGTGCGCATCGCGGGCGTGACGAACGCCGCCAGCCCGCGCATCGTGAATGCGTCGGGCGGGCCCGACAACTCCAGTTGATCGATCTCGAAATCGCCGCACGGCAGCATCGGCTCGCCCCGGTAGCCCATCATCAGGTTGACCTGGTCGCCGAGCCCCGGGTACCACGGACCCTGCCACCGCTGATCGTGATCCTCGACCTCTATCTCGATCTCGCCGGAAAGCGCGTCGAGATGATCGATATACGTGATACTCACAACCATGCGTGACACGTCAGCAGTGATATCCACACCCTGGTAAGTGAGTATCCACTCGGGCGCGCGCACGGGATATGCAGTCGCCGATCCCATCGTGTTCCCCGCTTGTTACTGCCCGGCCTGCTGCTTCCACGGCGGCAGGTTCACGGCCAGGGCCTGGTTCTGCTGAAGTATCGGGATTAGCACCGTAAGGCCCGCCTCGAACACCGGCTCTATCGGAACCGACGGGTTGGCCATGATTATCGGGCTGTAGAGCGTGGCATTGCCGTAGTAGCGCCACGCCAGCAGGTCCCATCTTTCGCCCGCCGCGGTTATATGCGTGATATAGTTCGCCGCCGCCATCAGCTTAACGCGCTCCGGGTAATCGTCGCGGTCGAAATGTCTCCGGGCTGCACGCCTGGCGAGGGCGGTCCGCTCGGCCCGCCGAGCGTCAGCACCGCCGAGACGCCCGCGGCGGGAAGCGTCGCCGTCCCGCTCGTGACAGCCTGCGGAGCTGGCGCGCTCACCGAAGCGCCCGTGCCCGAGCCAACCGGACCGGAGACCAGCCCGATCGGCGTGAAGTTGGGCACCGGCGGCAGGTTCGGATCGAACGCGAGCGGCCACTCGCGCAGCACCATCCGCACCCGTATCACGAGCGGATCACCCGCCGCGGAAAGCTGCTGCGAGACCGCTCCAATCGCCGCGATCACAAAGAAGCCGCGGAAATCGCCGTTGCCGAAGACCAGCGGCAGCGCCTCGTGCAGCGCCGCCGCCGTCTCCAGCTCGAAGAGCCTAAGCGCCGGGTCCGCCACCGCGCCGTGCAGCAGCATCTCGAACTCGAGCGTCTCGAGCCCGTCGGCGAGCCACTGCAGTTGCGGCGTGTTCTGGACCACGCGATGCTCGGCGTAGTCGTACTGCCGCATCGAGACTAAATTCTCAGGCGAACTCACGACCTCGAACACGATGTCTCCCAGGATCGCAAACACTGCCCTCGAAGCCTCCTAGAATTCGGTCCTGAGCCGTTTCTCGCGCTCGCGCTCCCACTGCTCGTAAAGGGCGTTGCGATGGCGCCGGAGCACTTCGAGCAGCCTCTGTTCCAGATCGAGCGCCGAGTCGGCGCGATTCACCACCAGGGTCGGCGAGGAATTGATCACGATCGGAGCCGCCGGCGCCGGATTCGAGGCCCGCCCGCGCGGCCCGCCCGCGAGCGCCGGAACCGGAATAAAAGCGGGCACGGCCGGTATCCGAACCGCCGCCGCAAGCGGTTGCGCCGCGCCTTCGCGCCCGCGCTTCGAAGCCGTGCTTGAGCCTCGCGCTCGATCGCTCGCGGCGCTCCCGGCGCCAAGCCCTTTGGCGAGAAGGCCAACCGTGTTTCCGAATCGGACGAGCGCCTGATGCATCCCCTCGTGATTCGCCGCGCGCCCGCGTTCGACATGAATCGGCGCGTCGTCGCGCCCGCGTTCGCTCGAAGCGCGTTCGCGTTCATTCCCGATAGCCGCGCCCTCCCGCGCCGCCCGGCGCGGGTCGGGCTTAAGCGCGACGTGCCACGAGCGTTCCAGCGCGCCATGTACCGCGCGGGTTAGTCCGAGCGCCGAGCGCGACGCGCCGACCAGCGCCCACTGCGCATCGATCGCGCGCCGGACCGCGTCGTGCATCTCCGCGCCCGGATTCCTCCTCGCATCGCGCCTCTCGCCCCGATGGCGCCGATGCTCCGTGCGCCGCGCGTCTTCTCTGCGTTCATCGCGGGCGCCCTCGCGGGACGCTGCGGAGCCTGCATGCGCACGGGCGTGGCCCGATAGCGTTTCGACGTTGGCGCGATTCACGCGCGGCGCACGGGGATTTCCCGATTCGACCGCGCGGGCGAGCGACACGACGTGGCTTAGATTCTCGCGCGCGTGCGATTCGCTCACCGAAGCGCGCATCGCCGTTGCGGTCGCGCGACGCACCTGGGCCGCAGCCGCCCCGGCGCGCTCAAGCTGACGCACGATGCGCCATCCGTGCCAGAGCCGCTCGGCGGCAACGACGAACGGGCGGGTCCGCGCCGCCAGGGACGAGGCCATCTCGAACCGCCCCAATCCCTCGCGCGCGCGCTCGGCGGGCGCCGCGCGACCGGCGTCGCGGACGACGGTTCCCTGGCCCTTGTGCCGCTTCGCCATCCGGCTCTCCGTCGCTCTTTACGCAGCCGCGTGGGTTGAGGACGGGTTGCGGCGCGAAGTCGCAATCTCGACCCGCATCGGACGGCCCATCAGTTCCCTGCCGTTGAGTCCTTCGACCGCGCGCTCGCCATCGCCGTCATTAACCATCTCGACGAATCCGAAGCCGCGCGAACGCCCGTCGAACCGGTCGCGCACCACTTCGGCGCGCTCGACCGGGCCGATTTCGAGGAACGCGTCGCGCAGCTCCTCATCCACGAGTGAAAAATTCAGATTGCCCACAAACAGACGCACACTCATATTGATACGCCATCTCCAATCAGGTTTCGGACAGGCTGTCTTTTCCGGGCCTCGCGCCCGGCAGGCGCCGTCCCCCTTTTTACTCGGCGCTCCCTCCGCTCGCCGCTTTGGCCGTCGCGCGGTGGTACTCCTCGACCGCGCCCAGCCAGTAGGCGAGCTCGTCGTAATCCATCGCCTGAAGCTCGCCTACCGCGAATCCGAAGTTGACGAGGGCTGCGAAGGCACCGGCGGAGGGAACTGAAAATTTTCGCCCGCGACCTCGGCCTGAAGGGCGAGAACGTCGCCGAGATCCATCGCGAGCACGTCTTCGTAAAGGATTTTCGCGCCGTCGATTTCGACCAGCTCCGCGATAAGCGCGAAAACCACCGCGCCCGGGTCGCCCGAACCGCCCGCCGCGCGCTGCGCGCGCATCAGGTCGCGCCCGAATCCCCGGCGCACGGTCGCGCTTTTTCCCGAGGGAAGCGCCACGACGCGCCCAGCCGGCTCGGAGCCGGCCTTCGCCGGCGCGCCGCCTATCTTCACTCCGTTTACGGAAATCTCTTCCGATCCCATCGCTCGGTCTCCGGTCATCTCCAATCCGTTACCATCCGGGCCGCGCCCGCGCGCATGTCGCGGCCCCCCGTTTCAAATCCCGCGAGCGGCTAGCCGCCCAGATTGACGCGGAACTGCGAGAGCTGATCGACGCCGCCCACCACGTAAACGTTGGCGAAGACGTCGTAGAGATAGATCTGGGTGCCCGCGACGTAGAGTTCGCAGTGATAGACACTGACTATCGACTGCGTCTCGACCATCGCCTGCTGCTTGAAACTGGAGACGCCCGCGTCCTTGAACACCCCGGTCATCAGGTACACGACGGGCAGCTCGGCCGAGCGGCCCTGGCTGGTGTACTGCTCAAGGCTTCCGCGCACCTGGAAGGAATGGGTCTGGAACGGGCTTGCCGCCACGGTCAGGGTCTGCGGGTCGAAGGACGACCATCGGATACGCGCCTCGAGCTTGTCCACACCGCTCCAAAGCTCGGCGGTGCCGGCCATCCCGAGGCCCTTGTAGTCGATCATCCGATGGCGGGGCTGGGGAATCTCGATTTCCTCGGCGCGGCCGAGGAGCCCTACCCCATCGATATATACATTGGCGTTGGTAAGTGAGTTTACTTGGATATTCATTTGCTCACCCTGCGAGTTCGTATTCGGACTTCGTGACTAACTGACCATCTGACCATTCTCCCGGCAATAGGACTCGGTTGCCGGGAACCTCTCCCACGGCGGCTGAGGGTCCATGGCGGGAAATTCTCTCGCCGCGGCCCACGCGCCCCTTCGTTTTGAACCGATCAGCGCCCGGACGGGCATCTTTTTGTGAGGACGCCCGCCCGGCGCTCCGCGCCCCCTCTCCCGAGGACGGTGAGTGAAACACAAGAGGAGCGGGAAACGCGGATCGCGCGCGAAGCCATACGTCGCACGACGCCCGGTTACGCGGTGGCCGAAGCCGTCGAGGTCTGGGCGCTGGTCTGGCCGAGCTGCTGAAGCAGCGACACATCGATAAAGGTCTGGAAGGTGATGCGCTCGGCCGGCGGCGGCGGCATCACCTCCAGGCTGAAGACCAATTGCCCGGCCGCGATCTGGGTGGAGGGGTTCTGCGCCGGATCGAAGCTGGCCGAACCCGCAACCAGCGCCCCGCGCTGGATCAGCGTGCGCAAAAACGCGTTGACCGAGGCCAGGATCGCGGTGATCAGTGCGTTCGAGATCGGCTGATCGATGAACTGCAGCATCGCCAGCTCCACCGACTCCTCGATAATGTCCATCGTGCGCCTGACGCTGATGAAATTGTCAGGCGCGGTCGAGGACGGATAGGCCGCGGACCGGTTGCCCCACACCCTGAGCCCGGTGCCGAAGGCGTTGAAGACGGTCACGATGCCGGCGGCGTTCAGATTGTTCACGTCCGAGTTGGGATCGACCAGAGAGGCGTAGAGCGGGACGTCGGGACCCAGGATCGACTGCACCTCGGTGTTGGAAGGCGACCACCAGTAGCCGTTCTGCAGGTCCTTCTGCGCGATCGCCCCCGCCATCCACTGCGAGTACGGTCCGACCGCAATCTGGTTGTACGGCTGGGTGACCGGCGTTCCCGCCGCGCTCAGGGTCACTCCGGTCGGCACCAGGCCGGCGTCATAGAAGGTCTCCTGCGGGTAGCAGAGCACGGTGCGCGTGCTCGAGGTGTCGAATGCCTGTCCCGCGGTCGAGCGGTTGGAAATTGCGGTCGCGGCCGGAGTCGAGGGCGCGGAATCCACCAGCGCAATCGCGCGTATCTGATGGGCCATCGCGTCGAGCGCGCTCGCCACGTCGGCGTTCTGCGAATAACCCGGAGCGATCAGGACCTTGGGGAAAAAGCCCATCGTGCCGTAGGTTGTCTGAAGCGCCTGGATCCCCGTGTATGAGCCGCTCGCGACCGCACCGATGATGTCCGAATCCTGCACCTTGGTCGGATCGGCGTAGTTGAAGGAGACCAGCACTGTCGCGCCGGCGGCGATATGGCCGCCCGAGGTGGCCGGGATGAGCGTGATCACCCCGTTGACCGCGTCGAGCGTGTAGTCGGTGCCGGCGGTATAGGTCGTACCGGCGGGATCGCTGGTGACGACCACGCTCGAGACGCCCATGTGGCCAAGATTGACAAGGCCCTGGGCGTTGAAGGTGAAGGCCGTCGCGGCGACAGCGGTGTAGTGCTCGGTCGGGTTGAACACGTTGACGACGATCGCCTGGCCCGCGCCCTGCTGCTGGATCGCCCACAGCGCGTAGGGGATCGTGTAACCGCGCACAAGCGGACCGAAATTCGCCGCGTCAACCGCTGACGAAACGAGCGTGGGCGCGTTGACCGCCGGCGCGACCGCGGGCGACTGAACCACCCAAGTCGGCGCGGTACCCACCAGCCCAATCACGGCGGATTTGACCACCGTGACGGGTACCGGCCCGGTTCCGACCTCGATTACCTCGACTCCGTGTAAAAAACTTGCTGGCATTGTTTCACCGTGTTTCCTTTCCGCGTGAAGGCTCCGCGCTCGCGCGGCGAATTGTCATGAGTCGGCGCAAGGCACGCGCCGCTACGAGGCGCTAGGCGCGCTCTGGCCGGCGAGCGCAATCGCGCTCTCCGAGTAGCTGTAGGCGACGTCAACCGTCGCACCCGCGGGAATCGAGCCGGTCGAGAGCCAGGTGATGATTCCGTTGACCGGATCGAGCGTGTAGTCGGCGCCCTCGACGTAAGTCTGTCCGCCGCCGAGCGCGCTTACCGTGAGCGAAATCACGTTGCCATAGGGCAGCGCGATCTGGCCCTGCGCGTTGAAGGTGTAGGGCGCGGCTCCGGCGGTCACCGTGGTGTTGCCGGAGTTGTCGAGCGCGACACCCTTGACGAAGAGCGGGAAATTGTCGGCGCCCGACGGTTCGACCGCGACCGTGCTGAGCGCAAATGTGATTGTATAGATCCACACTCCGCCGCGGCGGTCGCGCTCGAGGAATTTTTCGCGCACCGGTCGCATTTTGCGCGCGCCGGGCGCCTGGAAGCCGGTAAGCGCCGCGCGCACCTGCTCGAGTAGCGCGTAGGCGCCCGGGCTGGTCCCGTCGGGCGCCGAGCCGACGCCCCACCCAAGGTCGCGCACCAGAAGCGTCACGTCGAATTCGAGCCGGCGCTCCTGGATGATCGCGTCCGAATCGAGCAGCTCGCCGTAGGTCGCGCCGCGATAGGTGACGAGCGCCGAGCCTACCGGATGGGTCATGCGGTAGGCCTTGGGCTCGTCGGGAAAATGCACGACTTCAATCGCGCTTATCTGCGAGGAGAGCTGCGCGACGATCGCCGATTCGAGCGTCTCGATATCGAGCGGCGTCGGGGGAGAAAACTGCAAGCCCGTCCAGGGCGTGTCAAGCGAAGTTGCCATCTGCTTCCTGACCGCGAGCGCGTCGCGCTCAGAATCCCTTCAGGGTGTCGCGGCTGAATACGCGCGCGGGCCCCTCGACGACTTCCGCCACCGGCGATATCGCGGTTTCGTTCCCGTCGGCGCCGACCCCGAGCGTGAGTGCCCCCGCCGCAACCTTGCTCAACATCGTGATCGCGTCCTCGTAGCGCCGGCGCGCGTCGGAGATGTCGTGAAGAGGTCTGAGCGCCTGCAGCCGGTACATCGCGATGTCGCTCGCGACGCGGTTCAGGACCTCAGGTGGATCGGTAAGCGGAAGGATGAAGCGCGCGCCTAGGTAGCCGTCGATCTCGGCCGAGGCGTCGTTGAGCGCCTGCTGGAGCACGGTGGTGTTGACCGTGGTCGCGGTCGGATCGTCGTTCGTGAGTTGCACGAGATCGCGATTCGGATAACGGTTGATCATGTCCTGGGGAGCCGCGTAACTCATCGAAAAACCTCACACCTTCATCGCGGCGGATACGGCCTCGCCCCGGGCCCCCGCTCTCTTCCGCTCGGGAAGAGAGCCGGGGGCCCACGCGTCATCGGGGAGGGGAAGTCTTACGTGGATCAACTTCAGGCCAGATACTCGCTGACGATCAGGTCGGCGCTGTTCTTCCAGATATTGGTCGTCGCGACGGATGCGCTCGCGCCCGCGCCGGCCATGAAATCGGAATGCAGGAGCTGGCGGGCTACCTCTTCGAGCGAGGGCGGCACCACCAGGTAGACGCCCTTGCGGCTCGACAGCGCGCCGAACGGCTGCCCGCCGTCGGTAGTGAACGAACGCATCGCGGCCCGCGCGGCGCCGTAGTTGGCCGGATTCGAGAGGTCGGTGTTGCTCGCGTAGGCAAGCTGCCAGAGCCCCACGCCGGTGTTGGCGCGGCCGTCAACGCCGTAGCGGAACTCGCGGCGGTTAAACACCGCCTCGTCGGTCATCGGCGTCATCCGCGTAACGGCGTACTCGCGCCGAAGCTGAAAGATGA
>JAEHJW020001528.1_pt1 | contig 11930 bp, 15 predicted proteins | sample 9271431 | NCBI WGS metagenome assembly JAEHJW02
CAATCATTCCTGTAAAAACCAAATTACCTAAATACCAAAAAGTAACAGTATCACCTTTATTAACTGAATAAGTTGTAGTAAAACTACTAGTTGAAGTTACTTTCATATCTTTGGGAGTAATAGAAAAATCTAACTCCCCCGCTGAATATATCGATCTTTCGCAAGCAATATTAAAGGGAGCATATAGTTTTGTACCATTAACCAAGATTGTAAATCTATAAGATGAATTATAACTACTCGTTACATAATAAGTTCTAACCGGAAGTGTTGTTACCCACCCAGTTGAATCCGTAAATTTATATTGAAAAAACCATTGTAATCCGCCAGTTACATTATTTGGATAATCAGTTGATGTAGATACAACCGATATTACTTTACTATAGGTTGATGTACTATTAATGATATAAGTTGTTGTTACATCCGTAGCAGTTGTACTTGGCATTACTGTTGTACTTTTTGGTGAAGTAGTTACTTCATTAACAAATTCCCCAACCAACTGTGCCTTAGTACTCGAAGTAGCGGTTGCAATATTATTTACTGTTAATATATAACTCAATGCATTATTTATTCCGGCGGCGGTTGTAGTTAAACTAACCGGAGTTATAGTAGCTACTGTATTTCGCGTTGGAATAGTTGCTTCTCCTTCCCACTCTGGATATGAAAGATTATCCCCCAATTCATGAATATATTTATGCAACTTTAATGTGTAAGTACCCGCTATCAAATGAACATCTGATACAACAACTGTTGATGTGTAAGCACTTAACCCATTTCCAACAACCAAAGTAATAGTTTCATATTTGGTATAGTTCGTACTTGAAATCACTGAAACAGTACTCGTTACATCAAGAGTTGTAGTTGAATTAATAGTTGCAGTAAGATAAACAGTACTTCCTATACTTAATTTTGCCGATGCACTCCCCGTAGTAGAAGATGCTACTGTACTTGCAATAGTAGTTGTAATACTCATGTAACTTCCTCACCTATCATCATCGCCATACTACAACTCCACATAATCTGACCCGGCTCTTCCTTTATACTCAACGATGATATAACCCCATTAATCACCATATCAGTAGTTGAAGTAGTACTAAATGTATATCTATTAGAGATTGAATTATTAGCACCCGATATTCCACTCCCCCACTGAGCCGTCAAATTAATTGCAAATGTAGCACTCGGATTAGCACTACTAAAAAACTGCATCAAAGCCGCAACATCATCAACCGTAATCGTTTTCCAATCAACCGTTAATCTCAAATTCGCCCCACCCAAATTTAAAATAAGCGGAAACTCTATCGTTGGAATCGGCATAGTTGTCAACGGTATCTCATCCGAAAAACTCATGTGAGTATCCAACTGAAACTGATAATAAGGTCGATGCGTTGTAGTAACCCCAGCCTTTGCCGAATCATATGCACTATTATAATACGGTGATGTACTCGCTAATTCCACCCCATCATCCATTCTAACAATATAAGGATATTTCATTAACTCCACCTTAAACTCTTTCCGGTTCTATTCTCAATCTGCCTCATTACCTCATCCACCAAATTTTTGGTACTGGTTGAATCCATCCCATGCACATGTATTGTAATCTGATTATTAACACTTCCTCCCTGATTCTGACCCGCGGGTATTACCATTTCCCCCCTATGAACAACCGCCAATCCAGATGATACTATACTCCCACCAGTATCAAGAGATGCAATCCCTTTAATAATCCCACCAAAGAAATTACTCGCACCACTAGTAAACCCAGTGAACCCCTTAATCAAACCAACCAACAAATTTATTGGAGTTAATAAAGCCCCCACAAATGCATAAATACCGCTCAAAATGGGATGCAAAATTCCAGAAAGAAAACTATAAGCTCCCTGAATAAGTTTCCAAATTTCTCTTCCTAATGAAACAAAAAATGATATTATACCCCTTATATCCGTTATACCATTTATTACATCCACAATATATCCCGCTATTGCTGTTGCCACCGGAATCATTACCCCAATAAACTTAGTTACAAAACTCATCAATTCCTTATAAAGATTTGTTCTCAGAAGCGCGGCTAAAAGAATCAAAACAGGTAACAATAAAGCCATCAATAATAAACCAAGCGGTAAAAATATTGCATTAATTACACTTTGAATAGCACTAATAATCGTTTGTACTGGTTTCAATGTACCTATAATAGCTGTTATACCACTTAATGCTATCATACCCACTCCAAGTAATTTAACAACCTTAGCTGTAGTTTCTGACATAAACTGCCCGTTGGATGCTCTCAACCTTTCAGCGTGAGCATTAAGACTTGCTCCAACACTTACAAATGCTCCCTTCATATATTCAAATCCAGATTTCATTATAGATGAAAAATCAAAACTTCTAATAAGTTTATTAAATCCCGCAGTTACCGGAATCATAATACCCCTCATCATATTTTTTATTGTGGGATCGATCTGAGCAACCACCTTAAGCATTTTTTCTCCCTGATCAGTAAAATGTTGTACTTTAACAAGTGCATCAGCAAATCTTGGATTCAACTTCTTAAAATCATTGGCAATATCATCATTCGTCTTACCGATATCCTTCATAATAACTTCCATATGCCCAGCTATTTGTTTCTCAATAACATCTATAACCTCTGACTTACTCTGAACAAATGTACGTAATAACTTCTCTATTCCTTCTTTTATATCTGCCACAATCCCATAGTATTAAACTCTATAAAAAGATTCACCTAAGAACCCGCGGCTTATTTTTGAAAAAACTCTCAACCATTGCATAAGGATACCATATACCCAATAAAGCAATCAATAAATAAAACTCCCCGAAATTTAATGATAACTTAATTAAAACCGGAGATGTAATTCCCCACCAACCTGCATGAGCTAATGCCATAATAATAAAACCAAAAAAGAAAAAGATGCTGATTGCCACTATAAAATAATACATCCAAGCATACCCCTTAAACCACTCCGTATATCTCCTCTTCTTTAATAACCGATGATTACCAATATACCAAATAGTTTGTAATCCCCCGAAAAATCCAAAAAACACCCACCCAATTAAATATACAATAAATACAAATTCAAATATACTAGCAACTGTTTGATCCGCTTCTTTTAAAATCGTCATATATAGTATATTATATTCTCTTATTTAAGGATGAAGATTCCATCTCAACCCGTTTCTGTTCTTCATACAACTTCTCAACATAATGCTTTAACTCAAGCATAGAAAGATTATCAATATCAGCGGTACTCATTCTCAACCACCTCCTAAGTAAATATCTCGTATCAAAATCGTTTCTATCAAATTTACTCAGGAAAGGATGGCTTATCACCCATTCCAATAGCTTCCATTGCTATTGATTCAAGCTTATTACCCACCTCTGCCGGAAGTTCATCCAATTTATATCCCACTGGTAAAACAATACTCGCTTCTGTTATCATATATCGCAGCTTAAAGAAATTAATATCTGTACTAGTATTCGCACCATTTACATTTATCTTCGAGCATTTCTGTAAGATATCATTATATACCTTATACGATAACTTCTTCACACTAATCTTCACCATTTTCCCATCTATTTCAAATTCCATTTCACCCATATTGTATCACCACATTTGTTGCTTCAAAGGTTAGATTATCTATTACCGGATCAACTGGTTTTAAAGTAAATCCTCCCTCATTATACCAATTATTATCTATTATAAAAATATATCCATATTGTGAATTTGCAACCTTCAAAGTTATTGAAGCATTCACATGTGAACTTTCATCTTTAGCAAATGAACTTATCTGTTCAACAATACCAGAATCATGATAAACATCTATGCTACCACTCACCTTAAACTTTCTAGGAACAAAATTAGAATAAAAAACATCACCCAATGCATAAAACATATCAACATCATTATCCAATTTTAATTTAAAACTCTTTACTGGTTGTCTAGTTATCTGAGATGAACTAGTTGTATCAGAACTAATCACAGTTGCCGCCCATGTTAACGGTTGAGATGGATATAATGCTGAACTAAACGAATTTGAACCTGTTGGTATTGAAGCTGATCCCTTCGCATAATACTGTAAATCCGTACCTAGAAAATTTAACTTCACATCTACAGCAGCACCCTCTTCATAATTTATATCAACCGTATTTGCAACCAACCCACTACCAATATACATATTATAAAATGCATCATGAACTGCCACAGATAAACTAGGTAATTTACCCGCACCCGTACTTGATGTTTGAAAGTCGGGTACTGTATAAGCCGTTACACTTTTAGCAGTTGTTGTAGCAGGATTAGTTGGATAAGCAGTAGTTGTATAACTATAATCAAAAAATGCCTTTAACCAATTCCCATTATCTGCCGCCAATACAAAATCTGCATCTATACTAACTTTAACTCCTTTTGAATAAAAGGTTTGCGCGGTTCTTGAACCCAACCTAAACAAACCCTCAAATTGATCTTCAACTTTAAAAGCAGTTAAATTCATTCCCAACCCTAAAACACCTAACACATTTGTAGTACTATATCCCGCATTAAAAGATGATTCAACTGCAAACTTTGCTTCAAATTGTGATGCTGGAAAAACCTGAACTGCTCCTATACTCGCCATAATACCTAAATGCTTCCTCCCTTATAAATATAACCACGCTCCTCTTTATTTATAAAAACCTTATCCGCCTTCAATGATGTTACAATAAAATCAATAGCCTTCTCCGGTTCACTCTTCTCTCCACAACTAAATATATCCAACGCCATATAACCATACTCACTCCATGTATGAAAAGAAAGATGAGATTCCTTCAATAACACCACCCCACTAACCCCACCATCTTTAAACGCATAATAAATATCATCCACCTTATGTAACTTACCCACCAATAAAGATGTTTCCACTATCTGTTTTAAATCAATCTCCGATTTCAATATCTCCGCATCCACCCCATATAATTCAACTAAAAAATGCTTACCAAGATACATTATCAACCCCGAAATGGAAGCATCGCGTGTATCAAATCCGGCACAATCATATTCTCAATTTCCTCGCGGGTTTTATCCTTAATAAAAAACTTCACAATAATTTCAGGATTATCAATGGTTGTAGTAATTGGTTCAACTTGCAAAAAATTAGAATAAACCGCTGTATTAGAAGAAACTACTTCCGTTGGTATAAAATAAGGATCATTAATAATAGTAAACGTTGAAGGAAAATAAGCAACTGATGAAGTTTGTATTTCAGGATACTGATAAAAATTAATATTCTTAATTCTAATTTTAACTATTACATTAAATCCATCCTGATATTTACGAATACTGATTCTCCAAGTTCTATTTGAATCCCCATAAATCTTTTGTTTAACCATGCATCGATATTCAAATCTATGATATAAAGATTATGGCATCCAAGAACCAGTCATTACCCTAAACGACTGTATCCAATGTTCAATCTCCGCAATATCCTGAACCAAATATTTCCATAAATCCTGCATTGATATACCACCTATTCCCTCACTAACCTGAGCCGTATATCTCTCATTATCCAAGAATAATTTAGTTGCTTTATAAAGAGAAAGCAATCTGATCCTCCCATCAAGATTCAATGTACCCGCCGTATTATAACCATACTTATAGGTTATCGCTACCTCGTAACCCATATACCAATACCAACCTATTATCCACAATATTCCCGCGGCTTTATCAAACCAATATGATCCCCACCTTGCTTCCACCATATAGTTAACCCACTGCTGATATTGCGTACCATTCCATATTCCCAAACTAATCGCGGTATGTGTACTACTAACTGCATATATAGGATAATGCTGCAAATAAACCGGAGAACCTATCAAATACCACCCAAGATAAGAAGGTCTGCCGATAGAATAATACTCCGTAGTTGTTTTTACACCCCACGTTGTACCTGTTAATTCATCTATATACTGGCACACTATCGGTATAATAATATTGTTCAATAGCATATAATCACTTGGTTGTGGATTAGCAATCTTCATATACTGCAATACTTCATTTGCACTAATATAAGGAACTCCACCCGCCCACTTAACCTGCGAAGTTGAACCTATTGGAACAGTTGGCGGGGTACTAGTATAAGTTGTACTCATGCCTCTGTATCAATCTGATACTATTAAACTTTTTCCACCGAATAAACCCTTTTATAATCTATGTAAAAAGAAAATGTTTCTTTATCTAAACTATCAACCACACCACAAACATCATAAAACATAGTATCTATATAACCAACAAAAGAACCTCTAACATCCCCCTCGAAATCAATCTTAACCTTCTCCTTTTTTATCATGTGAGTAAACAAATCAACTACCTCAGAAGGAATAAACTTATATTTAACCCCATCAACCAACCAAGCAAAAACAACTTTATCATACTGTATATCAGTTAAACCAAAATCAAAACTATCTGCATCTAAAAGATCAATCGTACTCTTAGAATTAATACGCTCTTCCTTAATGTGCGGTTTATCCACCCGTTTCGGATTACCCAAACCATCATCTAAAACATAATAAAATTCCTCTTTAGTTCCTAAAAGAATCTGTATCTCAACTTCTTTACCTGAAATCAAACCCGCTAAAAGATTATAATATTTTTCTTCAATTTCCATAAATGGTTAATATTAAAATAGTATATAAAGAATTAGATTAATCCACCCACTTTCTTATCTCTCAAAATAAATTTATAAGAATGGTTAGAGGAGAACCCTCCCCATTGCCATTCTAAACGCACAAAGAGATATTATAAAATAATATTTAAATATTTTCGCTTTTTGTTTAGCCAGTTATGTCGCGAATCTTGGCTTGAGCCCCGAAGAAACGGGTGATCATTTCACCAATGGTTACATACATACCTTCATAGGTAAGACTCTGCAACAGAAGCTGCATCTGCTCATCAGTTTCGTTGTAAGTAGTTGGTTGTAGCATCTGAACTCCAAGCCTTCCGTAACCATAGTTTTCAGTATCCGTACTGTCAAGCAAATAGATATTCTCGAAACCGTTTCCCTGCGAACTTGGCGTATTAACAGCGGTTAAGAGTGGAATACCGTAAATGGTTGCTACCTGAACTCCACCAATTACACCTTCTCCTGTTTGTATTCCGTTGTAATCAAATGAAACCAATGTTTCACTCATCGGGAAATATCGTACATAGGTTTGGTACAAGCCCTGAACAGAAGCATAAGTATTATACCCAGTAACCATAATGTTAGTGTTCGCACCATTTGTTCTTACTCCCTGTATCGTTTTTCTCAGCGTTGCATCCGTTATTGCGGCTTTTGCAAGTGCTGGTGAAGAACCAGTAAGATATGTAGAACCACTAACCACGTATGCATCATATCTGGAAGCACCTGCTCCTCTGTTGATTGCACCGAGCCATGGGTTAAGAACCTGCGAAATTGTTGGAGTACTTGTTGAACTCAAACCTGCCGCTATTCCCTCTGCATAACTAGAAACTATCCTATCAATAGATTCAAATGCAAGATTGTTTGAACCATTAAGAGATGTTGATGCGGATGTTCCAACCACTAGCGTACCAATCTGTTCGTTAAGCAACTTAACGTGTTCTGTAGCATAAAGCGCTCTTATTGTATCCAGATTACCAAATATATCATCAATTGATTCACTTGCTAACTTCTGAACAATCTGAGTTGTCATGAACGTATTTACTTCCTGTTTTGGAGTAATCTTCACAACTTCGATATTAGGTATGGTTGGTGTCGGGAGCGTTCCAGTTTGAGTAATTGCCATCTGCGATGCTTCTCTTGTGAAGCTCATGATTATTCTGAAACCTGACTTATCCCACGTAAACTTTGGCATAGATGCAAACCAGTTAGATTCAGTATTTAACTGATACCATGCCTGCGCACCATATATCGGATTCCAAACACCCAATCCCTGACCGGTGTTTATTGCCGCTTTCTGTATGAGCGGATATGCACTAAATGAAAGATTTGGTTCTGGCGCACTCATCTTAAAGTAAGCGATAATATCCTGTAATGTAAGATCACGCGTCTTTGCTGATGCTAAATCCCTTGCGGGTGCTACAAACGGCATTATGCGAACCTCCCATTAAAAACATCTCTAGCTTTAAGCCTTCCAGTTAGCACTCCTTTGAGTATCTCATCAACTGAAATGGCGCTTGATTGACTATCCGCCGAACTACCAACCACACTGGATGGCATCTTATTCACAACACCTACTGCATTCATATTCTTACCCTTAACTATTGTCTCTCCCTTCTTGTAAAGTTTCTGCCTCTGAACATCATTAGCGAAACCCTCTTCTGGAAGCGTATCATTAGGATTAACTACCTGTGGAAGCTGCTCTTTTCTATCAAGAACCTTTGTACTCTTACCCTGATTCTTATAGTTAGCTTTCTCCTCTTCCAGTATTACCTCATCATCATCAGCCTCTTCCGGCTTCCCACCCTGTAATATCGAAAGAATCTTATCAACTTTATCTTCCAGCGAATCAACCCGCTCCTTTATATCCTCATCCAACTCTTCATCCTCGAACTCCTCTTCATCCTCTTCGAGTTTCTTAAACTGCACCTTAGCAAGTTTCCTTGAAGTTGCTTCCAACTTAGCTACCCTTGCCTGTAGAGCTTTAGCTTCCGGAGAAACTTTATCCCTCTTAAGCTGACTTTCTTCATCCTCTGTATATTCTTCCTCAGCTTCCGGCTTAACGCCCTCTCTCTTGTGCTTTATACCTCTCTCTTCACCCTCTTCCTCTTCATATTGATCTTCAGCTTCTTTTTCCATATCTTCATCTTCCTCCACATAATCCACTTTACTCTGTCCTCTTTTCTCATCTGCCCTATGATCGGCATACTCATCTACATCCTCAAACTCCATGCCGCATTCGGGGCATACTAAACTTTCCTTCCTGATCTTCTTTTTACCAACCAATTTCTCAGCCGGATTCTTCTTACGCTTCTCTGCTTTAACAATCGTCATATACCACCGATGCAATACTCATATTTAAATGTTTATTTTTTTACATATTATACCACTTAACATTATTCATATCACCAAAAAAGTATATTTCCGTTGGTACTCCATCAATTACCCACACCACCGAATCATATCCCATCTCTCTAGCAATATCCGCTAACTTATTATCAGTACGCAAAAAATTCCCTTTAATATCAGAATAACTCCTATGTGTTAATCTTTCCAATGCATGATAAGAAAAATAAAACTCATCCTGCATACTATCTTCACTAACATAAAAAGGATGCACCGTATTTATTACACCCACCACAAATTTCCTACCCTTCTCCGCCTCCAACTTATCATTCACCCTATGAAGAAAATCATCCGCCGCAACTAAACTATCTTCATCCGGTTCATTAACTAATCTATCCAAACTATGCCCCGCCGCATGAAATCTCTTAAAAGGATTCTTCTCGTTAATAATCAATGCATATATACCCCTCCTCAAAGGTTTATCATGCCATCTACTCACCACAAAAGTTTCCTTTTTTATCGGTTTAAATTTTTTTTTACCCCTTTATACAAATGCACAACTGTTTCCGGATGCTCATCCATAACGTGCAATGCCGCTTCATAAACACCGGGAATCATCTTTTTGCAATAAGGGCATTTCACATCCCCTTCTTCATTCTCCCATCTCTTTAAGAATTTAATAACCTTATCAATAACTTCCTCATCACCCTTTTTAAATGTTCCCTTCTCGGTTTTATGTTTAAGATAACCACAAACTCTTTGCGCACCTTTCTTACCATACTTCTTACTATTACTTCTCTCACATGCCGCAAAATTCTTATATCCCGCAAATGGTTTAGATATTTCAACAATACCATCTATCGCCTTTTTAAAACTTTCGCTATTCTTATATAGCCATAATACCGAAGGAGAAATTGGTTCATATTCAACCTTTACACCTTTTTGTATTCCAACATCCACCTTACCCTTATTCTGATAATAAAGAAGCAATGTTCCAATCCTATCCCCATCCATCTTCTTAACCATCTTCTCATACCAATAACTCGGTGGTAACTCTTGTACAACTACCGCATGCATAAATTCATCCGGAACTTCCGGAAAAGGAACTGTACTATCATTACCAACTTTTTGCTGATGATGCTCCCACCATTTTTTTAAATCATCATAACTTATATTAGCCTCTTTCGCCCATTTATTAGCAACTCCATCATTCCCACCAAACTTATGATAGAAAAGAAATCCACAAAATCTCTCTGCACCCCGCGGTACACCCTCTATAAAATCAACCCCACTAGCAACCTCCTTACAGGTATTCCAGAAAAACTCCGGAGGTCTATGCCCACGAACCGTAACATCCCAATAGTAATCCGGTTTATATAAGTAATACTCACGCTCATAAATTGCTTTAGGAAACGGAATAGAACCATCATCAAACCCTTCTTTCATCTTATTAGCTTCTTCCGCATTTCCATTTAAATACTTTCTATAAATCAATTCACAGATGTTCCCGCTCTTATCCGAAGGTACTCCACTTGCTTCGGCGGCTCTAACACAACTATTTTTAAAATCTGTTGGCATTTTAGATTCCAATTTAGCAAAATCTAACTCAACAATACCCTCTTTAAACGAACCCCACTTAATCAAAGTACAAGTTTTTTGCGCTTCTTGAAAAGAGTATCCCTTATTCACAAAATTATAAACACATCTTGCAAAAGGATATTCTTTATTGAAAGTTTTATCTATATTCTTTTCTGCGTAATCCACCGCCAAATCTAAATAAAGTAGCGGCGGTTTTTCCTCCATTACACCCTTACCATACTTTGAACGAATTGCTCCACATACTTTCCTTGCGGTTTTAGCACTACCATATTTTGCGGTATTTTCTCTTACACAAGTTTCCCACGGATAACTCTTTTTATTAACCATTAATTCATCTGCTATTTTCTCTATGTTAATATTTTTCGCTATTGAAACTGAACTAATAATAGCACCCTGATTAGCAGGTTCAGTAACCACACTTATCTCACTAAGCTCGATCTCTTCCAAAACACGAGCCGTAGTATTATCCCTCATTTGAGCCTGACCCACTTTAATTGCATTACCACCTATACTAAATCCTTTTAACTCTTTCTTCTGAATTAAACTCCACACCTGATCATCCAACTGAAACCCAGTATTAATTAAACCTATAATCTTAACCGCGGGAACATTATAAGAAGGATTATCCTCAATATTCCACTGTATCACCCTACCAATAGGTTTATTCTCATGACCGAACATCAATAATCCACCACGCTTCATATAATTCAGCATAGCCTTTTCCATAGTTTCTATCGGTACAATATCATTCTGCCTATCTAAAATCTCCACGCTAGCATAACCCTCAATCATTCTATCATTTTCATTATTAACAATTATTTCCCGCAAATCTTTCTGAATCATAGAATACCTCTCAAAATAATAATCGTACTAAGCGCTGTTAACCCTACCCCCATCGCCGCTAAGATAACATCTTTTAACTTTAATTTATAATCTTTTTCACGAGATGCTTTAGTTTCCTCTCGTAATTTTCGTATCTGTTCAGTATTAGCAACCGAAAACAAATTATTAATCATTGCACTATGAGATTCTAAAATTCCCGTTAATTTATATACCTCTGCATTAACCTCTTTAACCAATCCAGTAAATTTTTTAATCTCATTACCTAAATCTTGAAGTACAAAATCAAATTTTTCTTTATTCCTTTCAACAACTTCAACCAAGTCTTCAAACTCCTCATGTGTAACGTAATCACTCAAAGCCATCACCTTTTTGCCTTTTCTCTTTTCAACCGCCTTGTTTCAGCACCAGCAACTGATTCAAACATTGGCTCAGAAAACTTATCACCTGCTGGGGGTTCTGTTTTCTCCTCATCTTCTGCC
>JAEHJW020002516.1_pt1 | contig 11925 bp, 8 predicted proteins | sample 9271431 | NCBI WGS metagenome assembly JAEHJW02
GTATCCATCATCCGGGCCACATTGGCCGCATACTCGGATCGCACATACCGGTCCCATATTCGCAGAATCTCCGGCGATTCGTCCTCCGCCACCGAAACCACCCAGCGATAATGATTTGGACGGTCCAACACCGGCGCGACCCGAAATTCCATCCTGCGGCTCGCCGCTTCCAGAAGCTCCCGATTTTCTGGCGTCCGAGGCATCGGACGGGGTTGATCGGGCGGGAACCTGTCCAGATTCCGATAAAACTCCGGAAGCTGGTCGGGGATGACCACCTTTTGCGGTACAAACACCGTCAAACCCAGGGCCACAAAACCTGCTTCGGTGCGCACAAACCTGTCGTTGATGTCCTCCTGAAAAAATACCTGCTGGAGCAGCCGGTGCGCCGAAGCCCGCGAAATGCCTCCGTTTTCCGCCAGCCGTTCCGCGATCGAGTCCATCTTCTTCCGATCCTCAGCGTCCATTCCACCCCCTTCTCTGGCCCACTATCCGCGCGGTGACACCGAAAACGACGTGCCACCAGGACTAATCCCAGGTGTGCGTACCGTGTTCACCAGCACCTCCGGAACCACCACCCCGGGCTTTACCGTTCCCGCATGCAAGGCCCTGCCATAAACTTTACCCGATTTCGTGGAAATCTGCCCCATCGCCGCCGCCAGCGTCCGCCGGTCCACACCCGCTTTCTTCATCCGACCGGCAAACACATGACGCGCCGAGTACAAGGTCATGCGCGGCCGCACCGCTCCATGCACCGCATCCCAAGCTCGACGCAACCATTGGGCATAGGACGCCAGAACATCGGGCGACGAGCGTCCTTCCCCCACCAGACGATCCCGAAGCAGCATCGCCGCCTCCACCACCTGCCAGTCGGTTTCCGACGCAAACTCCAGATACCGCCAGACCCGACCCGCTTCATCCTCGATGCCTACACCCCGCAAGCGATTCCCCGACTCATCCCGCTTGACCTTCGCCGTGGGTATCCACAACCGCCGATGCGCAGGCTCCAACCGACTCTCCCACCATTCCCCCGGACGATACCCCGCCCGCATCGCCGCCTCCATCCAGAGAGCTACGTCCCGCCCGCCCGGACGTTTTCTGAGCCACTCGACCACTGGCTCCCAACCCTTCTCCGACTTTCTTCGCTTCCCCGGACCGCCTCGACGCTTTTTGCGGACGGCTCCCTCCATCCCCAGAATCGCCCCCACCTCCTCCCGCGTCCCCTGACCACCCACATCCACGAAATACCAGAGCAACGCCATTCGATACAAACGCAGGGTCGCGATACTCCACTCCTGAGACCGCAACCATTCCCCCAACTCTTTTAACGTCCCCACCCCTTCCCGTCCCGATCGCTCCAGAATCCGTCGCACCAGACGACCGTATAAATGCTCCGTCGAAACCGCACGCTTCTCCATGATAAAAACGACCTCCCCCGATTCTCCCGATGCCTATGGGACCTACAACACGCGCTTTCCTCCGAAAATCACGGTTTACGGCCCCATTACTCTATCATGTACGTTTACACTTTTTCATCCCGCCGGACCAACGCCCCTGTGGTCACATCTGTCATCGTTTTGGCGTCTCCCGCGACGTCACTTTGGCGTCTCCGGCGACGCCAAAACGATGTCATTTTTGTCACTCTTTTGGCGTCGCCGGTGACCACGTTCTGGCGTCTCCCGCGACGCCAATCGGACGTCTCTGGTGACCACGTTCTGACGTCACTTCGTGGTGGCCGATGACGCCACCCGAAAGACTGCGGCACCAAGGGTGTAGAGGGTATCCATCCGTTTAGGCGGCAGCCAGGCTGGCTACCCATTGGATGGTTCATATTTACATGGAGAGGTATTCATGACCGACAACCCATCTATTTCCACCGTCCCACGGAGAACTGTCTTTCAGGTGGTACAGCAGGCCGGTTATGCCGGTTTCGTCTGGATCGTACGTCAGGTGTTTTCGGCCATGACCGTGGCCTTCGCTCTGTTCGGACTTTTTTTTGCCTTGCTCAGCTTCGGCTCGGCGTTGCCCATGTTCTCGCGGAATGTGGTTTTTCATCCCGGCATGGTGATGTGGCTGAAAGCCGGTTTTGTACTGATCGTGGCGATCTATCTGCTGTGGGTTCTGAGCAATGTCATGATTCGGTTTATGGGGCGCATGGCCGAGCGTTATCCCATCCTGGAAAAAATCGGCTTGGGCTTGTTATCGATGGTGTTATTCTTGCTGGTGGCTGGCATGGTGTACACCGGATGGAACGCAAAACCTGCGTCATTCCCGACCCCGGATGTTACTGCACCCCAGATCCAGGCGTTACCGCCGGATCGGGTTCTTCTCCATATGCATATCGCCACACCCCATAGGAAAAAATTACCAGCCCGCACTTCCGCCGCCTTGCCCCCTCCTCCTCCGTGGAGATTGTGGACCACCACCAACATGGTCGGTACCGCCACGGTGAAAAGCCTGGGTCACGGGCGCTACGAGATTCAGATGATTCAACCACCCCGCAGTTCGCGGCACCAAGGATAGGCACTTCACTCACGGGTGCGCTCCCATGCCGGGACATAACCACTTACCGAGAGGATTTTATCATGCTTCCCATCACTACACCGGCAGCACAAGTTGTTACCATTCCCGCTGCTCCTTATGAGCAGATCGCACAATGGGGTCGCGGTTCCGGTTCCAGGAATCAGGACGCCAAGGCCAACCCCCTCTATCACATTCACCGCAAGGCCATCTACCAAAAGGCCATGCAGGTCGGCGCTCAGGCGGGTCTTGCCTGGGAGGACCGGGTGATCTGGGCGCGGTTGCAGGGCGAAGGCCATTATCTCGATCACGTCTGGGATTTTTCGCGCTGGATTTTCACCGTACCCTATTCTGAAAAACAGGTCTGGGTGATGCCGCCGATTCTGGAACAGGCACACGAAGCCATGCACCTGCACAATCCGGATTTTCTGACGATCTCCCACAGACTCTACCGGATTCACGCGCCGGCGCGCATGTTGACCAGCACTCCGCGCTGGCAGTCCTATCTTATGCCGGATCTGCCACCGTATCCGAAAGAGCGGAACATTCCCGTCCTGCTGTTGCCGCATACCGTCGCGCAACGGGCGACGTGGCGTTCCGGACTGAAAAAGGGCTGGCGCGATGGTATCCGTCTCGCCAAAAACAATTTTACGGATGCCGTTTACACCATGCGTCGCACGTTTTTGGGCATTTTGCTGTACGACCGCCTGCACGCAAAAAACCGGATCGGATCGCCGTATTTCGCCATCAGTGATCTGGGCACCGTCAATCACGGTACGGATTTGCGGGAAGATGATCGCATTTTGCGCATTACCAAACCGGCATCCTGGCATGTTTCCGGTTTGCGGCAGGTGCATCACTACACCCTGATCTGGAATCCGGGCCTTCCGACACAAAAAATTCAGAAAGCGGGCAAGCTCTGATGTTCACGGTGGAAGATTTGCATCGTGCGCTGATTCTGGCATCCGATATGGGCGCATCCGATCTCGATTTTCAGACGGAATATCCGATGTTTTTGAATCTGTATGGCGAACACAAGGTGTTGACACGCGACGGACGCATTCTGGAACCGGAATCTGCCGAAAATCTCAAAGGGTCGCAACGAAATTTGCAAAAAAGCCCATCGCTTTTCCGGAAAAAACGGAAACACGTCGCTGTATAGAATTTCCTGAAAAGCCACCGCCACAGGTTCTGGTTCGGTGTCAGTCATCCCTGCCCTGTGCCATACGAGCGAATATCGCGCTCAACAAATATCCTGCGAAACGGCGATAAAACGGATCCATGAACCGGCGCTCCATCGTGAACTCCGTGAGTTACCTAGCGGTGTCCATGACTTTCTGCCGCTTTTCCGCACGATCTGGGCATCAGATGGTGTATGCGGGTGCAAAATGATTGTCCGTTATCCGCGCATTTCAGAATCCACACATCGGGATCGCGCATCCGCTTGGAAATCTTCAAAAAAGGCGTAGCCGCCGACTCCTTCTACCAAGACACCTGAACGCGACCGCCCAGCGTGTCCACCACCATGGCCTCTATAGCCCGCGGAATGGGCTTTCTGGGCCACATCGTGTCTTCACCCATTGGGTGAGTTTCCTTCAAAAATAAAACTCAATCTTATCAATGGATTCCTGCCAAATCCGCAGGGTAGAGACCAAGTTTAGGCAAAAAAATCACCTGAAAATTCTTTGCGGCACCAAGAGGTACTGGGGCCCCAAAAATCTGTGCGGCACCAAGGAAAGATGAAGCCCCAAAACTTTTGCGGCACCAAGGGAGATGAGGTCTCAGAAATCTTTGCGGCACCAGAGGTAATGAGGCACCAAAAATCTTGCGGCACCAAGTAGGGACCACCACAAAGGAGATCAGCCATGCAACAGCAGCACAGCACAGACACCCTCATCACGGCTCGAAATGCACACGGCCAATGGCTGTTTTCGCGGTGCGGTCCTCGCGCCGGTCACATCGCGGGGCACTGATCATGACGATCATCGACATGAGCGGTATCGACCAAGCGCGGACCGGCCTGGAACCGCACCTGCCCCCCCGCAACCCCGAAGACTGGTTTCACATGGCTTGCAAGATCGCCGTCCGTTTTGGAGCCAAACTGCGAAACGAATCCCACGTCGGCGTGCGCGCCGATTTCCACGAGGATTCTCCATCGCTTGTGATCTGGTCGACCGGCTTCTGGTATGACCATCGGGGCGGCGAGCGCGGTGGCGCCACCAGTCTGATGCAACACCTGCAGGAAGTCCGGGGACTGGTCCCCGATGCGCGACAAGGCGATCTCAGCGAAGCCGAGTGGCTGGCACTCTGCCAGGGCCGCAGCAGCGCCCGGTCCCGTTCCACCCTCAGCCCCGCGCAGGCCGAATTGCGCTGGTCGCAATTGGATTGGGGTCTCGCATCCCGTGGGCATGTCTCCGGATGCCGCGTGCCCACCGACGCCGACCGCGAAGTCTGCACGGAGCAACAGGCATCCGTCCTCGACTATCTGCGTTCGCGCGGACTGTCCACCCAATGGTGCCGAACAGGCATCATCGGGACCCGACTGCTCCAGGATACCGAGATCGAGCGCAAACAGCAGGACCAGGGCGCAGACTTCCTTTTCGGCATACCGTATTGGCCCTTTGCCCATTTTCTGCCAGGAACCCGCGAACACCCCAACGTCGACCGCATGTGCGGGATGCAACGCGCGTTTCTGGCGCACGCCGTCGATGACTATCATCCGGTCCGCAAGATCGGACGCGCCATGATGGGCCCCGCCGGCATGACCCGGATCGACGTGACCGCCGATCCCCTTGCAGGGGGCAGCCCAGATCCCCAGGGCCGAAAATGGGGGGCCAGCGACACCACCATCTTGCAACTGCTGGCGCAGGGCAAAAAACTGATATTTTACAGCGAAGGCCTGGAATCCGGCGTTTCCGTGGCGCAGCAAACGGGCGGCATCCTGCACGTCCTTTGGTCCACCAGCGGCTACAAAAACCTCGCGGAAGCCATCCTCGACCTCGACGCCGACGCCCTGCCACCAGCCGACCCCGACGAAGTGCATATCCTGCTGGTCGACCGCGACAAAAACCGCGATGGCGAGAAAGCCGCCGCCTACCTGGGCCGTACCCTGGAAGCCATTGGCCGCCGCGTGCTCTATCTCCTACCACCGCAGCCCGTAGTGCAACGGACAGCGAATGTCCTGCAAACGGCAGACGCACCGTCGGCGGCAGTCCTACAAGATCCGGGCGCAGATCACGATGAATGGTTTGGCGACTGGGACGACGTACTCACCGAAGGCCGCATGGATGACGCGCTCCGACAGGCCATCACGGACGCTACCGAAAACCTGCGTCACGCCCCGCTCCATACGCCGGAAGATGTTGCCAGCGGCGAAGCGCTGCGCGCCATCCCCGTCGTACCACGCCCCCAGCTCAAGGCGATCCACGAGGTCCGCATCGAGATGGATATGCGCGAGTATCTGCGCAAGCACATGGATGCCGCGGACCTGCAGGGCGTCTGGACCAACGTGGATTCCACCGGGGCCGGCAAGACCCGCATGCTCTCCAAACTGCCAGCGCCCGAAGGCGACAAGGACCACACGGTCATCTCCACCCCGCAGCGCCGGGACACCAACCGCATCATCGATACCAACCGCGATCAGGACGGCACGTACTACATGCGCAACAGCCGGACCAACTCCATCGCCGATGAAGAAGATCTTAAAATCCTGATCCTGGACCGCCTCGATGCCGTCAACGGCAAACCACTTTGGACCCGCGATTCGGACTTTGTCGCCGACGCCGAAACCATCCGGCAGCAAATCGCGGACAACACGCTACCAGGCTGCTACCGCAATCATCTCCAAGAGGGTGTGCAGATGGATTTGGCCGGGGCGTTCAGCCAGGAGAACGGCGACATGCACCCCGATATCCTGACCCACCAGCACCACGGGTGCGGCCAAGAATGTGCCCGTTGCTCGCACGGCTGCGTCGCTCAAACGCTCATCCACGCGCTGCAAAAACCCGACGAGGCCGAAGCGATTCTCGAAGAACTGGACGCGCCCGTAAAAAACCTGGGACCGTATCAGGTACATGGGCAAAACATCGCCGTCACTAAAGCCACCCTGGGCCAATTTCTGCCCTGCGCCTCGCAACTCAACCGGCTTCTTTCGTATCAGGAAAAAGCCGTCTGCACCACCACAGCACTCCTCCAGTTCGACAAACGGCTGTTCTCGCAGTCCACGGAGATCCGTCAGGACGAGATGCCTACATTGATGGACACCCAGGAAATCGGCTGGAAGGTTTTCCAGGAAGCGCGGGCCGCTACCGACTACTGGATCAACAGCATGCGCTTTCAGCTGGCGCAAACCCCCGATACCCCAGAAAACCAGAAACTGCGCAAAACCCTGCAACAGTCCATCGTCTCCACCGAAAAGGTGATGCTAACCTATCGTTTTCTCTATCGGCATTTTTTGGACGTGATGGCCGATGAGAAACCGATGAGCGCGGAAAATCTGGCCGCATGGATCAATACCAAAAAGGTGCAACGAAAAATCGTGCAGCCCTTTTTGAAATCTGTCCGAGCGCAGAAAATCCAGCACGAGGCGCTATTCGAGCAGCCGTATTTCCCTTCTGCCGATTCCCGTAAAAAAATCGTGCCCACCGTTTTCGCCAAACATTTAGCGCAGGCGCTCGAGCACGGCAGCGTCTTTTTCATGGAGGGCGCGGACGGCAGCATCGCCGGCCGCAAAATCCTGCTGTACTTCCCCACCGCGTTCGGCGAGGAACTGATCCTCAGCCATGCCGGAGAATCCAAAAAACGCATCGAAGTCTACACGGCCACTCCCGACATGGTACTGACTGAGATGAGCAAAGGGGTCAGCGAAAACTTCGCAGAGGACTATGTGCATCTGGTCTGGCGGCCGATGAACCACACCAAAACCGCCCAAATTTTGAATCCTGCTACCTCGCTCCAAAACGCGCAGCGCGTCCTGCTGACCTATTGGGAGCAGGGACTGAAAGTCGCCATGCTGGTCAACAAAAAAATGGCTCCACCTCTGCAGACATGGGCCAAACAATACCGGCCAGGGTACGAAAACCTGATCGGCTGGATCGGCAAACACCACGTCGGGCACAACGATTGGGCCGACTGCGACGGACTGGTGATCTGGTCACTGGATCTGCCGCCCATCCAGGTGCTGGCGCAGGAATATCTCGCCGCGCGCCGCATCTTCGGGCGCGATCAATGGGCCGATCTGGACGAGTTCGAGAATCATTGGGAAAGCAGCCACAAGGACTATGTGGCGTTCCCGCATCTGGGTCTGGAAGCATTGGCGCGGGTGTTCGCCAATCCGGATTTCGACCGCTATGTGCGCTGGCGCGTGACGCAGATCATCGATCAGTCCAGTGGCCGACTGCGCGGGGTCAACAATCCTCTGGGCGAAACACGCAAAAAGTTTTGCGACGTGTACTCCGAGATTCCGCCCATCGACGGACTGTTTGGTACCTACGTCGACGACATCATTCCCGCCGAGTTTCTTTCACCAGAGGTTCTGCACAAACAGGCGGTGGAGCGGCTGGCGAATGTGATGAGCGGCTACCAGATCAATGTACCAGTTTCTGATGGATCACCTATCCAAGGAGAATTAATGAAAACACGTACCATCCGCATGAGTATCCGCGATCTGCAAAAAACCGCCAAGGCGCACGGCCTGTCGGGGTTCCAGTCCGAAAACCTGCGCGAGGCCCTGGAACTCCTCAAACAATCCCGGCCCGACGTGATCGATTACAAAATCCGCCCCGGCAGGGCCACCGAGATCATCGTCCGCGCCGATCCGCCCATCCCCGCCCCGGAGCAGCCCACGGACGACCGAGTGATCCAACTGGTGGGCCACCTGATCCGGCAGCGTCGGGAGGCCGGCGGCGGCGAAATCCGGTTCAGCGCCCGCGAGCTGTACCGCATCCTCGAACCACAGGCCATCCAGACTCCCGGACTGCTCGACATGCAGGCCGTCTACGACCGGCTGCAACAGGCCTTCCCCGACATTGAGGTTGAAGAGCGCGCCACCGATACGCTTGAACCCTGGACCTACATCAGGTTCCAGCCCGACACCCCCGCGCAACTCCTTGGTAATACGGGATTTTCAGGTGTTGGCGGGGTGTATAATAATAGTGTACCCCCCCAACACCGCTCCGGTGCTGCGCACGTCGAACGTCCTGCAGACGGCATTTGTCCTGCAGACGGCAAGTCTGCGCCCGACGATCCTGCGGACGGTGAATATCCTACGGACGGCGACGGTCCTGCTGATGACAGCCCCGCAGGCGGCAGCCTTGCCGGCTGCAAGCCCGCCGGGCGCAGCCCTGCAAACCCACCCGCCCCGAAGACGCTGCGTAACGGCGATGTGATCACCCTGCAAATCCAGGGCACCCGGGTAAAAGCCTTCAGCGGGGTCATCGACGCGCCGGACAGCTTGCCGGGCGATCCCGAACCATCGCGGGTGTTCCCGGCCTTCGTGCCCAATGATTTCATGAAACGCCTCCTGCAGCGCGAGGGGCAGTGGCATCGTGAGGGCGGCGGGGGTATCACCCCGGAAATCACCCAGGCATTCCAGCACCGCATCGGCCTGGACTACCGCAAGGAATGGGTGCGCTGGTTCAACATCCCCGAACACCCGGTCATCGAGACCCTGGCGATCCTCACCCATTACGTGGACAGCTACCTGACCCTGCAGCACCCCGAATGCCTCTCGGTCCTGCCCGCCCTGGACGCCGCCGAAAACGAGCTGGCCCACCAGTTGGCCGAAGACCCGCTTCTGCAAGCCTTGCTGGACGACTGGCGCGCGCACCCCTGCATACCCAGGCTCGATCTGCGCAAGCCCCTGCACATCACGTCCAGCCTGTTCCGGAGTGCTCAGGCTGAAAATTGGGGGAGCGGCTAAGCCTTGCAGGCGGCTAAGCCTTGCAGGCGGCAAGCCTTGCAGGCCGCAAGCCTTGCAGGCGGCGGGGCTTAGCACCCCGCAGGGGAAGCTCTCCGCAGGAGGAAAAAAGGTTTGCGGCACCATAGTCAGTGACAGTTTTTTGGCGGAGAAGGATCAGAAAATGGATTCAGCGAAAATCAGGATGGCCGGATCATTGGTATGGAAACCTTTCGTAGCGTTGAAGATTCACGCGGCGGACTCGCAGTCGACAGACTTGCAATTGGCAGTTACGCCGTCTGCAGAACCAGGACAAATGCCGTCTGCAAGACCGCCGTCCGCAAGACCAAGACCCGCTTTTCCGTGGATGGGTGGGAAAGGATGGTTAGTAAAGAAAATTGCGGACCGTCTGCCGCGCAAGGCGCGCTATGTGGAACCGTTCGCCGGGGCCGCCGCCATGCTGCTGGCCCTGCCGCCATCTCCCGTCGAAGTCCTGAATGACCGCAACCGCGATCTGATCGGCTTCTACCGGGTGATGCAGGAGGACCGCCTTCGCACGGCCCTGCTGGATCGCCTGCAGTGGACGCCCTACGCCAGAGATGAGTACGCCCGCGCCCTGGCCCTTCTGAATGCTTCTGAAGACGATCCCATCACCCGCGCCTGGGCCTTTTTCCTGGTGTCCAATGCCTCTTTCAGCGGCGGGGGACAAAGCGGCCTCACCGAAAAACGCTTCGCCACCAGCACCCAACGCTCCCAGGGCCGACGCATGAATTATCATATCGATGGCCTGCCCGCCCTGGCGCAACGCCTGAAGGACGTGGTGATCGAGAACCGCGACGCCATCGATCTGCTGGACCAATACGACAGCCCCGACACCCTGTTTTTCCTGGACCCGCCCTACTATCCAGACACCCGCAACATCCGCCATGAGCGCAGCCGGGGTACTTACGCTGGCGGCGAGATGGACGCCGTGCAGCACCTGGAACTGCTGGCCATGTGCCGCCGGTTGAAGGGTTTTGTCGCGCTCTGCGGGTACGCCCATGACGACTACGACGATGCGCTTCTGCCCTTTGGATGGAAAACCCTGGCCTTTCCCCGCAAGGCACTGAGTTCCCTGCATCACAATTCGGACAAATCCCAACGCGAGGAACGGGTCTGGATCAACCCCAAGCTGTCCGGACACATGAATGTCCAGCAACAGATAACGATGTTCTAGGAGGAGGCAACATCATGAGTACGCCATCCCGCCTGCTATCCGGACCGATTCGCACCCTGGATCTTCAGCAGGCCGCCGATTTTCTTCAACTTAGCAAAGAAGAACTGCGTCGCCGGGTCAAAGCGGGCCAGATTCGTGGTGCCAAACCGGGCAAGTGCTGGGCGTTCATGGAAGAAGATCTTGTCGCCTACTTCCGGTCGCTCTATCCTGAGAACCGGCAAGCGGCGCCTTCACGCAGCAACACGGAGGCAACATGCTCTATAAACGCGGTAAAACATGGTGGATTAGTTTTACTACACCCAACGGGCAGCGCATTAGACAGTCTGCTGGAACAACGGAAAAGATCCAGGCAGAAGAGCTGCACGACAGCCTCAAGGCCCAGTCCTGGAGGCAGGCAAAGTTAGGAGATCGTCCAGAGTATTTGTGGGACGATGCTGGCGTCCGGTGGATCGAAGAAAAAGGGCACAAAGCCAGCCTTCACGACGACATACAACGTTTGTCGTGGCTTCAAACCTATCTTCGTGGCAAAAAACTTCGGGAAATTACCCGAGAGGCGGTTATGGAAATCGTATCCACCAAGCAAAAAGAAACCACTGCAGCCACGGCGAATCGGTACTTGGCATTGATTCGCGCAATATTGCGTATTTGCGTGGAGTGGGGATGGTTGGAATCGGCACCCCAATTGCGTCAATACAAGGAACCAGCAGGCAGGGTGTCCTGGTTGACAGAGGAGCAGGCGCAACGCTTGTTGGAAGAACTCCCAGACCATCTCAAAGATATGGCAGAGTTTACCCTTGCAACAGGCCTTCGCCGACGCAATGTCATGGATCTGGAGTGGTCGCAAATCGATATGTCGAAAAAGCTGGCATGGATCCATCCGGATCAGGCGAAATCCCGAAAGGCCATTGGTGTACCGCTTGGGAGCGTGGCCATTGCGGTGCTTCATCGACGCTTAGGTCAAAACCTTAAATACGTGTTCACGTATGATGGGCATCCGGTTACCGACGTAACCACAAAGGCGTGGTACAAGGCGTTGAGTAGAGCCGGCGTTCAGCCTGGTTTCCGTTGGCACGATCTCCGGCACACATGGGCTTCCTGGCATGCGCAACGGGGCACACCATTGCATGTGCTTCAGGAGCTGGGCGGATGGTCGTCTTCGGTCATGGTGCAGCGGTATGCGCATCTTTCAACGGAGCATTTATCGGGCTTCGTGGAGAATGTGTCTCCTCACGCGGTTCGAGGCCGTGACACAAATTTGTCACAGTGGCAAAACGAAGAGAGGAAAAAGCTCACATAA
>JAEHJW020002203.1_pt1 | contig 11918 bp, 20 predicted proteins | sample 9271431 | NCBI WGS metagenome assembly JAEHJW02
TGAGCATGTCAATAGCCAGCGTGCAGTGCGAGAGCAGGTGCGCCAATCGCACCTACGTCTCGTGCAGCGGCCCTACGACTGGGAGGTAGACGAATGATTTTCTACCAGTGGCAGGCGAGAGTGCTCCGCACTTCAGGGCGGGGTGGTGTCACTAGCCCTTTCGAGCAGTAACCAGGTTGATGAAATAGACAGCGCCCCCGACTATAGCCGAGGCTGCACTTTCGATCCCTGAAGCTAGTCCGCTCTGATTCCAACCAGGATGGATCGCGAACACTACCGCTAAGATGCCGCCGATAGCCGCGACTACCTTAGCCTCTGCGCTGCTCGCTACTATCTGCACCGTCTTGGTTTGCATCGTTGGAGTCGTCATTAGGTCCCTCGTTTTCTGCTAGTACCTCGTCTATCTCGGCGAGGATTTGGTCAATGAGCGGGTGCCGCGACATCGCAGTCAAAATAGGTCGCTAGGTCGCTCGGCATCACATGACTAGTGTCGAGTTTAGGCGAAATCCAGCCCGCGTGCTCAAGAGTCCGAGCTACAAGCTCCGAGCATATGAGTGTTTTACCGCTCTTGAAGTGGATAAAGGCCGGACTCAGCAAGTCCAGCCCGATAGATAGATCTGTTAGGTAGCCGTACTTGTCACCAAGGCACGACTCCACAAACTTGTAGGCAGCCGCGCTTTGTGCTGGGCTAGCTGGCAAACTCAAGATAGCGTGGTCTGGGTATGCCTCAAGGCTCCCTCGCACCACCCCATGAGATAGTGCTTCGATGAGCGTGCCGTCTGGCATGACTACCGCGGCGTGTGACCAGCGGGCATCTATCGGGGCAGATCTAATCCGCTCCCCAAACCGGATGAGCCGGTCGAGCCATGTCGAGCCGTGGCAGAGGGCAAACCGAACCATCAGAGGCGATCCAGATCCGCCCGCAACTGCACCATATCCAGCCCGAATCCGTTACCGTCTGCCTCTATCTGCTCAGGGGTGATAACCGCCCACGCCTCTTCGAGATAGGTTGATAACCACTCGTTCGTAAATGGCTGCTCTTGCCCCCAGGTGACCACCGTCCCACCTGTCTCGGTACGGGCGGTAATGACAACGCAGTGGCCGCCGACGATGTCGTAATCTCGCGACGTGTGCGTCAAGTCCCACGGCAGACCTTGGGCAAACTGCTGCTGAGCGACTGCTGGCACAGCAATGCCAATATAGAGCGCACCAAAAATGTTGCACGCCGCCCAAAGCTCTGAAAGGTCATGAACTGGCACGGGAGCGTAAGCGGAGATCTTGCGCCCAAAGAGACCCGACGACCGCCAGCACGCCAAAAGATTAGCAAGAGCAACGCCTCGATCTGCTCCGTTGTTGTAGGCCAGGTAGGCACTCACTACATCGTCCGAGTCCGGCCAGGTCACTGAGTCATTAGTCTCTGCGGCGGTCGCCATTTCGAGATGGACGGCACCGGCGAAACCACAATCGCCGACAGGTTGGCCGCCATGCACGGTTAGCGTGGGATCGGGGCCGTTGCCCAACATCTGCCAATTGTCAAAGCTCCTCACGTGGTTGAAGGTCGGTGGCGCCGGAGGTAGTGGCGCATACGCCGAAAGCATTCGTAGACCGACCGGACGAATCGCCGGTTGGCGCCCTAGTAGTCCATACTCCCTTTTCATACCTGCCCCAAGTCTGCTTGGAGTGCTGCCAAATCCAGGGTAGGGCCTTTGCCTGCCTCGACAAATTCGGGGGCAATGGCTACCCACATCTCGTCCGAATAAGTCGTAATGAAGTCCCAGGTCACCGCCCACAGGTAGCCCCAGGACGCGCAATAGAACGCGTTCGCATCGTACCCCACGGCGACAATATAGTGGCCGCCAACGATGGGTGAGCCCGGAACGACACTCCAAATCTGTGGATCAAATGCGGCTTCCTGCGCGGATGCAGGGCACTGAATGCCGATACCCACATTGCCGTAGTTCACAATCGCTTGTTGGAGTGCGGTCTTATCGCCGAGTGGCACGGGCGCGTAGGCTGCTATCTTGGATCCCCAGAGTCCTTGAGTCTGCCAGATGTTGAGCACGCTAGAGACCACCAGCCCAGAGTCCGGACCGCCGGTCAGTTCAAAGTAAAGCGACTGTATCTCGGGGTCGGTCGGCCTCGGTGTCTGAACGGTGCTGAGTTCGTTCCACGAGGCTAGCTGATGATCCGCCCCAGCGAGTACGCAATTATGGGATATAATGTCGTTAGCACTATACCAACGTGTATCAGTTGAAAGGTCGAAAATATGTCCCACATGCTGGTGAATATCGATGTCGAGGACGCGATCCGTCGATACAACACCGGGAAATCGGTCACTCAAGTTGCTAAAGAGATGGGGGTCAGTCATAGCACCCTCACCAGACGGTTGCAGGCTGCTGGCATAGAAATCCGGAGCGCAGCCGCTAGTAATCGGCTTTTCTACGACCGGGCTACCGCCCCCCACCTGGATGGAATCATTTCTCGCTACCAAGCAGGAGAGGGGATAGTGGCTCTGGCGAGAGAGTCTGGGATCCATGTGCAGCGGCTCCAAAGGCTTCTTGCCTCCCGAGGCGTGACCTTGAGAACTCAGGGTGCCCAACTGGGCCTCCGCTACACTGCCATGACTGTTGAAGAGCGCCAGCGAATCGCCGCGCCCGCTAATGCTGCTCGCCGCGGCAGTCGCCAATCGCCGAGAGCCGCGGCCAGACGTGCCCGCACTATGGAAGCTAGCCTGCAACTGTGCGCTGTTAGCGATCTGGTGTTGGCTGTGTGGCTGGCACAGCGTGGAGTCCAGTTCACCCTGCAAAAGGCCCTCGGCCCCTTCAATATCGACATCGCCATACATGAACAACTCATCGCCGTGGAAGTCAACGGCGCCTCGCATGAGCCTTCTAGGCGCAAGCTGGCTCGCAGTCGGACGACCCCGTTGGAACGTCGCGAATATATCCTCAATAGCGGTTGGCGTTTGATCGATGTCCAACTCGGTGTTCTGCGTCCAGCATGTGCTGACAACATCGTCGCCCTGCTTGAGGAAGCGCGCTCTGGTGAACCCTCTTGGGGTGAGTATTGCATGGTTGGGGGTGACGGTGAGGTGCTTCCCCGAAGCGAATTTGAGCGTTATTACTGGGCCTGAGTAGCGACTCCGAACCACCTTCCTAGGCTTGGGACCGCTCACTAGCGTGCCTTCGGTGATGCAGTCTCCGATTACGTTGTTGCAATCCATCCCCCAGGACTCCCACGGAGTGCGCGCTAGACCGAGGGAGGTGGGTGGAGGAGGAGGCAGCGTGGCATACGCACTGAGATCCTTTAGCCCGGGCGGCCTAACGGGAGGTAGCTTGCCGAGCTTGACGGTTGGGATGTTAGGCATAGGTCACTCGCCCGAAATAACTCGCATCTCCAAAACTGAAGACCCCACCGTCGAGGGCGATCAGCCAGTAGCCGTCTCCGCTGGGAGTCGGCGTCATACGAGTGATCGGCTTCACCAGCGCAAGGTTGCCTGTCGATCCGCAGAACTTAGCATCACCGTAGGTGAATATCCCACCATCAGCAGCGCACAACCAGTAGCCTTTGCCACTCGGCGTGAGTGCAGCATCCACGATAGGCTTGTTGAGTTTGATCGCTCCCGCAGAGCCATAAAAGACAAAGTCGCCGAATGTGAACACACCTCCGTCCGAGGCGAAAATTCCGTAGCCTTGTCCTGTCGGTGACGAGATGATCGCCACCACCTCGGCGTTGGACGGGTCGTTAGGTGGATTTGTCACAGCTGCTCCTAAATATCTAACGAGGTCGGATGGGGAACCGAGCCATTGGTCGAGGTCCACGTTGCCCACTACGCCAGCGACCGAGCCGGTATCTGAGTTTTGCCACATCGCTGGTCCGGTCGGTGCTGCCGGTCCGTAGGATGCTAGCCATTCTGGGGCAACGCCCAGCCACTGGGCACGGGCTTCGTCACAATAGAGGGCAACAGGGCGGTTGAGCCTTGAACTCACGATATCTTTGAATTGTGCGATCTGAGCGTTTGCGGTCGCTGCGCTGACTTGCTCCTGGGCTGTCGGCTCAACGTCAATCGCTCGAATGCCGACACCGGTTCCGACAGTAGCACCAAAGAGATCCGCTTGGGCGGCGATATCAGAGAGTGGATCGAGCACATGGTAGGCACCAGGCGTGAGGCCAGCGGCTAGTGCTGCGGGTGCGTCGTAAGGGTAAAAGTAATCGACCGAATTGACCAGAAAACCACGTACTTGCAATCCAAGGCCATCGGTGGCACGCTGGATGGCGATATCAACGCCGGATGCTTTCACCTCTGCGAAGTTGATCCCTGCTCCGTTTGGATGGTTCCAGGCGGATGTGTCGATGCCTGTTAGCAAAACGGCTCCTTTCCTCACCTAAGCTTAGCATTTCTAATCTTACTCTTCTTCTGCGTCTTTCGGAGGGCGACTTAGGACGTCCCCTAGGGATATCGGCTCATCTTTTGCGCTTCGAATCGCCCTCATTGCCCCTGCGACGACTTGGGAACCCGTGTATGCCACCAGGGCCGGGGTGGGCTGGCGAGTGTCCCGCTGGAATCGGGCGCAGATCGTAGCGTAGAAGTCACGGAATTGCGCTCGCCAGGTCCCAACGTCCGCTATTGCCGATGCACAGAACGCCTTGTAGCCGATCGCCTCTACCGCTTGTTCGATGCAGGGATGAGACCAGACTGGGTCTCCGTAGGCTCCGATCCTCTGGACGGCGGTCAAAAGCTCGGTCCAGGCCTGATCGACTGTTGGGAGTCCGCTCCCAGTCGTGCGCTCTGACAGCGACATGACGGCTTCTCGGATCTCGCCGACGTTTGGTGGGTACTGGCCCCGCCATTCCATGAGTGCAGCCTTTACCGCTTTCGGGTCGAGGTCGCCGATCGTCCCTTGCCAGACCTCGAGCATGGCGGCCCGATCTGTTGGGTCTCGCTCGATCGGCACCGGCAGCTCGAAAAGCCGGGGCCACTTTTTCGCGCACATCAGCCATAACTGGAATATATCTCGGTCTTGCATCTATGCCTCCTCTTCGTAGCTGGCTTGAATATCCCCGACAAGCGAGCGGTAACGGTCGTCGGCTGGCGGCCGGGGCGTGGGGTAGCCCTTGAAGCCGCCGATCCAATACCGCCATGCGGCGTTCCAGTCTTGGTGAATCGTCCCCTTTGCGGTGTGAAAGTCTCGGAATCGCTCAAACTGTGCTTCGAGGTCTGCCCCTTTTCGTAAAGCTTCCTGAGCTACGGGATACGAGCGCAAATGCTCGGTAAGTGCAAAGTCCTCGGGGATGCGTGAGCCCCTCCTACTACTCCGTCTTTCGACTTTTAGCGTGGGAGGCTCAAGGCTGGTCCGAATTTGCGTTTGGGCTGTTGGCGGTGGGTCTATCGCTAGCGATATCGCTACCGATTCGCTAGCGATATCGCTAGCGATGAGGGGGGCACAGAAGGGGCATTTTGGGCTGACCACCCCTCTGTTTGCGTGCCAACGCTGGTGGTTCCCGAGTTCGCCACCCTGCTTGTAAACATGCAGGCCAAGCGAGAAATGGTAGTCAGTCCAGTGTTTGGCTCGGTAGCCGCGCTTTTCCTTTATCCATAGCCCGACCTGGACTAATTCGGAGGCCAAGTCCGAGGGCAGAACATCGTCCCACTGCGGCGAAATGCGCTCTACCTGCGTAGTCGTTAGGTAACCGTCAGTGCCAAGTTGCGCAGATCGGCATATTCCGCGCACAAAAAGAAGCTCGGCAGCGTCCGATATCTCAGTAAACGCGCTGGCGTCAAAATATGAGACATCTAATCGAACAAATATGCTCTTTTTCACGGCAACCTCGTTGCACGATTTTTTTGCAAAGTGCGAAGCACCGCCCCCCCTTGAATGCTAGTACTAATCGTTCTGCTCTGCAATTCATTCTCCTTTCGTAGGTGCCTCATCGTCATCCCTAACCTCTTTAGGTTGCGGGAGGTTGAAGTGTTCTAAGTCGCCCCCCCTGTGAGAGCAACAGACAGACTTTTAGCTGTGGTCGTTCTCACAGAGGGGTCACTTTAGGTCGCCGAGGTCTCGTCGTCCAAGTGGGCGCTGGGTATTATTCAGTCGCTGGGCCGGGCATAGGTGTTAGCAGCCCTAGATCCAACGGAGATGATCTAGTAATAAGCACGCTCGGGCCACCCTTGACCGCGCGACTGCTAACTCGATGAGTCCTTTGTTCTCTCTACACCCGGGGACCAGCCGGTGGGCGTGTTAGCTGCTAAATTTTCATTTAGCGAGCGGACTCTTCCGGAGCCTGCTATACTAGATCTCGTTATCTTGGTGGGCGGTTCTCCGGGCCGCCCATTAGCTTTTAAGAACTTCTCTTAGTTTACATATCTCCTCACCGCCGCAAGTCAACATCTGCAAGAATCTTCTTAGTGTCTCAGCGAGTCTCGGATGCGGGCCGACATAGCGAGCATCGTATGCCGCTGCATCTCAGCGACGGTAATCGTCGGATCTGGCTCCGTGCTTGGCGTTGCCTTGGGAGGCGCTACAGGCCGACAGGTGAGGCAGCAAGGACCGATAAGCGTTTCGTACTGTTGGTGGGATAGCGGGCCGTTAGCGGCCTCTGAGACCGCCACAAGCTCGTCCGCAAGGGCGACGTCTACCTCCTTGCATCGTTCACAAGTCGCCCTAGTCATCGTGAGGCTCCCTGAGGTGATACATGATCGTCTTATGGTCTCTGTTTAGCATTGCGCCGATCTTTGGGTAACTCATGCCTTGATTCCGTAGCGCAAGGCACACTCGCCTCATCCGTTGCGGGTCCGAGCGCAGTTGTCTGCGGATCAGGTCTATCTCTTTTTCTAAGTCCATCATTCGATCCCTTCGATCTCTATGGTTGTCATCTCTTCTCCTTTAGCGACTTGATACCGCTTGATATGCAGATCCCAGATATGCCTATCGTCGATCCATGCGACTTTGTTGCCAGCGTCCAACACCAGCTTTGCTAGGTTGTCGACGTCGGCCCGCAGATCGGACGTGTGAAATGATAGCTTGACTGCTAGCTTGCCAGCCAGCGGAACCTTGACTACTCTTCGAAGCGCCCAGGCGATGCGCTCTTCTGCATCCCGTGTCGACGTCGGCGTGAAGGCCCGTGTGCCTACGACTCGTGGTCTACCTTTGGGCTGAGGCTTGCCTGGGACAGAGACGATTATCACTTAGCCTTCCTTTTGGACGCTGGCCTCGGTCTGTTTTTCTGACGCTGCCGAGCTATGCGCCCGTATTCTCGTCGCCACCGTCCTTGCTCTTGTTTGAACCCTTCCCAATCGGACTCGACCATCCCTGCCGTGAGATACATCCCTATCTCGCTCCATTTATCGCAGGCTCGTACGCCGAGGCGCCTCACCTGCTCTCTGAACTCGTCTAGCGCCATTCCTCGCCAATCCCCAACTCTTGCTCCAACTCTCTTATTCGGGATGGAGCGGCCAACGGCTTGGGTCGGTAGACGAGGTTCGCTATAGCGTTGGCGGCACGGGCGAGTAAGCGCCCTATCGGACGAATTACTCCGAGCCACAATAATGCGATGGGCCAGAACGCCGATCCGATGCCTCGCATCACCAATTGATCGTCGTAGGCGTCACAGTAAAACGAGCCGTAAGCGGTGCCCTCCCATCGTTGGCATTCGAGGCAATTTCCCATGTGCCGGGCTAGCCAGCGATCAGACATACGCAAGCCAACCAAGATACCTGTGGTGTAGATGATTATCGTCGGTATGGCTAATGCTATGATTTCGAGTGTCATCGGTTCCTCATCAGCTCTTCTAGATCGTCTGGACGTTGAAAGCCTATCTGCCAGGCGGTATTCAGTTTAAAACGGTTCACCACTGCTATTAGTAAGTTCCGGCCTCACCAGAGCCTGCCCTGTTTCGTCCCTAAGCAGCCAGGGCTGCACCACAACACCTCATTCCTCCTGTTCGCCTGGTTCCCGTCTGAAGCATCGCTAGCCGAGTTGGTAGTCTGGTACGCTGCCGAGGCCGTCCATCTGACGCGTTCCCAGTTCCCCGGTATTTCGTCGTCGTGCTCGTCTGAATAACCAGCCAGGACGATCCGCAACCGCTTGTCGTCCCCATTAGCTATCGCCCACTTACGCACCTGCTCTGCCACGTCTAGACCGTCCTCCGCGTAGAGTCCTTCCGTTCTCACCTCGCCGGAATACGGCGGGTCAAGGAACACGCCGACAGTCCCTCCGAAGCTCAGCGCGCCCTTGGTGACGATGCGAGACCAATCGCCAGTGCATACCCGCACATCTCGGAGACGGTTCGCTAGCTGCATGAAATACGCAGTCAAGCCATCTTGCCGATGCTCCATGCGCCAGAAGCCCGTTCGTCCAGCGTTGCCTAGGTGCGGTAGCTGACGGTTCACGCCTTGTCCAGCGTCGCCTAGGTGCGGTAGCTGACGGTTCACGCCTCGTCCAGCGTCGCCTAGGTGCGGTAGCTGACGGTTCACGCCTCGTCCAGCGTCGCCTAGGTGCGGTAGCTGACGGTTCACGCCTTGTCCAGCGTCGCCTAGGTGCGGTCGCTGACGGTTCACGCCTCGTCCAGCGCTGCCACCTTTGCGGACAATCCCGTCATCGTCTTTCTTCCACGGCCCATTGCCTGCACACCATCCGCTGCCGATCCACGAATTGACCCCCCACACCCACCAACCAGCGATCATCGGATCATAAAAGAACGGGTCCGCCTCGATCCCCTCTGCCAAGATCTGACGGCCCTCATTCACAAGCCATAAGTGCCGGGCGAAGAGGTCGTCCTCGTTCACCGGCCAGTCTGCCCAATGAGCCACCTCTTCGGGATCGCTTGCTATCGACCGCCAAAAGTTGCTCAGGTAGTGGTCCGCATCGTTCACCGTCTCAGTGCGCCGCTCGGATAGATCGTCGCTCATCGGTCGCCCCAACAGGACGGCCAACGATCCTGCGAAGGGCTCGACGTAGTTGTCAACGTCCCCGAGCCTTTCCCACACCACCGGTGCAACCTTGCGCTTGCCGCCGAACCAGACGAAGGGGGCTTTTAGCGCCTCTTGGTCACTCACTCCACAACCTCCATCGCCCATCGCCCTATTTCTTCTGCCACTTGTACCACCACACCATTACCGAGCCCCCTGAGTGCTCCTGTGCGGCTCGCGCAGTCTGTCCATCCTTGAGGCGCTCCCATCATCCACTCCACAAATCGAACGCTAAGTCGTCGTCGCTCGTCGGTTGGGCTTGGGACCGGTCTTGTGAGTCGTCCCCATCGTCTGATCGCTGGCTGGTAAGGCCCCCAATTGATCTCGGCAGACTCGCTTGGCCAGGTCCCCAAGTATGGTTCCCCATTCGGGTGCTCGAATGAGAGCTGCGACGTTCTCCACAATGACGAGTCTGGGTCGTAAACAGCGAATGGCTCGGTGGAACTCTGGCCATAAATATCGTTCATCACTTGCACCTTTCATAAGTCCTGCGCTGGAAAAGGGTTGACACGGGAAACCACCTGCGATCACGTCAACCGACTCGACCTTTGACCAATCGACCTTGGTTATGTCACCGAAGTTTGGAACTGTCGGCCAGTGCTCTGCTAGCACCTTTGACGCTTGCTTGTCGTGCTCACACTGCCATACCGTTTCGTAACCAACGTTCTCAAGTCCGAGGTCAAGCAGTCCTATCCCGCTGAACAGAGATCCGACCCTCACTCCAAAACCTCAGCTCCCTCAATCGCGCGAATAATCCGCTCGGCATGATTCTTGTCGCTTACCTGAATGCTAAAGGTGTGACCAGGAGCGACCTGTCCCTCGAAGACTGTACTATCGGATGGATCCTCCATTTCTAACCATAGACCGCCAGCGGGGCCGCGACCGAAGTAGTAGTCGTGCCCCTGGTTGGACGCTCCTAGAATGCACTCCCATCCCTCCGCACACTCGGGGTCTTTGACCGGCTCCCATCCCATCCCATTCGGTAAACTCATATTGCCTCCACTAAGATCTGCTGTCTGCCGTACTGCCATGCCTGTTTACATGACCAGGTGAAGAGATCTAACTGAGATCCCCACCCGATTCTGTCAAGCACTTGCACGATCTCGCCTTTGTGTGAACCCGACAGGATAAACAGGTGAGTCCCCAAGGGCCACATGTTGCCCGCTACGGCACCGACGAACGTTTGCTGCCCGTCTGCCATGACCCCGGACTGGCAGTAGCTAGTGGAACTGACGCTCTGCACCGGCGGCTCGACATGTCTCAGCGGGAAGCCCACCGGAACGATCGTCGGCGTGAGCAGCGTCACTAATCCAAGGAGAAACGTCACTCCACCACCTCCGCGAGAGGCAGATCGTATGTCGGCCACCATAACTCGCCTGGGGTGCAAGCAGCTAATGCCGCTTCCCTAGCCCCGCATCGCAGATGGATGACCGGGGTGTTGTCTACCTGGGTAGTCCAGATCTGGACCATACCCAGAAGGTCGTCGCCTGCTCCCCAGACAAGTTCGGATCCGTACTGTCCAAGTTTGGTGAGGTCGAACAATCCCAACTGCGTCTTAGCCATGCCGCCCATCCGTGCAACGACATAGGACTCCATTTCATACATCTTTTCCGGTGTGGCCGACAAGTATTGGACGACTTGTCTCCCCACTGTCTGGTTTCCGGCATTTGGCATTTCGGTGCGTTCCGCGATGAACCCTTCTCCGTGGTCAACGCACCAGAGCCACCCGTCAGTGCAGCCATACGCAACCCCGAATTTCAGACCAAAGACGATCCCTGGCAGCACGTCATCGTCAGCGTCCACGCACATGCCGAGTCTCTCTTTTGCTGCCTCTAGCACTTCCTCTTCTGTTGTCACTGTCCTAACTCCCTCTTCGTCGCTGCTCTCAAAGTCTCGTGATAGACCGGCCTCGGCGCATGGCCGAGTGCTTGGCACACGAAATTGTCGCACGGTTCGAAGTCCGCATTTGCTACCTGCTCACAAGCGTCCTCGACCCAAACTCTTCGCGAAGTCTTGAGGTGCTCGATCCTCTCAAGCAGGAAGCGGACATCCTCGACTAGGAACGTCGCTAGCTCCGCTCCGGTTGCCTCGATCGCCAGAAACGACTCCGCCAACTCCTTCAGCCTGTCGTCGGCGGTCATGCGGAGCCGGAGCCGGAGCCGTAGCCGGAGCCGGAGCCATAGCCGGAGCAGTCGTCAGAGCCATAGCCGGAACCGTAGCCGGAGCCGTCGCCGGTACCCCAGCCGTAGCCGGAGCCGATGGCGTAGCAGTCGTCAGAGCCATAGCCGGAGCCGTAGCCGTCGCCGTAGCCGTAGCCGTCGCCGTCGCCGTAGCCGGAGCCGTCGCCGGTACCCCAGCCGTAGCCGGAGCCGATGGCGTAGCCGTTGCCGGAACCGGAGCCGGAACCGTAGCCGTAGCCGTCGCCTACGCCGTAGCCGGAGCCGGAGCCTAGGCTGTCCATATCGGCACTTCTTCTAATGCGACGAGAGCCTTTTTTGTTACTGGGATAATCTCGCATACCCCTAGTATGACGTGCTCTCCTTCGGTCGGTGCTGGGAACTTGCAGCTTGCAGGCTTGCTTGGGCCCCTTGTTGCAAGTTCGGAGAGGGTTGCTGCGCCCGACCAATAGTAAACTCTTCTTGCATTTTTCAGGGTTACTACATCGCCGTCTCGTGAGACAAGCTGACCGTAGAATACTCCGGCTTGCGCTGACCTTATCATGACTGTTTTCATTTCTTTCTCCTTTTGGTTTATTGGTTAGATGGGTGTCGTGATATAGCTAGTTCACGCTCTAGCTCCGCTATGCGCTGGCGTAACTCGTCGTTCTCGTGGCCTAGCTTCATCACGTCCAAGAGCAGTCCTTCGTAAGACCGTCCAGGTGCGGCGCCTTTGTAGATCCACGGCTGCGGGTAGATCCACGGCTGCGGCGTGTCAGTGCTGCAATCGGTCA
>JAEHJW020005532.1_pt1 | contig 11911 bp, 16 predicted proteins | sample 9271431 | NCBI WGS metagenome assembly JAEHJW02
GCCGAGGGTGGAGCCTTCGGGGGAAAGAAAAAATCTAACATAGCGTTTTTTCTGCTTTCCCACCCGCCCCGTTTTGGGCTATCCCTCCGGTCATGATGAGGTTCTGTGCGCGGCGCGGTGCATGATGTGCTGCGACGGAGCCAGAGGGGGGGCGGTTCGGCCCCGCGATTTCCGCCGGTTCGCCGCCGCGGTGCTGGAGGCGCAGGGCTTGCGGCCGGCGCGGCACCAGCTCGCGATGATCGACGCGCTGGAGCGCGTGGCGGCCGGCCAGGTCGACCGGCTGATGGTGCAGATGCCGCCGGGGGCGGCGAAATCGACCTATGCCTCGGTGCTGTTTCCGGCGTTCTGGTTCACCCGCCATCCGGCGGGCGAGGTGATCGCGGCGAGCCATACGGCCTCGCTCGCCGAATATTTCGGCCGCCGGTTGCGCGCGCTGATCGCCGAGGCGGGCGAGGATTTCGGCCTGCTTCTCGACGCCGGCAACCGGGCGGCGGGGCGGTTTTCGTTGCAGGGGGGTGGCCAGTATTTCGCCGCCGGGGTGCGCGGGCCGATCACCGGACGGCGGGCGGATCTGATCCTGATCGACGATCCGGTGAAATCCTGGGCCGAGGCGGACAGCCGGGCGGCGCGGGACGCGCTGCATGACTGGTATCGCGCCGAACTGCTCTCGCGGCTGAAGCCGGGCGGGCGCGTCGTGCTGGTGATGACGCGCTGGCATGAGGACGATCTCGCCGGGCGGCTGATGGCCCGGGAGAGCGGCTGGACGGTGCTGCGGCTGCCAGCACTCGCCGAGGCGGACGACCCGCTCGGACGGGCGCCGGGCGAGGCGCTCTGGCCCGAATGGGAGGATGCGCGGGCGATCGCCCGGCGGCGGGCGACGGTGGGCGAGCGCGTGTTCGCCGCGCTCTACCAGCAGCGGCCGATGCGCGATGGCGGGACGCTGTTCGAACTCGACAGGCTCGGCTTCGTCGACGCGCCGCCGGCGGTGGTGCGCACCGTGCGCGCCTGGGACCTGGCGGCGACGGCGGCATCGGCCGGGCGGAATCCGGACTGGACCGTGGGGTTGAAGCTCGGGCTGACCGCCGATGGCACGCATGTCGTGCTCGACGTGGTGCGGGTGCGGGCGGGGCCGGCGGCGGTCGAGGCCTTGCTGCGGGCGACCGCCGAGGCGGACGGGCGGGGCACCGCGATCGCGCTGCCGCAGGACCCGGGACAGGCCGGCGTCGCGCAGGTCGCGCATCTGCGGCGGGTGCTGGACGGGTTCACGGTGATCGCCAGTCCGGAATCGGGATCGAAACAGACGCGGGCGATGCCGGCCGCGGCGCGGATCGGCGCCGGCGGGACGCGCGTGGTGCGCGCCGGCTGGACCGACGCGTTTCTCGCCGAGCTGCGGGCCTTTCCCGATGGCGAGAAGGACGACCAGGTCGACGCGCTGGCGCGCGCCGAGGCGACGCTCGGCCAGGCGCCGGTGGCGGCGCGGATGGTGAATTTTTCTCTGATGGGGCGCTGAATTCATGTTCGAGACGATCTGCCAGACGATCCCGGCCGATCCGCACCTCGCGCCACGGGCGCGGCGGCTGGAGATCTATCGCCGGGTGCTGGACGGGACGATCTATGACGCGCTGCCCTATGCGTTCCAGGAGGAGCGCAACGGGGCGGGCGAATATGTGCCGCTGCGGGCGCGGCGGCCTTCGGTGCGCTACGGGCTGTGCCGGATCGTGGTGGAGGATTCGGTTTCGCTGCTGTTCAGCGCGGGGCATTTCCCCGCCGTCGAATGCGCGGAGCCGGAGATCGAGACGCTGCTGGCCGACCTCCTCGGCGAATGCCGGCTCAACGAGGTGATGATCGACGCGGCGCTGCGCGGATCGGTCGGCTCGGTGGCGATCCTGCTCCGGGTGCTGAAGGGGCGGTTCTTCTGTTCGGTGATGGAGACGCAATACCTGACGCCGCGCTGGCGCGAGGATGCGCCGGACACGCTGGAGCAGGTGACCGAGCTCTACAAGGTGCGGGGCGCGGAGCTGATCGGCCAGGGCTATCAGGGGATCGATCCCGGCCAGACCTACTGGTTCCAGCGGCGCTGGGATGCGCAGGCGGAGACCTGGTTCGAGCCGGTGCCGGTGGGCGAAGGGCTGCCCGCCGCGCCGGATCGGGCGCGGAGCGTGCGGCATGACCTCGGCTTCGTGCCGATCGTGTGGATCCGCAACCTGCCGGGCGGCGAGGGCGCCGATGGCGCCTGTACCTTTCGCGCGGCGATCGAGACATCGATCGAGATCGATTACCAGCTGTCGCAGGTGGGGCGCGGGCTGAAATATGCCTCCGATCCGACGCTGCTGATCAAGGAGCCGGCGACGACCGACCGCGAGATGGTCAAGGGCGCGGGGAATGCGCTGATCGTCTCGGAAAAGGGCGATGCCAAGCTGCTGGAGATTGGCGGCACCGCCTCGGCCGCGGTGATCGACTACGTGCGGACGCTGCGCGAGTTCGCGCTGGAGAGCGTGCATGGCAACCGCGCCAGCGCCGACCGGCTGGCGGCGCCGCAATCGGGCCGGGCGCTGGAGCTGATGAACCAGGGGTTGATCTGGCTCGCCGACAATCTGCGGATTGCCTATGGCGAGGGCGGGTTGCTGCCGCTGCTGCGGATGGCGCTGCGGGCGGCGGCGCGGTTCGACGTGAAGGTGATGGGCCGGACGGTGCCGCGGGTCGATCCCGACCTGCGGCTGAGCCTGCGCTGGCCGCGCTGGTATGCCGCCTCGGCCGATGACCGGCTGAAGGAGGCGCAGGCGATCGCGACGCTGGTCAATGCGGGCCAGCTCTCGCGCGAGACGGCGGTGAAGAGTCTCGCCGCCAGTCATGTGATCGGGGATGCGGCGGCGGAACTCGCGCGCATCGCCGACGAGGGGGACCAACTGGAACGGAACGGGGCATGAGCGACGAATTCGCGGAGCACGAGGGGCTGCCGGACGAGCCGCAGGCGGCGCCTGAGGACTGGCAGGCCAGGGCGATGGCGGCCGAGCAGGCGATGGAGGCGCTGCGGCGCGAACACGCCGAGCGGCTGCGGCGGGCCGAACTCAGGATCGAGGCGGTCAGGGCCGGCATGATCGATCTTGACGGGCTGAGACTGATCGACCCGGCGGCGATGACGCCGGCCGAGGACGGCACGGCGCCGGACGCGGCGGCGCTGATGGCGCAGCTGAAGCGGGACAAGCCCTGGCTGTTCGGCGCGCCGTCATCGTCATCCACGGCGTCGGTGCCGCGCGCGGAGCCGCCGCGGGCGCGCCATGCGACCGAGCTGAGCGAGGCCGAGTGGCGCGCGGCGCGTGCCGAACTGCTTCGGCGCGCCGGGGGCTGAGCCGGCCGCCGGCCGCTTTCAACAAATTAACGCGTTGTCAGACAACCGTGCCCCGCGCGACGGGGTGCGGCGAATTGCGTCATCCAGAAGGAACACGACATGGGTATTTCGAATTTTCCCGCCTCGCTGCAGCCGATCATCCAGCAGGGCTTCCTCGAGCGCGAATTCGAGCAGGCGCTGCGCTCGCGGCTCGGCTACCGGATGGTGGCGGATCGCGAGAGCTTCGCCGTCGGCATCGGCGAGACGCTGACCAAGACCCGCGCCGGGCTGAAGCCCTCGGTCACCACGCCGCTGGCCGCCGCGACCAACACCAATCTCGATAACGGGCTGACGCCGCAGGGCTGGGGTGTCGAGCAGTATACCGTGACGCTGAATTTCTACGCGGCGACGCAGGACCTGAACATGGTGACCAGCCGCGTCGGCATCGCCTCGCAGTTCCTGCAGAATGCCGCGACCAATGGCGAGCAGGCGGCGCGCAGCCTTGACGAGCTGGCGCGCAACGCGCTGTTCGCCCCCTATTTCGGCGGCAACACACGCGTGAGCGCCACGCTGGCGAGCGCGGCGCCGAGCATCGAGGTCGATGATATTCGCGGTTTCACCACCGTTTTCGTCAACGGCGTGCAGACGGCGGTTTCGGCCAGCTATCCGCTGACGGTAACGGTTGGTTCGAATACGTATCTGCTCATTGGCGTGACGCCGGATGTCAACAACGCATCGTCGGCGCCGGGCGGGATTTCGGGAACCCTGACCTTTTCCAACGACGTCAGCGTGTCTGACGGCACCGCCGGCAATGCGGTGCGCGCCGCGACGGCGAGTGCCATCGTCCGGCCGCAGGGGGCCGGGACGACCAGCGCGCTGCAGGCGACCGACACGCTGACCATGTCCGCCCTGCTCGATGCGGTGGCGACGCTGCGGCAGAACGCGGTGCCGGAAATCGACGGTGTCTACAACTGCTATCTCGATCCGGTCTCGGCCCGGCAGCTCTTCGCCGATCCGGATTTCCGGCAGCTGTTCCAGGGCGCGACGTCGAGCAACGCGGTGTTCCGCCAGGGCATGGTCAACGACTTCCTCGGCCTGCGCTTCATCACCACCACCGAGGCCTATGTGCAGTCGCATCCCACATTGGCGGGGCTGTACATCCGCCGGCCGATCGTCTGCGGCAAGGGCGCGCTGATCGAGGCGGATTTCGCCGGCATCGGCGCGGACGACGTCGCGCCGAAGGATGCGCTGGTGCACATCATCGACGGTGTCGCCATGGTCACGCGCGAGCCGATCGACCGGCTGCAGCAGATCATCGCCCAGTCCTGGTACTGGATCGGCGGGTTCTGCGCGCCGTCCGACACCACGACGACGCCGAACACCATCCCGACCGCGACCAATTCCAACTTCAAGCGCGCGGTGATGATCGAGCATATCGGCTGAGGAGGGGGCGAACATGTCAATCGGGTCCTCGCTTCCCTTCAGGCCATCGGGCACCGCGTCCGTCGCCGCCTCGACCAGCGCGGCGTCGACCGCGCTTTCCGGCGGCGGGTCGAGCCTGCTCGTCTACAACGCCGCGGCGTCCGTCGCGTTCGTGCGGCTGGGCACCGCGGGGATGAGCCCGGCGAGTGCGGCGGATACGCCGGTGCCGCCGGGCGGGCGCATGCTGATCGATTCCGGGCGGCTGGTGAGCGAGGCGAGCGCCGTGCTCGCCTCGGGCGCCGGCACGGTCTATTTCACCCGCGGCGACGGCTCGGTCTACTGACATGTCGGGCAGTGTTTCGAGCGCGCCCGGCACGCTGAGCGAGGCGCAGAAGGTCGATGTGCGGCGGTTCTGCGGCTATCCGGCCTATGGCGCCGGGGCGGCGGGATTCCAGTCCTGGCGGTTCTTCCAGGCCTACGGCACGCTCGAATACCGGATGAACAACCTGGCGGCGGAAGAGGTGGCGGTGGTGGTGAACTACCTCGCCACCCTCGCCGCGCTGGAGGTCGCGATTCCGGAGGCGAGCGGCAATCTCGATACCGAGGCGGCCGCGGGCTGGCAGCACAACGCCAACGAGGTGCGCGACCGTGCCGCCCTGTTCGACCAGTGGCGGCGGCGGCTGTGCGGGTTTCTCGGCCTGCCGCCGGGGCCGGCGCTCGGCCCCTCGGATGGCATCACCCTGATCGTTTGAGGTCTTCATGGATGGAACGCGGCTGGCGGACCGGATCGCCTTCGGCGGCGGCATGGCCGCGCGCAAGGCGGGCGTGATCTGCGACGCCTACCGGCCGCGCGACGGGGCGTGCCCGATCGTCGCGGCGAACCGGCTGGTGCGGCTGGGCGTGCTGGTGTTGCCGGTCTCGGGCTCGGTGCGCGGGCCGGCGCCGCTCGGCCTGCCCTATCGGCAACTCGTGCTGGACCAGGCCTATGTGCGCGGCGGGGATTATGTCGCCGGGCCGGCGGGGACGTTTCTCGTGGTGAACAACGAGCCGCCGGCGCCGGTGCTGGGGGCGCGCTGCAACGAGACGCTGTCGATCTGGCGGCCGGCGGCGCAGGCGGTGCCGGGGATCAATCCCTATGGGGCGATTCTCGGCGCCGGGGCGCGCGGCGTGCTGGCGGGATTTCCGGCGGCGCTGCTGCCGGCGCGGGGCGGGACCCATGCCGAGGCCGGGCTGCCGGACGACACGCGCGCGCCGGGCTACATCGCCGCGGTGGCGGCGGTGGAGGGGCTGGCGCCGGACGTGGCGGATGTGGTGCGCGATGCGCGCGGGCGGCAGTTCGTGATCGACCAGGCGGAGCTGTTCGGCGGGATCTGGCGGCTCGCGCTTTCGGCGAGCATCGTCTGATGGCGGGGCAGCAGGATGTCGAGAACGCGATCGTCTCGCTGATCGCGACGGCTTCCTATCCGGCGGGAACGGCGGCGGCATCGGCGATCGCCGGGCCGGACGGGATGGTGACGTGCCGGGTCTATCGCGGCATGCCGAACGCGCCGGCGCTGGAGGCGGATCTCGCGCGGGGCGTGATGCACGCCACCGTGTTCGCCGAGCCGGGCGGTGTGCGCAACGTGACGCGCTATCCGCGCGAATGGATCGAGGTGGCACCGGTGCCGGCGACGCTGTCGGTCAGCGTCGCGGGAATGGCGGCGACGTTCACGGGGCAATGCGCGGCCGGGCAGCTCGCCGGCATCGCCGTCGATGGCGCGATCTTTCCCTATGCGGTGCAGGCGCGCGACACGCCGGCGAGTGTGGCGAGCAATCTCGCCGCCCTGCTGCGCGCGGCGGGGTGGCTGGTGAATTACGCGGGGACGACGCTGAGCGTGCCGGCGGCGCACGGGCTGATCGCCCGCGTCGTGGCCGGGGGCGTCGCGCTGCGGGAGATCAAGCGCCAGGTGCAGCCGTTCCGGATTTCGCTGTGGTGCCCGGACCCGCTGACGCGGGACGCGGCGACGGCGGTGATCGACCCCGCGCTGGCGGCGCCGCAGTTCATCGGCCTCGCCGATGGCGCGGCGGCGCGGCTGCGCTTTGTGGGCACCGAGACCACGGACAGGTCGATCGATGCCGGGCTGTACCGGCGGGACCTCATTTACGACGCGGAATATCCGACGACCGAGGCGATGACGACGCCGGCCATGCTGTTCGGGGTCGGCGGGATCGCGGCGGACGGCGCGTTCATCGCCGGCATGACCGGCTGAAGGAGAGACGATGAAGATCAAACTGGTGGTGGTGAAGCCGTTCGAGGGCTTCAGGCGGGGCGACACGATTACCGACGCGGCGAAGATCGACGCCGTGCTGGCGTCCGCCCAGGCCGGGTCGGTCGTGCGGGTTGTGGCGGAGGGCTGAGGCATGCCGATATCGCAGGCAGGCGCGCTGAACACGACGGCGCTGATCGTTCCCGACCTCTATGTGCAGATCGTGCCGCCGCAGACGCTGCTGCTCAACGGCGTGCCGACCGATGTGCTCGGCGTGGTCGGCTCGGCATCGTGGGGGCCGGTGGGCGAGCCGATGATCGTCGGCTCGATGGGCGACTATGCCGCATCCTTCGGGCCGGTGATGGCGCGGCAATACGACATGGGCACGGCGGTGGCCGTGGCGGTGCAGCAGGGGGCGTCGAATTTCCGCTGCGTGCGGGTGAGCGACGGCACCGATGCCGCGGCCTCGGTTTCCATTCTCGGCGCGCTGACGCTGACGGCGCTCCATACCGGATCGCTCGGCAACGCGATCACGGTGACGGTTTCGGCCGGGTCGGCGGCGAACAGCTGGCGGCTGACCGTGGCGCTGCCGGGGCGCACGCCGGAGGTGTTCGACAACATCGCCGGCACCGGAGCCGCGTTCTGGCAGGCGGCGGCGAATGCGGTGAATGCCGGGACGGGGCCGCTGCGCGGCGCCTCCGAGCTGGTGGTGGCGAGTGCCGGCACGTTGTCGACCCCGCCGGTGACGGGGGTCTATCCGTTCGCGGCCGGCACGCCGGGCAGCGACGGCGCCGGCGGGCTGACCGCCGCCTCGCTCGTGGGCCAGGACACGCTGCCGCGGAGCGGGATGTATGCGCTGCGCGGGCAGGGCTGCGGGATCGCGGTGCTGGCCGATCTCGACGATCCGACGCAGTGGAGCCCGACCGTCGCCTTCGGCCTCGAGGAAGGCTGCTACATGATCCTGGCCGGGCCGCCGGGCGACACGATCGCCAATGCGGTGTCGGCGAAGCGGACGGCGGGGATCGATTCCTATGCTGCCAAGGTGATGTTCGGCGACTGGATCTGGTGGTACGACCAGGCGAACGGGATGACCCGGCTGGTGTCGCCGCAGGGTTTCGTGGCCGGGCGGCTCGCCAATCTCTCGCCGGAACAGAGCTCGCTGAACAAGCCGCTCTATGGCGTCGTCGGCAGCCAGAAATCGGGGCGCGCCGCATCCGGCACCACCAGCACCTATTCGTCGGCCGATCTGTCGGCGCTGATGTCGGCCGGGATCGACGTGATCGCCAATCCGCAGCCGGGCGGGGCGTTCTGGGGCGTGCGCGGCGGGTTCAACGCCTCGTCCGACAGTGCGACCAACGGCGACAACTATACCCGCATGACCAACTACATCGCCGCCACCCTGTCGGCGGGGATGGGGCAGTATGTCGGCCAGCTGGTGAACGAGACGCTGTTCCGCCGCATCCGCGGCACGCTGCTGGCCTTCCTGAACACGATGCTCGGCCAGGGCATGCTCGGCACCACCAACGGGGCTTTGCCCTTCGCGGTGGTGTGCGATGCCTCGAACAATCCGCCTTCGCGCACCGGGCTTGGCTATGTGCAGGCGGATGTGCAGGTGCAGTACCAGGCGATCAACGAGCGGTTCATCGTCAATGTCGAGGGCGGGCAGACCGTGCAGGTCAGCCAGCAGACCCTGCCCCAGGGCACGGTGTGAGGTAGCAGATGCCATATAACACGTTTACCGTTGGCAATGATTGCCAGCTCGTCGTCATGGGGCCGTTCGGCCGGGTCGATCTTGCCCATGTGACCGGATTCGAGGTGAGCCAGGTGACGCAGAGCGTGCGCGTCGACCGGCTCGACGGGGTGCAGCTCGGCGCCGAACTGCCGAGGGGATGGCAGGGAAGTTTCCTGCTCGACCGCGGCACCTCGGCGGCCGACGATTTCATGGCGCAGATCGAGCAGGCCTATCTGTCGGGGCAGGCGATCCCGCCGGGAACGCTCTATCAATATGTGAATGAAACTGACGGATCGACCTCGACCTACCAGTTCGATGGGGTCGTGTTCAAGCTCAGCTCGGCGGGCGTGTATCGCGGCGACATGCCGGTGGCGCAGAAGCTCGACTTCTTCGCCTCGACGCGCAGGCGCGTATGAGCGGCGGCGCGGTGGAGGACGCGCGCGGGCGGGTGCTCGCGTTGCGGCCGCTGACGATGCTCGACCGGCTGCGCCTGTTCAAGGCGCTCGGGCCGGAGCTGTCGATGAACGAGGCGTATCTCGGCGTCGCCTCGCTGGCGGCGTCGGTCAGCGCGATCGATGGCGTGCCGCTGCCGTTTCCGGCGAGCGAGGCGGCGGTGGAAAACGCCGTCGAGCGGCTCGGCGAGGCGGGCATCGAGGCGGCGGCGGCGGCGTTGCAGCCGGAGGATGCCGATACGGTGAAGGCGCTCGCGGGAAACTGAGCCGGCACCCCGCGCTGATCGACTGTCTCTACCTGGTCGGGCGCGGGGTGCCGTTCGAGGTGGCCTTCACGCTCGGCGAGGCGGAGCGGATCGCGTTCGTCGTCGCGTGCGGGGAGCTGGACGGGCTGACATTCGACTGGAAGGCGATGGCGTGGGTGCAGGTGTGAGATGGCGCGACGGTGCGGGGGCGCGGTTCGCCGGGCTGGCGCGGGGCGGGTTCGGGCGGATCGCGCCCCGCCGGCTGCGCTCGGTGGCGCGGAGAATGCGGCGGGCGGTGACGTCCGCCATGCAGGCGGCGCCTGGGGCGTTTCCGACCAGCCGCCGCGACGGCGGGGCGGTGTGGGCACGGCCCGGTGGATGGCAACATGCCGCGCGGTTTCCGACGGATCGCGCGCGGCATCCATGGCATCCGCTGCATTATGCTTCGTTCCGCCCCGGCCTGTGGGCTGCGGCTGTGACGGGGCGGCGCGTGGCGCACGGCTTCGGGCCGGAGATCCGGCTGGCGGGCGCGCATTTGCCGGCGCGGCGGACCCCGATGGAACGGTCGAGGCGGGTGGTGGCGCGGGACGTGCCGCTGATCCACACCGCCCTGCGCGCCGGGGCTCCGGCGATGGCGGCTTCGCGCCGCGTGGTGGCCCCGCATGTGGCGTCAGGTCGCTCCGGGCCGCATGCCTGGAATGGGGCTCATGTTTCATCCGCAGCGTCGGCGCGACCGGTGGCGCCGGTCGTGCCGGGGCGGGCGGTCGGTGCGGAGGCAACGGGGCTGGCGGCGGCGGCGGTGCGGCCGGAGACGCGGTTCGCGGCGCCGGAGCGGATGGATCTCGGCCGCTGGCTCGGCGGGTTGTTCGGCGACGAGGCGCGGCGGCCGCCTTCGGGCGTGACCGGATACGACACGCGCATGTCGCCGGTGTTCCCGGGCCGCAAGCCGGGATTCTGAAAGCGGGAGGCGGAAGATGGCGGCGATCATGGTGACGCTGGGCGGCGTTGCCTTCCGGGATTTCGAGGTGCCGCAGGCGATCGAGTTCGGCGGCTGCCAGCGGCTGGCGGTGCATGAGCTGCCGGGAGGCGGCCGCGTGATCGACACGCTCGGCGCGGCGGCGGGGATCATCCGTTTCGCGGGCACTTTCTCCGGCCCCGATGCCGAGGCGCGGGCGCAACTGCTCGATGTGGCGCGGGCGGCGGGGGCGACCCTGCCGCTGGCCTGGAGCGGCTTCGCCTTTGAGGTGGTGATCGCGGATTTCGTCGCGGTTTACGAGAAACCCTGGTGGATTCCGTTCTCGATCGAGCTGGTCGAGGCGCAGAACCTGGTGACGGCGGTGCCGGACGCGCTGGCGCAGGCGGGGCTCGATCTCGTCAGCGCCGGTGGCCTGGCCGGGCTGGCGGGACTTTCGCTCGGCTCCGTAACGGTGACGGCGCCCGGGAGCATTGCCGCGGCGCAGGGGGTTGTGGGCGGCGCGCTGAGCGCGGCGGAGAACGGGCTGGCGGCGGCGCAGGGCGCGTTCGGCGCGAGCGCCGGCGCCTCGGCGGCGACGCGGGCGCTGCAGGCGATGGGCACGGCGAGCCTGTCGCTCGCGGCGCTTGGCGGGGCCGCCGCCTATCTCGGCCGCGCCGCCGGCAACGCTTCATTGGGGGCGGCATGAGCGGGACGACGACGATCACGGTCGCGGGCGGCAATCTCTACGAGATCGCCGCGCGGCATCTGGGCGATGCGACGCAGTGGATTCGCATCGCGCAGCTCAACGGGCTGTCCGACCCTGTGCTGGTCGGGCTGGTGACGCTGGTGCTGCCGCCGGTGGACCCGAATGCGGGTGGCGGGGTGCCGCGTGTCTGAGGCGGTGACGGTGCGGGCGATCGCTCCGTTCGCGACGCTCGACGGAGCGCCGCTGCCGGGGCTGGAGCGGCTGGAAATCCGCCAGCCGGGCGCGTTCGAGGCGGCGTGCTTCGTCCTCGAATTCGCGATCGGCGCGGTGCCGGGCGGCGCGGCCTGGTTCGCGGGATTGCAGGGCGGGGTGGTGACGGCGGGCATCGGGACCGGGCCGGCGCTGGTCGTGGGCCAGGTCGACAATGTCGCGATCCGGTTCGATCTCGGTGCCGCGATCCTGAGCGGGCGGGATCTCGCCGCGCGGCTGATCGATGCCGAGGTGGACCAGACCTTCTCGAACCTCACGGCGAGTGAGGTGGCGACGGGATTTGCCGGCGAGGCCGGGCTTGCCGCGAATGTGGACGCGACGAGGACGCGGATCGGCCAGTATTACGAGCTGGCGCATGCGCAGACCGGGCTCGGTCTGCATTCGCGGCACGCGACGCGGTGGGACCTGCTGGCCGCGCTCGCGGTGCGTGAGCGGTTCAGCCTTTCGGTGACCGGGACGACGCTGAATTTCACGGCGCCGCCGGCCGGCGCGCCGATGCTGCTGACCTATGGGCGGGATCTGATGACGCTGGGCTGCGACCGCGCGGTGGCGCTG
>JAEHJW020006304.1_pt1 | contig 11910 bp, 17 predicted proteins | sample 9271431 | NCBI WGS metagenome assembly JAEHJW02
CGAACGCCAACGCGTATGTGCGTTCCAAAGTGCAGCTTGTTCTGGTTCCCTGGGCGACGCGGAAGAAGCGGTGATGAACACGTTGATGCGTACTGCGGTCGGCATGGCAAAACACAATTTGGCGCAGCTGGTCGACCGGTCGGACCCGATGACGGTTGCCGGGTTGGATCAGGGTTCGGCTGGGCTGCGTGAAGCGCTGGTCGAGTTCGGTGTCGACCCGAACGATCAGGCCCAGGTGCGGGCAGCGTTCGTCGGCAGCGCTCTGGCGGCTGAGGCGCTGAGCGGCTTGGAGGTGAGCGTCGCCTACGGCGCCCAGCTGTACGGGGTGGTTGGGATGCTTGCCGACCTGGTGAAGGCGTAGCGATGTGCTGGACCTGCTCGTGCGGTTCGCTGGAGGATCGCCACGATTCCCGGGCGTTCACCACCCAGGACATGCAGGGGGCAGCGCACCAGGCTGACACCGACATTGCTGGCGTGGTGCAGAACATTGTCGGCTCCCTCGCCCATTTCAACCCGGCGCTCGCCAAAGCTGAGCCGGCTGGGACGAACATGGCGGCGTGCCGGGTGGTGAAAGCCACCGAGGAGAGTCGGTTCACCCTTGGCGTTGCCTACCCGGCCATGAAGGCCGACGTGAGCCGTGCAGCCGACGGCCACCGCGATTTTGTTTCCCCCGAAGTCCTTGAACAGACGGCGTGGACCTGGCTGGTCAAGTACCGCGACGTCAACCTGTTCCACCAAGGCAAAACAGAGGGCCATTTCACACCGACCGAGTCCTACATTTGGCGTGGCCCGGACTGGGAGGTTCAATCTCCGGTTGACGGCAAGCCGTATGTGGTGAAGGCAGGCGACTGGATGCTCGGGGGTATCTGGGACGAGTACGGCTGGCAGCTCGTCAAGTCTGGCCTCATCAGGGGGTGGTCGCCGGAAGGTTCCGCCCGGCGCCGCACCCCCGATGCCAAGAGCCTCGCAGCCCTGAGGAGCTGATCTGATGCCCCGTATCACCGACGACATCGAGGAGTTGGTGGAGTTGGACGCCGAGAAGGTGTCGGCGGTCACCAACCCCGCGAACGGCACGCCGTTTCTGCTGCTGAAAGCGGCCGACGGCGACCCGGAAGACCCCCACGCTGAAGACACCGAGTCTGCTGAGGCGGACCAGATCGAGGCGACGATGACCAAGGGGGAGGACGGCCAGGATGCGGGGATGGAGGAGGAGTACGAAAGCGAGGCGGGCGCCCACACGTCGGACACCAAGTCGCCTGAGGCGGACCACATTTTGGATGTGGTGACCAAGGCGGTCGACGCCTTCTGCGGTTTGAGCGACTGCGACGTGTGCAAGGAGCGGTTCGCCTCGCTGCCCGATGACGTGGCGGAGAAGGCGAAGCTGAACGCCAAGGCCCGTCACGCGCTGCCCGACAAGGACTTCGCCTACATCGACTCCAAGGGCGGTCGACATCTGCCCATCCCCGACGCATCCCACGTTCGCAACGCTCTGGCCCGGTTCGACCAGACGCATTTCGAGTCGGCCGCGGCGAAGCGTAAGGCGCGTCGTGCGATCCTCGCCCGGGCCAAAGCCCTCGGCGTGAAAGTGTCCCCCGACGACAACGCCGCCAAGATGTCCCCGGGTGTTCCCGCCTATGCGACCGCCACGCCCGTCGAGGCCGGCCACATCAGCCGGACCGGTCGGTCCGGTCTGGCTGGACCGGAGACAGACGGTCTCATCGAGGTGGACGTCGACCCGTCGTTCTGGCCAGGTGGCAAGTCCACCTACAATGTGCCGGCCGACGCCCGCCAGGATGTTTACACAGATCAGCGCAACGAGATTACCGAGAACGTGCCAGCCGGTGTCGGGCTGCGTGACAGCCGCCCCTCTGCGTTCAAGGAGGGCGAGATCGTCGTCGATGTCATCGAGAAGACGGACTGGCTGTCTGTGGTCCGCGGGGAAACCACCGATGACGACGAGTCGGCCACAACCCCGGGCTCCCCGGCCTGGGAGGACTACGACGCTTCCACGCTGGATAAGGTGGCGCAGGGACTCGCCGAATGCGCCCGTGCTGTCGCTCGCATCCAGCAGCGCGAGGCGGTCGAAGCTGTTTCTGGCAACCCTGACGACTGGTTCGACGCATACGAGCTCAGCTGCGCCGGAGACGCCATCAACTACGCCCTGGGCTTCGTCGCCCGACTCGCCTATCACGAGGCGGCCGCAGGCGACGGGGTGCAGAAGGCCGGCCGTTCGGCCGAATCGGAGCTGCACGTCTGTGCGGCTCTCTCCAACGTCACCGCACTTTTCGGTGTCGGTGCCAACCCCATCGCCGGAAGCACCGGCACCACGTCCCAGGAGGACATCGACATGCAGATCACCAAGGAGGAGCTGACCGAGATGGTGACCTCCGCCGCCAAGGACGCGGTGGCGAAGCCCATCAAGAACGCGACTAAGGCTGCTCGGTCAGCCACCAAGGCCGCCGAGCGTGCGGCCAAGCGGGCCCGCAAGGCGCAGCGCACGGCCGAGAAGGCCATGCCGCCTAACGCGGCCAACAACGGCGGGAACGTTTCCGCCGAGGACGAGCGCGCCGGAGTGAACGGCGAGCACGACGCCGCCGATGTGAACGCCGTTCCTGACGGCGGGAAGGTCCGCGGCAAATATCTCAACAAGGAGACTTCCAAGGGCAAGAACAAGGCGTTCAAGGCCATGGCCGATGAGCTTTCGCAGATGCGGGAGCTGGTCACCAAGATGGCCTCACGTCCCCGTGCCGGCGGGCCGGTCCTCGACGGCGTTCCTCGCGGGGTTTTCCCCGCAGCGGAGCAGCGCCTGGAGAACGCGGCCAAGGGCGTCGGAGACTCGGACGTCGAGCGCCTCGAGAAGGCCATGGAAGCCACCGGTGATCCGGTGCGTCGTGCAGAGCTGAGCCAGGAGCTCACCTACACCCGTCTCCGCAAGGCCCACGAGGACGGCCTGATCTAGTCCTCCCGGGTGTCGCCGACGCCCGCGCTTATTCGCATCGAAGGACGCCTGCTTGAACGCGCGCGCCTTCTGAGCAGAAGGAACCCCCTCAATGCCCATGTCACTTGACAGTTACCAGGAGGTAACTGCTGAGACCATGGCCGCCCTGCGGAAGGCCAACGGCCCTTCCGGCGGTCTGTACGTCAACCTTGGCGTCCAGGGCGTTGACCTGTCCGGGCTTGTCAGCCTGGTCCCCGTCAACGTCCCGGCTCGCAACAACACCTCAGCGTTCCCGCGTGTCATCGCCGGGATGGGCAGCCAGACCGCCTTGTGGCGCACGCTGCTGAACATCAACAACCAGCAGCCCAACGCTGCGGTCGGCTCCGACTTCGCCGGTGCTATGACCCAACTCGAAGAGCAGGACGTGTACGCACCGTACCGGCCGCTCGCCATGGCCGGTCGCGTCACCCTCGATGCCGTCGCCGTGGCCCGCAACTACGTCGACGCCCTGGCGGTGGCTGAGTTGCAGACGCTCAACCAGCTTTTCATCGCTCAGGACGCCTACATCGTCAACGGGCAGGCGTACGCGCTGGCCGCTCCGGCGGTGCCCACGCTGACCGCTGCCACCACCGGCGGCTCCATCGCCGCTTCCACCGCCGTTTACGTGAGTGTCGCTGCTCGCTCCGGGATCAACTACTTCTACGGTGGATCCGGGCCTGCGACTGCGACGGCCAACATCACCACGGCCAGCACCGGCTCCACCAACGCGGTGACCGGCTCGATCGCTGCAGTCAAGGGCGCTGTCGCCTACGACTGGTATGTCGGGACCTCGGCGGCGCAGTATTACTACACGACCACGACCGTTGCTTCGGTGACGATCACGTCCGTGCCGACTGCTGCTCAGCCGCTGCCGAACCTGCCGCTGCTGTCCTCGGTGATTCCTGGCGTCAATGCCAGCGTCACCACGGCCGGCAAGTCTCCGACGGAGAACGGCAACGGTGCGCCTCCGACCGTCGACAACAGCTGGTTCACCACGGCGTACAACGGCGTCATCGCCGCCAACCTCGGCGACTACGGTGCCACCGGCCCCGTCACCCCGGGAAGCGGGACGTCGTCCGGGGCCACCTTCATCGACAACGGTGGGAGCGCCCCGTCGCTGTCCGGTGGCGGCGTCGACATCCTCGACCGCATCAACGACGCGCTGTGGGCAAGCGTCCAGCTTTCCCCCACTGCGTACATGGTCAACTCGCTCCAGGCTGACGAGATCTCCAAGCTCATCTTGGGAAGCGCCTCGGCCCTGACCTACCTGCCTCCGACTGACGCCGATGCCCGTACCAACCTGGCCGGCGGTGGTTACATCGGTCGGTATGTCAACCGGGCTGCGGGCGGTGTGCCGGTGGCCATCGAGGTGCACCCGCGGGTTGCTCCTGGGACCATCATCGCACGGACTGACCGGGTGCCCTTCCCTGGGTCGAACATTGGGACGGTCCACGAAGTCCGCTGCCAATACGATACCATGAGATTTGACTACGCGGCGAACTATAACCCAGGCACCCTCGGGGGCGGACCGAGATATGATTTTGAAATCCGCAGCATGGAAACGCTCGTCGCGAGGGCTCCTGTCGCCCAGGCCGTGGTGTCGAACATCGGCTGAGTCGAAGTCATACCCTCCCTCGTGGGGCTCGACGTTCCGCTCCACTGGCGGCATGAAAACATGCGCAGAATGCGGAACGGCAACGCTCCTCAGCGAGTTCAAGCGTCACGCGGCTTCTCCCGACGGGCACACCTACGTCTGCAAGGACTGTTTGCGTGCCCGTCGGGAAAGCCCAGCGCACCGGAATGGCCGAGCGCCACAAGCAGTGCGTAGCCGAGAAACAAGCGGCTAGCCAACACCACATAGCGGAGTAGAGCAGCGGTAGCTCGGCGGCCCCATAAGCCGCAGGTCGGTGGGTTCGACTCCCCCCTCCGCCACGAACAGTGCGTACCTCCGATGCGGGACAGGCATGCGATGCCCTACCAGACGTGTTGCTGCCCGCACTGTGGCTGTCTCCGCGTGGAGATTCACCGTGCCCCGGCTCCCCGTCCTGAACGTATCAGCGCCTGCGGGAGCTGCACCCGGAAGCGGGCTGCCGCCGAGGCTGCTGACGTTGACGCTGACGACGCCATGAACGCTTGACCACGCCAATCAAGGAGGACCCTTGCAGATCCACCGTCTTGACACTGTCCGCAACGAGCGCTACGTCTTGGACGACGAGCTGGGTGTTGTCATGCGCAAAGAGCAGGCTATCCAGCCGTCGACCACCACGGTCATCTGCCATGAGGGTGTGACCTACGAGGTGCAGGCCGACGGCACGTTCCACGTGCCCGAGAATGTGGGGGCGTTTTTCCTGCGGATGCCGGATTGGCACGCGGGCCCTTCGCCGTTCGCTCCCGAGGGGCCTGCCGCCTCTCCTGCCAGGGAGTCCCGTAGGGGCGCCTCGAAGTGACGCCGGGTGCGTGTCGTCGTCCCGTTCGTCGCCCTTCATCCTCTTGCTGACGCTGCTCTGACACGCTGGGCGCCTGACGCTGAGCGCCACGATGTTGCTTGCGACGACCTGGCCTACTACCGGCTGTTCCGCCGATGCTGGGAGGCTGGTGAGTCGTTCGCCATCGTCGAGCAGGACGTCGAGGTGGGACGCGACACTTCGCCCGGCTGCACGCGGTGGCTGGAACGTTCGTCGAAACCGAGCACCTGGCCAGCGCCGAAGCGCTGACCGCGTGGGCGCAGCAGCAATACGACGGCGCCAACATGGCGGACTATGTCGCCGCTGGTGCCGGCGAGCACCGGGACAACCATGCCACCATGTCGGCAGCTACGCGCCTCTGGATGCGCGCCCGGGGCCCATCCATCCGTGTCCGCGCTGTGCGCAAGGAAGCGACCCCTCCGTAGAAACCCTGAGCCACCCAGACCCACCAATCTCGCCGCCCTCTCACCCCACAAAGGACACAGAAATGACCGAACGTGACGACAACCTGGTCGATGACGACTTCGAGACGACCTCCGAAAACACCTTCGGCAACACTGCCGAGAACACTTTCGGCACTGTCGTCAGCACGACCGAGGTGTATGGCTCGGGCCAGCGGGACGACCGCGACCTGAAACTCTCCGAGCAGTTCTCCGAGGAGCGCCTGCGCGTGGACCACTCGCAGTCCGAGTTCGACTCCGATCGTGAGATGGCTCGTCGCCACGCAGAGGAAGAGCACTCCCAGCGGATGCGGTTCACCGAGGACATCCACGCCCTCACCCTCCAGACGCTCGCTGCGGCCAACACCTCCACGACCGTCGCAGACGCGGCAGTCGTGGACTCCCTCGTCGGGATCATCGACAAGCTGACCTCCCTGGTTCCTCCGGCCAACAAGGGCTGATCTGAGGCGCACCGATAGTCGGAGGCCCAGGCCATCCGGGCGACGGGAACTCCGTTGCTCGGATGGCACCTGTTTCGAGTTCTGACCCCCCAAGGAGGAACCTTGCAAGTCCATCGCCTAGACACCGTGCGGACCCAGCACTACGTCGTGGATGACGACCTGGGCGTCGTCTTGCGCAAAGAGCAGGCCATCCAGCCGGCGACGACCACGGCGATCTGCCACCAGGGGCGCACCTACGAAGTGCAGCCCGACGGCAGCTTCCTCGTCCCTGATGATGTGGGGGCGTTCTTCCTGCGCATGCCGGACTGGCACGCCGGTCCATCGCCCTTTGCCCCAGACGGACCAGCCGATGTGGCGAAGGTTCAGCGGGGACGCAAGACGGCTGCTGTCCGATAGTCCGCGTCGTCGTTCCGTACGTCCGTCTCCATCCTCTGGCCGCGCTGGGGAGTGCAGAGCGCCACTTCGTGGGCGACAACGACCTCTCCTACTACTGGCTGTTGCGTTCCTACTGGGAGCATGGGGAGACGTTCATCATCGTCGAACAGGACATCGAGCTCGGCCCCCAGACCATTCACGACCTTTCCCGGTGTCGGGAACCGTACTGCACAGTCCCCTACGTTGGCCCAGGGACCCTTCTGGAAAACGCTCTCGGGTGCGCCAAGTTCGATGCGGTCCTCCTCGGGCACTACCCTCACCTTATTGCCGAGCGGCTGCCACAGCCGGTCACCTGGCACATGCTCGACGCGCTTGTGAACACGGCCATCCGCAGCGTCCATGTCGAGCCGCACCTGCACCGTCCGTCGGTCCTGCACCATCACGTCTACGACGGTCAGTGTGCTTGTGGTACCGACCATCCCCTTTTCCCTGTCGACAACGACGGCCGTTATACCAAGGGAGCCGGATGAACCGAGCGATGCGGCGACAGATGATGCGGGCACAGGGGTGGCGTGGCACCAAAGCGAAGCGCAGTCGTCTGGGCAAGCCCCAGGAGCCGACGCCTCCCGCTGTAGCGGAGATACAGGCTAGGGTCGCCGCCGACATCGAGGATCGCCAGATCCGCAACAGCGGCAGGCGCATCGGGCTGATCATTCCACCCTCTGCTTCTGAGGCCCGCCAGCTCCGTCAGCAGGGGACGCCTGTTGGCGCTGGTGGGCTTTTTGTGCCCCCTGCATCGTGATCGGCTACGACCTGGACGGCACGCTGCCGCCGGGGGTGTATCCACCCGAGGGTGCCGTGGTGGTGACAGGCCGCACGTTCTCCGAGTGGGACGACCGGGTACGCGACATGGCGATGCACGTCCCGGTTTACATACGCGGTGTCGGCCAGGTCGGCGACCGGGAACACGCGGCTTTGTTCAAGGCGGAGGTCATCACCTTGCTGGGCATAACCGTGTTCTACGAGGACGACGAAGAGCAGGTGCAGATCATCGCCGAGCACTGCCCCTGGGTGGAGATTAGGAGACCGGCGTGAGTAGCGGCGCACCGTTTGTTCCTACTCCTTTCGCGACGCCCGTTGTCAGCCCGAGTGCGGTCAGCGTTACCCGGCGCATCCCCTACATCTCGGTCTCCGAATACCGCTTCGCTCCAACAGCAGTCGGCACTACCGATCTGATCCCTGGCTCGGCCAACCAAGCTGCGGACTCCGCCGCATCCTTGGCGCAGGTGATCGAGCGGGCGAGCAGCTGGATGGACACCTGGTGTTTCCACACCGCCGACGGGACGCTGGCCGCATCGGTCAGTGTGGAGTCCGCATGGGTGAAGGTCAAGACCAACGGGGATGTCCCGCTCATCTCCAAGTACAAGCCCATCTTGGACGTCCAGGGCGTGGCCGTCGGTCCATCCCCAGGCAACCTCACGAACATCGGCGCCATTACCGCCGGGAGCATCTGGATCGACGACAAAGTCATCTGGATTCCCGGCGTCTGGAACCTCTCGCCTGCCACCTCGTTTCCGATCTACTTCGGGCGCCACGACGGCACGCTCTACGCCGTGTGGACCTACACCAACGGGTTCCCAGTGACGGCTCTTGCCGCTGACGCGACCGTTGGTGCAACGTCAATCCAGGTGCAGCCGACCAACGCTACGGGCGACGGGGTGTCTGGGGTCTACCCGGCCAATGCCAACTTCTCTGGCACCCAGCTCACCATCCACGACGGCAGTAGCACCGAGGCGGTCACGGTCGCTTCTACCTACACGGGGGGAACAACCCTCCCTCTTGCGGCTCCATTGCAGTATGCCCATACGGTGCCCACTCCCCCCGACATGATCCGGGTGGCAGCTCTCCCCTGGGCTTTGGAGCAGGCGTGCATCTCGGTCACTTCCATCTTGATCAAGACACGAGGCACCAGAGCGCAGATTCTCCCCATGCTGCCGGGCCAACAGCCAAGTCGCCAAGCACTTGCCCAGGCGGGCGCGCTCGATGACTGGGAGATTGCCCGGCGTCTGCTGCACCCTTATCAGACTGTGTTTCTGGGGAATGCCCGATGACGGCATTCGGCGGGCGGGCCGCTGTTCGGGCCGCCGTTACATCTTACCTGACCAACTACGCAAACCCCCCCATTCCGTATCTCGGAACGGTGTACCCGGCTCGCACGTATGTCAACGAGCAGGACTACACCGAGGACATGAACGGCCAAGCAGTCGCCGCCTCACAAGGTGGTTCGGCTGCGGTGGTCACGGTCAACTTGCCGGAGTCCACGCGGACGCGCGAAGCCGAGGTCGGGCGCGCCGCGGTAAACGACCTGAACGTCCACAAGGTGACCTTGGAGGTATTTTTCGCCTCCACCGGGGGTAATCCGATCACCGCACAGCAGGACCACGACGCGGTGATAGATGCCATCACCGTCGCCATCCGTGCGGATGGCACCCTGGGCGGACAGGTCTGGTCTGCTGCGGAATATCAGGGTGGCGTGGCCGTGCTCCAGGCGATGCCCTTCACCGATGATGAAGGCATGGTCGTGTTCATTCCCTCTGTCGTCCGATTTGAGGTGTGGGAATGGATTGCGGGGCAGGCTCCTCTGTAACGATCGTCCCCTACCTGTCCGGCTGGCTACATCCGGAAACTACGGTCAGCGTCCTCGGAGAATGGCCCGACGCCCAGTTTGTCGAAGTGGGCGGCGACGGGTGCAACTATTGGCGCCTACTGCGTCGCAGCCTTCGAGATTTCGACGAGGTGATCGTCGTCGAGCACGACAACGTTGTCCCCTACGGAGCTTCGCGTTCGTTCGCTCGATGTCCAGAGTCCTGGTGTGTCTACGAGTACCCGAGTGATGAACACGGCAATCTCGGGGCCGGCCTCGGACTCACGCGTATCCGCCGGCAAGACATCCTGCCGGCTCCGGTCACATGGCCGTTTTTGGACAACGAGGTTTCTCGAGCACTGCATGCCCTGGGTCTGCGCCCACATCTTCACGGGCGGGCAGGCCACCTCCATTACGCCACGCCTGGAAGGCGACCAATGACTCTTTACTGCAACACCGACACCACATGGCGGTACTGGCCGAGCCTGCGAGGACCTGATGGTCGCACGCTCGCGTTGGACCCGGAGGAGACGGTCGAACTCGACTGCAAGGTCGACGACCCCTATCTGAAGCCGGTCCCGCCGAAGCCCGTTTTGACCAAGGCCGCGCCCAGGGCTGCCGCCGAGGTCCCCGATGAGGAGAACTAGCCATGGGTAACCCTTACGGCCAAGCTTTTGCCGTAGCACAGACGACCTTCGGGTTGGCGTTGGAGACCACCAGGGGCACTGCGCCTGCTGGGGGGATTACAACCTACCTTCCGGTCATGCAGCCGAAGTACAAGCCAGACCTCACCCTACTCCAGGACAAGACCCTCCAGGGCTCCATGGTCGACACCTACTCCCTGGTCCCCGGTATGCGCTACGACACCGAAGCGTGGAACTCGTACCCGTACATGGATACGTTTCCGAACCTGGTGCGCGCCCTTCTCGGTTCCTCCGACACCCTCACTGCTGCGCCGACGGGCACGACGCTCTCGGCTGCTGCTGTCGTGGGCGCCACCACCATTTCCACTGCGGCTTCCATCCCCGCTACGAGTTGGATCGTCCTTGGTGGGGCCGCCTACCCCGAGACGCACCTGGTGACCGCGGTGACTGGTTCCGGTCCATACACGCTGACCCTCCAGACGCCGGTTCTCTACGCGCAGCCCTCAGGTGCGGCTGTGACTGGTCTCACCAAGCACCAGTTCAGCCTGCTCAACAACTCAACCGCGGGCAACCAGCCTCCGAGCTACACGCTGGCCGACTTCGACGGCGACCAGTGGCGCATTTTGACTGCCAGCCAGCTCGACAAGCTCACGATCAAGGGTGCAGGCAACGACCTGGCCACCTACGACTGCAACTGGTTCGGCAACCCCGCGGTTTCGCCCGCGACGGCTGGAATCTCCACCCCGACAGCATCGTTCTCCAGTGCTGAAGCCGTCCCTTCGTGGACAACCATGGCCCTTGTGAACGGCACTCAGCTTGCCTACGTCGAGGACTGGGAGTTCGACTTCGGACGTGGGGTGAAGCCCATCCCCGCTGTGACTGGAACGCAGGAGTATTACATGTACTTTGCCGGGCCGTTGACGGCCAGTGGCAAGATCACCGTCGTCGAACCTGCTGGCGCCCCGCAGCTGACGCAATACGAGGACGGCACCACCCTCACCCTGGACTTCACGATCTACGACATCAAGTCTGGCTACGCCCTCAATCTGCATTCCACCCAGGCCAAGTTCGTCACCGGTGACCTGACCCGTTCCAAGGAATGGGTGGAGGCGGACTTGACGTTCGACCCGCTGCCGTCGGCTGCGGACGCACTGGCCGGAGGCGTTTCGCCTGTGCTCGTGACATGCGCAAACGGAGTTACGACCGCCTACTGAGCGTCGCCGATCCTGCTGGCTGGGCCTTTGCCTAGAGCCCCTGCGGTCCGGCCGACCGGCGAGGGGCACCCGACCCACCGACCAACAGGGAGGACATCTTGTCCCGTATCGTCGAAATCCCCGGCGGCACTGCCGTCCTGCGTGATCCAGACGACCTCAAGATTCGGCACCGCCGGCTCGTCGAGTCGGCGGCCGTTGCCGCGTCCGGGGTCTTGGCGCGTATTCCACAGGACGCCTTAGGCGACGGCAGCGATCCTGAAGCCGTCGCTGAAGCCGCGGCTGCACTCTCAATGACACGGGCCGAGGCGAATGCGATGTACGAGTTGCAGGACGCGACGATCGTGGCGCTCTTGGAGCGCTGGACGCTCCCAGATGATCTGCCGACGATGGAGACGGTGGGCGACATGGACCCGAAGGTTTATGACGCTCTTGCTGAGGCCACGAAGGCGGCTGGCGCGAAGGTGGCGGCTGCCACGGACTTCGGGCCCGATCCGGAAGACGGCAGCCCTACCGTCGGCTCCGAACCCTCGAATGGGTCCTCGATGCCCGTTTCGGAGCCTCCCGCTCAGTAGCCGCTCAGCAGGTCGACCGGGAGACAGCCGAAGGCTGGCGTGAGCACTGCTACCGCAAGATGTACCCGATGACCCACGAGCAGTACCTGGACGAGCCGGCCCAAGTCGTGGACTGGGC
>JAEHJW020002006.1_pt1 | contig 11902 bp, 10 predicted proteins | sample 9271431 | NCBI WGS metagenome assembly JAEHJW02
GCTCGATCGGCTGGGACGGAGCCTCCGGGACCTGATCCACATGCTCGATGAACTGAAGCGCCAGGGCGTGAAGTTTCGCTCCCTCACCGAGGCGATCGACACGGACACCGCGACGGGGCGCGCCATGTGGCAGATGATCGGCGTGCTCGCCGAGCTCGAGCGCTCGCTGATCACCGAGCGCACACGAGCCGGCGTGAAGGCCGCGCAGCGGCGGGGAGTGAAGTTCGGGCGCAAGCCGAAGCTCTCCGCGCCCCAGATCGCGCATGCGCGGCAGCTCATCGAGAGCGGACAACGAGTGCAGGATGTCGCGGCGCTGCTCAGCGTCGGGCGGGTGACGCTGTATCGGGCGCTGCAGAGGGCGGCCGCGTGATGTCGCCGTCTACATGGATGGCTTGAACAAATGGGGTCCCATCCGCGCGAAGTCTTACAGGGGCATCTGGGCCTGACCGCGCTTCGCGGCCAGATCGGCCCGTGCATGCTCGACGGCTTCGAGCCCTCTACGAAAGACAGAATCGCCGTCTGGCAGCAATAGCGTTTCATTCATGGCCGCCTCCAAGTTCTCGCGCGTCAGCACGAGGACCCCGGCCTCCGTCGCGGCGTCAAGTTCCGCCTCGATTTCGGCTCGACGAAGTCGCGTGACGATCACCGGAAGCACAGTCGGCGGCACGAGTGCGGTCAACTGCATCCGCTCTCGAATGACCACTGCGCGCCTCACAAGATTCGCCAGCTTGTTGTGTGCCTTGAGAAGCCCGATCGTGCATTCGATGACCGCGACACCGCCGCCAGGCGCTACAGCGATGAGGTCCGGCCCCTCCCTGGTTTGTTCCGCATAGTCCGTTTGAACGGGCGCCAACCCATACGCCCAGACGACGGCCGCCACGGCAGTCTCGAATTGCTTCGCGACTGAACCTTTCGGCGTGCTATCGCTTGTAAGGGTAGCCTTCAGGGCTTCGAGCGCCGCATCGCTCGCAGTCAATGCTTGCACTCGCGGGTTGGGGATCTGTGCGGGGTCCGCGAGCCAGTAGGAATGGTGCCCTACGGAAGCGTAGCTGGCGACGCAGTTCACAACCGCGCTGCGCGGCACCCGAATTTCTGTGGTGCCGATGTTCGCATTCTCTTCCCGTGTCCAAGCCAATTGCCGCGCGGACAGACTGGCACGAACCGTCGGCGCATTTCTGGAGAGGACACGGTAGTGAAGACTTGCAGGGCCTTTGTTGAGTCCCTTTGGGATCCATATTCCAATGGTGGCGCCCTCACCGCGGACGGTACTCCGCATCGAAACCTCCACTGGCGGCAGTGCGACGACCTCGAGCGTATACCGCCGCGATGCGTGCTCCGCCAAGCCCAGCTCGCTGAGCAATTCCGTGAGGCCGTCATACGGCTCACGGGCGGATTTGAGGCTCCAATCCAGATCGATGCGGGTCTCAGCGATCGACCACTGCCCGGCTTGGATCGTCAGCACGCTCAGGCGCCGTCCGCCGGGAAGTCCTTCCGGATGCAGGAGCGTCGGCGGCGCCACATACATTCCCGCGACATTGTCGGTGGGCAGTCTCACGACCAATCCAGGCTGGATTGACACGGCGGCGCCGCTGACAAGTGCCTCGACGATCTCTCTCGCCCGGGAGCAACCACCCGGAATGACCACTACACCGGCCCGGATGCGACCGGTCTCGATTGCCCGGCGGGGCGGTGGCCGGCCGATTTGTAGGCGGATGCGGGCGACGCACAGATGAACCTCGTTTCCTGTGGCCACGCCGAAGTAGTGGAAGGTGCAGCTACGGAATGCCCGTGACCACGGCTCGATGTGCTGGAAGAAACGCCCTACGTCCGCATGGAAATCGGTCATCCGCCGCTCCAGAAACGCCGGCGCATTACCCGACGTTCACCGGCACCAGCGTCATGGTGTCGTTCCCAAAAATGTCGATCACCTTGACGGCCACCGTGTACCGGCCCGGGCTCCCATACGTGTGCGCCCCCGTCTTGAGCTCGAGCTCCCGGCTCTGCCGCGTCCGAAAGCTCTGCCACTCGTTCTCGAAGATATAGCCGCCGGTCCACTGTTCCTCGAAATCGCGTGGGTCGATCGTGACCGCGGCGGCACCGGTGCCGTAGGTCACCGGGGGCTCCCTCACACCGAGCGCCTTGTGGACTTTGACGATCTCCTTGCGGCTCATGTAGTCGAAGTCCACCGCCCAGTAGTCCACCCAGTCAGTCCAGTGCTTGGTCAGGCGCTCCTTCTCGACGACCCCGTCCTTGCTCTTGGTGACCTTGTAGAGCTGCCCGCGGTCGCAGATGACCCCGTTCTTGCCGTCCTTCATGTTGGCGATCGCCGCTTCCGCGGCACCCTGGGTGTAATAGACGGAGAAATCCGTGAGCTCGATCTGCACGGAGAGCTTGTTGCGCTTGTCGTAGCGCGGGGTCGCCTCGACGAAGCTGATGTCGTGAAAGACCACCTGGCCCTTGTCGACCGCCCGCTTGTCGAACACCTCTGCCGGAATGTACTTCGGTGCGAGATCGATACCCTTCTGCCGCGCCTCCTCGAGCGCCGCCGGGAATAGCCCCATCTCGAACTCGAAAGCCAGAATGTCCGCGCGCGAGGCGCCGATCTTCCTGCATTCGAGGATGACTTCCTCGACGAAGAGGCGGCCCACCGGGAGGTTAATGGGGCCGACGACGACAAGCCGGCCGGCATGCTTGCCGTGGAAGAAGCCGGCGCCTTCGAGCGGTTCCGCCTTGTACGCGCGGAGGATCAGATCGCGGAATTCGCGCTCCTTCTGGGCGAGTGCCCTCTCCTTCTCGTGGCCCGTGAGGCGTCCGCCGACGTTGAGGTATGCCTGGCGCTCATAGCGGCCGAGATTCAGGACCTCGAAGGCGCGGAACGGCTTGCCGGAGGCCTTCAGCTCCCGTTGCACGCCGATGAGGCGCTTGCGCGTGGTGTGAATGCCGAACTTGCCGAGGTCCGTGGCAATCCATTTGCGGCCAAGCTTTTCGGCAACCGCCGCCGTAGTGCCGGAGCCGACGAAGAAGTCGGCAATAAGATCGCCTGGCTGCGTGCAAGCCCGGAGGATTCGGTCCAGCAACTTCTCCGGCTTTTGCGTAGGGAAAAACAGGTTCTCCGTCTTGTCCGCGGGCTGCAACATGGAAATGCGCCATACGTTGTCGACTACGCGGTCGGCCCGCTCGTCATAGATGACATTGCCGGCCGCGTCACGGGCGTTCACCATGCGCCCGTCGATTTTTACACGCCGCAGCTGCTTGACCGGGGTGGCGCGCGCTTCCTCTAAAGGTTCGAAAAAATAGCCGCGATTTCTGTCTTTCACGTACCAAAGGATCGTATCTGTCGCTCGCGGAAAGACTCCCTTCCGCGTGTCCGGCATCTTGTTGTAGTAATACCAGTACAGCTCATTCCTGAAATTCTCTCGGCCGAAGATTTCATCCAGCAACAGTCGCAATGCGGGCGATACGCGCCAATCACAATGTAGAAGTAAGCTGCCATCGCTTGTGAGTAGATCGTGCATCAGTCTAAGCCTCTCGCTAATCATCGCGAGGAAGCTATCGGCACCGTGCCCCCACGTGTCCCGGTACGCGATCTGCTCAAGGAGATTCGGCTCCTTGTGGAAAGTCTCCCCACCGATCTCGATGTCCATGCTGAAGTCCGCGCCCACATCGAACGGCGGGTCGATGTAGATCAGCTTCAGGCCACCGGCGTCCTCGATCTGCTGCCGGAGTGGCCCGGCTTTGAGCGATGAGAGGATCAGCTTGTTGTCGCCCCAGATGAGCTTGTTGGTCCACCCCTTGATCTGTCGGCCGCGGGGGTCGAGCCAGTCGAACTGAGCTTCCTTCTTCGAGCCGACTTCCTCGCGCGGCTCGTCGATGTGCTCGAGGGTCTGGAACGGAAGTACGGTGGTGCAGACATCGCGGGTCTTGCCGTTCCAGACGAGTTCGACTTCACGTTTGTCCTCGAAGAGGATGAAGCGGTACTTCTCGGGCAGCGGCTTGCCATGCTGGATGAGGGTTACGAGGTCGCGCTGCTCGGCGTCGCTCAGGTCGTAGGCCTTCTTGTCAGTGCGTGCCATCGGCCCCCTCCTCCTGGTACTCGCGGAACACGCTCACGAGTCCGGCGAACGTAGTGGGTTTGAACTTCTCGAACCCCTCCTGATCGACGTAGGCGAAGTGATAGGCGGGTCCGCCGTCCGTCTTCGCGGCCTCGGTGGCGTCCTCGCACCACTGGCGCAGACGCGCCATCTTCTGCGGGAGATCGAGCTCTTCCCTCCCCTTCGTCTCGACGATCCACACCTCGCCGGCGGTGGTACGCACCAGGAAGTCAGGGGTGTACGTCGAGAGCTCACCGTTCGCGCGCACGAACTCGATCTTGAAACCGACGGCGAGGTAGTTCTTGCCGTAGGCGGCGACGTCGGGAGCCGCTTCGAGGAAGGCGGCGAAGGCGAGTTCCAGAGTATCGGCGTGCGCCTCGCCCACTATGCGATTGAAGACCGATTTCCTGGCCGGCAGGAACGCGCGCGGCTCGGTGCGAAACGGGCGCGTGTCGCGCAGGCGAATGTACCCGTCGATCCTGGAGCATCCGCCTTCGTAGATCGTGAGCGCGTTGATCGCGGCACGGAAATGATCGAAGAGCGTCTTCGCGACTTCTGGCTCACTCAGGTTCCGCAGGATCACGGGATCCTCGAGGTCGACGACGCTCGTGAACAGGTGCTCGCGCATGAGCGCCTTGACCTTGGGGTAGAGCTGGTCGTAGCCGCCCACCAGGTGCAGATCCTTCAAGAGCTGCCGTGTGAAGAACGCGACGACCGAGCGGTAATCCCCCGGGCCTGAGCCCTCGAGGGTGAGCGTGTGATCCACCTCTGAATCGAGCATCTTCTTGAAGACGATCTCGCGGGTTTCCTCGGGCGAGAACGGCTTCACGGGGAGCTTGGCGTTGCCGAAGTGCGCCGGCTCGAGCTCGGAGAGATCCTTGAACTCGCGGTTGTAGCGGCGCGTGAGGCGCGGCACGGTGATATCGAGCTCGTCGATATTCTTCTCGGGCGAGTTGCTTTCCACCTCGACGACAACCGAGTCCTGCCGCTCCCGGCCGCCGGCGCCGCCCATCGGCACGCGATCGAACGTGACGCCCTCGCTCTGGATCGACTCGACGAACTCCATGAAGGCCGGCGTCCCCATGACGGAGACGGTCTCGTGCTGATCGCTCCCGAAATACATGCGCCGCAGGCCTCTTCCCAAGGTCTGCTCGGGCAGGATGTTGCTTTTCGCGGCGTAGGCCCGCAGGCCCACGATCACGGTGACGTTGCGCACGTCCCAGCCTTCTTTCAGCATGAGGACCGAGACGATCGCCTTGTAGGGGGATTTCCAGGTGTCGATCTCGTTCGACTGCTTGCGCAGCCGCTCGAGCTCGTCTTTGTCCTTGCCCGAGGCGGCCTCCGAGATCTCGCCGTTCTTCTTGGTGTGGATGACGAGCACGGCGCCCTGCAGTTCGGGGGCGATCTGCTCGAGGTAGGCTCCCACCTCGTCGCAGTTGCGGGTGTCGTCGACCATGACGAAGAGCACGGCCTTCTTGCCGAGCTTCTCGTGCTCCGCGTAACTCTTGCGCCATTCCTCGACGCCGAGGTGCAGATAGTCGGCGAAGCGCTCGGTGATCAGCGCGCTCTTGTGCTCGGCGAGCTTGGCGCGGCTCGGCGCATCGGGCAGCACCGGATGTTTCACGACGTTCTGCGCGATGGCCTCGACCAGCGGATAGTCGCTCACCGTCTGCACGAAAATGGCGCCGTTCTCGTGGCGCGGGGTGGCGGTGACATCCACCTGCAGGGCGAGCTTCAGGTCCTTCTGCAAGAGCCGGTGGTGGATGTCCTGGATCGACTGGAACCATGCCAGGCGGCTGTCGTGGATGTGGTGCGCTTCGTCATTGAACACGGCGAGCTCGTCGATCTCGCGGATGACCTCGCCCAGGTCCGTATGGCTGTCGGTCGTCTTGCCCACCGGCCGATCCCCGAACGGAGACAGGAAATAGTCCGTGAGGTCCTCGTCCGCGAGGGAAGGCTCGTGGGTCTCGCCGAGATACACGCGGTGGATGTTGGTGAGGAAGAGATTCCCCACGGGGCGCACGACGCGCACATCGTCCTGAATGTGCAGCGCAAGCTGGAAGTCATCGCGCCAGTTCTGACCCGCATGGCCATTGTCCGGTAGCACCGGGTCGTTGAAGAAGATCTTCAGGCCATCGAAATCGGCCCGCAGCCGATCGAGCACGATGATGTTGGGCGCGATCAGCAGGAAATTGCGCGCCAGCCCCGAGTCCTGCTCGTAGAGCTTGTGAAAGTAGCTCCAGGCGATGAGGAGCGAGAGCACCTTGGTCTTGCCGGCGCCGGTCGCCATCTTGACGACGAATCGCGGCCACGCCTCATCGAACATGTTGGCGGACACGGCGCCGGAGGCATCGAAGCGGATGAGGTCGTACTTGTCGCGCGCGCCGCGCACGTCGTAGAGCCAGATCACCGATTCCACGGCCTCGCGCTGCGCGAAGTAGTAGCGGAACTCCCTCGGCGTGCCGTCCGCCTCCTCGAGCAAATGCTCGGTATCGAACCACCACGCCAGGAGCGCGCGTGAGGTCGCCGAGGCGCCCGCGTAGTTCGCCTCGCGCCAGGCGGCCACCTCCTCGCGGATACGCGCGACGAGGGGCGGCAGGAGCTTCTCGTAGGCGGTGTCGCGCAGCTCCTCGGCCGCCGGAAACCAGCGCTCCGCGGGTTGCAGGACCTCGTACGGAGAGGCGGGGAAGTTCGGATGAAGTGCCATTGAGTGCCGCTGCCCTCCCCTATCGCCTGTTCACGGACGCGGCGGGCGCCGCAAGCGTCCGCGCTGCGTTCCGAGGATCGTCTTCTGCGCGGCCGCCTCGATGACTGCCGCGGCCTCCTTGGCTCTCGGCTGCGCCTCGACCCAATCGACGACACAGGACTCGATCATCTCGAACAAGAGCTCCTGGCGGGATCCCCACACGGCAGGACACTGCGCGTTGAGCGCATCGAGCTTGGCAACCGTGCTCACCGGCAGACGCACCGTGATCGGCCGCACCTTGCCCGGCTGCTTCATGTAATCGTCGTAGCTCACATAGCCGCGCGGCTCGGTCGGCTTGCGGCGCACACGCTTCAGGAACTCGCCCATGATCGCAATATTGCTGGATCGGTTGCAGCCGTGCAATATTCGCCGATGGCACTGCGCTTTCAGCCCAAACCGCGAGCGATCGTCTTCTGCAATTTCGCGGGCTTCATCGAGCCGGAGATCATCAAGCGACGGCCCGTCGTGGTGCTGGCCGCGCACAAGAGAAACTCCAAGCTGGTGACGGTCGTGCCCTTGAGCACGACGGCGCCCGTTCCGGTGGAAAGCCACCATTACCGCCTGCGACAGAACCCCTTGCCGGGGAAGCCTCACGTCGAGGTCTGGGCCAAATGCGACATGGTGGCCGTGGTCTCGATCGAGCGGCTGGACCTGGTCCACACCGGGCGCGGCCTGGACGGCAGGCGCCGCTACCTGAGCTTATCCATCGAGCAGGACCAGTTCGACGCGATCCGCCGCGGAGTGGCCTCCGCGCTCGGCCTGCTCTCCGTAGCCGCATCAGGTCCGTGAGGCGGAGCACGGGGCGGGGATCCAGCGGTAAAGCCAGGTTGACTTTTGCCCCGCCGCCCACAACCATAGGTTGTTCCCGAAAGGGGCACTCGAGACTCGGTGTCACAGCCGAGCTGGACCTGGCAGGCGATGACAAGCTGCCAGGCCCACAGAATCAGGGGCACCTCGCGGTGCCCCTTGTCGTTTGTGCAGGAGGGCACTCCATCCCCCCCTGCCTTTATCCCGCTCTTTCTTCCTCAGCTTGCCCACCGCAATGACCGGCCTTCCAGTCGGGCCGCTATCGCCGCCCGCTGCCGGCCAGATAGACGTAATTCCGTAAAACCGCTATTCTACAAATCCGCCAAGGAGCTTTTCACGCTATGCACACCCTGGTGCTCGCCTCGCAGAAGGGCGGCAGCGGCAAAACGACGCTCGCGGCACACCTCGCCGTCGCGCTCGAGCGCGTCGGCCATGGCCCCGCGGCGCTCATCGACACGGACCCCCAGGGCTCGCTCTCGCGCTGGTGGAACAAGCGCGAGGCCCCCTCCCCCGCCTTTGCCGACGCCAGCGTTCGCCAGCTCCCGGAGAAGCTCGTGGCGCTCGCGGGGGACGGCTTCGCCTGGTGCATCGTCGATACCCCGCCGGCAGATGGAGCGCAGAACTCGAAAGTGATCGCGACGGCGGACCTGGTCCTCATCCCGACCCGCCCGAGCCCGCATGACCTCGATGCCCTGGGGGCGACACTCGAGCTGTGCCAGGCGGCCTCCCGCCGGCACGTGTTCGTGGTCAATGCCGCCAAGGGCAACGCCTCGATCACGGTGCAGACCGTCACCGCTCTCTCCGAGCACGGCCAGGTCGCCCCGGCGATCGTCGCCGACCGGGTGCTTTTCGCCTCGTCCATGATCGATGGCCGCACGGTGTTCGATGTGGACCCGGCGGGGCGCGCCGCGGAGGAAATGGCGGCCCTGTGGAAGTTCGTGAATTCCGTCTTTACTGAAAAGCGTAAAGACGCCAAACGGAAGGAGAAAGCCCTTGTCGAAACCCGCAGCCCTGACTAGCGCCAACGTACGCCGCAAGGGCGAGGCGCAGCCCGCGGCCGACGCCGTCAGTCGCGGTGAGGCGATCGCGCATCTGAAGGTTCCGACCGAGGCGTTGGTGCCCTTGAGCTTCAAGGTTCCTCCGCAGTTCAAGAAGCGCTATCGTCTCGCCGCCATCGAGGCGGGCCTGAAGCTCAACGAATTCCTGTTCGCGCTCCTGGACCGGCACGAGGCGGAAAAGCGGAAATCGTGAAAGCGGCTTTTACGGATAAGGTTCGATCGCTCCAATAATTTCGGCGCCAGACGCTGCGGCGCGCTCGGGGGAGAGGGCTCATGGCGGAACGCGACAAGCGGGCAGGGCAGGGCGGGCCGGTGGCGATTGGAAAGAGCCGCTCGCTGCGCGAGCTCGAGCGGCGGGCGCGCCAGCAGCTGAAGTCACCGACCCCGGCGCAGCAGCGGATCATCGAGGCGGCGAGCCTCGGAACGGATGAGGCGACCCTCGCGCTTCTGTACCAGCACTCCGCCCTCTGCCAGACATTCCTGCCGTACCGCGATCCTGGCGATGAGGCCCGAACCTGGGAGCGGATCAACGGCCGGGTGCACCTGGAGGTCCTGGCCGGGAAGGCTATGCACCCGGTTCAGGAGCGGCTCACCCCAGTGGGATTACCGTTTGGGCCGAAGGCGCGCCTCGTGCTCATGCACATCAACCAGCAGGCACTCCTCAGCCGCTCGCCCGAGATCGAAGTCCAGGACACGCTCACGAGCTTCGTGCGCCGCTCGCTGAACCTCGACACCGGAGGGCGGACGATCCGGACGGTGAAGGATCAGCTCGCGCGGCTCTCCGCCGCCTCGATCCGGCTCGGCCTGGTCGAAGACGGCCGCGCCCGCACGGTGCACTCCCAGATTGTCACGGCCTTCGACATCTGGTTCCCGAAGGACGAGCGACAGCGGGTGTTCTGGCCCTCGACGGTGCGGCTCTCGCTCGACTACTGGGAGAGCCTGAAGGCTCATGCGGTTCCCCTGGTGGAATCGCACATTGCCGCCTTGTCGCACAGCGGCATGGCGCTCGATATCTACGCTTGGCTCGCCCAGCGGCTGCACCGGGTACCGGCTGGCCGGCCCATTCTGGTCTCCTGGGCGCTCCTGCAGGACCAGTTCGGACAGGAATACACGCGCCTCGATAATTTCCGGGATCGCGGATTCAAGCCCGCCCTCAAGCAGGTCCTGGAGTTCTACCGAGACGCCAAAGTGGACCTGGACGGTCGCGGGGCGACGCTGCACCACAGCAAACCCCTGGTACTCCCTCGAGTGCACCTGATCGTGGATAACCCGGTGGAAACCTAGAGTTATCCACGGGCACTTTGTAGGAGAAACCACGGGCACTTTGTAGGGGAAGGACTCCAAAAACCACGGGCACTTTGTAGGACATTCCGATAGATAAGAACCGATAGTCTTCCGGTAGCTTGGCGCTCGCGCCTGTGGACGGCTCGCGGACGCGACCCGCCCACGAGGTGCGGCGCCCCACAACTGGGATTGATTCAAGGGCCGAGAACGAACCCAGAAGGCCGTGGAGCCGAGGTCAGAGCGAAAAGGAAGGGGGGAGCTGCTGCCGAGCTACGACCGCTTATGGCGAATTCAGTGGCGTTTGGGCGGTATCGGCCTGGGGTCTCTCGGCAGGATCCATGCCTCATACTTCGCCTCGTCGGCGTCCAACGGGTAGGGCATGCAGAGAGTCTGGTGGTGACTCTCGAGGGTGCGCCACCCCGGCAGGCTGCACAGGGTGAACATGCGGATGCCGCCGGTGGCGGCGTTTGCTTTGTCGAGCGCGTAGGCGTCGTACCCGGCGGGCGTGAGCGCCCAGGCGGTGAGGGGGCTGTTCGCCCCCTTCTCGACGGTACGGTCGCTCGTCCCGTAATAAACCCCGCCGACGAACGCCGCGCACAGCGCTCCAGCCGAGAGCAGTAGGGTGAGTGCGACGGTCGGCCACGCCGTTAGTCTCGAGGCGCGTCGTGCGGCTTGCTCCGCGGCGAGGTGTCCTGCCTGTGCGAGGTTCGAGACCGCCTCGCCGATCTGCTCGGCGGCGGATTCGGCGACGGTGTTCAGGCGCAACTCGGCGTCCTGGGCCAGGGTTTTGACCTTGGCCGAGATGCCGGCGATCAGCGCGTTGGTGACCTCATCCACCGTGCTCTCCAGCGATTTCCCGGGCGAGGCGCTCGAGAAGGGGAGCCAAGCGCTGGGCCTCGAGGATGGCGGTCAGGCGCGCCCCGGTTTCGGTGAGCTTGGCGAAGTCGCCGGCGTCCAGGTATTTCGCCGCGGCCTGCTCGAGCTTGCTGGTATCGGTGGCCGCAAGCGCTTTGAGGTCGTAACCGTCCGTGGCGCCGCGGCTGAACACGGCGGCATCCGGCACGAGAGTCTGGCAAAGCGTAAAGCCGTGTTCCCCGGCCCAGTGCGCGAGATCCTTGAACGCGGCGATCGCCGCGTCCGAGTGGGTGACCCGGTTGGCGACCAGTACGCGGCGCAGTTTCCCGAGCTCGAGGGCATCGAGGGCGCCGGCGATCTTGGCGAGATGGGCGAGGGATTTGCGGTTGTCGGCACTTGAGAGCACGACCGGAGTGACGATGACGAGGGGAGTGTCGATGAGTCTCGCGCGCGCATCGGCGAGCAGATCGATCACCGCATCGCAGAGCGAGGCGCCGACATCGACGATGAGATTGCCCTCGAGGCTCGCCAGTAGGACGGCGGTGAGGGCCGGGCGGCCGGCGTCGGCGGCGTCGCGGATCACGAGCGTGCGCTGGGCATTGGGATCCTCGACCCCGACCTGCTCGACCTCGACCAGGCGGGAGGCCGGGAGCAGGGGCTTCAGGACGAAGCGGGCGAGGGTGGTCTTGCCGACATTGCCGTCGGAGGAGAGCGCGATGTAGATCATTTTTTTACTTCCTTGGTCGCTTGAACTGCGATTGGAACAGTGCGGTGACGTCGGCGGGGCCCGAAGCGGTTGAGACTTCGGGAGCGGAGGAAGGGATTGATGCGCCGCCGGTCGACGGGTCAGCGTTGGTGCCGGAGTGGACTTGCGCGCGCGCTCTGCGCCGGCCGACGTTCTTCGCGTACCACTCCTGGAGCCAGCGGCCGCTGACCTTGATGCCCTGGCGGGAGAGCTCGGTGGCGATCTGGCGGAAGGAGTAGCCTTCCTGCACCCAAGCGGTGATCTTCCGCTGATGCTCCCAGAGGGCGGAGCGTTTGAAGTGCGGCCGTTCCTGCAC
>JAEHJW020002362.1_pt2 | contig 11893 bp, 17 predicted proteins | sample 9271431 | NCBI WGS metagenome assembly JAEHJW02
CGGAGGTCGCTTTGGTGGTCTCGATATCAGCGGTCAAGACGTTACGCCTCCTCCAGCCCGACCAGTTCCGCCAGCCGGCGCGCCTGCCACTCGCGCTCGGCGGCGTAGGCGGCGTCGGCGGCGAGGGCGGCGTCGGCGGCGGCGTCGGCGTAGTAGGCGGCGGTCGAGGCGGCGGTCGAGGCGGCGGCGTAGGCGGCGGCGTCGGCGTAGGCGGCGGCGTGGGCGGCGTCGGCGGCGGCGTCGGCGTAGTAGGCGGCGTGGGCGGCGGCGTCGGCGTAGTAGGCGGCGTGGGCGGCGGCCGAGGCGGCCGAGGTGGCGGCGTAGGCGGCGTCGGCGGCATGGCGGGCGGCCCTGACGGCGGCGTCGGCGGCATGGCGGGCGGCCCTGACGGCGGCGTAGGCGGCGTCGGCGGCGCGGGCGGCGACGGAGGCCGTCTGCTCGTCCGTGATCGGCTGGCAGGCAGCGAGCTGGTCGGCATGATCGGCCAGCCCGACGGCTCGCAGGGTCACGACGGCGATGCGCACGGCCCGGTCGGCGGCCTCGAAGGCGAACTGGCGCAGGGCGTCGTCGGTCCAGCCCTCGACCGGCCGGAGGAGCCGGCCAGCGCGAGCGCCGACTTTGTCTCGGCCCTCAACCGGGCGATCCAGCTCGATGTACCAGGCGCGGGCTGCGATCCAGTTGACGAGCTGGTCCGGTCGGCAGGCATAGACGGCCGGTCGGCAGGCATTGACGTCGCCCGGCGTCAGCGGGGTCTTGCGCCGGGCGACGTGACGGCTCGTCACCCACTCACCCGGCTCCCAGGTGCCGTCCGGTTGCTGCGTCGGCAGCGGCCACAGGAGAGACACTTGTGGTGATCGTCCGTCGGCGCACAGGGTCTTGATGTAGGTGGTCATCGTCAGTGCGCCCCTGCCTGCTCGCCGTAGGTGGCCGTGGCAAACTCGGCCACCAGCTCGCTGTCCCGCAGCTTGGCGAGCGCGCGGTCGATGTCGCCGATCGTCAGCTCCTTGCTCGATGCCTTCCCGGTAACGGCGACCATGAACGCCTTGAACGCCGGACCATCCAGGCCGACCTTGCGCGCCTCGACCCGCAACTTCGCCTTCATCGTGTCGCTGGCGAGCGCAGGGGCGGGCTCCGGACGAGGCGGAGCGGTGACCGCGGCGGCAGGGCGATCAGCGGGCGCGGCGAGGGGCTGTTCCACAGCGTCGTTCTCGGGGTCGGTCGTCTCGTCGGGGATCAGGAACGCCGAGCGCAGGGCGTACTTGATGAGGCTCGTGATCGCCTTCGGGGTGGCCTTGTCCCCGCCGTAGTCCGCTCCCTGACCGGCCGCGCGGATCGTGATGCTCTCGCCGGGCGCGGCCGTGTTGTGGAACGTGATCGCTCCCTCGACGTCCGACAGGATGAGCGGGGGCTTCGTGTCACGCGGGATGATCGTGGTCGTCTGGCGGTCGATCGAGACCGCTGCGTACACGCCGACGTTGACCAGGACTTCGCGGACGGCACGGGTCACGTCCACGGCGCGCAGGAAGTCGTAGCCCTGCGCCTCGTTGCGGCCCTTCTTGTCGATCCCGTCGATCAGGTCCACCGCGAGCGCAAGGCGCGCGGCGATGGGGGTTCCGTCGGGGATGGCTGGGGGTGTCGTCATCACGGCCTCCTTAGTTCAGTCCAACGCTCAGCGTGGCCACGAGCTTGAACAGGGCAACGGACGTCCGCTCGGGCCGGCAGTTGACCTTGACGTAGTGCCCGGCGGCGCACAGGAACAGCGTCGTGCCCCAGGGGGGTCCGAGCGTTGACCAGTACAGCTCGGGACAGAGGGGATCGCCGGGCAGTCGATGGCGCGAGCAGCGGTCAGTCATGACTCTCCCCAACAGTGGTCTTGGAACGGGCAGTAACCGCACAGGTAGTGCCGCTTCGACCCGTTCATCGGCAGACGATCAGGGAGTGTGCCCGCCTCCCGGTACGACTCTAGCCGAGCGAGCTTCGTCTTGATCTCCTCGTCTTTCGAGCTTGACCACGAGACCCCGTACTCGCCGATCCGCAGATCGTCCTTCGAGACGTAGATCACCCGCCCGCGTGTCAGTCGCTCGCCAAGCGGCGGGATGGTCGCATCGGGCACGCGGCCGCCGTACTCGCGCAGGACCTTCATGTAGAGTGAGAGCTGACCGACGTGATCGGGCTTCGGCAGATCGCCATACTGGAACGCGCGCGAGGAGATCGTCTTGAACTCCAGGACCTCCCACCATCCATCGTGATGCCGGAGCAGCCCATCCGCGTGGCCGGTCACCCGCAGGTCGGGCGCATCGAGGGCGACCTCGGGGACGAACCAGAGCACCGATGGATCGGCCGCGATCGCGGTCTGGACGAACTCGTGCATCAGGTGCCCGACACGGAACACGCGCAGCGTGCGGGCGTCGGGCGGGTTGGACTTCGGTGTGCCGCGGACCTCGTACAGCGCCTTGCGGTCGCAGCCGCCGAGGCTGGACGGATGCCACAACCCGTCCGGTTCGCGGGGCTCGGCAATCGCCTCGATGTAGCGGTCGAGGGAGTCGGCGACCGAGAATGCCATCAGTCGGCCTTCACGACGTGCGGACCATTGCATTTCCATGGGGTCACGCAGTTCGGGCACATATAGTCGAGGTCTTCCTCAGGCGGCTCGTCCTCGATCTGCTTGCGCAGGCGCGCAACTTCGACTTGGTACACAGCCTCGACTTCGGCCAGTGCATCGAGCAGCGCACGGCGATCGGCGTGCGCCTGTTGGAACGACTCGAACAGGTCAACTGGCCCCGTCCACGTGTCTCGGCGCGCGTCGGCTGCATGGCGTTGCTTGATCTCGGCGCGCTGCTCGGGGGTCATCGGTCAGCCTCCAGCCCGACCAGCTTGGCCAGCCGTCGAGCCTGCCACTCGCGCTCGGCGGCGGCGGCGGCGTCGGCGGCGGCGTGGGCGGCGTAGGCGGCGGCGTCGGCGGCGGCGTCGGCGTAGGCGTAGGCGTCGGCGGCGGCGTCGGCGTCGGCGGCGGCGTGGGCGGCGACGGAGGCCGTCTGCTCGTCCGTGATCGGCGGGAGGGCCGCGAGACGGTCAGCCTCGTCGTCCAGTCCGGCGGCTCGCAGGGCTCGGACGGTATGGACGTGGACGGCCCGGTCGGCGCACTCGTAGGCGAACTGGCGCAGGGCGTCGTCGGTCCAGCCCTCGACCGGGTGGAGGAGCCGGCCAGCACGAGCGCCGACTTTGTCCTGGCCCTCGACCGGACCATCAAGCTCGATGTAGTAGGCGCGGTCGTCGATCCAACGGGGGAGCTGCTCCGGCCGGCAGGCGTAGACGGCCGGCACGCAGGCATCGACCTGGCGGGGCGTCAGCGAGGTCTTGCGCCGGGCAACGTGGCGGCTCGTCACCCACGCGCCCGGCTCCCAGGTGCCATCCGGCCGCTGCGTCGGGAGCGGCCACGGGCGAGACTGGTGCGGGGACCGGCCATCGGCGCGCAGGGTCTTGATGTAGGTGGTCATCGGTTCCTTTCCGCCAAACGGCGCTCCATGACTCGCAGCAGCTCGGCCAGCGCGCGGGCGAGGGGAGACGGTGGTTGCGTCATGGGAGGAACGATAGCAGGTGAGACGGTCCAGGGCAAGGCCAAACACAGGAACATCTGTTCCGGTCGGCGTCATGTAGAACTATCGTGTCGCCAGCAGCATCGTTCCGCATACGAAAATGCTGCACCGGGCTGACATGTCGTCCGATGCAGCAAGCTTGTTTACCATCCGCACGACGCGGTGCATACGATACGCTTCGTTTACTTGGCAGTAAGCTTATTCAGTGTAAGGTGCGCTCCGTTGAACAAGGAGCCTGCTACGGCCGCTACACCGGCTGTAACGGCAGTAGCAGGAATGTTGGGTGCGACCAGCCCGACGGCCGGATGATGCGGACACGTGGCGGGTGCAGGGTCGGCCGTGAACACGAGCCGCCCGTAGTACGAGCCGGACGCGGCGCACCTGGGGCACACGAGCGGGCGTGACTTCATGTCGGCGGGACCGGCCGATCGCCGTGGAAGTGGACGGTCATGCCGACCGCCTGCGCAACCCTGTACTCCAGGCGCGCCCCTTCGCTCTGCCACCAGCCGGGCAGGAGGGCAATCGAGTCGCACGTCAGCAGGGACTCGATCGCGGCGCGCATGTACGTCTCACGGGGCAGGTCGGTCCGCCCGCCGAAATGCTCGGCCGGGTTCTCGACCTCCCACCCGGCAGCGCGCCACGCGGCAGTGGCGGCGTGGAAGGCGGGGTAGTTGAACTCGGGCAGGCCGGACATCGGGCCGGCTAGAGGTAAACCCGGGGCTTGCCGTCACGGCTAGGCACTCAGGCCACTCCTTTCCTTCGCTGGCGGTACCGCCGAACGGCGGCCCTATTGTCTTCTCTGTGCGCCCTGCGGTAGATGCGAGCACACTCTGCACACACGCGACGGAGGCGCCGGGTTGTATTCCTAACGCGGATGTAGGCGTCTTCCAGTGGGTGTCCATTTACACAGAAACGACGCTGGGCATTCACTACAGTGAGAATGTGGGGCGAGCGTTGGGTGTTTTCCCACATGGACTCGGCCACAAGGTGAGCCGGGTTGACGCAACCCCTGTTGTGACAAAGGTGTGAGATCGGCAGGCCCTCAGCCAGCCCGCCGTGGGCCAAGGCGTAGGCAACGCGATGCGCCTTGCGCGTGCCGTCTGACCTTGTGCTGAAGATCGCATAGCCACCCTGATGAGCCCCGTCCCATAGCCAACAACCGTCAGACGTTATGACATGGGACCGAAAACGCTCCCCATATTTCGCTAGCCACTCCGGCGTGATGGCGCGAGCGAAATATGGACCACCGACTCGGCCACAAGGGCGTCTCACTCACCATCCTCCGGCTGCTCGGATGCCGGAACCACGAACAGCGGGTACGTCCTGTCGCGCCGCTCCCGCTCCGCGCGCGCGAGGGCGGCCACCTCGGCATAGCCGGCCATGTCCACCAGGTTGTCGTGCTTGTGTCCGTTCACCTCGCGGCTGATCTTGACCGCGACCAGACACAGGGCGACCGTCTCGGCGGGAATGTCTTCAGTGCCGAGGATCGCTCCCCACATCCGGCCGGTCCGGGTCAGGTCGTCGAACGGGTGGCCGTAGGACTCCTGCCGGGGGCCGTGAACCAGGCTGTACGCCTCGTGCAGGATCGACTCGTCGCTCATGACAGCACCGGGGTCGAGCGCCGGCGCGGGGCCAACGCGATCTCGTACATCCAGGTCAGGCCACGGCGAGGGTGGACGCCGAAGGCCCACTGGGCGGGATCAGACGCGGCCACGAGCTGGTTCACGCTGAAGTCGTCCCCGCCGTCCCACGCGCCGTTCATGAACACCTTGGCCCCACCGGCGGTCAGGTACTCGCTGGTGTGGAAGTGGCCCATCAGCACGAGGTCGAACACCATCCGGTGCAGGTTCTGGAGCGATGCCACGTGGCGCTTCACCGCCGGCGAGCCGCCCCCGCCACGGATCGAGTTCCCGTGCTCGGCATAGGCGACGAGTGGCCCGATCTGGTAGATGCCGTACTGCTGGGTGTGGACGTTCACCCGCACGGACGACAGGTCCGCCACGTTCTCGCGGACCATCACGCCGGCGAGGTAGTCCCAGTTGTCGGACGGCAGGTTCACCCCGAACTCGCCCACCCGGCCGTGGTTGCCGAACTCCCAGTTGAGGTCGATCCCCTCGGGGAACCACGGCGCAAGTGAGCGCAGCAACCAGGCGAAGAACTGCGCCAGGCGGATCGTCTGCGCCGTGGCGGTCTGGATGTCCACCCGGTGGGCATGGCCGCGGCGCATGTCCACGCCGTCAACGCCATCGCCGACGAAGAACAGGATCAGCTTCGGGATCGGACCGTGCTGGCTGTGGATGTCCCGCAGCCGCAGGACCGCGTTCAGCAGTTCCGCCTGACGGGCGGCGAACACGGACTGGTCGTACCCGAAGCCGGGGCCGGTCACGTCCTTCTCGACGAGCTTGCCGATGTGGATGTCGCTGACGACCAGGCACATCGTCTCGGGCGTTCCTGGACCTGCCGGAGTCGTGGCGGGGGGGCGCTGGTCGGCGGGCGGGACGAGCAGTTCACCCCGCACGATGTCGAGGAAGTCCTCCCAGCGCGCCTGGTCCCGCAGGGCCGCGGTGGCCTCGCGGCGCTCGGCCAGCCGGAGGGCTCTGGAACGTTCGTTCGAAACAGTGGCGGCAAGCGCCGCGGTTGGGGTCGGTCGCTCCAGGCCCATCCGGCGAGCGCGAGCACTGACCTGATCTCCGGTGAAGGGCACGCCAAGGGTGGACGTGAGCGTGGCGGCGATCTCGTCCCACGACGCCCCCGAGCCCTGCGCGACGATCTCCCGGAGAGCGTCGTCGTAGTGGGGATTGTCAGCCCATCTCATGGCCTACTCCGCTACGGGGAGTTTCCGTTCGCCGGAAACAGGCAGCGTTTGGAAACGCGGATCGGAGGCAGACAGGGAACAGCCCCGAGCGCGGGAGGTTGGCACGCTCGGGGCTGGCTCCCCAGGGGTTATGCGTCAGGAAGCGATGCGTGTGCAAGCTCGGCGTAGACCGCCGCCTCGATGACGGTCCGCAACTGTTCGACCGTCACCTTGAGGCCGTAGGATGCGATCATCGTGTCCGCGGCCTTGATCGCCGCATCGAGCTTCGCCGGACCGTCGGCCTCCTTGAACCGCTGCTCGGCGTAGGTCACGGCCACCGACGCGATCTGGCGCAGGAGGGCGAGGTCGGCGGCCGAGAGTTCGTTGAGCACCCGCCGCCGGAACACCATGACCGCCCAGCCGGCGATCGCCGTGGCGGCAGTGGCGGCGCTGGTCAGGATCAGGCCCGTGAACTCGGGACTGGCGAGCACACTGGCCAGCCAGGCGATGAAGACGTCCATGTTCCTCCTGTCGTGCTAGTTCCGGTAGACTCTAGTGCGAATAGAGTATGGGTGAACGATAGCGGGTGAGACACAGTAGGACAACACCAAACACAGGAACAGTTGTCCCCTTTTCGGAACAACCGTTCTAGCGCACCGCCATCGTCACCAGCGAGACCGCCCCGACGACGATCGCCACGAGCGACGCCACGAGGGCGACTGTGGCACGGGACGCGCCGAGGATCGTCTTGGTCATCTGGTTCGCGCTGTCCCGGCGGGCGCGGTCGAGTTCGAGCTGCGCGATCCGCTCCTCGTGGTCGTCGGTGCGCTTCGTGATCTCGTCCTTCACGTCACCGATCGCGGCCAGGATTTCGCGGCGCGTGTCGCTGACGAGCGAGTACGTATCCCGCCAACTAATCGGACCGGACCCGTTCTCGGCGCTCATGCGGTTGCCCTCACAATAAGGCCGTTCTCACCGGCCGACCCATTCGCACCGGGGCTTCCAGCAGTGCCGCCCGGGTTTCCTCCTGCAGCTCCGCCCGCTCCACCCAGCCCCCCGCTTCCCCCGGCGGCAGACAACGTTCCCAAAAAGCTATCGTCCAAGGAATAGAGAAGCACAAGCCCACCGCTTCCCCCGGCGCCACCGCCACCGCCACCACCGCCGCCGGTTGAGCCGCCCGGAGAGCCTCCCCCCCCCGCCGTGCCATTTGCGCCGTTACCGCCAAGGGCCTGTATCGACCCACTACCTCTGATTGTTCGGGCAAAGATAGCGACAACCCCGCCGCTACCGCCCGCACCGCCGCCCGTGCCGCCCGCCCCGCCGGCGTAGCCCGGGCCACCCACGTCGCCACCGCCACCGCCGCCACCGCCGCCACCGGGAGCAGGCTGTCCAGGAACCCAACCCCCCGTCGAAGTCTTCAGGCTGGTCGTACTTCGATCGTGCGCTGTTGACGTTCCGGTGTAGGACGACGATCCTCCTGACGCGCCGGCGGAGCTTGCTCCCGCGCCGCCCGCCCCGCCGTTGCCGCCGGAGGCGCCTGCCACCAAAACCGCCTCGGCGGGGCGGGCGGCCACGGACGAGTCGCCGGGGATCGGCACGGGATTTCCCCCAGCCGCGCCCGATGCTCCGGCTAGTGAGCTAGGCGTCGCTGGATACCGTCCGCTGCCCGCCACACCCGGGGCCGGGGTTCCGGGGGATGATCCGACAGCATCGGTTCCATTGTTGCTGATCACACCGTCTACGGTGAGCAGATTTTCTACATAGATGACCCAACCGTCGGTTTTCAGGGTAGCGCCGGCCGGAACGGTCAGATTTTGGTAGTACATCACCCTGGACAGAGTTACTGTCCCAGAGATGGATACATCCCCGTCCGTTCCGCCGCCGAAGTATCCCGAGCTGATCGAGGACGCAAGATCAATCCAGTAGCGGGGTTGTGCATTCCCCCCGGCGATGTCAAGCACCTCTTGGGGCACGACGTTCGGATCGGACGAACCGAACGCGCCACCCCGGAGGCGGTCAAAGTAAGCGTCAATCTCGGACATCACGACCCCGCTGGCTGCTGAAGGGAGACACGCAGGTACTCGTTGCCGCGGACGTAGAGCACCCGGTAACCGGTGATGAGGAAGTTCGCGTCGATCGAGGTCGCGCCGCGGGAGATGCGGACGCGGGCCTGGTCGGACATCCGAAAGCCGGCCCCGGTCGCGTTGGGCGGGATGACGGCGTTCGGGTAGAACCGCAGGGTGAGGTCGGGCGTCACCCGCTGGGCGAGCGCGCCGCGCAGGCCGGTGACCCGCTGCAGCTCGGTCTGATCGCGCACGTACTGAAAGTACAGCGGTTCTTGCCGTGTCCCGTAGGCCGCCACGTCGCCGGCCGCGGTCCACTCATAGCGCAGGAGCGTGTTGTTCGGGGCCGAGCCGACGGCGAGCAGGTCGTTGCGCCGGTAGATCGGCATCTGGTAGTCACGGAAGCCGGACACGATCCGGTCGCCGTAGGCCCACACGACATCGGAGCGGACGACGCCGCGGTTCTTCCAGAAGTTGAACGTCGGCGCGGCGGCGTGGGTGATCTCGAAGACCACGGTGTTCGTGGTGTCGCTGATCGAGAGCGCGGCCATCTCGCGCATCACGAACAGCAGGCGCTTGTAGAACATCGAGTACTTGGGCAGCACGATCGCGGTGGCACCGCCCGAGGTCGTCACCGGAGCCTCGATCGTGCCGGTCGTCACGAACGCGAGCGGGCTGCTCGGGATCGTCGTCTTGGCCCGCGTCCACGCGTCGGACACGATCGTGTTGACCTGCGCGTTGGTGTACTGGGCGTTCCAATCCGAGACGAGGAAGAAAAGCCCCGCAAGGTACCCGTAGCAGGTGAAGATCACGTCGCGCTCGTTCGCGTCGTGCTCCATCCCCATCCAGCCGGCCCACACGATGTCCTCGCCGCGCAGGATGCGCACGTGCGCCTTGCCCTCGTAGCCGCGCACGGCGGGGAGCTTGGGGTCGTCCTGGTCGATCGTGAAGAACGCCTCGGGCACGTCGTTGAGGGTGTCGGCGTAGCCGATGTTCTTGGCCCGCTCGAACTCCGCCAGGAGCGTACCGATCCCGTAGTTCGCCCCGAAGGCGAAGACCTGGACGCGGTAGGTCGGGGCCGGATTAGACACAGAACGCGCGCCGCCAGGTGATGACGGTCGTCATGTTGGTCGGGTTCGTGATCGTGATCACGTTCGAGGCGGTCGGCTCGATCACCCACCACGACCCCGACACGTACAGGCTCGGGGTCGCCACGCCGTTCTTGGTGATCGTCTGGGCAGCCATGTCCACGACCACGACATCGGTGTTCACGAGCCCCGAGAGGTTCAGGGTGAGCGATTTCGTCGCGTAGGCGGTCGCGTTCTGGATCGCGTAGGTCGCGCTGCCGGCCCCGGCGGCGGTGATCGTGATCGTCGGGAACGAGCGGTAGTCCGCCTTCGAGTTGTCGATCGTGCCGGCGCCGGTCTGCGATGAGGTCGTTTGCAGGTAGCGCCGCGGGTCGGAGCATTCGAGGTCGAGCCGGAAGAACGTGGACAGGCCCTGGTATTCCGAGTCGGTCGGCACGTACAGACTGGCCGAACGGGCGTAGTAGCGCGACGGCACGAGACCCGATGGGTAGGTGGTCGTGTCCGCAGTCGGCACGGAGAAGTCAAGAGGCAGGAACCCCTGCGTGCTCGCGTTCTCGTGCGACACCTTGGCCGGATCGAAGGTCGCCATCAGCCGCTTGATCCGGTCGTACAGGTCAGCATACGACTGCGCCCGGATCGTGCCGTCGATCGCAATCATCAGCTTGATCTTGCGCGCGTCGTAGACCTCGGCGCCATCGCCCGAGGGCGAGGGGTCCTCGATCGTGTCGTACAGCGGCCGTGTCGCCACGGCGTTGATCTCGTAGGTCGAGTCGGCCGCATCCGCAGGGTCGTTCAGCGTCAGGCCGTTGTACGACACGGCCAGCCGGGTGGTGTCCGCAGAAAAAATGCCGATCATGGTCGTGTTCCGTGTTGACAGGTCGTGTTCACGCGGCTACACTCACCAGTGAACGCTCTCGCGGACAGGACATCAGGGAGCGCGATCCCTGCTTCATCAGGGAAAGAACTTCGAGTAACGAGGGATCGCGCGGACACGGCACTGCTATCCAACACGAGCACTCACAGGTTTCATCCAGATGCGCATGGACGTCTGTTCCAGCCTCCGTGCTTCCGCGTCAGCCTCGTTGATCATCTGCAACATCTCGTTCACGGACACATTCTGAGTCTGGTTCCGTGACAGCCACGCCTTGAACCGCTCGCGGTCACTTGCCACGCGGCGGTACGCCTCGGCCCGGGCCCGGGCGAGCACGAGCGGCACGAGGTCATCGGGGATCAGGTTGGTCGTCACGTCGTAGTGACCGTACCCGTGGAGCATGAGCTTCGCGCCGACGAAGGACGACACGATCTGGGGCGAGATGTGCAGCTTGCCCGTGCCGTTGAGCACGTCGCCGGTGATCTCCCATGCCCGACCACTGATCGGGCCAAGCTCGTTCGAGGACGTGTCCAGCAGGTCGATCCGCGACACGGCCGCGATCCCGGCGGGGAGGGAGTAGTAGTACGTATCGGCCGCGATCGTGATCTGCCCGCCGCTGACCGAGGGATCGATCGGGCGAGGAAAGCGCGGGAACAGGCGCGCGACCGACCAGGCGATCAGGTCGTCCATCTCGCCCGTGCCCCACGTCGCGTAGGCGGTATCCCGCAGCGCGGTCGCGAGCTTCGTGTTCAGGGTCGCCGCGTTGTTCGCCATGTGCGCTCCGAGCTGCTAGGTTGTCGGGGGAGAAGCGCGCGGCTCCTCCCCCGGATGGACTACTTGCCGACCGTGTAGCAGGTGACCGCAGGGGCGTTCGTCACCCAGTTGGTCGAGATGCGGGCACGGAACTTGACGGGGCCGTTGAGCTGGTCGATCTTGTAGACCGCGAGCGGCGCCCCGGCCGGCGTGGAGGCCACGATCGCGCCGGAGTCAGCCCCGGCGGCGTCGCGGACAGCATTCGCGGCAACCCAGTTGTCTCCACCGTCGTTGCTGATCTCGAACGTGTACACGCCCGCAGTACCGGCGATGGAGGTGAAGACGAGGAAGGCGCGCAGCGCACCCGTGAGGTCAACGGCGGTGCCGTCGCCGCTCAGGGTGTTGGCCGCCTGGAGGACGGTAGGGGCTGCGATTGGCGCAGCGTTGGAAGCCATTGACTACTCCTTGGGGACTGGGGAGGACTCGCATCGCGCGGGTCCTCCCCCTACGTTGTTAGACGTTCGTAGCGGCCGTCTCGGCGCGGAAGTAGTAGCTGTTGTTCAGCACGGCGACGCCGAAGCTGACTTTCCAGCCGAGCAGTTCTTCCTGGGCCAAGGGGTCGGTGTGGTCCCCACCCGGAGCCACGTGGTACGTGGTCAGGGTCTGGAGATCGCCGGCGCCCCACCCGTTGATCGCCCCAGTGGCGATCGACAGGTAGACCGTGACGG
>JAEHJW020000404.1_pt1 | contig 11884 bp, 12 predicted proteins | sample 9271431 | NCBI WGS metagenome assembly JAEHJW02
TGCGCGGCGGTGAAGACGGTATGGAAGACTCCGTATGCCGTGTCGCAGTTCCCTTTCGGCATTGCGCCTCTCTACTGCGATGATGGACACGAGGCTCCGCTCATCACTGGAGAGGAGCAATACCTTCGCAGGTGGACGCTCACAATGAGCCTGCAATACAACCCGATTTTGGCAGTTCCGTTGCAATCGGCGGACCAACTGGCGATGCATATCATCGACGCAGTAGACGTTTAAGGAGAGGCAATGACGATACCTTCTTCGCAAATCGCATCTGTGGTTCCCGGCGTACTCAGTCCTGGCGGTACGGGGCTGGTAATGAACGGCCTTGTATTGACGCAGAATCTTCTGATGCCCACCGGCACGGTGCTGAGCTTCGCCAGTGCTTCGGACGTGTCTACGTTCTTTGGTCCCGCATCTGCCGAATATACATACGCGCAGATTTACTTTGCAGGCTATGTAAACGGCACACAGTACCCATCCTCGATCCTGTTTGCGCCCTACAATGCAGCCGCGCGGGCGGCATGGTTGCAGTCTGGCTCGCTTGCATCTGTTCCGCTGGCAACACTGCAGGGCTACACCGGGACGTTGACGGTTACGGTTAACGGAACGCCGCTGACTTCGACCAGCATTGTACTGACGGGCCTGACACAGTCCGCGATGGCGACCGCTATTCAGGCTGCATTTACCTCTCCGCCATTCTCTGTGACCTGGGACGCTGTGCAGAGCGCGTTCATTTTCACTACCACAGCCACGGGCTCAACTGAGACGATCACCTATATCTCTGGCACGCTGGCCGCTGATCTCTATCTGACGCAGGCCACTGGCGCAACGCTTTCTCAAGGTGCCGCGCAGGATACGCCGACCTCAGCCATGAATAACGTCGTTGCCGTCAACCAGAATTGGGCGACGATGAGCTATATCACTGAGCCGATCCTGGCTGACAAGGAGACGTTCGCGCAGTGGTTTAGCGCCAGCACAGACCAGTACCTCGGCGTGATGTGGGATAGCGATACGCAGGCGAGCGTACAGAATGCGACGGAGCCTTTCGGCGTTGTAGCGAAGACGAACAAATACAACGGCGTGATGTGTATCGGCGGCGATCCGGCAGCGGGTTCTCTTTCCGCGCTCTGCCTGAACGTTGCTGCGTTTGTGCAAGGCATGGTTGCCTCGATCAACTTCGCGCAGAAGGATGGGAGAATTACGCTGGCGGCAAAGGCGGCGCAATCGGCGGCTGTTTTGCCGACCTGCCTGAACCTGCAGACGTATCAAAATCTCCTGGCGAATGGCTATAGCTGCTATGGCGGCTTTGCCTCGCGGAATCAGGGCTTCACCTTCTTCTCGAATGGCAACATGCCGGGGAGCTTCCCGTGGGCCGATCAGTACATCGATCAGATCTGGTTGAGTGCGCAATTGCAGCTTGCCCTGCTGAATCTCTACACAACGGTCAACGCCATTCCCTATGACCCAACGGGCTACGGGATGGTCAAGGCGGCGCTGGTAGGCCAGCCGACAGCCAACGGCACGGTAGCCTACAATGGGCCGATTCAGAGCGCGTTGAATTGCGGCGTGATTCGCCCCGGCGTGGCGCTCTCATCCTCACAGGCTGCGACGGTGAATGCGGCGGCGGGCGCGAATGTGGCGCAGACGATTACCTCGAATGGCTATTACCTGCAGGTGCTCGATCCGGGCGCAACGGCAAGGAACGCGCGGCAAACGCCCATCATCAATCTCTGGTACACCGATGCCGGTGCCATCCAGCAGTTTAGCCTCGCCTCAATCGACATTTTGTAGTTTGACTTGAAAAGGAGCGGTGTATGGGTGGATTTTTGAATGCGATAACTGGCGGCAACAGCACGATTACCTCTGCCAATTCAGTGGTAAGCATCACTGTGCCCAACCTATTTCCGACGCCGGTCCAACTGTTCGGCTATTCGGTCGAGAAGGCATGGGACACTGGGCCAGTCGTCCTCACGGAAAGCCAGATCGGCGTGGATGGGCGCAAAACGGCGGGCCTGATTTTTAATCCGATCAAGCAGACGTTTTCGTTTCAGGCCGACTCGCCGAGCGTGACTGTGTTCGAGGCCATCTACTCGGCGCAACTGCAGGCGCGGGATGCCTTCTACCTGTTTGCCACGATTGAACTTCCATCGACAGGCGAGGCCTACATCTGCAATAAAGGCACGCTCGAGGATTACAACGCCATTGCCTCTGCCGGCAAGGTTCTGAACGCCCGCGAGTTCAGCGTGTCGTGGGTTTCCATCCAGCCAACCGTGTTGTAGTTGAGGCGATACATGGCGAGAAAAACAGCGAGCTTTACTGTAGAGGATGAAGGGCGCGACAAGGGAAAGCATTTCCTGCTGACGGAGATGCCCGCCACCAGGGCGGAGGATTGGGCGATACGCGTCATGCTCGCCCTTGGGGCTGCGAATGTTGAGATACCGGACGGGGCCTTGCAGTTGGGCATGGCGGCTTTGGCAGAGATTGGCCTGAAGAAGCTCTTCGCCATTAAAGCGGAGACGATTCGTCCGTTGCTGACGGAGTTGATGGAGTGCATTGAGTTCGTGCCGAATCCGCAGAAGCCGCAGACGAAACTCGCCTACCCGCTTTTTGAGACGCAGATCGAAGAGGTCAAGACGCTCTTGCTTCTGAAATGGGAGGTGCTGAAGCTGCACCTGGATTTTTCTCTCGCCGCCAGCCTATCCGAATCGGTCGGCAGCACGCTGGGGGCGAAAGAGCAGCACAAGCCGAATACGCGAATTTCTCCAAGGTCATCGGGATCGTCGTTGGGAGGCGTTTAGCTACGCTGTATGAATTGCAGACCGTATATGGCGAGGAGGATTTGCATAACCTGCTTGAAATCATCGCTGTAGATGCCGCGAACGGGAAGGAGTAGAGAGTGCCGACAATCATCGATTCGCTTATCGTCGAGCTCGGCCTCGATAGTAAGGATGTAGACTCCAAAGCTCCCGGCGTTCGCCGCAAGCTCGCAGACCTTGAAACCGCAGCGACGAAGACGGAGACCGGGTTTAGCGGGCTCTCTGGCGCTCTAGGCAAGTTCAGCGCGGTACTCGCTGGGATTGTCAGCGTGGGCGCGGTCACGGCGTTTGCCAAAGACATCATTGCCACAAATACCCAACTCTATTATCTCGGTCAAAATCTTGGCATGAGCGCGCAGAAGCTCAACGCATGGGGCCTGATGGCAAGGCAGTTGGGCGGCAGCTCGGCGTCGATTCAAGGGTTCTTTTCCCAAGTTCGCGGGATGTACGGGCAATTGCTGACCGGGCAGACGCCCGCGCTGCTGCCTTTCTTCGCGCGCATGGGAATCAATTACAACCAAGACCCCAGCGCGATCATGGAACAGCTGGCGGAGAAGTTCAAACCTTTCGATCAGGGGCCGAATCGCTGGAAGGCCGCTTCATTCCTCGAAGCCAGCGGGATTTCCGAACCCATAGCGAATATGATCCTGGAGGGGCCGGGCTGGGTCCGTTCGCACGAAAAAGAGTTGACGGCTCTGTCTCCCACCGACAGGCAGATTCAGCAATCAGCCTTGATGACGCAGAAGATTGTGTCTGTAGAGTCGGCAATCACCAAGCTAGGGAACAACCTGCTGTCGAGTCTAATGCCTGTGCTCAACACAGCAGCGAATGGCATTGTAGCGATCCTGAATTGGCTGATGAGTAAAGGGAAAGCTGCAGATGCGGTTATCAATACTGCCAAGAAGGCGGGTTCGGCGGTAGGCCACGCTTTTGAGTCCGGATGGAATTGGACGGAGAACGAGCTATCGAAGGTCGAGAAATACATTGGCACCCGCGAAGGGTTTTTCGCACACGGTAGCACGCCAAACATCCCGCAGAGAGCGCACAATCCCGGCGACATTACCTATGGAGATTTTGCGAAAAAGCATGGAGCGACTGGATACATCACGGACCGCGACGGCAAGAAGGTAGCTGTTTTCCCGGATGATGCGACGGGCAAGCAAGCGATGGATGCTCTGCTGCGCACGCAAGGCTACAAGAACCTGTCCAATCAGGACCAGATTTATTACCGCTGGCGGACAGGCAGGAATCCGCTATTGGATGGGATTAGCGGGGCTACGCAGGTTCCCTCCAGCGTCTCGTCCAGTACAAGCATCTCGCACGCGCATACGGATAACAGCAAGAGCGTTCACATCGGCACAATGAACGTCAATCAGGCTGGAAAAGATGGAAGCTCTGCGCATGGGGTATCGGATGGCATGGACTGGCTCTTTGCGCCGCAGTTCAATCGGGGGCTTTTCTGATGCCGCTGATCCCCTATCCCCGTATTCCCATTTTCGCCGGCGTGCCGCTCATTCCGCGTCTTACGCCAGACCATCCGAATATCTCTTTGGGCGCTCCCGTTCCGCTTGGCGTCGTGCCTGCCGCAGAGCCAGTTTGGGGTATCTTTGATCCAGCGGGGAATCCGATTTACACGCCTGCGGAGGGCGGAACGTTGTCTGTGCTCTCGTTCGGTTTTGAGCGCAGCATGAATGTTTCAGACTTTCCAGTGGAGGCAGTTGCGAACTCCACAAACGGCTCAGGATTCGCCAGCTACAACAAGGTATACCAACCAGCCAATCCGCTGCTGACGATGGCTCTCAGTGGCACAGAAAGCGAGAAAACGGCCTTTCTGGCTGCGATTGACCTAGCCTGCCAGACAACGCAGCTTTATAACGTAGCGACTCCAGACGCGATCTACAGCGCACCAGGGGGCGCGTACACGGTCAATCAGTATAGGTACCGGCGGTCTGCGGTACAGGGCGCGACCATGCTGATGGTCGAAATATCGCTGGTGCAGGTCTTTCAGGTGAACTCGTTTCTCACGAATGTGCCAGCCCCGCAGTCTCCGAGCGCGGCCTCGCCGGTCAATGGCGGAACGGTGACTGGTTCGACGACAACGATTTCGCCGCACTTTTCGAAGATTTTGCAGGAGATTCTGCATGGAGGGGCGCAATAATGCAAACGATACCTCTCCAGCCCGTTCCGGCCCAGCAGATTCAAGTCACGCTGGATGGTCAGTTGTGCGCCTTTACGATCTACGTCAAAAACCAGTGCATGTTTCTGGATGCGACCGTAAACGGTTTTACGGTCGCATATGCGATTCAGGCGGTCAATCTCGTGCATCTGGTGCCGACAGCATATCTCGGCTTCACTGGGATTTTAACTTTCTACGACACGCAGGGAACCAGCGATCCTGTGTATACGGGGCTTGGCTCGCGCTGGGTGCTTTTGTACCTAGACCAGGCAGACTTGGGGGCTTATGGGATCACCATCTAGCTTCCAGAACACGAAAGACCTGAAGTTCGTCTTTACTTTGGGCAGTTGGATGACGCCGTTTGTCGAGAATGGCAATCCTTACAATTCGATTACGTTGCAGGGCCTGAGAGCCACGGTCAATATTGAGAATGCTGGCGGCGCAATGATGGGATCGCTCAATGCTGCGATCTTCGGGCTACCACTAGATCATATCAACAAACTGACAAGCCTCCAGTGGAAAGTTCCCGTCCTTGCCGCACCGGGCGATACGTTCAGCATGTATGCGATTCAGGTCTATGCCGTAGACGGTGCGCAGGAGGCGCTTCTGTTCAATGGGGAAGTCTTGAACGCCTGGGGCGACTTTAGCGGGATGCCCCAAGTCGCGCTTCTGGTGCAGGCATTCGTCGGCTATTCGGCGCTGGTTAATCCGGCAAACCCTCTCAGCATCTCGGCAAACGCGACGGTTGGCACGGTGATGCAGCAGATTGCTAAGTCTATGGGCTTCTCGTTTCAGGGAACATCAAGCTCCGGGACGCTCCTGAATCAGACAGTTTCCAAGGGAAGCTACTTTGGCAATACGGCGATGGAACAGGCGCGGTCGATGCAGTCTGCCTACCGATTCTGGATGTACATCGACGGAACAACGAATCCGCCGACGCTGGCCGCTGTGCCGTGGGGTCAAGCAAGGCAATCCCTGGTTGCTGTTCCGCTGATTTCTCCAGAAACTGGGCTGATCGGCTACCCGCTGTTCAACTCCTCAGGCGTAACCTTTCAGTGTTACTACACGCCAAATCTTGTCTTTGGCGGTCAAGTCAAAATCTCATCCTCGGTTGCGCAGGCCAATGCTGTCTGGACGGTTGTTTCCATGTCGCATCAGTTGTCCAGCCAGGTCGACGGTGGGCCTTGGGGGAGCACCGTGCAAGCCGTAGCCGGGGATTTTGGGAGCTTGTTTAGTTTGCTGGGGGGAGCATGAGCACAGTCTCGAATCCGTGGGGGATGCTGTCTCCCTCCTCTTTATGGGGGAGATACAATAACCTGCGCTTTGTGATCCAGCAGACCATTGCAAGCATTCAGACGGCCAGCGTCGTCAAAGTGATGGCCTGCACGAACGACGGCGGAGTGTCTCCAGTTGGCACCGTGGACGTGCAGATTTTAGTCAATCAGGTCAACGGGAACGGCATCTCCACTCCGCACGTGACGATGTACGGGCTTCCTTATCTGCGGATACAGGGCGGCGCAAATGCAATTATTCTGGACCCGCAGGTGGGCGACATTGGCATTGCTGTCTTTGCCTCGCGCGACATCACGAATGTAAAGAGCACGAAAGCTCAGGCGAATCCCGGCAGCTACCGGATGCACGATTTTGCTGACGGGATGTACCTTGGCGGAATTTTGAATGGTATTCCAACGCAATTTGTGCAATTCTCAAGTGCAGGAATCTCTATCGTTTCGCCGACAGTCAGCGCAGGCAACGGCGGCACCGTGGAGGCGCTTGTGAATGACACGTTTTTCCAGTGGTTCAAGGCGAACGTTTACCCGTTTTTGACGAGTTTGGGATATACGGGGCCAGCGATTCCGACGGGCTCTGAGACGACGGTTTTGAAGGGGCAATGATGGCATCCTCTACGCTGCTCTTGGATACGGTGGCCTGGGACTTGGTTCTCGACTCGAATGGGAACATTGCCCTCGCGCAGCCTCCGTATGCCGTGGCGCAGGACGTTGCCAGTGCCTTGCGCTTGTTCCAAGGGGAACTCTGGTACGACACAAGCCAGGGGGTTCCCTATTGGCAGGAGCTGATTGGCAGTAATCCGACGACCGCGCAGATTGCGGCGGCGCTGAACGCGGCGGCGAAGAGTGTGCCAGGGGTAGTCGATGCGCAGACGGTCATTACCTCGTTTTCGGACCGTGGCATCAGCGGGCAAGTGCAGTTTACGACCAGCGACGGAGTGAGTTTGACGGTGAACCTGCAATGAGTACATCCGTTCCTTTTATCCAGTGGACGCCCGAAGGTGTAGTCCTACCGACCGACGCGGAGATTCTTACCGGCGTCCAGACGGATATTGACAATGCTTTTGGCGGTGGAGTCAACGCTTCGCTCTCAACGCCGCAAGGACAGATCGCATCGAGCGAATCGGCCATCATTTCTGACAAAAACAGCTCCATTGCCTACATCGTGAATCAGGTTGACCCGCAGTACGCTTCCGGCAGGTTTCAGGATGCGATTGGGCGCATCTACTACATGACGCGCAATCCGGCGACCTCGACCGTTGTCATTGCCACAATCGGCGGATTGCCTGGAACCAACATCCCCGCAGGCGTTCTGGCCCTCGACACGTCGCAAAACGTCTATCAGCTCCTGGGGGCAGTGACTATCCCCTCCTCTGGCACGGTGACGGCAGAGTTTGCGAACGTGGCGACGGGGCCAATCCCCTGCGCGGCCAGTGCGCTCAATCAGATTTATCAGGCGGTCCCTGGATGGGACACGGTGACGAATGCGAGCGCGGGGATTCTCGGCTCGGATGTCGAGAGCCCGCAGGCGTTTGAATTGCGCCGAAAGAACTCTGTGGCTTTGAATAGTCATGGGACAACGGACGCCATCTTTGCCAACGTCTACGCGGTTTCTGGTGTGCTCGATTGCTATGTGATCGACAATGCCTCCGGCAACACGGTGAACTACGGGCCAACCAACTATCCTCTCGCGCCTCACTCGATCTATGTGGCCGTCGTTGGAGGAACGTCCTCCGCCATCGGGCAGGCTATCTGGGATGCAAAAGATGCGGGATGCTCCTACAACGGCAACACGACGGTTACAGTCTACGATACGCGCCCGCAGTACGCGCCGAATTACCCGGCGTATCAGGTCACATACAACATTCCCACGGCCACGCCTGTCTATTTTGCTGTCAGCATTCAGTCTTCGGCCTCTCTGCCTTCCGGCTATGTGGCATTGATTCAAAACGCGATCATCGCGCAGTTCAACGGGCAGAACAGCAACACGCCCGCAGGGATTGCATCGACGATTCTGGCAAGCAGTTATTACGGAGCCGTCTTGGCATCCATTCAGGGGCTTGGGCTCTTGAGCATTCAAGTTGGAGTGACGAGCCCAGGGGCGTTGAACGATGTGACGATGGGCATTGACCAGCAGCCAACACTATCGAGCTCCGCCATAACGGTGACGGTGATATGAACAATGTGACGCAGACGGTCAGTTCGCAGTACGCCAACAGCCCAACGATCACGGCTCTGATCGAGTCGATGAATGCTGCGATTGATCCGTCTGTGGACATTGACAACTTCTGGGCCTATGTCTGGAACGTTGACACGGCGCAGGGATTTGGGCTGGACATCTGGGGCCGCATCGTTGGCGTGTCGCGCACGATACCGACCAACCCGGCGACTGTTCTGACCGATACGCAGTTCCGGGAATTGATTCTTTTGAAGGCGCTGGCAAACATCTCCACTGCCACCCCCTATGCAATCAACACACTGTTGTCAGAGTGGATGAGCGGACGCGGAAGGGCTTATGTCAACGACTTAGGCAATATGGAAATCCGGTATATGTTTGAATTTCCGTTGCAGCCCTACGAGGTTGTTATCGTGACGCAGAGCGGAATATTCCTGCGGCCTGCTGGAGTCGGGGGCTGGATGGTCAACACCACTCTTCCTGTATTTGGTTTTCAAGGCATGACAGACGGAGCAGCCCCATTCGGGCAGGAAAACTTTCTGCCGACGGGCAACCCCTATGAGGTATCGTAATGCAGCTTAGCAACGCACCGGCACAACTCGTAGAAGCATGGGCAACTGGGGATTCAACCAAGACGAATCCAATTCCTGTTCCCTCACAGCAGGGGGTGACGCCTGGAGCAGCTTCCTGGACGGACGGGTTCCCTCCGCTCTGCGCTACTCCCGTTGCCTCTGGCGGCATCCCTCCTTCAAAAGCCGACATGAACGGCGGCCTCTACCAGATGTCAGCAGTCGATGTCTGGATGTGCGCCGGGGGAGGATTTCCCTACAATGCGACGTTCCAGACGACAATCGGCGGTTATCCCAAGGGCGCACGTGTGCTCATGGCGAGCGGCAACGGTTATTGGATTTCCACGGTTGACAATAACCTGACAGACCCAGACACGGGCGGCGCGGGATGGTCGGCCATTGGGACAGGTCTGCAAAAGCAGGTTTTCACCACATCGGGAACGTTCACTATTCCCTCTGGCATCGGGTCGAATACCTCCTTCCGCTGGACAATTGTTGGCGCGGGAGGTGCGGGTGGGGGGGGTGCTTCCGGCGTAAGCGGTGCGGGCGGCGGTGCTGGGGCCACGGCGAGGGTTCTGGCGACCGGCTACACGCCGGGCAACACCATCATTGTTGCAGTCGGTGCAGGCGGGACAGGCTCTGCGGGCGCGAATGGAACCAACGGCGGCCCGTCACAGATCAGCAGCGGGACACAGACAATCACTATTGTCACAGCGAACGGCGGGGGTGGCGGCGGGGCTGGAGGGTCATCTCCTGCAGGCTATGCGGGCTTAGGTGGCACAGAAACCAATGGCGACGCCGATTCCTCAGTTGGAGGGGACGGCGGCGTCGGCACAACCAACTCGGCGTCGCAAGGCGCGACGGGCGGCGCAAGCAGTTACGGCGGCGGCGGCGCAGGCGGTGTCGGCGGAACAAGCAACAATGGCAACGCAGGCCGCGCCTTTGGCTCTGGCGGCGGCGGCGGCTCATCGAACGTCGCAGCCGCAGGCGGAAGTGGAGCACCTGGAATCGTGGTGGTGGAATGGGTATAGCGATGAAGAGAGAAGCGATGCGGAAGATTTTTTATCTGATAGCGTTTGTTGCGGGGTCTGTTTGTATTTCGCATGGGCAGACGAGTGGATCGACTCCACCGCCGCCTCCCGTATGCTCGCAGTCGAATGCTGGGGCGCTTTACACGGATACCGGGACGAGCCCGCCAACTGTCTATACATGCAGCTACTACAATCTTGCCTGGCAGTGGATCGTCAATCCCAGCTATGGCGGGATTGCCTATTATCCGACGCTCCCGTCTACCTGTTCCGGGGCACTGCCTGTCTTCGAGTCCGGATGGCCGAGCACTTCCATGTATGTGTGCGTCAATGGGCTTCCAGAGCCAGTCGGACCTAATGGAGTCTTCGTCTCGACCACGGACACCAGCCCGCAGACGATGGCGGGACCGCTTTATGTCTCCAACATAAATACGTTTTTGAACGCATCCTTGTTTTCAGGGGCATCAGTATCAGCTCAGATACAGGCCGCTGTTAGTGCTTGTGCCTCAATTTCGTGCAGCGGAGTAGAAATTCCTTCAAATATGGGGACTGGATACTGGAGTTTTCCCTTGCCATCGAACGTTACCGTGTATGACTTTCGCGGCGGGTCCATGAGGGTGTTTAACGACAATACTACCGCACGCTCTTCGGGATATCCCACGCTCTGCGGTTTCTATTCGCATTCCAGCAGTTTTCCCCCTGTTTCTCCTGGCGGACTAGTGACCTGCTATATAGAAGCCAATGGAGGAGTGAGTTCCGACCAGGACGCAGTGACGCTGAACACAAACGCGAATTTGAATCTCACACCTGGCTATTTCGCAGGCGGTTCAGGCACCGAAGTGGATACTTGGGATTTCGGAACTGGTAGTTACTACGATCCATGGACTTTTCCAGGCTCGACAACAGGGCAACGATGGAGCGTGGGCGGTACGAATCATGCCATGTCCTCCGCTCTGTATACCTATGGTGTTTACTCCAACTATGGAGCAAATTTCGGTCTGACACTATCGGGCATCACCGGATCTTTAATCAAAACAGACAACTATAGGCAGTTCCACACAACACAAGCGATTACCGGCAGTGGAACTCCACAAACAGTAACCTTGGATGCCTCTCAATTTTATATTGGAGAATATGTTTCCATTGGAGGCGAAAACGTTCTCGTGACCGGGGCGACCGGGACTACAATCACTGGGGTATTCACGCAGAGTCACCCGAGCGGCGTTGCTGTGTCGAGCTATGCGGCGCAATATGGGATCGATTTCGGAACGAATCAATTCGCCCAATCTCCGGTCCTTCTTGGATCGCTGCAGATCCAGAATGGTTTCAATAGCCCAATCAATTTAGGGCTTTTGGATTCGTCTGGGACATTCAGAATGCCTTTCTGGTGGGACACTGCTAACAACACGCATGTTCGATCGGTGGGAGGCAATGTAGACTTTGAAGACGTCAATGGAAACGTTCAAGCTCAGTTCCTTCCTTCAGTGGGGACACCGCAGTTTGCTATAGGCAATCCTGCCGTTTTTGATGCTCCTTTTTTGGACTTCTATTCAAGCGGAAATTCTGTTACCGATGTGCAGCTAGAGGTGACCGGGGGGAGCGGAACTCCGAATCAGGGTACTCTAACGATACTCGCTGGAGCGGTGACAACTTCCGCACCATTCAAGTCGGGAAGCGGCAACACGTTCGTATGTACAGCCGGAGGCACCATAACCATCAGCAACGCAAACGTCGATTCCACTTCAGATATCACTATCAGCATGGCACCTGGCGGGGCGGGCGGAACGATTACTACTCCTCCAGCCTTCAAGACGGTTACCAGTGGCGTGG
>JAEHJW020004145.1_pt1 | contig 11871 bp, 15 predicted proteins | sample 9271431 | NCBI WGS metagenome assembly JAEHJW02
CGTGACCGTCTCGCGCAGGCCCTCGGTGGTGCTGTTGCATGTTGGAAGCGTGGCGACGGTGAATTTCGAGGGGATGATGCCGGTCACGCCCAGATTGCCCCCCGCCACTGTCGCAACGCCGGCGACTTCGGAGATATTCACTGTGCAGCTCACGTCGTAGCACCACTTTTGACCGGCTGCGGAACGGAAGGCGGCGATGGAGATTGTCGCGGGGCTTGCGTCAAAGCCAACTCCTGAAAGGGTTCCTGTGACAGCGAAGCCTCCATTTGCGACTTGGACCGGGTAACTCGAAACGAGCGCGTTGTTCGCAGAGATATACCGCAAGTTAACCGCCGCAGTCGGCTCAAACGAAATGGCCTGCCCGCTTGCAAGTAGAATAGCGCCCCTGACAGATGAGCCGTAAGTTACTAAATTTGACAGATCAATCCCGGCATCTTCGTATTGTCCCCATATCTGGATGCCGCGCCGCAAATATCCTTGCGAATTGGTTTGATTTTGGGGGCCAATATAAAGTCCGTTGCTGACTTCGATCGGAATCCCACTTCCGACAACATCATTTGGCTGACCGTAAATCAATCCCATCATACTTCTAATGCCAAGCGCCGATGGACTGGTGCTGATGAAATTATCCAATCCGTTACCGTAAACATCCACCTCTGCGCCGACGAGCGTTCCGCTTATGCTTGAATTTTGAAAAGTATGATCTTCGGCTGCGAATGTTCCGCCGAATATCGGATTACCGACACCAGTCCCCGGATTTGATGCCCGAAACCCAACGCCATTGACTGCGACAACCGGCTGGGTGCCGTTGGAGCTAATTTGCATTCCAGATGAAACACCGTATGCAGAAAAAACAGGGGTTCCGCTTATGGTCATGTTTGAGACATAATTTGATAGTGCTTCTCCAGAAACACCGGCCACGCTTGATGTTAGATCGGCACGCACTGTCGCGTAATCATTTGAACTTGATCCAGTCGCGGCTTTGCTAAAACTTTTTGCATTTTGATAGACTGTTTCATTTATTCCGGGCAGGCTCCCGACGGGTGTTGTGCCGCCCTGATAGATTGATCCGTTCAGATCCCACAAGACATGTTTTGACCCTGTTGGCGCACTGCCCAGCGTATATGCCCCATACGGAACCTGAATCACACTCCCCGCCGGAGCCGCCGCATAGGCCGCCGCAAACGCCGCGCTGCTATCCGTGGTTCCGGTGACAGCCCCATAGTCCATCACATTCACGGTCTGCGCGAACCGATTGGAAAGCGAAATCGAAGTCGTTGTTCCAGTCGAAAGCACCGAGGCGCCCCCGAAGGGACCGCTGACTGAGCCCCCCGGCTCGACAATCAGCCCCGGCACCTGGAACGGTCCCGCGCCCCCCAGCATAACAATGAGTGCAGCGCCGCCAATCGCGGAGAGAAACCGCTTCATACCGCCACTCCCGCCGCGTTCACCCAGCCGCCGTTGAACGCCCAGATCGGAATGCCGAGCGTCGTGTCGAAGAACTGCACGCCCGTCGCCGCGTTCACCGGCCGCTGCGCCGTGGTGCCCTGCCCGCCGGGGGCTACCAGAATGGTGTTACCGAGCAGATCAAAGGTGAGCAGTCCGGCGCCGGGGTTCCAACGAACCTCAGAAAGTGCGTTGCCGAACTGGCTCCCGCTCACTGCGAATTCACCACATACGTCGCGCTCGAAGCCGCCGCCGTGACCGCGACATTATCGGTCAACAATATCGGCCCCTGCTGGCAAGAAATCGACGCGCCGGCAGCTACCTGGAAGCTGGCCGCTTCCGTCGCGCTCCCCGTCGCCCCGAAGAACACATAGAGCACCGCCGAAGCCTGTGTGTTCTGGATCGTGCAGCCATTGCGCGCGGTGTTGGCGGCGAGCGCCGTCTGGAACGTGCCTCCGGTGGTGACGGTACCCGCCGACTGCGTGGAGGTCACATGCGCCCCGGCGGTCGCCACGATCGGCGATTGATTCCCCGTGGCGTCGGCCTGCGTTTTGAGCGACCAGAACTGCCCGACCGCATCGTTGAGCGGGATGTTTGGCCCGGAGTCGAAGCCCACCGCGCGCAATGCGGTGGGGAGCGCAAGCAGGGTCAGCGCCGCAACGAGGCCCCCTACGACGATTGTCCTGCGCATGTCGATCTCCTAGTTCAGCCGGCCCCTGGCAGCGGGGGCGGCTGCATCGGGAGCGACGGGGGCGGCGGGGGTGCCGGCGGCGGCGCCGCGGGCAGCGGCGGCACGGGCGGCATAGGCGCCACGCCGCCCATGTGCACATTGCCCGCCAGGCGGGCGATGTCGGCTCTCAGCCGGGCGATCTCGTCCATCGCCAGCTCAAGCCTCGTGTCGGCGCTCATCGTCACGTCCAGCGAACTCACCGGGTCAAGCGAGCCCAGGCGCCGATCCTTCTTGGCGATTTCCACCGCGTCGCGCGCGGCATCGTCCAGCGGGATCATATGCGCCCCCGGAGCCCCCTCGTGGGTGATCTCGGTGCCTTCCTCCAGCACCTCGCTCGGCGCTCCGGGGCTGCGCGGAATGTACGCTTTGGCGGCGAGCCGATAAGCCCCCACCGGATACTTTGTATCGGCCATGTCGGAACTCCAGGGCTGCGTGGGTGCGTCGCCGACGACGCGTACAGGCGTCGCCGGCTAGCCGTTCAGTTCGGGACGGAGAAGCCGCTCTTGTAGAACGGAAGCTGATCGCGGGAGAGGTTCATGAACGCCTGGACGGTCCCGGCGGTGAAAGGCCCCGTGGCGACGATGTAGTTCAGCCGGTAGAACCGGGGCGGAACATCGCCGAGCACCCGTTCGGGCAGGTCGAAGCCGGTGAGCGAGATGCCCTGGACGGTCCCCGCGTTCAACTGCGAGATCGAGAGGGCCTCGGTCTGGGCGTACACGTCGTAGGTGCCGGGGGCGCCGGAGCCGTTGTCCGGCGCGCCTTCCAGTTGGATTTGGAGCGTGGCGCCGCCGGCCGCCGTGAACGTGGCCTGCGGCAGCACCGTCACCTTCAGGTCGGTGCCGATGCCCGTATCCCCGTCGGCGCCCATGTCGAGCACGTTGGTCGAAACGGCGGTGGCCGTGATCGCCGTCCCGGCCGGATCGAATTGCAAGCTGCTGTCGATGATCATGTCAATCTCCGGGGCGCCTGCGGCGCCGGTGTGCTGTGTGCGGGACGGCGCTCAGACGACGCGGGCTTCGGTGGACAGAAGCTGGTCCACCGTGCGGATCGGGATGCCCCGGAAAGTCGTCACCGGGCGGCCGTCCCACTGCTCCATCTGCAACAGCACGTTGGTCTTGTTCAGCGCCTGCAAGTCGAAGTAGGTGGCCACGGTCCGGTTGCAGTAGATCGCCATGCGACCGCCGCCCATCACGCCCGCCGGCTTGGTTGCGTCCTGCACCGGCGCAGCGGTGCGCGGCGCAGTCGGGAAGCGATGCAGCCCCCGAATTACCCCGTTAATGAGGTTCGCTGCACTGACGCCGTTCAGCAGCGTCACGTCGATGTTCGCCAAGCGCACGACATAGCGCCAGTCGCGCACGCACAGCCCCGCTTCCCACTTGTAGTGGCTGGAATAAATCTGGTAGCGGCTGCCGTCGCTGTTCTGGCGCATCACCTCGCCCAGATCGCGCTGTTGCAGCCCGGCGATTTTGCCGCGCGGGAACAGCCCGTGGCAGGTGTTGGCGCCCCACTGGACGATCCAGATCGACGTGTTGGTGCTGCCGGTGCCGCCCATGTCGAGCACGTTGGCCGCCGAGAGCGCGTTCGCCGCGGTGACGGTGGCATAGCGCGGCGAGAAGCCCATGATCTGCTGCGGCGTGGTCAAGCTGCTCGAATACATGAGCGCGCCGGCCATCTGCTGCGTCAGCCCTTCGACGAAGGGCTGATCCTCGGACATGCGGAACTCAGCGGTGTTGCCATTCAGGTCCGCGAGGTCTTTGTCGATCTCGGAATAGGCTTCCAGGTTGCCAGCATTCTCGACGATCTGCGCGGTGGTACTCTTGGTCGGCTGGACGCCCTGATACAGCGCGCGCCACGTGCCCTGCGGCAGCCCGGTGCGAACCGTGGTCTTGTGCGAAACCGCCTGGTTGCACTCCATCCACAGCATGTCGTCCATGATCTCGTTGGCCTGCGAAAGCAGATCAACGATGACGGCGAGCTTGCCGTCGTCATCAACGCGCTTGGCCCAATCGGCCAGCGTGAGTGCGGTCGTGCCGAGCGTTGCCATTGGTCAGATTCCTTGGATCACGCAGCCGCCTTGGCGGCAGACGGGTAAAGTTTCGCGGCGGCTTCGCCGGCAGGGCGCGGGTCGGTCGGTGTGCCCGTAACGGGTCCAGACCTTTCGACAAGCCCTTGCGCCAGCAGATAAAAGGCTTTGATGATCGCCGGGTTGTTTCCGCCCCCGGTGATTTCCAGTGCTTCCTTCACGGCGGGAAGGTCGGCACCGCAAACCTGCGTCAACGCGCGATTTATGGTGGCGACCACCGCCGCCGTCTTGTCACCGCCGATCACGGGATCGGTCTTGACGGCGCCCTGCCACTGTTCCTGCAAGGACTTCCACGCCTCATAGGGCGCCGAAAGCGCCTTGGTGATCTGCGGCCCCATGGCCTCGACCACCGCCTGCACGGACTCCTGGTCCATGCCGCCACGGGCCGCGCCGTCGAGAAAACTGGTCAGCAGCGGATCGTCCTTGGCAAGCCCCTCCGGCAGCTTGAGAGCTTCAAGATAGCTTTCCGGCTTGATGGGCTCGGGCGCGACTTCCGGGACGGCCGGCGGCGCCGGCGCGGCGGGATCAGACTGAATTGCTTCGCCAAGCACATTGCCCGCCACGGCGGGGGGCGCCGCAGCCGGAACAGCCGGCGCCGCAGGAGCAGCCGGAGCCGCAGCCGGAACAGCCGGAGCAGCCGGAGCAGCCGCAGCCGGAGCAGCCGCAGCCGGCGCGGCGGGCGTGACGGGTGCGGGGGCGGCGGCCGCGGGGGCTTCGGAACCGGACATACTACATCTTCTCCCGATGCTCGGACATCAGCACCATATAGAGTTTTGCGTCTGCGCGCAACATGGACTTGTGTAGGTGAAGCCCGACCTGCCGGGCGCCTTCCCGGAAGTGCATCCCGTTCGTGTCGAATGCCGCATTCTCCGTGGTGGCAAAAACCCCGCATATCTCGAACAGCACATGCGCCAGCCACTCGCGGCCGTTCGGCACGCCCAGGAGCGCCGATAGCACCTCGTTGTGGACACGCTCGGCGTCCTCGATCTTTTTGCGCTTGCCCCGAATGGCAATCGGGTTGGCCGCGTTGTCCGGGTTGGCCAGCGCGTCCTGCTCTTCTGGCGTCAGATCGAGCGCGTCAGACACCGGAGCGGCCAAACGGATTGTAGTCGGTGCGCGTCTCAAACAGCTTGTTGCCGTTCTTGTCCTCGGCCATCTCGGCCGCGCGCACTTCGCCGCCCCGCGCCTGCTGAACCGTATCGGCGGTGTTCTGCGCCTCGGCGACGCTGGCGAAGCGCAGCGCACTCTCGCGCGTTTGCACCCAGCCCCACTGCGAGAACCATTTGCCGCCGTCGGGGTGCTCGATCACGAACTCAGGCATCACGGACCACCCGCCGGGTTGCTTCCCTGGCCCCCGGCGAGGATGGCCTGGAGCGCGTTCATGCCACCGCCAACGTCGGTGTTCGATAGCGTCTGCGCGCCCTGCGCCGCCGCCATGCTGGTCTGCATCGTCGCCTGCGCCGCCTGCTGCTTCGCGCGCGCCGCGCGCAGGCCCTTTACCTGCTGCGCATCCCGCACGAGATTGGGCGGCACGTGCAGCAAATCGCTGTAGCGCTGGATCGCCGCGTCGAAGTCAACCATGTCGAGGGCCGCGGGATCGGCCGCCGCGATGCCGCCGACGAACTGCACCAGGCGCTCGATCGCCGCGGTGGAGGTGGCGCGCTGTTCGTCGGCCAGCACCGAGATATAGCTGACCTTGATCGGCACACCGTGGAGCTGCGGGGGCACCGGCGGAAACAGCCCGCGCCGCGCGCAGATGCGGAAAATACGATTGATGTCCGGGTCCAGGCCCTCGGTGTCGTTGCGCTCAAGCACGGGGCCGAGCTGGATCAGCTTTTCCTCTTTGCGCGCGTCGATCTCCGTTGCGCTGCGCACCGTGTTGAGGTTGGAAATCATCAGGAACAAGTCGTTGAACAGCACGCGCCCGATGCGCTGCTGCACCTCGGCGATGTCCTGCTGCAATTCGGCGAGCGGTGGCATCACCTGGAAAATCGGCCGTACGCCGGTGCCCGGCCCCAGGTTCGGCGCGTAGTTCATCGCGCCGGGCAGCAGGCTGGCCGGTTGATTCTTCATGGAGATGTCCGCCACCAGGGGCGGGTTCACCATCTTGTCAATCGCCTGCGCCTTGCGCTTTTGCTCAAGCTGGAGCTGCTTCACATCGCCGAGCGCATCCATCGCCGGCGAGCGCCCATAGGCCTGATTGCTCTCGGTGTCCCAGCGCGGGCAGGAAAACGGCTGTTCAAAGAAGCCCTGCATCCGCAGCAGCTCGGACGATGACGAGCCGAACCGCCAGTAGATGTCGCGGAATTTGAAGTGCCGCGGCAGCCCGCTCGGCCCAGGCTCGGCGACGCCCTCGGCATATTCCGGGTTGGGCTCGATCGCGTTCGCCACGATGCGCTCGACCGCCAACTGCGACCCGCGCTGCTTCCAGGCGGCGGCATCCTCGGGCGGCACATTGTCGATGCCGAATTCCCGAACCATCTGTTCAAGCGACAAGGTGAATTTCCGGTAGAGTGTATCCACCGCGAAGTTTTGATTAGACGCGGCGTAATACTCTCCCGCGACCGGATTGAAGCAGCGGATAACCTTGTCGGGGTCTTCGTAATTGTCGTAGATGATCATCGGCGCAGTGCCGAAGATAACCTCGTCGAAATACTGCATGGCCTTGGCCGAATAATAATTCGAGCCGGCCATGACTTCGCGCATGCGGCTGGTGACAGCTTCAAGCCACAGCTTGACGGGGCCAAGCTCGGCCATTTGCTTGTTGGCGATGGTGAGCCAGAACCACTGGCGGGCCGGCGACGTGGTGCCGCTCATCAGACCGGAGGCGAGCGTGCGCGCCGCGAGGGTGCCGGTGCTGTCGATGATGCGCTGGTTGACTGGCGAACCCTTGTTGAAACGGTTGGGCGTCACCAGCCACTCGAACCTGCGCGGTAGGAAGTACTCGGCCAGATCGCGCCAATGCACCCACCAGGACCAGCGATACATCTCCAGCGACGCCAGGCGCGCGTCGAGCGCCACGCGCATCTCGGAAAAGTCGCGGCCCTTGGTTGGAACGGTCTCGGGCGCGGTGCCCCCGCCGTTCAGGGGGCCGAGTTTTCCATCGGGTTTGCGCGCCACGCGCTCAGCCGCCGAGCAATGCGGCGCCGGCCCGGCGGGCTGTCGAGGCGACGCCCAGCGGCCCGGTCAGGATCGTGCCGCCCATCCCGACGCCGGCGGCGGTGGCCGCCTGCCCGCGCTGGTTCGCCGCGCTTTGCGCAACGGCGGGCGCCGCCATGGTGGGGGCCGGCTGGGGAACAACAGGCGCCGGTACTGGCGCGGACATCCCGCCTCCAAAACCCATGACGTGCTCCTGACCACAATATCTAGCGGCACAACCTACGCGAATGGGTCATATTCCACAAGTGCTTGATTCTCCGGTTTGGCGCCCAGCGCATTTGGCCCTCCGGCGTCCTTCCTCGGCAGCACCGGATATGCGTAGGTGAGCGCCAGGGCGTCGGCCCGGTCGGGGCTTGGAAGTCCCCGCGCCTTCATGTGCTCCTTGCGCTCCAGGATGATCTCCGCGCCGTGGCGCGCATCCCGGAAGCCGTAGAGCAACCCGGTCATCTGGTTTTCCAGGTCGGGATCATCGGGAACGGCCACGCCGGTTTTCAGGCTCTCGCGCATCAGGCCCCACATCTCGGCGCGCTTGTTGGCGTATCGGGTCGCGTCGCTGTTGATGTTGATCCGGTCGGCGCGCCCCCCGAACTGCACGCCGACCACGGCGACGCCCATCGCCCGCAGCCGATCGACAACGCCGGCGCCCACACCGCCCTCATCGACGTGGATCGCGTCCGCCCGGTACTTGGCGGCGTAGTCGGCCACCGCGGCGGCGACCTGCTGTGTGTCAGCCTGGCGCAAAAACAGCCAGGGGACCGTACGGGCGTCGAGCCCTTTGCGCGGCGCGATCACGGTCTCATCATCGCCGAAACGGGCGACATCCACGCCCAGGATCAAAGCGTCGTCGAGTGCGCAGCGCGCTTCGCGCGCACGGGCATTCATCACCACTTCCGAGTCAATGAACTGCATGGAGGACGTGCGGGGGAACATGCCGCGCACATGCACGCGCACGTAGTCGCTGTCTTCGCCGTAATCCTCGACCCACTCGCCGAGCTGCGCCTTGTCGCTGATCTCAACCGTGCGGCTGTCGATCTGCTTGGTCTCCCAGCGGTGTTTCAACCGGTGGAAGCAATCGAAGAACCGGCCCTTCCCGCGCGTCGGGTTGCCGAAGGCCAGCCAGATGACTTCCGTGTTGGCGTCGGTCATTACGCCGTCGGTGGTGTTCCAGATCACTTCGTCGATCTGCGAGGCCTCGTCGAAAATGACGATGATGCGCTTGCCCTGGTTGTGCAACCCGGCGAAGGCTTCCGGGTTGTTGGCGTTCCAGGGGATCGCATCGAGCCGCCAGGTCTTTTCGTGCGCGGCGTCGGCGGCGTAGAAGCTCGTTGCCGGGTTCTTGAACCAGTGCTTGCAGATCAGCATCTGGTGCCACTTGGCGAATTCCGGCATCGTTTTGGTGCGGAGCTGTGGCTCGGTCCCGGCGGTAATCACGCCGCGCGTGTCGGGCGCGGTCACGACGGCCCATTGCCCCAGCCAAGACACCAACGCGGACTTTCCGATGCCTTTCCCGCTGGCGGTGGCGATCTGGATTTTGTCCCGACCGGCCGCGATGGATAGGCCGAGCTGCCCGAGCTGATCCTGCTGCCAGGTCTGCGGACCGGGGTACGCGGCCAAGGGGCCTATCTTCTCCCCCCACGGGTACGCGAATTTGACGAAGCCGAGAGGGTCACTTTTCAGCGACACGATCGCATTCAGCAAATCTGTTTCGGCCTGTAGCGGGTTCAAATCCACGCCCGGGAGAGTTCGTTGTTGGTGATCAGCATCGGCACTCCGTGCGCTCTCGCGCACTCAACCGAACATATCGTGATCGTGTTTTCGTTGGTGCAGCCCGCGATGATAGTCGGGGTTCCCACAGCTTCACAGAGGAAACAGACGCTATCCGCCAGCGCGCGTGTCTGGTTGCTGTTGGCCGCTTGGATCATTTGCGTGACCGCTTTACTTTCTCGCCTTCGCGCATGAGGCAAGTGTCACACAGCCTATTGCCGATCCACTCGCTCTCGAAAAGGGTGAAACAGCTAAGGCATTTTCGCGCCGCCGGCATTTTTCGCGGATCGGACTGCTCCCCTTCGCGCACGAGGTCAGATGCGCGCGGCGCGTTTGCTCCCATCAGATCAAATCCTCCGCGAGAAGAGGCACTTCCTCTGCTTCGCCCTCAAGGACGATGGTGCCTTCGATCTGCTTCGGGGCTTTCCCCTCGATCAGCCGCTGCTGCGCGGCATACATCCGGTCGGCCAGCGAGGAGAACTCGACGCTGATGTGATCGTTGAACATCCCGAGGTGGCGCATCGTCAGCGTGAGCGCGGCCAGCTTGTTGACGAAAGCGTATTCCACGACCTCGATGGGCTTGGGCTTGCCGTCATCGCCAAGCTCCACGGTCTTTCGGGTCTTGACGCCGCCGATCATCTTCGCCTGGTCGGGCGTCAGCTCATTCCACGGCTTGAGCGAACCGTCTTTTTTGAACAGCTCGGCCGGGTTGGCAAAGGCCAGGTTTCCCAGCTCGGCGAGCACGCGCTCCGCGGTGATCCCGGTGCGCACCGAGCGCACGGCAAGAAGCCGGTCGATCTCGCGCTTGACCCGGTCACGGCCCACCAGGACGGACCCGGCCGTCGCGCCGGTGAAGCCGGCCCGCAGCGCGGCGCTCTGCGCGTGCATATCCTTCAGAAACTCGACGACGAACACGCGCTCTTTGGGACTCAGCTCTTTTGTCGGCCTGCCTATACGCCCGGAATTGGGTTTAACCGCCACGGGGGAAGCTCCCGGTGATGAGCCAGCAGGCCCACCAGCCGATGCCGAGAAGCGCCAGGAAAGCCCCGATGAGCGATCCGCCAAGGAACCACATGCTCGCGCTCCTTTCTCTGCTTGCGCGGGATAAGTTTTGCGGGCCAGGGCTTTGGCGTCAAGGCATTTTCTGGATTAAATTGGAACATTTTAATTTTTTGTGTTTGTGGTGCTAATTGACTGTTTCGGCTACTAAAATTTTTCGACGTTTCGGCTTGTGGGTGTGCGTTCAGGCCGCTGCGTGTGCTCCCGCGCATAATGCTCCTTGGTGCATAAGGCTTCCCGGCGTATAATGCTCTGTGGAGCAAAAGCCTTTTGGGTTGATACGGCGCACCAATTTGCGGGGTGATACTGGAGCAAATCGGGCACCCCCACCGGCGAAAGTGTGTTTCGCGCGCAGGCGCAATGCTGGAAAGCGCCGAGGGGGTCGCGATCTGCGCGCAGGCGCAAACCAGGCGGCTGATCTGCGTGCAGGCGCAATCCAAGCTGCGGATTTGTGCAGGGGCACAACATGGACGATTTGTAACTTGTGCCCGCACGCAATCCGGGGCGTTTCTTTGTGCGTCACGGCGCAAATCGCGGCGGTGAATGTGCGCCACGGCGCAAACCGCGCGCCGGCGCCAGGGGCTGTTTAACGTGGGGGCGCAGATTGAGTTGCGCCTGGGCACACTTTCAGACTGCTACGTTATAACATAGCACCACGCTAATCGACTCGGCGTACACCGCTGTCTTTTACGGCACAATCCGCTCCACGAAGCGCCTTGGCGTGCGGCACACACACTGAATAACTTTGCGCTGTTTCTAGCCGCATTTGCTCGGCTGGCACACCCGATGCCGCAGCCGCGCAGCACGCGGAGCGGCTGCCGCATGGGACGTGCCGCACGTGCCCTGCGGCGCTGCTTGACACATATTAAAGACCCTGGTCACACTGTGGAGACTAGGTTGTGGCCCCTCTAAGAGCTAGAGGAGCCACGGCCGAGTATCCGATCAGTGTTTAAACCCTTACGCGCGCGCGATAACGCGCGAGGATATAGAGGAGCCGGGATATGGACTGGGCTATGAGCGCTGAAAAACGTGCGCTGTTGGCGGGGCGCGAAAATCTCGCCGCGCTGGAAACCGCAGGGGATGTGCTGCGCGCACACAACGGCGTGTGTGGGGATTTCGTGCGTATCGACCTGGCCGGTGAATTTGACGGCTGGTGCGCCTGGTGTGGAGAATACCCACCGAACGGCTGGCGCGTGGTGGCACGCGCGCCGTGCGGCGATCGATGGGGCGACGCGCGCGTCGTGCATCGCGTGGAGTTTTTCGGCGCGGGGCCCTGGCCCGACACGTGGGCGACAACGAGCCGCAGCGCCGTACGCAGCAGCGCGGCGGAGGCGATCGGCCTGGCGCCCGGCGCGTACGTCATGGCGTCGCCCAGTGGAGACCCTCGCCTACCGTGCCAGCTCAGCCGCGTGGTGGAGGTGGACGCGGCCGGGCGCCCTACCCTCGTCGAGCTGGTCGCAGCGCGGGTAGGCGAGGCAGGACGCGTGACGGTGGCTGGCAGCATGCGGCTGTGGCCCGTGCCCCCTCACTGGGCCGCAGGTGCCGCCCGGCTGTGGGACAGCCGCAGCGAACACGGCGTCTACGGCTCCTGGCGATGGTTCTGCGTCCGCGCCGCCGGCGCGCAGCGCCA
>JAEHJW020006495.1_pt1 | contig 11867 bp, 23 predicted proteins | sample 9271431 | NCBI WGS metagenome assembly JAEHJW02
CCCGCGAAATTTCTTTCGCAGGTCGCGTGTTCGGATGGCATGTTATATGCTAGCACTCATATTTCCGACGAACGGCAATTGCGGAGCGTCAGAAAATAGTATGATGCGGTTGCGCCCCAGGGTGGGGCTGATTGGAGATGGATGATGCGCGCAAACCATCTTGAATGCCAGTTAGAAGATTCGATTATCAAGCATGCCGAACGAATCGAAAGTCTTCGTGAATTTATGGATGAATCGCCCGGAGCACGTGATTTTATCTGTAATCTTCGCGCTCGCTGGGCAATGCTCGATGCATGTAAACTTTTTCGTTACCGTGGAGAACGCGGAGAATCGCAATGATTCGCTCCTGCATCGACTGCAAATTCTCTTTTGTACCAATTGACAAGCTCTATCCGCTTGCGAGTACTGGCACGCTTATGTGCGGACATGAATCATGCTTTAGCTTGGTAAGCGGAAAATATGATGGCGCTTCATGTTACACTAATCGATATTACGGACGATGCGGAGTCGGCGGTATTTTTTTCGAAGCTCGAAAATCCCGTAAAACGCTTATCACTCGAATGATCGATTGGAGCAAAGGGAAACTGCCGAAATGAAAACAGGTCATACTATGTTGGATTGCGCCCATTATAGGGCATTAAAGCATATGATTAGGGGTATTAAGATTGTCACCAATCAAAATGCTTCGCTTATTCGCGAAAATGCGAGGATGCGCGAGATCATTTCGAAAAACGAGGTCGCTATTCGTAGAGCAATGGCTTTTGCAAATAACGCGCATCTTCGGAGAATGCAAGATGAATAACTCCCCCGTTTTCAAGCCCGGCTTCAGCTTCAAAGCTCGTCACGGAAACTTCCGCGTCAATTCTTTTGCCGAAGGCAAAGTCGAATTGGTGAATCTCCACAATGGCATTCGTATTACTGGACAGTACAATAAGGTCAATCGCTTCATCAATGGGAGAGCAGATCATGCAGCAAATAACATTTTCTGAAGCCTGCTCTAGGGCGACACAAGCAATCAAGCCACCGAAGCGTACACGCGAAGGGTGGTGCTGCCTTGTGCCAAAGAGCACACGTGAGAATGAACACGATCATGATCTGCATGGTAGTGTATCCTACGGTGCTGTGCTCGAAATCATCACTCACGAGCGCGCCGTCTATGCGCTGATGCTGCTGGGCGCAGATCGCGATGAGGCTGAAGCGCTACTCAAGGGCATTATGGGTGAGACGCGCCGCCGCGTGAGAATTGCGATGGACCTGGCGATGGCTATCGAAAGGAAATCACACGATGAAAAAAACTGAAGCACAAATTTACGCCGATGCGCTCGGCAAGACCAAAGGTACGCTCGAATGGGCGCATGATCGATTGACAGCCATCATCGCCCGCGCGCGCGCTCAAGGTGGCATCGGGGCGAATGCCCTGGCCTATGATTGCGAGTACGTTCGCGATTCAATCACGAAACAGCTCGGAGACATCGAGAACGTTCTTAACAGCGCACTTGGCGATTTTCATTCGACTGTATTGCAAGGGGAACTTTCGCTATGAATATCGAGCCAACGCCCGAAGAACTTTTTTACGCTAAAATGGCCGGATCAGCTGTCGGCGATCTTGAGTCATGCGCTAGATTTTTGAAAGCATTGATTAAGGCCCGTAATATCAAATTGATAACAGACAATCAATTGCTCGGCCAATTAGCGATCGCTTCTGATAAAGCTCTTGAAGTCGCGGAGCTTTACAGCAGGAATGCCGAAGATTTCAGCAAAGCATGCTTTCTCAAGCGCTTTGAGCTTTCAGGGGAATCGCCAGCGGCCCCAAAATCGCAGGCTAATTAACGGAGTAGTCTAAATGAAAATCTGCAAACGTATTACCATCGGCGCAATCAACGGCGTCCGTAAAGGATTCAAAGACGTCAAGTCTCGTCGTAAAGTCGCACGTATTCTGGGCATCGCACGCGAAGCTAACTTGAAAGTCTCCGAAACGATGAAGGACAGCTATTGCTTTGTCGGCGAATTCAAGGGAATTAACGAAGCGGGCGAAGTTTATGTTTCGGCGACGTGCTATTTGCCCGAACCGGCGCAGGGATTGCTGCGCGCGGCAGTGGAAGGAGAGAAGGGAAATCCGGTTGAATTCGGCTTCGACTTTTTTGTTAAGCCGAGTCCAGATGCCGTGTTGGGGTACGAATTCGAGACTGAGGCTCTGATGGAGCACCGCCCGAGTAATGCCTTGGCCGAGCTTGAGGCGCGCGTCGCGGCCCCGGCATTGACTCACGAAACGAAGCGGGAAGACCAGGCGCATGAAGTGAGACCCGCAGCGAAAAAGGGCAAGTAAAATTTAGCCTATCGCTAATGCATGAATTGATAGCCTCGGCCTATGGGTCGGGGCTATTTTCATTGATCGGCTTGTCTTGCTCAGATGGCCGGTCGGGGTGATGATGCCTGTCTACTCGGACGGACAGCGAAGATGCCTGGTATTGACTGGCGGGCCTGGGAGCGGTCGGATTGGCGGCGAGTGCCGGGGGGCAGCCGCCGCTATCGGAACGTGCATACAGGCGTCGAAATATCTCGCCGGCAGTTTGACGAGCACTATGGTTCGGCGGCGGCATTTCGAACCTACGAACGCAAGGCTGCGCACAAGGCAGCAGAGCTGGAGGCACCGCTTCGACCTGCAAGGGGCCGAAAAAGCGCACGCAAGCTGATAGGCAAGGCGCGCGAGGAAGAGATTTTGGCGCGCCGCGAAGCCGCATTACAAAAGCGCATCGCTGAAATAACAACGCGCAAGCACTTACGCCGGCCTCGTACTCTGACGAATATCAGCGGCTCCAATTTCAAGCGCGGCAGTATCGGCCGGCATTTCGAACTGCCCGTCGATTATGTTGCCATTGAATCTTTCAGACAGCAGGTCAAGAGTTGGGGTCACGCATTCGGCTATTTTGTAGGGGTTAATTTCATTGATACACGCAGCGGAGAAACTGGGTCTTTTTCAGGATTCAAATTACGATCAATAAGTAAGCCATTTACTATAGATGACATGAGATCATTGATTGCGGAAGCAGAAGAAAAAGATTACATAGAAGTTTATTCGTGTTTTATGTATGTCGCCCTCGATATCAACTACGCTCGCCGCCGAGGCTACAAAAAATGAAGAACAAAAAACCGAAGCCCTTCAGTCGCGAAGCAGTCAAAGATGAAGGCATTTTGTTTTTGTCATTCGACACAGAAACCGAAGGACTCGGCGGAAAGTTGCTGATGATCACGGCGTGCGATATGAGTAAGACGCACGTATTTACAGGCGATTCGATGCTGGCAGATTTTTTTGAATTGCTCGCTACAATGCCATATCCTGCTATCTGGTATGCGCATCATGCACAATACGATTGGCGTTATATTCTGCCATGGATTATTGAACAGGATTATAATTGCCAGATATCCATGCGGACGGAAACTGATATCTATCAGGTCATCGTTTTCATTGATGGCCACAAGATTGTGATGCGTGACTCGTTGGCGTTGTTCCCCGCCAGACTTGCAGATATGGCCGATACTTTCTGCCCCGAATTGCCGAAAGGCGAAATCGACATCGCCCATTTTGATGTAAAAAATCTAGAGCACGTTAATTATGCGAAACGTGATGCAGAGATTTTGCGTCGCGCCATGCCTCGCGTGGATATGCTGCTGCGCCATCATTTTGGAGTGGGCGCTGGACACACGTCCGCAGGCACGGCATTGAAAGCCTGGCAGGCCACACTGCCCGAAGGCATATTTTATAATCCTAGCGAATGGGATGAACGCGAACAATTTATTCGCGCGGCTTATTATGGCGGCCTAGTATTCATAACGCGAAACGATTTAATCGGAAGCGGGAAAAATATCGCGGCAGAGACTTACGATATCAATTCATGTTATCCATACGTCATGGAAACATTCGGCGTTCCTTACGGCAGAGCGATAGAAACTGATGATTATCAGTCGGGGATCATGGGGATTTATCGAGTCAAAGTTACCGCTCCGCCTGATCTTGTTATTCCGATTCTGCCACATCGGAATAACAAAGGACATATGCAATGGAATGGCGGCACTTTCGAAACAACCGTAACTAATGCTGAACTCATTTTCGCCGCTAATCACGGCTATATAATCGAGGATATTTACGAGGGGTTAGCATTCGAGGAAACAGTTTTTCCGTTCAATTCATTCGTGCAACGTTGCAAAGAAATACGCAAAAAATATAAGGGTCAGCCGCAGGAAGCTCTAGCTAAGCTCATGCAGAATTCACTATTCGGGAAATTCGGCAGCCGTCGCGAACGAATGAGCATTTTTCACCCGCAGAATAATGACGACATGACGGATGCATCGCCCGTTGACCCGGATGGATATTTTTGGTGTCGAAAAGAATTTGAGGATAATTTACGCGCACTGCCACAATGGGCGGTATTCATCACGGCGCATGCTCGGCTTAAGCTGTTGCAACAGGTTTATGCCGTCGGCGTGGAAAACGTGATTTACGGCGACACCGATTCGATCACGTGCCTCGCGGGCCATGCAGAAAAGTTTGACGTCGGTCCCGACTATGGTCAATTCAAACTCGAAAAACAATGGACCAGCTTTCGCGCCATTGCTCCGAAAGTTTATGTCGGCACGCTGCGCGATGGTACCTATAAGGGCGCAGCGAAGGGCATGCGCAAGGCATCGATGGAACGCGAGCACTGGCGGACCCTGCATTCGGGAGGCCGCATCAGCCTGTCTTATCCATCATTGCCTAGCTTGCGCGTCGCGATGCAGAAAGGCATACGACCGGCGCACATGGCGGAACGCCAGAGCACGGACATAAACAATTCCGCTAATTGGCAATTGACAGCAGGCGGCGTGCGGCCTAAATTGGCCGCATGCGAGCGAACGTCATAAATTTCGATTCCATTCGAGGTCGGCTGGAAAAGTCGGCTACAGCGAGCGTTCGCGCCCGTTATCTGACGGAGAAGGTGCGCCATGATTACAACGCTTTCGCAATTGATCGCGCAGGTCGAGTCGAGCGGAAATCCGTTTGCTGTTCGATTCGAGCCGCATTATTCGTGTAATGCTGAAAGCGCATTGAAAATGCAAAAGTTGGCCGCATGCAATTTTGATACGGCTGATGTACTTTGCGCATGTTCTTGGGGACTATTTCAGATCATGGGCGATAATTTGATCGCGCTAGGTCTAAAGACTTCGCCGATTGAATACTGCGGCGACAAGATCGCGCAGCTTGATATGTTCAATGCCTATTGCGTGCAAAATCACTGCAATTATTCGCTTGACGAAATTGTCACAGATGTCGTCAAACGTGCCGACTTTGCACGAAAGTACAATGGCCCCGGTGCCGTCAATTCCTACGCGCAGGCTCTCTTGAATACCTATCGAGATTTTTCCAATGCCTAATTTGATTCCTGGTGGAAAGAATCTTCTAAATTGGCAGCCTGTATCGGGGGGTCTATCTATTATCCCTAACAGCTCGCCGAATGGCTATTCATCCTTTTTTATTAACAGCGCGCCATTCAATTACAATGGGATGAAATCTCCGTTATTCGATGTAATACCTCAAGGTATTTATCGATTAGATGCATATCTAAAAGATACCGGATTAGCTGGCAATTATTGCGCCTGGGGTTTAAACAGCCAATCAGGTACCGCTTTGGGCAGTTTTAGCAATATAACGGGTTATGGTAGTGTTAATGTAACGATTCCAGCGGGGGTAACGCAGGCATATGCGGAAGCATATCTGCAAGGAGCGGTAGTTAATCCGCCTGGCATTTACTGGTCAGAGCCTAATGTAACACTTGTCGGCTTTTCGCTCTCTATGACCGAAGCGAGCTTTTCGCCCATTCCATTCTTGAGTTATTGGCAACAAGGAAGTAATAGCATCCCCGTCTTTTCGGACGGTGAATATCTCTATATTCCTTTCGTAGGCGGCCCAGGTGATCCCGCAACGGTCTATGAATGGTATGGCGTGTTGAAAATCAACGCGACCGGCTGGTGCGCCTTCGCGACATCGAATACACCGAATTTTACGGGCAGTAGCTCAGTCGGCGGTTATGGAATCACCTTTGACGGCAACAAGACATTTACATTCAGCAATGGAAATTTCTTTGCACGTTTTACGGTACCGAGCACATTCCAAGCGGGTCGCGTATTCCGCTTTGCATTTGCCGGTACAACGCCGCCCGCGAATGCCTGCGGCGGCACGGGTTATTTTTCAAATATCTATTCAGCAGGCGGTAAGACGATTCTGGAATATATCCAGGATTTCCCGCTTGACTCGCATATATGGGCGCAAGTCGTCGAATCGAATCTCAGTGCCGATTTAGGCTTTGTTGCGAATGGGCAATCTGATCCTTTGTTCAATCCCCCTATTTCGACGACGACTCAAGGTTCACTATTCCCGAATCCGCCGCTCACATACAATAGTGAAGGCATAAATGTTTCTTTCGCCGCGTCATCGAAATACGGCGGTTCCATTTCGGTAATGCAAAGTTATATGACAGCATTGAATGCCAGCAATTCCGGAAGTTGTACGGCAAACAAGATATCAATCGAAATAGAAACGCAAGGAATTGTTGATTGTCTGGATATCGCTACAGGCTCTTTTGCCAATTTCGCTTTGTTTGGCACGCCGGGCCTATATGCGGCTTATGACACGGCTTATTCCACGCGTTTTGTGATGACAGCCGATTTTTCAAGTTTCTATTACTATTCGACAAATTTTTCGGGCGTGAGCTATGGCCCCAAAGGCAACGGAATTTTGAACGGCGAGCTTTTTACCTTTGCCAACGTGAACAATGGCCCCATTCACGTTTTCACTGGAACCGTGCCCGCTTTCCCAGCCGCATCGAAAGTCGTTACGCGTAATGCGCTTGTGCTGACCAATTCAACCCGTCCTGTTTCACCATTCGGAGCGTTCAAAACGTGAACATTACACCGACTACTGGCAACGTATCAAATTATCTGGTGCCCGCTGCCGGCACAACGCATGCTGTTACATTTCAGGGCGTTTTCGATGCTACGGGCCAAATGGTCGATTGGCGTCAATTCAAAATCGATAATTTCCCGTTCCAGCCGCAGGGCGTATTCATCGATAATACGGCGGGTACTGCCGAGCTGGTGATTGAAATTCTGCCGTTGAACTGGTCTGTGCGCTGCCCGGCGGGTTCGACGACGCAAGCGCAATTCCCCGCTCCGAACGGTCAGAGCGCAACAATGACAGGAGCCGGTCAGGCCACGGTTGTGTTCGTCGATTTCCCCGTGCTGCCGAATCAAAGCTTGGTGCAGATTTCAGGGACCGTGGACGTGGCGATCACGGGGCAGCCGATCAGCGTCAGCGTGCCGATCAATGCAGGCGGCGTGCCATATGACGTGCAGGAAATTCCCGCGCCCGTAGGCGCTGTCTATGGCACAATCGCCGCTGGCGGAACGACCGTAACGCTGACTCCCGCGACCGCCAATTTGAATTTGCGAAAGGTCGTCGTGAGCTTTTCGGGTAATGCTGTGCAAGCTGTTGCCGGAACGATTCTCTTGACTCTCACGCTGAACGGAGGGATTATCTACAAGCAAAACGTATATATTCCGTCTGCGGGATTCAATGAAAATGCATATTCGATCATGCTGGATTTTGCGAAGCTGGGATTGCCCGCAGCGGCCGGCGATCTGGTCGTGACTCTGGCATCGGCCTTGACGGCCGGCATTGTGGACGTTAACGCGTACTTTGGGTGATAAGGGGATTTTAGCATGCTCGATTTCAACGCAATGTCGAAGTTAGGTGAAAAGTTAAATGCCTATCTCGAAAAGTCAGAAATGCAATTCGTAGAAACGAATGAAAAGCTATCGCTTATTCTTTCGCGCCTTGAACATTTGGAAGAGATTTTGGGCTTTTTGTCGAAATTGGACTGATAGGCGAAAAATGTCTGACAAAATTGTTGTAATCACTCCCGAAAGCAAATCGGCAGAAGAATCTAGTGCGGCTGATTCGACCATTGAAGATGCGCGTGACTTGGGCTATGCCCTCGCCAAGCTGGAAAGCATCGAAGCGCGAGCGCTTGCCTTGGAAGGGCTTTATGCCGAATTGCGCGATGATCTTGCGACCAAGCACCAGGAATTGAATGCGCGTATGGATTCTGCCAATGCTCTGGCAGCGACCGCCTCAGAGACGGCCGCGTCTACATTGGATGCGCTGACTAAAATTGAGAGCGAGGAAGAGGAAGAGGAAGAGGAAGAGGAAGAGGAAGAGGAAGAGGAAGAGGAAGAGGAAGAAGCCGCAAGTGTCGAGGAAGCGGCAGCGGCGGAAGCGGCCTTGGTTGCTGCGCAGGCTGTGAAAGAAGACGAACCCGTGCGCAAAAAGCGCGGCTTTATTTCATTGCTGCATTCGGATTAAGGGGAATAGCTCATGGCAAAGAACGCCGAAAAGATCGTCGAAGCGGAAAGTGAGACGCCCGAAAACAAGGAAGCCGCGCCCGATTCTCAGGTCTCAGCACCGGAAGTATCGCCGCCCATCAAGCGCGGTCGCGGCCGGCCGCCGAAAAATCCGCAGGCATCGAATGGTGCGGGCAATGAAATACCCGGCAATGCGGCTCCGGTCACCAAGCGCGGGCGTCCGCCTTCGAAATTGAAGGGGCTATCGATTGAGGCGCAGGCCAATCTCGCGAAACAGATTCAGGGATTGCATTTCATCGCAGCGACCGCGACAGGATTGCCGGAGCTTCAGATATCCGACCAGGAGGCTGCAATGCTGGCGGATGGAATTGCGGCAGTCTCTCGTGAGTACGGCCTCAGCATGGACGGCAAAACGGGAGCTGCGCTGCAATTGATCGCGGCCGCAGCAATCGTCTATGCTCCACGTTTCAAAGCAATCAATAATCGAGCCAGAATGCAAGCCGCAAATCAGGAAACGGAAACGCAGAATGCTCCCCCGCCTACCGTCAATTGATTCAGACAAGCGAGCCGTTATCGCAGGTCGCACGGGGTCGGGCAAAACAACGCTCGGGCGATGGCTATTGACGCGTTCCAATCAGCACTGGGTTATTTTCAACCCTAAGCATACTAAAGGCTATGCTGATTTGGACGAGGCTGAAACACTGCGCAGTTTCAATCCGTCACGCGTCGATAAATCGATAATGGAGCGAAAGTTCACCATTATCAATTTTCCGGGAATTGAAGCAAATAGTGAATTCATGGATGAATGCGTGGAATATCTGCATCATACATTCCAGAATATCGGATTATGCGCAGACGAACTTTACACGTTGCACAGTGCGGGCGGCAGGCAAGGGCCAGGATTGACTGGCTGGCTGACACGCGGACGTGAATTGAGGCAATCGTTCCTAGGCTTGACGCAACGACCCGCGTTTGTTTCACGGTTTCTTTTTTCGGAGGCGGATTACATCGGCGGAATGAACCTGACGACGAAGGAAGATCGAAAACGGATGTATGAGCATACCGGACAACAACGATTCGAACGGCCCTTGCCGCGCCATCACTGGCTATGGTATGACGTAGGCCGCGACCATCTGGAGCATTGGCAGCCGGTACCCGCTCCGAAGGTGTAGACTGTGCCATCACTATTGGGAGTCAGAACATGGGTAATGTGCGGATTGATCTTGCTAATTTCATCACGGTTAGCCTGATCGCATTTGTCGGAGTGTGGATCATCAATCGTGGCCTGGACAAGGCCGGTTTCCCTCAATACAAGGCATGAAATCAATGAACAATCTGATCGACTACGCCAAAATCGCGGTTATCGCTTTTGTGGGCGTTTGGGTAATTAACAAGGTGCTGGATAAAGTCGGCCTCGCGGCTTACAAGGCTTGACGGAGAAAATGCGAATGAATACTCCGAATACCGCGCAAGCTCAGGCGCTCGCGAATTATCAGGCTCGCGCTAATCTGATCCAGACCGGCCTGCACATGATCAAGCGCTTGCAGCCCGTCACGACGGCTGCTATGGGCACATCGATTCGCGTTCCCCTGGAACGCATCGGCGTCACGACGGGCGTCATGCTCGATTTTACGGTGCCCGTGAACGTCACGGTCGCTGCGACGCAGTCTCCGTTCGGCCCATACAATATCGCGCAGCTCGTGAGCTATACCGATTATGCTGGCCTGCAACGCGTATTGACAAGCGGCTATCAGCTCCACGTTCTCAATTGTTTCCGTGGTCATCGATTCCTCAATAACTCGAACAAACTCGGTCAATTTTTGACCGGAGTCGAAACGGGTGTCGATACGAATCTGCTGGAACTTCCCACGGCGGTTGCGGCGGCGAATATCTATTTTTCGCTTTTCGTGCCGATGGCCTATGATGCGATGTCGGATTTGCGCGGCGCAGTCCTCTCGCAGACCATCTACGGCGATCACTACGTCACGATTCAGCTCGCGAACGCATTGGTCGCAACGGATGCGTTTACTGCGCCCTACACTGCGGGCACTGTTGCGCTGCAAGCCGGGCAGAACATCACGGTCCAGGCATACCAGCACTACATCATGCCGCAGAACGGCGTCGCCAATTTGCCAATGATCGATTTGTCCACGATTTACGCGGTCGAAGGCAATTACACGGACAATAGCAACATTGCGGCAGGCCAGTCCAAGTATATCAACTGGCCGAACAATCGCGCGATCATGTCGGCGATTCACGTGTTCGACAACGGCGGCAGCGGCGTTGCGAACGGAGCCGATCTTTCTCTGATTACGTTGCTCGGCAATAGCAACACGAACATTCGCGAAATGTCGCCCGCTTATCTCCGGCGCATGATGCGGTATCACATGGGTGCGGATTTCGCCTCTGGTGTCTATTATCTGTCGAGCCGCGTGCAGCCAATCACGACGCAGCTCTATGGTAACGTGCAGACGAAATTCGACATTGTTACCGCAAATGCGTCGCCCTATTTCGTTTCGCAGTTTGAATCGACGTACCTTAGCGGCACGCCGCTTCCCGGCGTGATCCAATAAGCGGGGAGGCCTTCATGCAAAATTTTCTGGCAGGCATGAAGGCCAATCCCTTGTTCTGGGAATTGGCCTTCCTTTTCGCTTTCTTGCTTTTGATCGGCGCGCACAAGATCAGCATCGAAGGGATGATCGAATAGGCATGAACACTTTCGCACTGATTCTTCTGTCATTTCCGCTTTATCTGGCAGTGAACGGTAAGCTGGTAAAATACGTCGATCTTGCGAAAACATCGGCACTGCGATGAGCTACGGTCTTGTCGGAATTTATGCCATCTACCTGATGTTCGTCGGCGTGAAAGGAAACGCCAGTGCATTATTTAGCGATATTGGCAATGACGCAAAAGGTTTTGCGCCTTGGCTAATCGCAATTCTCGTATTGCGAGCCGCCTATAATTCCGATGCTTTAAGGCCCGTTGTCAAGCCATTTATCACGCTTGCTGTTTTGACGTTTGTTTTGAAAAATTACGGCACGGTTGTTTCGCAAATCAATCAGATAACCGGCCAGAAACTACCCGGAGCTACACAATGAACGAAATCTTCAAAGACATTACGGGCGTCGCAATGGCAATTGTTGGCGTTGCCATTCTGGCCGTGATTGTTTCGCAGCGCAGTCAGACGACAAGTGTCATTCGTGCCGCGAGCGGCGGATTCGCGCAAGTCCTGGGCGTAGCAATGGGCGGTGCCAGTTCGGCGACCCCTTACGCGGGTAACTGATAAAAGGCGGGCAATATGTTTCGCATCCCGTACTATATGCCCGCCTTTGAACCGGGCTTTCAAGTCGTCAATTTGGGGCAGGGCGGACCTTCGTCGCATATGGGATTGCTCGCCCAGCAACCACGCAGTTACCCGACCAATTATGCGGTGCGAACGTATGGCCTGGGCGCAATGCCGCGTCAGATTTTCC
>JAEHJW020001549.1_pt1 | contig 11863 bp, 10 predicted proteins | sample 9271431 | NCBI WGS metagenome assembly JAEHJW02
GTGGTGGGCGCCTATCGCAAGGATGATGCCGGAACCCGCCAGATCGCCAATCTGGTCAAAACCGGCACGGTTCAATCGGCAGGTGCGACCCAGAATGTGGGGACCAGTTACCAGTACCTCTCGGATGTGTTTGCGGTGAATCCGGCGACCGGGGCCAGTTGGGTGACCAGCGATGTAAATGCACTCGAGATCGGCTACGAAGTCATCAGTTGAGCCATGGCCAACCGCATCACCCAACTGGCCACCGAGGTACTGGCAGCCGGGATCCCGGCTATCCGCATCAGCACTCTCGCGGCTGAAGTTCTTGCCGACGACAACCCCGCGGCCACCCTCAGTCAATTACTGGCTGAAATCCTGGCTGATGATGATCCTCGGATTCGGGCCTCCCAATTCTCGGTGGAAATTCTCTACGAGTTTGTACACGCCCGGGTGTCCCAGGTGGCCGGTGAAATCCTGGTGGACGACGCCCCCCCACGCCCACGTCTCTCAAATCGTCTTTGAAATCCTCTATGACTACCCCCTGCCGCCTTTTGCGGAGTTCACCATGAGCAACCTGATCTTCCCGACGCTTCCTGGCTTGCAGTGGAACATTGTGAAGTCGCCGCAGTTCCACACCACCATCGTGAAACACACCTCCGGGCGCGAAACCCGGGTGTCCAACACCGCCTATCCCCTGTGGAAATGGGAAATGTCCTACGAGTTACTGCGCGAAACCCAGGGCTTCGCAGAACTGCAGGCCTTGTGCGGATTCTTTCTGGCGCGCACAGGCAGTTTCGATACCTTCCTGTTTGCCGATCCGGCAGAGCCCAACACGGTATCAGGCTATGACCTTGGCGTAGGGGATGGATTCACCACCGAATATCCCCTGACCAAATCCTACGGCGGGTTCATCGAACCGGTGGGCTATGTGGATGCCGGATCCCTGCAGGTGTTCGTGGGTGGCGTTCAGGTCTATTCCCCCTCCACATGGAATCTGATCACGCCCAATACGCTGAGTTTCCCGGTACCCCCGGCCACAGGATCTGTGGTGAGTGCCAGTTACACCTGGTACTACCGGGTGCGCTTTGGCGAGGATGTCCAGGACTACAACAATTTTATGTATCAAATCTGGGAGTTGAAAAAACTCACCCTGGAGATGGTGAAGCCGTGAGGGAATGGGGTTTGAAGATGCTGCTTTGTGTCCGTTGGAAACGGTGACGTGTGGCTACTATCAGGTATGCAATCCAGGGAAGCGTTTCGCCTTCGACCCATCTGAGACATTCGCCACTGAAGTTGGCGTTCCTCAGACCGGACCATTCAGCCACACTACGAGGGCGCTGGGGCTTCGCCATCTAAGGGGGGCGTGGCCACAGGAATCGGTTGTGGGTTCAAAAAGATTGCGACGGTCGCGCGTGCGAGATCCTCTGGAGAACTGCTGTACCGGTTGATCTGGAAGAGTTTTTCCGTGCGTTCGAATAGGTGGTACGGCTCAAGTTCACGCTCTGTGAGCAGGATCACACGAAGTTGATGCTCACCGTTGAGTGAGCGCACAAGTTCGATCTCGGTCTGCGTGAAGGCGCACAACTTGGCGAGAAGTATGTAGACCTCGAACCGATCCTGCGGAAAGGAGTTGGCAACGGCGCTCAGGTTGGCGATGTCATTCTCGTTGATCGTGCCGCCATCGCCGCCTTGGGCAGGTGATTGGCCGGAGTCTTTGCACTCACCGATGATGACGATGGTTCTCTTTGGATATCTGCACGGCATGAGCCACGCGAAGTCAACTTCGCATGTCGTGGACAGTTGCCCTCGGGTGGGTATTAGGTCGAGGGAGACAGAGTATGATCGGCGGTCCAAACCAATGCTCAGGTTAGTATCGAGTTGTTGCAGCGTGAGGACGACAGGCACCGCTCCTTGGGCGTTACGCTCCGCCCCCAACACGCCAGAGCGCCGGTAGGCCCACTCTCCGCCGATGAGTTGGTTTGTTGCATCGAAGGACGCGCCGCACATCTGGCAGTTGACACGCTGCCGCAAATCGTCAACCGGAAACCAGTTTCGCAACTGGCAGTGCGGGCAATTGAGGTCAGAGCCCATACGGAAGAGCCGCTTGCCGACCAAGTAGGAGAAGACGTGCTCCGGAGTCAGCGATACCCCCCGATCACGTGGCTCAAGATACAATGCCTTGTGATCTTCAAACTTGGCGTCCGGATTGTCGGGATCCTTGCCACCGATCAGTTGCAGTGCCGAACGCTTCGTGAACGAAGATGTGGGACCGTGTGTCTTGAGCAACCTCCGCGCACCTGGGATCTTGAACACTCGCCCCCCCTGCAACCCGCCTAGTTGAGCTATGAGTTGACGGGCGATCAAGCCGCCCGAACTGACCTGCGCGGTGAACCCTGCCAGTTTGAAGACCCGCTTGAACAGTTCGGCCGTCGGCAAGGCGTAGACAAAGCTGTCGGTGTCCGCTGCGTCTACGATCAGTCCGATCCGCTCCGACTCGATGCGAAGTCGGTCGTAGTGGAAGTGCATCGTGCGGGCATAGAACTCGTTTAGTTCCGGAACGTACGGTGGATCAAGGGTGAAGTCGTCCCGACCCAGCAGAGCTCCTATGAAGCTGACGGATGCCACCAGGTATTGGGTGTGGAACCACGCATCGCCTGCATAGGGGCGATCAGTAAGTCCAAAGGAAATCCTTGGGTTATCGCCTTCCGTCACGAGAACGCCAAGTGATGCCGCTTCGCCAAAGTGCATCAGCGGTGGCCGCAGGTTCATTCCGTTCCACAAGGACTCATCCACGCCGCAAATCGTGCAAGGCTCGTTGCCGAACGGTGCCTGCAGCGCTGTCTTATCACCGGCATCGTCGAACCGCTCGCGGCGCCACCAGATGGCGTACCGCTGTTTTTCGCGATGCTGCCAGTGCGAGAACATTTCCGCGGTATATTTCTTCCACTCCTGAATTTCCTGTGCGTAGCGCCCGACTTGGGCGCGATCGACAAATAGCAGTGCAAGGTCGGAAGCGCGCAAGTTCCAGAACGTCACTAGGTCGTCCAGGTTCGATGCATCACCGAGGTAGAAACCGGGATAGTTCCAGTTAGCCTGAATACTGTGGTGACGGCGCAATCGGTGCCTAGACAAATTGCTGATGCTGGGATATTCGAAGAGGTCCGCCGGTAACGCGGCGCCAGGATCAATCGCTACTTCATTTGCCCCGAGGGCTTGCTTGAACATCGATTCAAAGTCGATATGGATGTCTTCCTTGTCTGGATAGGCACCGAGTTGCATGAGAAACACATCCGCTAACGGGTCGTCTGGAGCCCACTTGTAGACGCGAGGTTTTCGCTCTTGGATCTGCTTCCATTCGGGTGTGTCTCTAGCGCAGACGATCGCATTTTGCACGTCGAGGACTTGTGCGCGGGCATCGCGCTCCTGTCCTATAAAGACACCTTCGTGTAGGAACGGTGAGATCAGGTGCTTGAAGGTCGCGACAAATGCCTTGACTTCCTCGCCTGCGCCGAGAGGCAGGATGATGTCGGCGCGAAAGGCCTCGACAATAGCATGTGCCTCACTGACCCGATCAACGACGACGATGGGATTGAAGCGCCCGCCCCAAATTGCGTGGTTGGTTCTGACGGCCTCGCGAAAAGCGACGAAATCACCTTCCTTTATCGCCCAGCATATGCGGAGTGGCCTATAGACGATGTTTACGCGAACGGTGTCCATGCATGCGCCCCGTGCAGTTCGTTCAAGCAACACCCGTCTGGTCACGCACTTGGTTCAGACTGGGCTCCTTGGGGAATCCAGCAAAAGACACGACCAATCGAACGCGCGGAGCGGAACTCCATCCATTGCGCCGACCTTGTGTAGATCCATGTGGTTGATTATGGTGCGGTAAGCCACCCACCTTGTTATTCCTCCTGATAGTTCCCGAAATCATAGGCAAGTACCGGGAAGCCGCTGTTTGAGAATGACTGATGATGGCACATTATGCTGGTCGCAACTGACAGTTTTCTTGCTGATAATCCCACACCTAGGCCGACAGCAATTGTGGTCGTAACCAGTCTGATCCCCATGCATGTTCTTCAGTGAATTTCTGTTCACCTCATCAGAAGTTACTTGCCATTGCAGTAATTCAGGCAGTCGTTTCCAAACCCACAACCCATAATACATCAAGGAGAACACTCTCATGGCTGGTAAAACCACCACCTGGGCCAACGATCTGCTGAAACTCCTGTTTCAGGCCGTGCCCGTCGCCAATGTTGCAGACAATGCCGCGACCTCCCCACTGACCAACCTCTACATCAGCCTGCACACGGCGGATCCGGGTGTGGCGGGTGCCCAGAACACCAGCGAAGCCGCCTATACCGGCTATGCCCGGGTAGCGGTGGCGCGCTCTGCAGTGGGCTGGACCGTGACCGGCAACAGCGTCAGCCCTGCGTCCACCATCGTGTTTCCCGCGGCCACTGCCGGATCGGAGACGGAAATCTTTTGGGGCATCGGGGTGGCTGCCACCGGGGCGGGCACCCTGCTCTACTCCGGCTCCATCACGCCCGGCATCGCAGTGTCCAATGGGGTGACGCCGGAACTCACCACCTCCTCCACCGCCACGGAGTCCTGATCATGACCGCCACCGTCAATGTGTATCAGAGCACCGATGCATCCGCCCCCATTCTGACGGGGTCTGCTGGTTCCCTGGTGGCCTTGCTGGATGCCTGCCTCGTGAACGGTTACGGGACCAAAGCCGGAGCCGGTTGGACCATCGCTTATACCGGCACGAATCAGCGCGTCTACAAGATGTCGCCCACTCTGGGCACCGGCAATTCAGTATTCGTCGATGATTCCGCCACAGTGTCAGGGTCCACGCCGGAAGAGGCCTATCTCACCGGGTTTGAAGCGCCTACGGGATTGGGCACGGGCACAGGCCAGTTTCCCACCAGCGCCCAGTGCGCCCTGGGGATTGGCGCGGTGACCTGCCGCAAAAGCATGACGGCCGACACCACCCCCCGCTCCTGGACCCTGGTGGCGGACCCCACCTGCTTTTACCTCTTCACCGTCACCGGAGACTACCTCAACCCCTTTGGACCCATGGCCATTACTTTTGGCGACATCTTCTCGTTCAAATCCAGTGACGCGTATCGCACCCTTCTGATCGGACGCAATGTCCAGAACAACGGCAACAACGCCTTCGAGAACTTTGGGGGCCTGCCGCAAAACCCCGGGCCCTGGCTTCTTGGAGGATCTTCCATGGCGGGACACTATATGGATCGCAACTGGACAGGTGTGGGTGGCTCCGTGCCAGTATCCAAATTCACCCTGAACTTCGCCAACAATGGTGGGGCGGTAGTGAATTCTGGCGTGGGGTCAGGTTCCTCCATGTATCTCAACGGCAACAGCCAATCTTCCATCGGGGGTGGAATCACGACGGCAGGAGGACTGCAGATGAATTACCCCAACGGGCCTGACGGCGGCCTCTACCTGAGCCCCATCTGGATCGGACACAATGGCTCGATCCGAGGCTATTTGAAGGGCCTGTGGGCGCCGCTGCACAACACGCCGCTCAATCACCACGACACCTTTGCAGGCACCGGCAATCTCGCTGGCAAGAGTTTCCTCGCCCAGAACATCCTGGGCGGGACCAACAACAACTGTTGGACAGGACAAGTGATGGTGGAGACTTCCTCCACCTGGAGTTGAGCCATGGCGCTGACTATGGTTCAAAGCGCCTTTGCGCGCAACAATGGCAGTCCCACCACTATCACGCTTGCTGCTGCCCCCACTCTGGGCAATCAGATTCTTGTGATCTATGTCGGGCGCAATGCCGGGCTGAGTGTATCGCCCGCACTGGCGCTGGCTGAAATCGACCAGGGGAATTTCAACAGTTACCAGGGCACCCAATGCTGGGTTGGCCCCGTCACAGCGGGAATGAGTGCGACCTTCACGGTTACCGGCATGAGTGATTGGGGAAACATCGCCGTATTCGAGATCGGCGGAGCCGCTTCCAATCTCAATGTGCTGGCCAATGCCTGCGTCGGGACGGGTACCACCGTCACCACCTTCCCCCTGACCGCCAACGCGGATCCCAATGGCCTGAATCTGCTGGCGCTGGCCTGGGATAACGGGGTGGGTGTTTCCACCGTCCCCACCGGCTGGACCCTGTTCTCCCCCGCCACCTGGCAGAACACCGGCAATTATCACGACGGCGCCATCTTCGAGATCCCCAACACTACTGCCGGAGTCCAATCCATCCCCTTCAACGGGAGCATGGATTCCCAGGGGGCGGTGATGCTGAACGTCCAACTCTGGACGCCTGCCGGGGCCCCCAGTATCGGCAAGACGCTGTGGGATGCCAACAATCGCGGCGCGGTGGGGTTCTCGGACGGAAGTCTGATCCTCGGCGGGGGCCTGATGGCCTTCACCTATGCAGGCACCGGCAATATCCGGGCCACGCGCCAGTTGACCAGCGCGCTCTCCTATTGGGAAATCACGGTCAGCCAACTCCCCTCCTCCGTCTCCCTTGGGATTTGCACCGGCGGTTTCAATATCACAGGGACCACCCTGCTCGGAGCGGACAGCAACGGCATCGGTTTCGAGCAAAATGGCAGCGTTCTGCTCAACAATGCAATTGTGGCGACCTTACAGCCCTATGTGCAAGGCAATGTGGTGCAGATCGCCGTGGATCTTGAGAACCGGCTCATCTGGTTCAATGTGAACGGCGGCAACTGGAACAACAGTGCCGCCAACAATCCGGCAACTGGGGTGGGTGGCATCAGCCTGGCAGGGATGTCAGCCTTCAGCAGTCTGTACCCCGCCTTCGGCGCGCAGGTGGTTTCCTCTGACCCCACCGTGGTGGCCAATTTTACGGGACCCTTTGCCTATGCGCCTCCTGCCGGATTTGTGAGCGTGGATCTCACCACCGTGGGCTCGACCGTCAACCTGGGGCAGTTCGTCAGCGATGCGATGAGTGCAGGCGCCAACGGCCCCAGTCAATACGCACCCTTCGGAAATGGCCAGTTGGGAGGCAGTGGTCACATCTCTGGCGCCGTTCAGAACAACGGAGTCGCTGCTGCCAAAATCATCCGGCTCTACGACGAATCCTCGGGCTGGCTGTTGGGAGCTGCGGTTTCCGACCCGGCCACCGGGGCCTATTCGATTTCCGGGATGGGGCGCACTCAGGTCTATGCCGTCGCTTTCGATACGCCCAATGACAATGCGCTTATTCTCGACAACCTGACCCCGGTGTAGCGATGTCCTATACGCCTGCACCCGGAAATGCCGCCAACTTCGATTTTACGGTCGGCGGCTATGTGCCACCGACTGGAAATGGAGCCTCGTTCCAGTTCTCCACGGGTTCCTCTGGCACCGTGACGACGAGTATTGGAGCGATTTCTGGCAAAGCGCTCGTTGCCGGCGTCAGTTCCGACATCACCAGCTCGCAAGGGAGCATTGCCGGTCGATCCGCCCTCAGTGGGGTCAGCGTTGCGGGCTCGCACGGCACGATCACTGGACGGGTGACTCTGACCGGTGTTGGGGTAGAGGCAAGATCAGCCGCCGCCACCCTGGCGGCCAACGCCACCCTGACCGGAGTGGGTCACGCCCTTGGAGCATCGGCTGGATCAGTTGTAGGCAATGCCACCTTGAGCGGGGTCAGCCAGGCGGGTTTCCACGGCAGCATCGCAGGGCAGGCGCAACTCTCCGGGGTGGGATTGGCCCGGCGGTTCGTGACGGGGGCCGGGGCGGTACAGGGCAAAACCTTGCTCTCCGGGTTTGGCCTGGGCGCCAATGCCCTCAAAGTCTTGCTCGCCACCCGGCAATTCGTGATGGCGGATCTCTTCACCATCACCCTGGCCCGCACCGGACAAAACCTTCGCCTCACCAACGCCGATCGCCCCGTGTGGTGGAACAACACCTTCTACGATCCCTACTCGCTCGCCATCGATGGGCTGCAATTCAAGAAGTCCGTGGGCCTGTCGGTGGATGAACAAACCATCACCCTGAGTGCTACGCGCGATAGGCTGATCAACAATCGGCCCTGGTTCGACGAAATCGCCAATGGCCTGCTGGATCATGCCGAAATACGCCGGGAACGGGTCTTTGCCCCGGACTGGAACTCCCCTCCGGTGGGCTCGGTCATCCTGTTCGATGGCATCGTCTCCACCATCGATTCGCTCACCGCGACCCAGTGCCAGCTCAAGGTCAAGAGTTACCTCAGCCTGCTCAATCAACCCATGCCGCGCAACAGCTGGCAAACCTCCTGCCTGCACACCCTCTTCGATGCAGGATGCAAACTCTCCAAAGCCGCCTATCAGGTGGTCGGGGTGGTTGGGGCCGGATCCACAGTGAACACCCTCAACTGGGGTGGGGCCACCTCGGGAGTTTACTGGCAGGGCATGGTCTCGTTCACCTCAGGGCCCAATATGGGACTTTCGCGCACCATCAAACTGGCCACCGGTTCGCAACTGATGCTCCATCTGCCCCTGCCCTGGATGCCGGTTGCCGGAGATTTGTTCTTTGCTTATCCCGGCTGTGACAAGACTTATTTGACCTGTCAGAACCGGTTTAACAATACCGCCAACAATCGTTCGTATCCTTACATTCCCTCTGCCACCCTTTCAATATGACCCCAGAGCAAAGACAAGCCGTTGTGGTTGAAGCCAGGAGTTGGGTCGCCACTCCCTATCACCATGGAGCCGACATCAAAAATCACGGGGTGGACTGCGCCATGTTTCTGGCCCGTGTTTATAGTGCCGCCGGGGTGGTTCCCTTCATCGACCCACGGCCCTATCCGGTGGACTGGCATCTGCACCGTTCAGAGGAGCGCTACCTCGAGACCATTGCACCCTATGCCCAGGAGATTTTTACGCCCCCGGAACCGGGTGATTTCCTGCTGTTTCGCTATGGCCGTACCTTCAGCCATTCGGCCATCGTGATTCGCGCCCCGGCGGTGATTCACGCCCACGCCCAGGAGCGCGCCGTGGTGTGGGGGGATTTGACCCTCTCGCCACTCAAGGATCGGCCCTTCCGGGTCTTTACCGTAAAGGTGTAACTCATGGGAGGAATACTCGGTCATCCGGCGACGGGCAACAACGCGCAGCCCAATTACACCCAACTCAATGTTCAGACCTCGGCGACAGGTCTTCCCATCCCAATTATTTACGGGGCCCAGAAAGTCAGCGGCAATCTGCTCTGGTATGGGGATTTCTCCAAAAACCCGGTGGGCGGCAAAGGGGGCGGCAAGGGAGGTGGGAAAGGCAGCGGACAATCCACCTATTCGGCTTCCGTCATCGTGGGCCTCGGCGAAGGGGTGGTGACCCCGGCGGTGGCCAGCGTGATCTTCACGACCTACGGCATCCAGTCCAGTGGCGTGAACAGCGCCCTCTACACCGATCTGGTGTCAGTCTACGGCGCGGCGACCGTTTACGGCACCACCCCTTCCAGCGCGGGATCGGGGACGGTCTGGGTCAACAAGGGCATGACCACTCTCGCGAACCTCGGCGCAGCACTTCTCAGCGGAGCATCGGGCCAGGCTCCCTGGGGTTATCTCGCATCAATTCATCCCGATCAGGCGCTCCCCTATCCCGACACCGCCTACATGGCCATCGCCAACCTGAACCTCGGTTACTCCCCGGATCTGCCGGTGATGTGGCTCGAGTGTTTCGGGAATCTCAACAGCACCTGCACCGCCGGCACCCCGGATGCGGACCCCGCCCAGGTGATCTATGACTTTTTGACCAACCCTACCTATGGCGCCGGGTTCCCCAAGTCGAAGATCGATCTCGACACGCTGGTGCTGGCCCAAAACAGCTACCAGAAATATGTGGGGGCCATGGGGGTTGGCTTCAGCGTTTTCATGAACCAGCGCAGGCCTGCCATCGATTCCCTCAAGGAATGGTTACAAGTCACCAACACGGCGGCCTTCTGGGCCGATGGGGTGCTCAAATTCGTTCCCTACGGGGATGTGACCTTCTCGGGATATGGGGTGACCTATACCGCCGACACCGGGATCAAGGCGTTTCTGACGGATGACGACTTCGTGGAGGGAAGTCACGGGGATTATCTCAAGATCAGTCGTTCCGATCCGCTCGATGCCTTCAATGACTGGAAGATCGAGATCAAGGATCGCTCCTATGACTACAACGCCAACACCATCGAGGCCAAGGATCAGGCCAGCATCGATGCCCTGGGGCAACTGCTTCCCTCCGGGGTGCGCCTCGCCTCTCCCATCACGGCCCACTTCCTGGCCAACGCCAGCATGGCGACGATGTGTCTGGAACTCATCAAGAACCGCCAACTTTATATCCGCAACCTCTACGAGTTCTCGGTGAGTTGGGCCAATGTGCTGATCGAACCCATGGATATCGTCTCCCTCACCAGCGCCAACATGGGCCTCGATGGCAAACTGGTGCGGGTGCAGAGCATCGCAGAACAAACCGATGGCAGCCTCAAGATCACCGCGGAAGAATACCTGCCGGGCGTGGGCTGGTCTGTTGCCTACCCGCAGCAAGGGAGCCAGGGGTATATTCCGAATTCAATGATCGCACCGGGCAGCATCAATCCCCCGGTGGTCTTTGAGCCCCCTGCCGTGCTGTGTGGGGCGGCAGGTCCGCAGGTCTGGATGGTGGTCAGTGGGAATCCCACCACCTGGGGCGGCTGCACGGTGTGGTCCAGTACCGATGGGGTGAGTTACGCCAAAATCGGCACCATCAGCGGCCAGGGCATCCAGGGCACGCTCACCGCATCATTGGCGGCTTTTAGTGGGGCCAATCCCGACAACACCGACATTCTGGCGGTGGATTTGAGCGAATGCGCCGGAGTGCTGCAGCCGATTCCCTCAGGTGGAGCCGCCCAGGGCCTGTCGCTGTGTTTCGTGGACGGTGAACTGCTGGCCTATCAGACTGAATCGCTGACCACCGCCAATCACTACAACCTCACCACCCTGGTCCGGGGGATGTATGGCACCGTCGCTTCCTCCCATGCAGCAGGAGCGCAGTTTGCATTCCTGCCCAGCACCACGACCTTCAAATTCACGCTCCCCACCAACACCAGCCTCATTGGGCAGACGATTTATCTGAAATTCCAGAGTTTCAACCTGTATGGCTCGGCCACCCAGGATATTTCCACCTGCGTGGCGTACCCCTACACCGTGACCGGCCTGGGGAGCCAGATCCCGTTCACCATCCAGGCCTCCGTCTCAGGAACCCTGTCCGCCAGCCAGTCGGTGCTCCGGTATATCGCCAGCAGCAGTTTCTTCATTCCCGCCGGGCTCCCCGGCACCACGGCATCGGAAGGCGCCCCGGCCACATCCAGCGCCACATTCACTCTGGCAAAAAACGGCGCGGCCTTCGGGACCATTGCCATTGCGCCCAACGGTAGCATCACCCTGACAGCCGCGAATCAAACCAACTTCACGACGAGCGATGTGCTGACCCTCACCGCACCCTCAACGCCAGATGCGACGCTGGCGAATGTGGCGTTCAACATCTATGTGGTCAAGACAGCGGTTTGAATATTTCATTCTGTTCCCGTTATTTTGCGCAATCTGTCTCCTGCGAAAAACTGACCGAGGATGTTATTCTGGTCGGCTTACGCAGCCCTATATCGCTTTATATGCCGAATAAGTATCAATGAGACTTTTGGACTGGTCATGAAGATCGTAGAGACAGTCGTACTGTTGCAACGTGGAAAATTTTCCGAGTCAGCCGAGTGGCGGGCAATCCGCGACAGCATCCATGCCTTTGCGCAAGCAGAATGGCCGATAGGTTCTGGATCGTTCACCATCTGTCTGGAGAGCGGCAAAAAATCGGGCAAAGGTAACGCGGGGTCGTTCCCATCAAGACTAAGCCTATGCAGGTACTTCAAAGCCGCAGGCTGGACGCTTGAATACCCTTGGTGA
>JAEHJW020006973.1_pt1 | contig 11863 bp, 10 predicted proteins | sample 9271431 | NCBI WGS metagenome assembly JAEHJW02
CTGTAGCCAAAGCTCCTCAGTTCCCACAATCTGATAAGATGCTTCTTGGTTATACTTCTAAGGATCTTGGTAAAGCTCCTTATGCTTACTTCCCTTATGTTACTTATCTCACTCCTCCTTCAATGGATGTGTTATCAGGTGACATCTTCTCCAGTGTCGTAGGCCTGCAACAACGTTACGACCATCAAATTTTACTTGACGGGCAGTACGGTTTAGGTGTATTAACAGTACAAGATCTTTACAATTAATCTTGCTTAGATCCCCTTAAATGTGCCCTTTAATCAGGGCACATTTTTTATATATGGCACTATATTTTTTCTATATATATTCGATAATGGTTATATGACATATAACTTTAAAGATTTAACAGGACAAAAATTTGATGAACTAACTGTTATCTCTAAATCTGAACCACCAGATTATATAAAATCAAATAGAGATTCTGCACATTGGTTATGTAAATGTTCTTGTGGAAATACTCAAATTTTTAGAGGCACTTCATTATCTAGAAATAATTATTCTAGGTGTTCTAATTGTGCTAAAAAAGTCAGGAATCTTTCTTCTAATAATAGAAGAAAATCTAATGTTGGTTATACTAAAAATCAACTGACTGTCATTAAAGATTTAGATGAATATGATTCAAATCATGGCTTACTTTGTATAGCTAAATGTACTTGTGGAAATGAAATTAAAATATGTCCAACATATATAAAAAATGGAAATACAAAATCTTGTGGATGTCTAAAAATTAACTTGTTAAAACAAACAGCTGAAAATCGAAGAATTGATTTATCCGGTAAAGTATTTGGCTATTTAACTGTAATAAAATATCTTGGAACTGTATATAAAGAAAACTATTATTATGGTCAATATGAATGCAAATGTGTTTGTGGAAATATTTATAACGTAAAAACAGAATATTTAAAAAATGGTGAAGTTACTTCATGTGGTTGCAAAACTCCAGAAAAACTTAGTTTAGCTCAGGGAGGCACTGGAATACCTTATGAGCATATTTCTTTAAATACTCAAATTAGAAAATCTCCAAAATATAAGGAATGGAGAGATACTATATTTAAAAAATATAACTATACTTGTCAAATTTCTAATATTCGTGGTAATAATCTGCATGTTCATCATATTGTTTCATTATTTAAACTAATAAAACAATACAATATTACTAAAGATAATATTCAGGAATATGGCAATATTATTTATGATCTTAATAATGGTATTGTAATTGCTGATGAATTGCACAATTTATTTCATAGTGAATATGGTATAGAAACTGATTATTTAATGTTGAATGAATTTAAGGAATTATATGGGTCGTAAACTTAAAAGCTTAATTGGAAATATATATGGTAATTTAACGGTTATTGCAGATTCTCAAAAACGTGATAACAGAAAGGTTATTTGGGTTTGTAAATGTTCTTGTGGATCAGTTATTGAGGTTAGAAGTGATGCTCTTGTTACTGGAAATACTAAATCATGTGGTTGCTCTAAAAAAACTGCTTTATCTTCAACTTTAACCTCTCCTTCAACATCACCTGTTAAATCTCGTTCAATAAAACCAACTAAAATTAAATTTAATTTCCAACAAACTTCTCCCAATATTACTGCAAGCCCATCCTCATTTTCTCAATTTGTTTTGGATTGTACTGCGCTGTTCCCAAAAGCTAATTTTATATTACTCCCATTTAATAATAATACGGAAACTGCCATAGTAGATAAAGTTAGTAATACTGCATTTTTATATATTGAACCTAAAAAATATAATCAAGAAACTTTAATACAAAATGGTATCTGTAAAACTTATGCAGAATGTAAAAAGTATATTAAATCACTACAAGATGAATTGATTAAATTATCTTATCGAACTATAGTAGTTTATGAGAATGAATGGCAAGATAAAAAACATAAAATTTCTAACTTCCTTCGTTCTGTTTTAAATCAAAATTCAATAACTGTTTTTGCAAGAAAATGCACTGTAAAAATGATTGGAAAACAGGATGCTGTAAATTTCTTTTCAGCAGAGCATATTCAAGGTCCAGCTAAAATTTCAACACATTTTTATGGATTATTTGATGAAAATTCTAATTTAATTTCTGTAGTGTCCTTTGGAAAACATCATAGAAATCAGTCTATTTTTAATAAACCAGATATTGCAGTATTGGATAGATTAGCAATTAAAGCTAATTATAATATTCCGGGAGGATCAAGTAAATTATTAAAATTTGCCGAAAATGATTTAAAGAAAGATAAATTTAAACAAATTGTAAGTTGGAGTGACAATAGAATTAGCAATGGTAATTTATATATTAAATTAGGTTTCTCTTTACATGGAGAGACTCCTTCAGATTATAGTTATTATAATGTTAATGAGTCACAAAAACAAAATAAATGCATCATTGAAGGAAAACAAAAAAATAAAAAATCTTGTCTGGGTATTCAACATCTTTCTATAACTGAATTGGAATATACTAAACAGATAGGAAAGTATAGAATATATGATTGCGGTAAAAAAGTTTGGCTTAAATCTATATGAAAGTAATATATAATAAAAATAAATCTATAGGATTTTTAAAATTGTTATATAAAGATATTACTAAATCTAATAGAATTTATTGGATTTGTGAATGTGTTTGTGGCACAATTTTATCAATACGTCAAGATAATTTACTCCATAAGCATGATTGTGGTTGTTTTAAAAGAGAATTAAAATTAAAATCAGAAGAAAATAATCCCAGTAGATTATTAACTTCGATAGCTAAACGAAAAATTTATTATAAAATTACTAGAGATTTATTTAAAGAGATTAGAAATAGAGATAATAATCAATGCGTTTTATGCCATAAAAAAGATGATTTACATGTTCATCATATACTTAAAAAATCTACTCATATAAAATATATTGCATCATCAGAAAATTTAATTACTTTATGTGAAGATTGCCATTTAAATAAGGCTCATCCAAATAACACACATTTTATTGATCTTGATTTAGCTCAAAAATTATTATATATTTCTTTTATAAATTCATTAAATTATTCAATTTCTCAAGAAATTCAAAAAATATTAATTAATAAACTGCAAAAATATTTGAAAATTATCTTATGACTAGTCCAGAATTTAAAAATTTAAAAACTCAAATTTTACCTTTACATTCATATACTAAATTAGCTTTTTGTGGATTGCAGAGATCTGGCAAAGATACCGCAGCAGATTTTTGTATCAATAATATTTCAAAATTTACTAATGCAAAGATATTAAAATTTGCTGATCCCCTATATGAAATTTCTGAATTTATTCAAAAAACATGTGGATTTCCTGTTTGTAAGGAAAGGAAATTATTACAATATATAGGAACTGATTATGCTAGAGCAAAAGATCCTGAAGTATGGCTTAATGTATTTAGAAAAAGATTGTCCGAAGTATCTCCGGATATTCCAATTATAGTTACTGATGGTAGATTTTTAAATGAATTAAACTTATTAAAGGAATTAGGATTTTACTTAGTAAAAATTGAAAGAGATGAAAACTTTCGCATTTCTTCTGGAGCTACATATACTACTCATGCATCTGAATTAGATTTAGATAAATTTAAAGATTGGAATTTAGTTATTAAAAACGATAGTTCAATTAGTGAATTTTATAAAACTCTAAAAATTATATTTGATGAGAGATAATTTATGTCAGAGTCTAAAGAAACTAAAAATAGAAAACAAAAAGCATTGCAGGTATCTAAAATTATAAAAGAGAGACAATCCGTAAATCATCATGTCAGAATCATTAAAGATACAAGAAAAAATAAAGAAAAATACCCATTAAATTTAGATATTGAATTTGATAATGAAGAATAACTCAAAAGAATCTATACAATTACTGACAATTATTTCAGAAACTCGCATTAACTCTACCAAAAGAACTTATGCAGGATATTTATGTAGATGTATTTGTGGAAATTTAAAAACTGTAAGAAAACATGATTATTGTCGAAATAAAGTAACTTCATGTGGCTGTAAAGTACAAAATATCAAAGATGAATATATAGAAGATTTTATTGGCTCTGTATTTGGAAGATTGACTGTTCTTGAAGCTACAGATAAACGAAAACATGGAGGTATTATTTGGAAATGTCAATGCAGTTGTGGAAATATTGTAGAAACCACAAAAAATAGTTTATTTTATTATAAACAATCTTGCGGATGTTTACACAAAGAAAATACTAAAGAAAGAAACGCAGCCAAACGAGAAAAATATATTGGTAAAAAGTATGGCTATTTAGAAATTTTAAACTTTGATTATAAACCTGATGAATATGCTCATGATGATTGTGTTCCAGTTATCTGTAAATGTCATGGCTGTGGAAAAATTATTACTTATCCACATGTTCAATATGTTACTAATATAAAATCCTGCGGATGTAAGACAGCTGAATTACATTCCCTATCAAACGGAGGAACTGGAATTCCCTATGAAAATGCTGCATTGAAAGAATTTTTACGAATGATGCCCGAAAATTTTAAATGGAAAAACGATGTCAAAAAGAAATATGCTTATAAATGTGCTATTTTAAATAAAATTCCAGAACACTATGAAATTCATCATATTGTTCCTTTGCATATTTTATATAAAACATATAAAATTACTATGGATAATTGGAAAGAATTTGAGAATATTTTATTTGATGTTAATAATGGAATTTTGTTAGAAACTTCATTACACAAAGAATTTCATAAGAAACATGGTTTTAATACAAATAAAGATATGCTTGATGCTTTTATATCAGAAAAACGTTCTGAATTAAATATAGATAATTGTTCCGGAGTAAAATAATATGAGCGAAAGAATGATGGGCTGGACCACGAATTTACAAGAGCCCAAACGAGTTAATCGGTATGAGATACTGTTTACTGATGATCTTAGATTAACATGTAAAAGTGCCAACATCCCTGATATCAATATAGATAAACAAGAAATTCATAGAATGCATAATTTATACAAAGTTGCAGCTGCTAAAGTAACTTATGGTGATTTTACTTGCAGTTTTTATGATTTTGTAGATAATAAAGCATCCGCTGCATTAGATGCTTGGCATAAACAAGTATATAATCGAGATACTTCTTTAATGGGATTTCCAGCAGATTATAAACAAAATCTAACTTTACTAGTTTATGGCCCAGATCACTCGGTAGTTGAAAGTTGGTTATTAGTGGGTGCATGGCCCTCAGATATTAAGCGGTCAAGTACTTTAGATTGGACTGATAATGGAAAACCAATTGAAGTTAATGTTACTTTCCATATAGATGAAGCTAAATTAATTTTATCTTCCGGTGTATAATTTAAAATAAGGATATATTAAATATGAGTCAATTTATTTCCCCAGGTGTGTATACTTTAGAGCAGGATCTTTCTGCATATGTTAGCAATCTTTCTGCAACTATTGTAGGAATGGTTGGCACTTCAGATACCGGCCCCACTAATACACCAGTACTTATTACTTCTCAAAGTGATTTTGTAAATACTTTTGGTCAAGTAAATCCTAATCATTATCTTGGATATGCTGCAATGGCATATTTAAGTCAAGGACAAATGTTATGGGTAACCAGAGTATCTCCTTCTGACGCAACTAAAGCAAAATCTTCAATGGTTTTACCAGCTTCCTATACTCCATTTGCTGGTAATTGGACCCTACAATCACAAACAGCCACATCAATGACTTTAGCTTTAACTGATGCTTCTACTGCTACTGGGGCATCTAAAGTTATTGCATTTAATCCAACTACTGATGCTACTGTGGTAATTCCTAATTTTGATTTTACAGATACTACTGGAATTTCCCCCTCTATAAATAAATTAGGTTCTGATTTAAATAGTTTTATCACTGCTAATCAAACCGGATTAATTACTGGAAATAGCTTTTCCGTGACTTTAGGTGCAGGTAAGGGTACTACAGCCACAATTACTGGATTATCAGCTGGTACTCCTTTAACTAATGGCACTCCTGTTCCAAATGTTACTTTACCCATTTCTGCTTTCTCATCTTTAAATTCTCCTACTACAGCTACTGCAGTTGGTAGTATCGGTATTGCAACTGTGGGTACCTTCACTCCTCCAACTAATCTAACCCCAATGTTAGTATTTGCTGAATCTGCTAACAATACTCCAGTTAGATTACTCTATAGTAATGCTGGTACTGCAACTACTACTTTAGCTGGGTTAACTTCCACAACTCAAGCTACAGTATTATCTACTTTAGAGGGTTTATTAACTGTAACTAGTGGAAGTGTATACGATATTGCATTCCCAATGGAAGCTCCTACTTCTGTTGCTAATAATTCAGTAAATCTTCAATTAGCTCAAGCAATTTTTAATGCTCTATTAACAGTAGTAAATCTTGCAATTCAACCTGCCCCAGCAACTTATCCAAAAACTTCTGTGATTTGGTCAGATTTACGTGTTGCTTCTACCGCATCTAGTATTTATGGTGTTGGTAGTATTGTTTCAGGATTATCTAGAGGATTTAGTGCAATTTCTGCATTAACTGATTCTTTAAATAACACTATTCAAGTACGCTTAAGTTCTTTAGTTACTGGAGCAAATGGTACTTTCTTATATTCTGCTCAAACTCCCGCTCCATTAACTCCTTTAATTGTAGCTGACCAAGTTATCTCTGGACAGTTTACAATGGGATTAAGCAGACCTACTTGGGTAATGTCTCAAGCTGGTACATCTTGGATTCCTACTATATTTAAATTCACTACATTAGGTGAAGCAGATGCCTCTGATACTGCTATTACTTTAAATATAAATTCTACTAATTTAACTTCCACTGGGTTACAAAATTATACTGTTAGAATTTATGAGCGCAATGTTAGCACTTTAATTTCTACTACCAGTGTTCAAGTATCTGATTTTTCATTAGTTGAACAATATGACGGTACTCCAGAAATTATTCAGTCATTAATTGCAGCTAATTCACGAAGAGTAGCATTAAAAATAGATTATACTACTGCAGATACTGTAAATTATACTACTGGTATTGTTACTCATGGAATTCCAACTGATAATCTAACTCCATCATTTGTGTTAGCCACATCCGAAATTAATCAAGGGGTATCTGAAGGATTAAATTATACCTTAAATTCTTCCGGTGCTTATGTAAGAGTGTTTGCAGATTTCTTATTAGGTGGTTCTGCTGGTTCTTCAATTACTTCTAGCACTATTATTGGTGATGGAGTTTCTACTGGACTATACTCATTTGCAAATCCCGAAACTTTAGATATTAATTTATTAGTTGCTCCAGGCTGGTCTTCAGATCCTGCAGTTTCTAAAGCCATGATTTCAATTTGTACTACTCGTGGAGATGCTTTTGCTATTATTGATCCTCCATTTGGCTTAGATGTTCAAAGTGTAGTTTCATATAGAACCACCTTACAAAATATAAATAGTTCTTATGGTGCTATGTATTATCCATGGGTACAAATTAATGATTCAGTAAATAACAAAAATATCTTTGTTCCTCCAAGTAGCTTAGTAACCGCTCAATATGCTTATAACGATCAGGTAGCAGATGTTTATTATGCTCCTGCCGGTGTTAATCGGGGTATGTTAACAACTGCATTAGCTACTGAACGCACTTTAAGTTTAGGTGATCGTGATTATCTTTGCTTAAATCAAGTAAACCCCATTCATAATGATGCAAGTCAAGGAATTTATATTAAAGGCCAATATACTCTTCAAACTGCAACAACTGCATTAGATCGAGTAAATGTTCGTAGACTTTTATTAAAACTTCGTAAAGTTGTTGCCACTGCATCTAAGACATTTGAATTTGAACTTAACGATAGCACTACTGCTTATCGGTTAAAACAAGTTGCAGAAACTGTACTAGAAGATCATTTAAAGAAGGGTGCAATTCAAAGCTATACTGTTGATGTGGGTCCAAGTGTTAATACAGTACTTTCAGCAGAAAATAATGAACTTCGGATGAATATCTCACTTGTGCCGACGAAGGCCGCTGAGCGCATAATCGAAACATTTATAATTCTTCCACAAGCTGGTGGTATAACTGTTAGCTAGAGTTATGATTAATAAATTGATTATAAATAGCCTCTTTCATTAGAGGCTATTTTTATGGCACAATATAGGCAATTATATGGCACAATATCCACTTGATTACAGTGATATTTTAGGTAAAACTTTTAATCAAATCACAGTTATTAAATTAGGACCACGAAAATCCTCCAGTGAACAAACTTTTCATTGTAAATGTTCTTGTGGTAATTTTTGTTTTGCTACAAAATATCAATTAACTCACAATACATTAAAATCTTGTGGCTGTAGAAGACAAGATAAAGAAAATATTATTGGAAATACATATAATCAATTAACTGTTATTGGAATAAACGGACGAAATAATCAAAAACAGCAATTATATTTATGTAAATGTGATTGTGGTAATACTGTATCAATATCAAAATATAAATTAATAAATGGCATTAACAAATCTTGTGGGTGCTTATTAAAAGCAATCCAAACTAAATATTCGGATTTGATAGGACAAAGATTTGGAAAATTAATTGTAATTGAAAAATTGGGTTCAATAGCAGAAAATAGATCGGATATTTATTGGAAATGCCATTGTGATTGTGGAAATGATACTCAGGTTACTACAGGAAATTTAATTCATGGCCATATTAAAGGATGTGGTTGTGGAAAAATGGAGCTTATCAGAGAATATAGGAAGTCTAAAGGTAAAAATCCCGATGTCCCAATTAAAACTGAACGTGAATTATTGCGTGGAATTATGCATAGAACTGGATTAAATAAATCAATTTTTGTTAGAGATAATTATACCTGTCAATTATGTAATGCTAAAGGTGGCAAATTACATATTCATCATATAATACCAGTACACATAAATGAATTGCTAACATTAGAGCCTAAAAATTTGATTACCTTATGCAATTCTTGTCATATATCAAAAGCACATGAGGGTAATACAAAAATTGTTAATATATTTCTACAACAACAATTTGCATCTAAAACTGGATTAATAATATACTGATTAATTAAGTATATGCCAAATTCATTAACTAATATTATATCTAATTCTGCTCAAAGTTTAGTTTCTTCTAATCCTCAAAATCCATTTGAAGAAAATTTTACTTCATCAAATGGAAGTTTCTCTGGTGCGGCTCTTTCTGGAGTAACTTCAGGTGCTATTAGTGCAATTCCTCAAGCAGTTAAATCTAATATACAAGCAATTTCAGATTTTAGATTTGGGACTATATTACAAAGACAAGGAATCTTATCTGGAAGTGCAGCTACTTTAGTTAATGGAGCAATTGATTTTATTAGAAATTCTTCTAAAACTTCTTCTCTTAATACAAAAAATCTCTCTGCGTTTCAAACTTTTTCTCTAAAATTTATACCCATTATCTTAAAATCTGAATTTCTTTTGGATAATGGAAATCCATTATATATTGTATTTGATTCTACCCCAGAATCTATTTCATTTACTAGAAATGCAAATTGGTCACCTAAAGATTTTTTAGGAAGACCTGATCCGGTTCAAACTTTTTCAGGGTCTACTGCCATTTCATTTAGTCTAAAGGGGCTGTTTTTTTCGGATTCTGCTGATCAACATGCCACTAAACTCGCACTTTCGGATAAATTATTTGCTTTCGTTACTCCAAGTAAAAAACATTTTATGCCATCTCCAGTATATGTACGAATTGGTGAATGGAAAACAATTAGATGTATTACCAATAATATTACAGTAGAATATAAGGGTCCATGGTGGGTTAATCAAGCTAATCCATCTCAAATGGCTAATAATGCACCACAAATTGAAGTTGCAGGTTATGCATTAGGATCGCATTCTCCTTATATGTTTGAAGTAACATTTAATTTTACAGTTACTCCTCTTGCAAATAAAATTAAATATGCTGAAGATATTATTTCTAATTCTTCGGGTCAATCTGGGTTTGAACCAGATATTACTGATCAGTTCTCTCAAGAAGCTTTATTGCCATTAATTGAGCAAAATACAACTTCAGTAGGACAATTTGCTAATTTAACTTCTCAAGTTTCGTCTGCCCGTGCTACTCAACAAACTGCAGAATTATATGCCGGAATTCAAGATTATGATTATATTGTAACATTACCGCAATCGTATCTAGATGCATTGCAAAAAGCAAATCAATCTATTAATACTGAAGCAACAAGAGCAGCATTTACTCAAGTAACATCAGGACTTTCTGGAATAACCCAACAAGGATTATCTAAGATAATAGGCTCTTCTAATTTATTTACAAAGATTAAATAAAAATGGCTATTACTCCATCTCAAGCGGATTTGCAATCAAAATTAGATGATTTTAAAACTAAATTTAATGCAAATAATTCAAAAATTGCTTCCAATGTCTCTGGAACAAATTTAGTTAATTTAGTTTCAAATAATACAGTTTTAGTGAATTCTTTATTAGATTCGTTATTTGGTTCTAGTCAAGAATCTAAAAAAGCACAAGCATTATTATCTTCTACCACGGTTTCGTCTCCATCCGCTAAGACTCCTACTCCAACATATAATACAAGAACTCCATATGTAGAATTGGCATTAAACGGAGTTCAAGTATTACCTATGACAGCTTTTGATGGAAAAGATGTTTTAGATATAAATTTTAGCGATATTTCATTAGAAATGCCTATGGGTGGAATGCAATCTACGATTTCTGGGATATTAAAATTATATACTAGAACCCCGTCAGAATTATTAGCTTTTTTAGTAGACGATTTAACTGGTGACGGTCCTGGATTGCCCACTGTTGGAATAAAAATGGGCTGGAAAATAGCAAAAGATTCTAATTCTCAAATAGATATTTTATCTCCAACTCTTCAATTTTTAGTAACTAATATTGAGATGGAAGATCCCGGCAGAGGAGAAGGAACTACATTAACTCTCTTCATTCAAGATGCAGGATCAGCAGTAATGCAAAATTCTTCTGCAGATCTTGGTGTTATCGGAGATTACCCTCAGGAACAACTAAGAGTATTAATTGAAGGAATTTTAGGATTACGTTTATTCACATTAGATGATTTATTGTATTTAGGAAATCAAAATCAGACAGATTTATCTAATAAGAAAACTTTCTTTGTTACTGAACCAAGTGCGCCATTTAGAATCAATTCAAATACTTTAGAAATTGCTATTGAAAATATTTTGACTCAAATTAAATGCAGATGGTTTCCAGTTAGCAATTCTCAACTTTCAGATGCTAGAAAAGAAGCGGCTCAAGCTATTAATGATATTGCAACTATTAAAGGTCAAACAAATCTAACAGCAAGTCAAAAACAGTCTCAAATAGCTATAGATCAAATAAAACTTGCTAATACTTGTTCACTTATTTGGATTCCATCTTTCCCTGCAGGAATACAAACTTCTAGCCAATATACATACATTGCAAAACAAGATATGAATGAACCTGGAGCATTTATTTTAGTTCCAAATCCATTAAGTGATACTAATATAGATGAAACAAATTTACCACTAATTTATGGTCCTGGAGGATCTTCGTCCCCATATTTTTTCGGTGCTGCTCAAAATATTTTACAAGCTGCAATTGAAAATAAAAAATTACAACCTGGGACTTATGGAGATGTTATAAGTTTAAATGTAAATTACAGTTCTTTATTAGCTTTAATGAAAGCTTCAGTTTCAGAACAATTGGCATATGTAGAAACTGGTAAAATGTTAGCTGCTCAAAATGTATCTGTAGTTAATAAATCGGATCAAGAAAAAGCTGTGTTAGATAGTTTAAGTAAAGATACAGATGAAAAAGTTAAGAAAATTTTAGCAG
>JAEHJW020007995.1_pt1 | contig 11857 bp, 17 predicted proteins | sample 9271431 | NCBI WGS metagenome assembly JAEHJW02
TATATTATTAATATATATAATATATATATATATATATATATTCTTTATTATAACATATATTTCTATAATTACAAGAAATATATTTATAAATATTTTATATAAATATATTGACTTTATACAATTATTATGGTATAATATTAGGGTAGACAATATTGTCTATGACAATAAAGGAGTATTCCATGCCTGCAAAACGAACGATAGTGAGTTTCCTACTGGCGGTAATTATTGCTGCTGGAGCAGGATTCTTTTCCCGTCCTCACTTGGATGATAGCCTCATCTCGGTAGAGGCTTTGATGGCAGAAGATTCTCCTGTGGTAATTATCCCCAAAGAACAATTAGGAGAGTTCCTTACTTATGTCCAATCCCTTGAACGAGCCTACACAGCCTGTAAACGAGGAGTCTAAGGCTTTACGCCAACAACTGGAAAATGTGAAACTGGGGAATTTAACCAGAAAACACAGAAAATACCAGGTTTGGCCTTTAGAGAAGAAAATCGAGGTTGTTTCCCAGTACCTAGTCCTAGGTAACATGAAACTGGTGTCCGTGTCTACAAATGTGGATTATGCCCTGATTAGGCAGTGGAAACTCCAGCCGTGGTGGAAAGACCTTGAGAACGAAATTCGTGCTACCCAGAACATTGCGGTAGACAACAAACTATCCAAGATCATTGAGCGTTCTATGGACGCTACGTTGGATAGACTGGAAAATGGGGATATTAAGGTTGTTAATGGAAAAATCTTCCGTCAACCCGTCTCTATGAAGGATGCTGCTAAAGTAACCACAGACTTCCTAGGTCGCCAACAGGTGCTTAGAAAGGAAGAAACTGAGACTGCTCAGGTATCTCAGGTTTCTGTTACTGAACAATTAAAGACTCTGGCGATGGAATTCGCTAAGTGGCAAAATAAAGAAACAGCCAAAACTGAGGCTATAGACGTTGAATCTAAGGAGATTACAGATGCCATTTCAGAAGGGGAAACCGAATCCCCATGGGAAAGTGAGCTTTCAGAACCTTTCTCTGTCAGAGAAGTTGACCTACAAAAGGGAAGCGAGTCGGAAGTGGTACCTGAAGAAGGTGGGAATTCTTCAAAGGAATAAACATACAGAGGAGAGTCGTAAACAGTATTATAGGGATAAGGCTAATCTGCGAGCAACAAGAGCAAAACAAGCTCGGTTTTATGACGAACTAACCCAGTTTGTTGTTACAGAAGCACACTCTCTTAGATGTTTACGTAACTCTTTATTTGGATTTAAATGGCATGTAGACCATATTGTGCCTTTAATCAATCAAAATGTTTGTGGTTTACACATTTGGTCTAATGTACAAGTAATACCAGAGAAACAAAACTTGGAGAAATCAAATGCCTTTTCAACGTAATGGAAAGAGGGATTACAAGAGGGAGCTTCAGTGGGAGAAGACCTCGAAGCCGAATCGGGTGAAGGATCGGGCGGAGAGGAATGCGGCCCGGAAGGACATGGGATTGAAAGTGGGGGACCCCAGACAAGTTGATCATAAAAAGGAACTTGTTAAGGGTGGTTCTAACTCCAAGACCAATCTCAGGGTTACCTCTGAAAAGACCAATCTCGAAAAGGAAGCCCGCCGTAAACAGCGTGCTGCTAAGAAGTGATGGACCCAGTAGCTATTGTTAAGGCTCTGTTTGAGTTTGCCAAGCGAATTGATAACTGGCCTTATCATTCCAGTCTTTATGTTTTGACACATACTGGGACTATCAAACCCCCAGTCTGGAAACGCTAAATGTTTCTTACCCCGGATATCATCAAGGGCTTCTCTGCCTCTTTACTGCAAAAGACCTTCGACTCTCCGGTTCAATCCCCTGATTGCCATGAGGAGTGGTGGAGGCTTTTCTGTGAGCCACATCCTTTGGTAGCTATTGCTGCCCCCCGGATGCACGCAAAGACTACCGCCCTCACACACACTTATACCCTAGCTGCTGTATGCTTCCGTGAACGAGAGTACGTCCTGATTGTATCGGATACTATCTCTCAAGCTGTACAGTTCCTAGGGGATATCAAAAAGGAACTCCTTGAAAATGAGCAACTGCGTAGTCTGTTCAAGATCAAGGAATTTATCAAAGAAACGGAAGATGACTTTGTTTGCATGTGCGAAGATGGCCATTTGTTCCGTATATCCGCTAAGGGTTCTGAACAGAAGGTTCGGGGACTTAAGTGGAACAATAAGCGTCCAGACTTGATCGTCTGTGATGATCTGGAAAATGATGAGATCGTTCTAAATAAGGAGCGCAGACAGAAGTTTAAGAGGTGGTTTTATGGAGCACTATTACCTTGCAGATCGTACAAAGGAATTGTCCGATACGTGGGGACTATCCTCCACAACGATTCGCTCCTTGAATCTGTTATGCCTAAGAGATCAGACAAATATACAGTTGTCGAGTCCCTTAGAAGTTACTCCACAAAGAAAAAACCAAGCTGGGTGGCGGTTAAATACAGAGCGCATACTAACGACTACAGCGAAATACTTTGGCCTGAACGCTATGACAAAGAATTCTTTGTAACAAAACGACAAGAATTCGTAGATCAAGGTCTTCCAGATGTGTATTCTCAGGAATATCTGAATATTCCCATTGATGAAAGCCTTTCTTACTTCAGAAAATCTGACCTTTTGGATTTTACTGAAGAAGATCATGTTCTTTTACAGAAACAAGATTGGAAAAAGCACTTTAATTTCTATGTAGCCTCCGATTTAGCTGTTTCTCAAGCAGAAACGGCTGACTACTCTGTCTTTATTGTAGGTGGAACCAACGAAAATGGGATTTTGCACATCTTCCGCGTTATTAGGGAGCGTATGGACAGCCAAGAGATCGTGGAAACCTTACTCTCGTTACAACGCATCTATGATCCTATTGCCATATCGATGGAAAAGGGCCAGATTGAAAAGTCTATTGGGCCGTTTCTTAGGCAGCGGATGCTTGAAACGGGTGATTTTATCTCCCTCCTGCCGATTGCTCCAAGTACAGATAAACCTACACGGGCACGTTCAATACAAGCTCGTACGAGAGCGGGAGCCGTTAAAGTTGATAAGCGGCAAGACTGGTTTCTTGACTTTGAAGAGGAACTTACGCTATTCCCGCGTGGTAAAAACGACGATCAAGTAGATGCCTTTGCATATCTGGGACTTATTCTAGATAAACTTATTGAAGCACCCTCTCAAATCGAACTGGATGAGGATGAATATAAACAACAACTCGAAGAGTCTGATCTGGCCGAACAAGGTAGATCAGAAGTAACTGGATACTAATTATGGATTATGAAACGACTGAACCCACTGATAAGCCTCTAGCCGCTCTTCTTGCTGATGTGAATATTGCAGAAAAATTAGAGGAGGATCAACTTAAGGAAATTGGGGCGGAGGCATCTAAGGGCTTTGACCTTGATCTTCAATCTAGAAAAGAGTGGGAACAACATCTAGATGAGTGGACTAAGTTAGCCAAGCAGACAGTGGAGCCGAAGATGTGGCCTTGGCCTAATGCTTCCAATATAAAGTATCCCCTTCTGTCTACTGCTGCCATGCAGTTCGCTGCTAGAGCATACCCAAGCCTTGTTCCTGCCAACGGACGAGTTGTATATGCTAAATCTGTAGGGAAAGACCCAACAGGGGAAAAGAACAAAGTTTCTGAGGCTGTTTCTATCTACATGTCCTACCAACTTCTAACTGAAATGACAGGTTGGGAAGAAGATATGGATAAACTCTTAATCATGCTTCCTATTGTTGGAACTATGTTTAAGAAAACTTACTGGGACCCCCTCAACGAGACTAATTGCTCTAAACTTGTTCTCCCTAAAAATCTGGTTGTAAACTATTGGGCTAAGAATCTTAAGGATTCTGAGAGAATCTCCGAAATTCTGGAAATGTCTCCTCGTAAGGTTAAAGAGAGACAGCAAGCTGGATTATGGTTGGATGAGGACCTAGGCTCTGCTCCACAACCGGATAATGTGGCTCCCAATGCCCCTAGTACTTTGGATGAGACAACTCCATATACTATTATTGAGCAGCATACTTTTCTAGATTTAGATGATGATGGTTACAAGGAACCCTATGTGGTTACCTTCCATAAGGAATCTAAAACTGTCCTACGTATTGTGGCTAGGTATGATGACACAACTATCAAACTTGATAAAGATGGGAACATTAAACGTATTGATCCGATTCAGTACTATACTAAGTTTGGATTTATTCCAAATCCTGATGGTGGTTTCTACGACATTGGTTTTGGAGTCCTTTTAGGTCCCATTAATGAGTCTGTTAACACCCTGATTAATCAGTTGGTTGACTCTGGTACCCTTAATAACCTTCAGTCTGGTTTCTTAGGTAAGGGTCTTCGTCTCCGTATGGGAGAGACTAGATTCAAACCGGGTGAGTGGAAAGTGGTTAATAGCACGGGTGATGATCTGAAAAAGCAGATCGTTCCTATGCCAAGTAAGGAACCTTCTACAACCTTATTCCAGTTGATGGGTTCTCTTATTACGTCAGGTAAAGAACTGGCGTCTGTGGCGGAAATTTTTGTAGGTAAAATGCCGGGACAAAACACCCCAGCTACTACAACAATGGCTACCATTGAACAAGGCATGAAGGTATTCACCGCAGTCTACAAACGTCTATATCGTTCGTTAGGTGAGGAGTTTGTTAAGTTAGCTAGACTGAATAATCTCTACCTTAATCCAGCAACCTATGTTGATGTTGTAGATATGGAGGTTGGTCCTGAGGACTTTGACCTTTCTAAGCACAATATCATGCCGGGTGCCGATCCTACTGCCGTTTCCCAAACAGAGAAGCTGTTGAAGGCCCAAGGATTGATGGAACTACTCCCTACAGGAGTCCTTGATCCCGTCAAAGTTGTCATGCGCATCTTGGATGCACAAGAACAACCAAATTGGGAAGAGTTGCTCAATCCCCAAGTGGCCCAAACAGGTCAACTGCCCCCTCCTCCACCTGATCCTAAACTGATTGAGATGGAGATGAAGGGCAAGTTAGAGCAACAGAAGATTGGAATGCAATCAGCGGCACAACAACAGAAAATGGAGTTGGATGCCCGCGACAAGCAGTTACAATTAGTCATGAAATCCCAAGAACATGCCCAAGAAATGAAGCATAAACAGGATATGGCTAATATTCAAGCGGCAGAGGCCGTGCATAAACAACGCATCTTTTCTGCAACAGAGCAGGCCAAGATGAACCAAGATTTGGTACAGAAAGACCAAACTCATCAGCAGAAAATGCGTCAGCAAAGCGAAGCCGCTAAACAAAAGGCAAAAGAGCCGTCTAAAGGAGCTAGTAAGAAGTGAACGCAAAAGACTTTTATGACTGGAAACGTCATCCTGTAACACAGGTCGTTATGAGTCAATTAGCTGGGCGTGTAAACGAGCTGAAAGAGATTCTTTCCTACAACGCAGGTAATCAACCACTCTCTGATAGAGAGGTTGTAGGAGCAATCAAGGCATACAATGATATGCTTGAAATTCAGTTTGAAGGGGATGAAGAATCTAAATGATTATTCCCGCATTACACAGAATCCTTATTAAACAGGATAAACTAGAGGAAGTTGATGATGTTTATAAACGTGCCAAGAGGGCCGGTATAGAGATCGCAACCACAGAGTCCAATGTACGAGCACAAGCAAGTGTAGATACAGGAACTGTGATTAAAATTGGGGCAACCGCATTCCGAGATTTCGGAACCACCTCCCCAATTGAGGAAGGTGATAAAATTGCGTATGCCAGATTCTCTGGTAAGTTTGTCAAAGACCCAGCAACCGACGAAGAGTTTGTTTTACTCAACGACGAGGATGTTGTGGCTATTTTTAAATAAGGAGCCATAGATGGCCGAATTAGATAAAGAAGTTTCTCAAGTAGAACAAAAGAGTGTAGATACATCCCAAAAGACTGAGCCCTCTCCTGTAGAGCAGAAAGCTATGGATGCGGGATGGGTTCCTCAAGATGAATGGGAAGGTGACCCGGACCAATGGCGTCCCGCCCGTGAATTCCTTGATCGTGGGGAACTCTTCAAGAAAATTGAAGACCAAAATCGAACAATTAAAGAGTTTAAGAAGTCTCTTCAAGACCTTCAATCTCATCACACTAGGGTTCGAGAAACCGAGTATAAACGTGCTTTGGAATCGTTGAAAGCACAGAAATTGACTGCCCTAGAAGAGGGCAATGCCGCAGCAGTAGTTGCTTTAGACGACAAGATTGATCTTGTTAAAGAAGAGCAGACACGTTTGCGGGACACTCCACAGACCCAAGTTGATACGTCTCCTAGTCCTGAATTTACTTCATGGATGGATCGTAACAAGTGGTATGAAACCGATGCTGCAATGAAAGCTTATGCTGACACGGTTGGTCGTGAGTTGTATTTAAGAGGAACTGATCCAGCAGAGGCTCTAAAAGAAGTGGAACGAAAAGTGAAGACAGAGTTTGCACATAAGTTCCGTAATCCCAATAGAGACAAACAAGCTGCGGTAGAAAGCAGTTCTGGTAAAGGTAGTGGAAAGGGTAGCGACAGTTACCAACTTTCCGATGAAGAGCGTCGAGTGATGCAACGCTTTGTTCGCACAATCCCCGGATTCTCCGAAAAGGACTATGTGGCCGAACTCAAACGCGTAAAGAATGGAGCTTAATATGAGTAATGAAAAAGAAGCTATTGCGAAAGCACCGAGAGGTCGCACGCAACGCACCCCAATTGGGCAGCGAAATGTGTTAACAGTGGCAGGGAAAGACCCTAACTACGTTTATAGAATTGTAAATGACTCTGGAGACAGAGTGCAGGAATTTCTGGATGCTGGCTACGAGCTGGTTGAAGCAAGTTCTGTGAGGGTGGGGGATAAGCGAGTTAACTCTGCTTCGGCAGAAGGAACCGTGTCTCAAATCTCTGTTGGACAGGGACAAAAGGCTATGGTTATGCGAATTAAGCGTGAATGGTACAATGAAGACCAAGCCGCCAAGCAAGTTCAAGTTAACGAACTGGAATCCACCATCAAACAAAAAGCTCTTGATGGTACTTATGGAAAGCTCGAAATCTCTCGAACTTAACTAATGTAAGTGCCATTAGGATTAATCATTTTTAAATGGAGAATTGCTAATGGCAAGTGTGTCTCGTATTAACGGGTTTCATCCCGTTAAAATGGTTACTGGTGCGCCCTATAATGGGCAAGCAGAAGTGTGCTTTGTGCCCGCTTCTGACGCCACTGTAATCATGGTTGGCGACGCTGTGCAGCTTCTGGGTGATGCCCGTGCTGCTACTGGCGTTCCTACCGTAACCCGTCAGGCCTCCGCTACAGGTGTGCCTTACGGTATCGTGGTTGGTATTTTATTTTCTGGTGTTGGTGATGTTACAAACGTTCCTCCGGTCAATGACCTGAATACTCCTGTATATCGCCGTGCTTCTACTGATCGTTATTTACTGGTCGCTACTGATCCGCAAATCATCTATGAAGTGCAGTATGCTGGAACTTCTGTGGCTGCTGCTACTATTACGGCTAACGTTGGTCTGAACGGTCAGTTTACTCTTACTGCTGGTAACACCACTACTGGTGCTTCTGGTATGCAATTGGATACGACTGGTCTGGCTACGACTGCTACCCTTCCGTTGAAGGTTGTTGGTTTCCCCAACCGTTCCGACAACATTCCTGGCGATGTCTACTTTAGCTACTATGTGAAACTGAATGGTTCCACACTGAGCAACGGTACTGGCCAAGCTGGCGTTTAATTAGGAAAGGTAGAATATGTCTATTATTAATAGTGGCTCGTTTGCAAAGGCCCTCTGGCCCGGAGTCAATGCGTGGTACGGTAAATCGTATAGTGAGTACCAAACAGAGTTTGATAAACTCTTCGACAAGAACACGTCTGATCGTGCTTTTGAAGAGGACGTTGGTATCTCGTCTTTTGGTCTTGCAGTGCAGAAGTCTGAAGGTACTCCGATCTCCTATGATTCGGAACGTCAGGCTTTCATCACTCGTTATCAACACGTCGTTTATGCGCTTGGTTTCATTATCACGCGTGAAATGATGGAAGATGACCAGTATGATGTTGTGGGTCAGCGTAAAGCTCAAGGCTTGGCTTTCTCTATGCGTCAGACCAAGGAAATCGTGGCAGCTAACGTGTATAATCGTTTTGCTACTGCTGGTTATGTTGGTGGTGATGGCGTTACTCTTCTGAGTGCCTCCCATCCTACACTGGCTGGTGGTACCTTCTCTAACCAGATTGCCACTGCTGCTGACCTGTCGGAAGCTGCTCTGGAACAAGCGTGTATCGACATTGCCGGTTTCACCAACGATCGTGGTCTGCTGATTGCTGTGAAGCCTAAGCAACTGATTATCCCTCGTCAACTGATTTTTGAAGCCAAGCGTATTCTTGGTTCTGAAGGTCGTGTTGGTACGGATAACCACGACCTGAATGCTCTCAAGACAATGGGTCTGATTCCTGAAGTGGTTACTAACCACTATCTGACAGACACAGATGCTTGGTTCATTCGTACGGACGTGCCCCACGGCATGAAGTACTTTGAGCGTCGTGCTGATGCCTTCGACATGGATAACGACTGGGATACTGAGAACGCTAAGTTCAAGGCCACCGCTCGTTACAGCTTCGGTTGGACTGATCCTCGCGGTCTGTACGGCTCGGCTGGTGCCTAATTTATCTGAGGGGGCTCCGTCCCCCTCTTTTTTGAAAGGATAAATTATGGGATTTCTTGCTACAGATTTCACTCCGGTTAGTTCCACTGGTCCTACTACACTGATTCCGTCTTCTAAAGACATTGTTGTAAAAGTCTTTTCTGTTTCCAGAACGGATACAGTAGCGACTTTAAAAGCGGTACTTCCTGCTGATGCTTCCATTCTTAGTGTTACTTTGTACGGTAGTACAGCGTCTAACGCTGGCACTGCTGCCACAGTTACTATTAGTGCGGCTAACAATGCGGGTACCGTTTCTAGTGGTACTTATGATGTGAAAACAAGCGGAGCAGTTACAGGCTCTCTTACTATGAGTGGGACACCTAATATCACTCCGGTACCTTTAACTGGGGACATTCGTATTTCAGCAACCTACGCTGAAACGGGTGTTGCTTCCAGTGCTGGTGGCCCGTGGAATATTGCTGTTCAGTACGTGCGTTAATTTTGGAGGGGGCTTTGTCCCCCTCTTCTTTCGGGAACTCTTCCCGTCTTTGGTAAAAGGTAAAATATGAGTATGAATGTATGGGTGAAATGTGGTAGAGTCTATAATCTCACACCCGAAACCACTGGAGCTATCACTACAGGTATCCAAACGACTGTCTTTAAGGACAGTCCCTTTGCTACTTTCCAAGCTTATGGGAGTACGACTGCTGGTGCAGGTACTGCTGTGGTCGCTATTCAAGGAAGTAACATAGACAATGCTAACGCTTATATTACGTTAGGTACAATTACTTTAACATTGGGAACTACAATTACTGCTGATGGGTTTGCAACTACTGCACCGTGGAAGTATATGAGAGCCAATGTTACTGCGTTAACCGGCACTGGTGCCAGTGTTAATGTTCTGATGGGAGTTTAATATGACAGTTGTTGTCGTTCCAACTGCCTCTGGATCAACAGAGAATTCGGATCATATGGCTACTACAAGTGCCAAAGTTATGGTCAATGCTGATACTATTTTCACAGCCGTTGGGGCTGTAACCATTACTTCTTTATGGTCTGAGTGCATCACCCTTAATGGGGCTACTGCCTCTACCCTTCAGTATCAAATCACACCTACAGTGGGTACTGCCACTACGATCTCAGGTGCGTCAGCTTCTCTAGCGAATGCCACTGCTGGTACTATTGTGACAATGGATGGGGCTGCTTTGGCTACTGCTCCTACCCTATCAGCCACAGGCGTAGGACTTAATACCACATCTAGAGGTACTATATTTAAACCCGGTACACTCACGACAGTTATTGGTGTGGGATCGACTACAGGCACTTGGAGACATTATGTCAGATATGAGCCCCTCGAACCGGGTGCTTATGTAATTCCGGCTTTCTAAATGAAGAACTATCTCGACCTTGGTAACTGGAATTCCCTTTGTGATTCTTGTGGACGTAAGTTTAAAGCCTCCCAGTTAAAAAGACGTTGGGATGGTTTAATGGTATGCGAAGAGGACTACGAACTACGCCATCCCCAAGACTTTTTACGAGTTCAACGAGAACGTATTTCTGTTCCTTGGGCTAGACCGTACCCAGAAACTGACACAGAAATTGATCCCCCTTGGATATGCACTATTGATAATTCAAGGGCCTTCGCTGGACGTGCTATGGCAGGTTGTGCTGTTTCAGGATCAATAACTGGTGTCCCTCTCTATATAACAGCAGTAGCTGGTGCTGCGATTGCTGGCCTAGCAATTTCAGGAAATAATACAGGATTTTAAATGACTTCCACTACATTCGTTGACCAACAAACAGTCATTATGGCCTCATGGCTAAATGATGTAAATACTGCTACCTACACAACTGTTCCTGCTAATACCACGGCTATTGCTGGAAAAGCAGCTTTGGGTGCTAATACAGACATTACCTCTTTAGGTGGACTAACCACCCCCTTAAGTCAGGGTCAGGGAGGTACAGGGGCAACTACTACTGCTGGAGCTAGAACAAATCTAGGAGCAGCCGCCTCTGGGCTTGCTACAGCCTCAGGCTTAACACAGTCTACTAATAAACTTTTGGGCAGAACCACAGCTAGTACAGGTGCTATTGAAGAGATTTCTGTAGGAACAGGTTTAATTTTTGCAGCCGGAAGTTTATCTGCTGCAACATCTGTTCAAGTACAGCCTATTTCTGCTTCTGTGGCAGCAAATGCTCTAACTATTTCTGCATCGGCCCTCGCCTTAGACTTTAGATCAGCTACCCTTACAAGTGGCACAGTTACCCCTATTTCTGGAACCCCTTCCAATTTAGTTGTCCCCTCTAGTGCTACTCTGGGTACAACAAATGCCATTCAGTCTGATCTCTATATTTTAGCATTAAATAATGCTGGCACAATTGAGCTTGCAGTAGTTAACTCCACGGGTGGGGTAGACCTATCTGAGACAGGTGTTATTAGCACTACCGCAATTAGTGCAGCAGCAACTTCTGCAAGTGTTATCTATAGCACTACGGCACGTACGAACGTGGCTTATAGAGTTGTTGGCCTTGTGCGCTCTACGCAAGCCACTGCCGGTACTTGGGCAACGACTCCCAGTCTGATTCAAGGCCAAGGTGGTAATGCACTGAATGCCATGATGAGTCTAGGCTATGGCCAGACTTGGCAGAACGTAGTTGGAAGTCGCGCGTTAGCGACAACGTACTACAACACTACAGGGAAACCAATCGTAGTTTGTTATTCAGCGACCAACGGCGCAGCAAACATATCGTCGATTGTTATCAACGGCACCATCACTGTCGCAGGCGTCCAGCCGCAGCAGGGTGGCCAGGCAATGGCTACTGCCGTAATTCCTCCAGGAGCAAGTTATGTAGCCAACCAAAGCACTGGTGGAAGTACGTTAAATACTTGGGTAGAACTTCGTTAAGGAAAATCATGAACTACAAAGCCCCCGACAACTCCCTGCATGTCATCGAACCCGAGTTCGCCTACTTGCTCCCCGCTGGCTGCGTGGAAATCACGGAAGCAGAGGCAGAGGCAATCCGGGCTGCATCTATACCAACACCCACACATGAACATCTTGTTTTACAAGCAGAAACATGGGCAAGGAGTGTACGGCTAGACCTTTTTAAAATTTTAGACGGGTTACAAATTTCTGCTCTTGTGACCAACGATTTAACCACAGCTCAAGCAATAGAAGTTGCTAAACAAGCTTTACGTGATATCACTACTACTG
>JAEHJW020008901.1_pt1 | contig 11855 bp, 15 predicted proteins | sample 9271431 | NCBI WGS metagenome assembly JAEHJW02
GGCCCCGCACTGCGCGCAGGTCTCGTCGAACTCGGGCGCGACCACCTCGTGGCGGGTCAGTCCTCGTGGGCGCGTCTCCCCATCCTCGAAGTAGTCGAGGTAGCAGTCAATCGAGCAGAACGGCACGACGTGAATCTCGTCCTCGGTGAAACGGATCGGCCACGTCGCGAGGTACAGAGTCGTCATCGCGCCACCTCCTGCTTCGCCAGCCGGTTGACTTCGGCCTTGGCTATCGCGACCGTCGGCCACGATACGAGGTAGGTGCCAAACTGGAAGATTTCGATCTCACTGCCTCGGCCGTACTGTCGTAGCGTCCAGTCGCCGTCCTCCGAGAACCAGACCTTGCAATCGTTCTCCAGGTCGATCGGGTAGTCCCACTTCACGTTCTTTGATCCCTTCATGGTGTCTCCTTCGGTTGTTCCTGTAACACCAGTATACAGGCCCCGAGCACGACAGAGCCGAAAGTTTTATCAATTTCGACGTCGGTTTATCAACTTTTCAACAACTCGGTCCGAACGGGTTGACGGTCTCGTCGTGTCTCTGTATACTTGTGTTACAGGAACGAAGGAGAACGACATGACTACAAGAACAACACCGACATTGCGTTGGGCTGACGTATCAGCGCGACAAGATCGCAACAACCTGCCGTACTACGCGATCATGGGAATCGCCGACGGCACGCTCGATCGTCGCGACTGGGGTATCGCAGTAGCCGACGCGTGGGTCGGCGCTGAGTGGCCGACGAGCGCCGTCGACGGCGACCTAGCTATCTGGGAGACGATCTTCGAATGGGCCGTCGACGGCGACGGTTATCTCAACGATGACGGCACGGTCACCAGCCCGACGACGTTGCCCGAGTCGATCACGTTGTATCGAGGCGCGACTCCCGAGCGCGCCACGGGCTTGTCGTGGACAGCGAATCGTGCGACAGCCGAGTGGTTCGCGACGCGGCTCGGTCAGGCCGGGCGCGTGTACGAGATCACCATCTCGCCCGAGTCCGTGCTGGCCGTGTTTCACGGGCGCAGCGAGGCCGAGTACGTCGTCGCGGTGAGTTCGCTGTTCGAAGACGACGTGCAGGAGGCTGACTAATGGCCGTGGCGCATCTTGGCCGAGGCCAAGCGTGAGGCTCTAGCCATCATCGAGGCGATACTCGCGAGCGAACCTTGATCCAGAGCCGTGTAGTCAAGCAGAATCGACAAAGCCCCCTCGCGAACGAGGGGGCTTTCGTCGTTCCAACTTGGATAGGAACGTCGGGGAGAACCCAACGTCAGTACTATACCAGACGAGCACCGACCCACGACGCAATACGTGCCGGGACGACCAGACTCGGCGGACGATCGGGGAACAGCCCGCCGCCCATCAATGCCAGCGTCACGTGCGTCGAACAGATGATCGACGAACCCCACGAGCCCTCGAACTTGGCGTCGGTCAGTCCGTCCAAGATCAGCGGGACGTACTGCGCCCACCCGTACGAGACGCCCGACATCGCGTCGTCGTTCGCGCGCGTCGCCGCGCGTTGCTCGTCGGTGAACTCGAAGTGGACCACCATGTGCGGCACCGATTCGTAGTTCGACGCGGGGACGCGACGGTAACCCTCGAAGCCCATTTCGCTAAGAGTCGGGTCGACCCCGGCTGATCGCACGTACGCGGTGTGAGTGACCCACGTGAAGTCCGCGAGCGACGGCTCGGTCAACGCGAGCAGTCGTTGTCCTTCGTCGATCGCGTCGCTCGCGAAATCCTTGTGGTGAACGAGGACGATGTCGCCAATCGTGGCCCCGCGTAGCGACGTCGACAACGTGAACGGCGGCAAGACGAGCGCGAACTCGGTCATGCGTCCGCGTTCAGCATCGTCTCGATCTGCGCGACTGCCGCCTCGAAGTCGTACCCCGCCCGGTCCGCGTCTTCCTTCGTCAGGATCACCCAGACGTCCGTGATCGCCGCCGACTCCCACGCGACCGTCGCGGGCTGCCAAGTACCCCACGTCACGAACCAGTCGTCGGCGTTCGTCAGGAATCGGTAGGTGACCCCGGAGTTCGTCGCACCTACCGGCTCTGCGCCGTACGCGGCGAGCAAAACGTCGTGAGCCTGGGTCGGGTCGACCGGGTCAGTCGGTGACACCGACCACGGCTCCGCGCGCACGAACTGTCCGTCGGCTTGGTCGGTCAGCATCGCGCCAACGAGTGCCCCTCGGAAGTCGATCATCGCGCGGTGGATGACGTCGGCGGCGGTCCAACCAGCCGGGAGGTTGGTCAGGTCCACTTCGGCGAAGGCGAGCACGTCCATGCCGGGGTGCGTCTTCGTCTGCTGGTACATCCAACTCAGCCACGAAAGGTTGGTGACACCGTTGTCCGGGCACTGACCCGGCTCGCCCATCGCCTGCTGATAGGCGATGTACAACTCCTGCGTGTACTGCGTGTGCGGCGGGCGGAAGTCGGTCGGGAATTTCCCGTCGATCGCTGCCTTGGCCATGCGCAGGTGCTCCGTCGCGGCGGGCCCGCAGTCACCCGCCCCGTTGGGGTAGCACGGCAGGTTGTCGGGGTCGAAGCCGTTGCCGAGCATTCCCCACTGCGACAGCCCGCCGCTGACGTCAGCCGACGCCGGTGGCATCTCGGGAGCGGTCGTGCGCAAGTTGTGCAGTTTCAGTCCCTCGGGCGCGTGCGATTCGCGATGCCCTCGAAGTCCGGCGATGCGTTCTGGGTTCTTCATGTCTCTCCTATCGGTTAAACCGTTTCGATTGATCAGGCCAAATGTCACCAGACGCGCCTAAAACGCTCTGAGAGCCGTTCGACCCCGTGTCCGCGTGAATCCTATTCACGACCCGTCTCGCGCGCCCCTGCGCGCGTCAGGGGTCAGCGCCCAGCCGCGAGAGCGGCCTTCTGAACGCCTCGGTGAGTGATGACGTTGACGATCTGCGCGACGCCCGCGATCACCGCACCTACGGACGGCAGGATCGCCTGCACGATGGTCGGTTCGCTGTAGCCGGGGTGGAGCGCCGTGATGACGGCGAACACGGCCCCGAGGATACTCGTGATGTACGACACGACCGATGCCGCGTCCGTCCACTTTGGGAGCGGTACGACAGTGGGAGTGGTTGCCATTGATGAACCTCCTTACTTTGCCCCAGCATAGGCCAGCCGAGCGTTGGCGTGATGTGGGGGAAGAACGATCGTCTCCGTGGACGAATGGAAGCGGTGGAACAACGCCTGGTCCGGGTGCAGCGGCGACACGTGCAGGACGATCGCCGTCTTGGAGTCGTCGCCGGGGTGACCGACCGCGAGCGTGCCCGTCGTGCCGCCCCACATGTCCCAGTGTTCCCAGTCGGCGGTCGCTTGACCCAGCCAGATCGGATACGGCCCCGAGTGAATGCCGACGCCTTCGTGACCGTTCGCGTCGGGCGTGTGTTGATCCTCGTGAGCGATGTGGTGAACCGCGCACAGTTTCACCGACGCGTTGCCGTGCGAGTCCGTCCACGCCATGACGTCGGCGACGGTCGCGATCTCGGCGGTGTACGGAGCGCCGCCGAGTCGTTGGACGACGGTGTTGAGTTGTGTGACGAACGCCGCGACGCGAACGGGGTCGGCTCCCCACCCGAGAGACCATTCCAACCCGAACAGGTTGGTGCCGACCAGGATCGGATCGCCGTGCTCCGGGACGAGCATCAGCCCGCCGCCATGATGATTTTGAAGTTTGCCCTTGTATTCAGCCGGTGGCGCGGGGTGCGACAGGTCGACGGGACCGCCACACACGTAGCAGCCCCCGGCCGTCTGCGTCATCAGCCATTCGTGCGTCGCGTTGTACTCGGGCGAGTTCGTTCGCGGCGGGTGGTTCGCGGTGACGACGTGCTCGATGTCGCCGATCGTCTCGTCAGGCATTCTTGTTCACTCGCGTCTCGATTCGGTTCATCTGATCCTTCAGGCTCGAACCGCCGTTCTCGGTCGTTCGACTCAACAACTCCCCGACGTCCGTGCGAAGCGCCGAGACCTCACGTTCGACGGTAGCGACGTGGTGTTGTATCTCGTCGATCGCGGCCTTCGTCGCCTTGTTGTCGGCGATGAGCCCGCTGATCGGTTCCAACGGAGGTTCGGCGGGTCGTCCGAACAGCGCGATGCGGATCAAATCGTCTTCGTGTTTGTCTTTGTCCGACGTTTGTATCCGCGACGCGATGCTCTTGATCACGAGAGACGACAGATACACCGCCGCGAGTGCGACGCTCGCGATCGCCGACGCCACCGGCCAGCCGAGAGAAAGTACGTCTCCGTTCACGTCAACCCACCACGTACGACAGCCCGTCGAACCACACCGCTCCCGGCGTGGTGCCCGAATACGACAACACGATCGAGGTCGTGATCTGAACGTAGACCGGCCACGCCGCACCTAACGCCATGAGTGAGAACACCGCTTGCGACGACAGTTGTGCGTCTGACGCTAGTGAGAACAATGTCGTGTTACTCGCCCCGACTGTCGTGATCTCACCCTTGAACGTGACACGATTGCCGATCATTCGGTACGACACCGTGCCGACCCAGCCGGTCGGGAGTGTCGGCGTGATCCAACCGCTGTCGACAGCGCCGTCGATTTGAATCCAGTTCGTACCGTCATTGACGAACGTGATGTGTGCCGCCAGTGCGCCCAGCGAGATCGACGACGTCGACGCTGGAATACCCGGTCCGATCAGGTAACCCGACGACGCCGTGATCGTGACCGACGACGACGACGACGCTGCGTAGTTGACGACGACGCCGAATCGAACACCACGTGACGCGGTCGGCGACGTCACCGTCAGCGACGCCGTCGCTTCGACAAGGTCGCCATTCGCTGCCGTGTAATTCGACGCTTGAATGGTCGACGTCAACCACGGCAACGTGACGGACGTCGCGTTCCACGTTCCCGGAGTTCCACCGACGACGCACACCCACAGTTGATTCGTCGAGTCGAGTGCGAGGTTTCCTGTAACCCACGTACCCGTCGTTGGTGCGCCCGGAGTCGACAAGATAGTGACCTCACCGGCTTGCGATTTCGCGAGCAAGAACAGGGTTTCGGAGTCCATCACGCCACCTCGATCAGCACGTCTTCAGTGTACGTCAGCACTCGCGACGTGCTCGTATCACTCATCACCTCGACCGTCGTCGTGAGCGCTCCGCTCGGGGTGTCGAACCACATCAGCGTCGTCTTATCAGTCGCGACCAACGCCAGCGGCGCGCCATTCCCGGCGAACGCGAGGAACGGGACGTCGCCGCCCAACGCCACCCAGCCGTTGTCGTTGAGCAACCCCGAACTTCCACTGACGACTGGCACCGCGACGCCGACCGTGAGCGAACTCGACGACGACAGCACGAGGTGATACGTCGTGCCCGCTGTCAGGGTCTGTGGCAGCGGGACGTTCGCCCAGGACGGGAGGTACACCGGCTGCTGATAACCACTGCCCCCGGCAGTCGGCAACCAGAACGCCGCGTATTGCGTACCGAGCGAGAACGCGAGCAGCGCGACGTTCGTGATCGGCAGCGGCACCGGCAGCGACCACTGTGCGACGCCGAACTCAGTCAGTGTCGTCGCGACGAGTGGTGACCCGCTGATGAGTGACTGACCGATCACCCCGACGACGGAACTGGACGCGATCGTCCCCGCGATCGCCCACCCGCCCTGCGGCTGAGACACACTGATGAGGGTCGTGATTCCCGACGCCTCCACTACGAACACCAGGTCAGTCGTGGTTTGGAACGCCTGCCCCGAACTGAACGCGACGGGGAACGTCAGCCCCGCCAACCACGGGCCGATCGACCCGGAACTGGACAACGTCGCGAACCACGTTTGGCCGTCCGTACTGACGGCGACGAGGTAATCCGCCGCGTCGTAGGTGAGAATCCCAATCAAGGTCGCCGACACGGGCGGCGACGCGAGTTGCTGCCACGACCCGACAGTCCCAGACTGCGAGAACACCGCTGACCACAAGATGTTCTCGGACAACAACACCAACGTCTCGGCGGTCGGTGCGTAAATCATCTGCTCGAACCCCGACGTCGGCAACGGCGTCCCGGCGATCCATCCCCCGAGGTCGGTCCCGTCGTACGGGACGAGCCACATCTGCGTCGGGTTCGTACTCTGCGTCGCGAGCATCACGCCCCACGCTCCGGCGACGAGCGTCGTGACGCCTGACCATCCGGTCCCCGGCAACTGGGGGAGCGACGCTTGTGCGTCGACTACGGCCGCGCCGAAGAGAACGTCAGCCGGTTCGGGCCACGTGTCCAATTGCACCGACTCGATCTGTTCGGCGGGCAGAACGGTCGACGCCAACAGTGTCCCCGGCTGCCCCGCCGAATCGGTGTAGAGACTCACCGTGATCGGCGACGCGTTCGACCACCCGCTTTCGAGCGTGGGCGCGAGTTCGGTGTTCGTGAGCGGAATCCGCAACCATTCGATCGATTGACTCGCGACGAACGGCTGATCGACCTCGCCGAGGGTTTGCCACGTGACGAGGTCGTTCGTGACGGACGTCACCACCTGACCTTGCTCGATCACGGTGACGTTGTGAAGTTGCAGGAATTGTGTGACGTCGGATGATCGCAGTTCGCCGGTCGACGACACGTACACCCACGGGAGCAGCGACGGCGGGTGTGGCGTGACGACGCCGACTCCCCCCAAGTACGTCTGCCCAAGGTAGTTTTGACCGAGCGCCATTGTTACCTCGTTCCCCAATGGCGCAAACCGCCCGAACAATCAAAGGTTACCGAGGTCATGCGATCTTTACGGCTGTAATGCCAGTTACATTCGGGACTGTCGTCGAGTTGATATTCGCACTTGTTGTCGCGTAAGCGACTCCCGTGCCAGTCATTTCCGCGACGAGGTAAACCGTCGTAGTTGCCGTCAACACAACAACCTGAGTCGCAACCAAGTTACACCAGGAAATTGCGTTAGCGGGCGTGGTCCCTTGCAATACCGTGTTGGCCCCGGTGTACCCACCAGATGCAGAAGCCGAAGTCGGCCCGATCCATATCCCTGCCAAGTATTCACTTGACGTGGCTTCAGTGGTGGCCAAAAAGGCGCTCGCTGTAATGAACCACGTTCCGGCCGCAAGCGACACTGACGTTAGATTCACGGGTGTTGACGCGTTCAAAGATTCAGTCGCAGTGACGTAACTTTCGACGTACGACAGCGCCCCTGACGCCGGAGCCGCGTAGCCGAGCGCACCAGCGGCGACCGTCAGCACGTCACCGTTGGCACCGATGCCGAGACGTGATACTGAACCAGCGCCACTTCCGACGATCAGGTCGCCCGCCGCCGTGACGGTAGAGAGTGGAATCTTGCTCGTGTCGTCGGGCGCGACGGACGCCACGCCGGTGATCTGCCCGGCGGCGTTGTAGGTGATCTCGGGGACGGCGGTCGCGCCGCCGATGGACCCGGCCGTGATGACCGACGCCGACGCGAACCCCGCCAACACTCCCGCCGTGACGCCTTGCTCGATCTGCCACCCTACGGCGATAGCCTGCGCCGTCGTCCCTTCTTGCGCGCGGGTGATGGTCAGTGTGTCGGTGACGATTGCGGTGACGTCGACGATCTCCGCGTTCGTCGAGAGCGGCTCCACTCCGGGGGGCCACACGATCGCGGGCCCGATCGCAAACAAGGTTCCTTGACCGGCTTCGACCGTCAACGACGTTCCGGACGTTGACGGCGACGGCGCGGTCGCCACCGTCGAGACTGTGAAGTTTTTCAGTGCCACAATCCTCCTACGTCGCGCTGATCAGTGAACCGTCCGAGTACGCGAGCGCACGCACGGACGCGAGGCCGATCCCCGGATACGACCATACCGACGACGAACTCTGGAACAGCCCCACCTCGTCGACGGCGTACTGCGCACCCGCCGCTGGGGTCGTGAACTGGAACTGGACGTACACCTGCGTCGTAGTCGCCGGAGCCGTCGCGGTCACGGTGGACGCCTGCCACGAAGTCGACGTCGCCACGTCGCTGCCGAACGACGTCGAGACGAGCGTCGACCCGTCGTAGAAGGCGAGTAACACCTGTGCGGTCACGCTCGCGGCCCCGGCGAGGTTGAGGAACGACGCCACGGCGGAGTACACGTCCCCCGCTACCACGGGATACGGCCCGACTTGAACGGTCGTCACCGCCGCCGTCGACGCCATCACGTCGAGTGACCAGTTACCATCGAGTCCGACGTCCGTTCGGCTGAGACTTGCATTGGACACGTCCGCCGCTGAGCCGAGCCCCGCCTCGAAACTCGCGTCGTCGCGGCACAGCAGATTCGCGATGACGCCTTGGCTGCGCGTGACCCACTCGTACGCGGTGGCGATCGCCCCGGACGAGTACGCGTACGACGCCACTTTCGCGGGAATCGGGTAGGACTGATCGGGGAGTGCATCATCAGCGATCGCGCGCAACTGCGTACCGGTGTTGTCACGCAGGAACACGCCGAACCCGAACGTTTCATCGGTCCACGCCCCGGCTGAGTAGATTTGCCCGCCCGTGCCGGTCGTGTTGACCCACTCGACGTCGTTGATTCCCACGAGAGCCTGGACGAACTCATCCAACAGGGACGAGCCCGGCTGGATGACGATGTGATACGTCCCCGCCGCGAGCGACTGCGGCAACGGGATCGTGTACGTGCCGACACTGAGCCATTCGGGAGGGATGACGCACCCGACCAGCGGCACCCCGGACGGGTAGCCACCGCTGTCCGCCTGAAGCGTCACGAGCACGTCCTGACCCGCGCCAATCGCGTTGAGCGACAACAGGACGCTCCCCAACGTGACCGGGTTCGCGATCGTGATCGTCTGCGCGAGCATCGTGTCGCCGAGTTGTGTGGACGCGCTGGCAACGGTCGGATCGGTGCCGATCACCGCGCCGTTGTAGGTGAACGCGGCGGCGTGCGTCATCAGGAGTTGATTGACGTGACCGACGAGTGTCGCCTGACCCGGTGTCGGAGCCTGCCACGTCATGCGATGAACCCCAACTGCGCGGACAGTGTCATCGTGTCGCCCGCCGTCCACGTGAACGAAACTGTGGCGTGATCGAGCAGGTCGCCGGAGTTCGCTTCCACGGACGCGAGCGAGAACAGCCCGACCTCGGTGATCGAGTACGAGACGCCGTTCACCGGGAACTGGAACTGGAACACGGTCGCGGCCCCGTTCGACAGCGGCGTCGACACGACCGCGCTCACCTGCGCGCGCGTGAGTTCGCTGAACAGTTGCGTGTCCGTCATCTGCGGCGTACCGGAGCCGGTCCCGACCGCCCCGTACAGCGGGGTCAACCATTGCGGCTGCGAGCCGACCTGTGAGGCTTGGTCTTGCGTGCCGGACCACCCGACCGACGCGGCGAGGTCGTTGAGCCCCGCGAGGCAGGGGGTGTTCGCCACCGTCACTCGACCCGTGACGACGTCGCCGCGTCGTGTCTCTAGCGTGAGCAGCCCGACTACGTCCATACGCCGTCCTGCCATATCCCGGTGTCGTACGTGACGGGCACGAACAGGCTCAGCGTCATCGAGTCGGTCACGCTGACCGAGTCGTCCTCGTCGAGGTACTGGTTGAGCACGCTCGCGGCCGTCGTCGCGTTGGTCACCGTCGTCTGATTCGTGACCGCGCTGAAAAGGTCCTGGATCGTGAAGGGCCGACCGACCCCACCTGCCCCGGCGAATCCCAGGTCGCTCACATGTGACCTAGCCGACGAATGAGAATAAGGTCAACAGTGCGCTTGCTGCCAAAGTTCATCTCTCGCGCGATTGCACGCTTCGCCATGCCGTTATTGTATAGCGCCACCACTCGCAAGTCTCGTCCCTCCGTCTCGTCGAGAAATGCCTTCGGCACGTTTATCAAAGTCAACTTAGGCGGACGGCGGTGACCTGTGTCGTGCGAAAACCCCCCTGGCGGAAGATCACCATCTGCTGAATCACGAAGAACGTCCCCACCAATCCCAAAGTGTACCCGTTGGCACTATTGGGAATCTGTGACGCGTGGAGCGCGAAGGTCTGCCCGCACCGAAACCAACCGAGCCACGACGCGTCGGTATAGAAGGTGAACCGCTCCTGCGGCGCGCCGTACTCTTGCAGCGTCGCCTTGGCACGGGCGAACGCGCTCGCCGACGTGACCAACGTCGTGTCGGACACCAGTTCGGAGAAGATGCCATCGTTGGGACCACCGATGGCGTTCTGCTGAGCGGTCAGGTTGGCGATCGCGATGATCGGCATCTTGTACCGATACCACAGTTTGATCGACGTCCCGGCTGACGGCGTCGCGCCGACGCCTCGGGTCACTTGGAGCGTCCACAAGCCGTTAGTGGCCTGCACGAACTGGAACGGCGTCGTGATCGTCGTCGTACCGTCGTTGATCGACACCTTCTGAACAACGCCGCCGACCGTGAGATACGGCGCGCCCGAGATGACCGTCTGCCCGACCGTGGACACGATGCCCGCCGCCGCCTTCAGGGTGGTCGACGTCACCTCGGGCTGGTATGACAGCGGCCACGCGCTCTGAACCCCGTCACCCACCCACGAGTCGGTCGGCGGAATCTCGCCCTTGCGGGCTTTCGACGCCTCGTAGGAATGCGTGATCGTCGCGCCCTCCACCACGCATCGGGTGTAGAAGGTCGTAGCGTCCCACTCGTACGTCATCGAGTACGCCAACGAACTGTCGATGTGGCACTCGCTGATACTGGGAACGTTCGACGACGGCTCATCGGTGACGGTCACACCGGACGACAACGACATCGCCGTGGGGTAAAACCACAATTCGCGGTTGCCGTCGACGAACCACCCGAAGATTTGCGATTGACTCGCGAGTTTCGTGATCGTGTCCCACGCGTCGGACAGCGCGCCGTAGTTGAGGTTCGCGACTGGGATCGTCGGGCCGGGGTAGACATGACCACCGTCCGAAACGCGCTTCGCGATGATGCCGCAGTTCGCCTTCGTGGTGATGTCGACTATCACCTCGTCGGCGGTGAGCCCCGCGTACTCGCCCTGGACGATGGACGTGTCGGCGTAGTAGGTGAAGTCGACGCATTGAAGAATCCACTCGACTCGACCGGGTGCCGTCCACCTCCACTGAGGATCGGTCACGAGCCCGGCGAAGATGATGCCTTTGGCGGGTTGGGACTGCGCTCCGACGTCGGTCAGGACGATCTGCGAGAACGGGCGGATGAAGAAGTGCGGGGTGTTCGAGGGCACGTCGAACCCCGCCACGCTTGCCGAGTAGTCGTCCACGAGAACGATCTGCGCGGTGTCACCCTGACGACCGAAGTTCGAGGAAATGTTCGTCTGCATGGTGGCCCCGGACCACGACAGGAACGGTGCGACGTCGATCGGACTGCCACCCGGCTCGGTCACCTCGCACGTGAGATGAGGGAAGATCATCGCGTCGTAAGCCTCGTCCCCGAACCCGGCACGAGCACGGTGGCGAGTTGACGCCCCATCGCGTTCAGAGCCTGATTGAGGTCGCCGTACACCTGACCTGACATGGTGAGGTAGATGTTGACCTGCGTACCGCCACCGGATGATCCCCCGGTCGGCAGCGGTGCCACTCCGCCCTGCACGGCCCCGCTCGGCAGTCCCGACAGCGGGATCACCATCTCGGGACCGGCCTCGCCGACGACCGCCAGGGTCGGGGACGTGACCATGCCGCCTTCCGCGAGGTGGCGGATGTGGACACTGCTCGTCGTCCCGGTGGCGGTCTTGTGCAGAGCGGCGCTGGTCTTGTTGACCGAATCGGTGGTCTGTTTGGCGATGCCGAGGACACTGGTCGCGGTGTTCTTGATGGCGTCGTATCCTTTCGCCACGCCGCTGACGATCCCGCCGAAGAACCCAGTCACGTCGCTGATGACATTCTTGACGGTGTTGACGGCATGCGTCACGCCCC
>JAEHJW020007567.1_pt1 | contig 11845 bp, 18 predicted proteins | sample 9271431 | NCBI WGS metagenome assembly JAEHJW02
TCCCCGGCACCGCTCCGGCGGCACGTCCCGCCGGCGCCAGCACTCGTCCGGGGTAAGGCCCTCCTGCGCCGTGATCTCGAGGTAGCGCCGGAGGGCTGTCAAGGGTTTGCATCATCGCTCGCCTCCTCTGGCTTCTGCTCGCCGCCAAGGATGGCCTTGAGAAGCGGACCCGCAATCTCATCGAAGAGCACAAAGACTTCGGCGCCTTTGTAGGTGCGTTCCCGTACACGCAAGGTGGAGGTGGGTGTCCACTCCTCGCCGTTCAGCGTGATCCCTTCCCAGCCGCGCACGCATCGCGCGAACAACGCCCGCGCGAATTCGCCAGGGTCATAAGTGGCCTGCCCCGCATCTGATCGCATAGCGGCCGCGTAGCAGGCCGATCTGTCCATCTGTAGCGCCTCCACGTACCGGATGGTGGCGCCATCCAGTTCCATGGTCTTTTCCCCCGCATCCACGAACGTGAGATTCATCTCATGCTCCTCCACAATTTGGTGGGGCCTGTTTTCGGAGGCCGGGCACAGGCCCCGGAAGCCCGGGAAGGAGGGGGCTAGGCGATGAGTGCCGTGCTGGTCTGGTTCATGATGGCGATGTAGATGGGGTCGAAGGCCGTGCCGCTCGCACCGCCCACGTACTGGAAGCAGGTGGGGAGGTGCGAGTAGGCCGTTGGAGCAAGAGCCTCGAACGTCAGCTCAAGCGGAATGCGCTTCCCGGCCTCGACGGCAAACTTCGCCTCCACGGGCCGAAGCCTCGGCAGGCCGACCTCGATGTACGGATAGTACGTGCTGGCGATGACGCTCCCCCAAGTCCAGCGCGCGCGGAGGTGGTAATAGGACTCCGTATCGCTCTCCCAGTTCTTCAGATCCGCGAGAATGCCCGCATAGAAGGCATCCAGCATTTTGGGGAACTTCAACGTGACCTTGATGCTCCCCATGCCGTCACCTTCCGGCTGCTCGCTGTAGCGTGAATCGGTGTGGTATCCGCTCAGCTTCGGGTCGTACTCGATGGTCAGTTCTGATGGGTGGACGAGGGTGGTTGCGTCGAAAGTCACCGGGGCACTGCCCTCGCTGGCGCTCTTGGCGAACCAGACGCCGGATTCACTGTTGGTGGAAAGGTGGTGATGCTGATACTTGCGGGCCTTGTCGAGGTACGTGACCGCGCCCCATTGCGTCGCGCCGTTTGTGGCCGAATCTTTCACGACCTTGTTGCAAATCAGCTTCGGCGTGAATTTCAGCGCCTCGCCAGCCGCGGAGCTCAGCGTAAACCCGGCCACCAGCGCCGAGGGAATGGAGAGGTATGCATACCCCGAGGACTTCTCGTCCCGCCGCGCCAGCGTGAACCATCGCGTCGGCAGGTAGGCGATGGCGTGGTTGCTGCTGATGGTCCCCGTGTGAAGGTAGGCAGCCGTCAAGCCCTGCTGCGTTGCGGTCGTGGCGTTGTAGAGCGCGGCCATCAGCATCTGGTCCACCGGGCTCTTCGAGGTGCTGGAGGTAGCGCGCAATGCCAGTTCCGGCGAGAACTCGATGAGGTCGACGTTACCATTCTCCATGTAGGCGGGGAACGGCGTGTCGGTAGTCTCCTCCGCTTTCGCAGCCGGAGAGCCGAAGGGGAAATCGATAGAGGGGACAGCGATACCGCTTCCCGCGCCGATCGCCTGCTCCGTGCCCCAGGTCTGCCCGGAAGCGGCCAGAACCGCCGCAAAGTTCGAGTGTTTTCCGTCCCAGGCCATGCTTTACTCCTTCTCCGCCTTGTGCTTCGGCGGTCTCTTCACATCGCTCTCCGGCTCGGGCACCGGCTGGAACGGGCCTTCCGGCAGGATGACTTCTACGTCGTAGACCACACCCTCTACCAGCCGCCCAAACTGCGGGTGGATGTGGCCCACGCACTCCGGTTTCGGTGTGGCCTTCGGCATGTTCTAAGCCTCCCATGTGTGCGTGACGTCAAACGCCACGCTGAAACGAGTCGTGTTTTCCTGCTGCCCTATCATCTGCCAGCCAATCCATGAGACGGAATCCGCGTAACCTCCGAGTGTCTGATCGCCCTCCATGGCCGAGATGATGGAGTCACGCAAGGCGATGAGATCCGCCGTGGTGGTCGCCTGGCCGATGTAGAGCACGTTCACTACGATCCGCGTGGTCTCGATGTATGCGCCATCGGTGTACCGCCCGACCTCCCCATCCTCGGCGGATATGTGGACTGCCGGCATGTACTCGGTGCTCTGCGCCATGTCCTCGGCCCATTTCTCCACGTCCGCCGGCCAAGTGTGCGTAGAGCCCACGCCGTCTACAGCGGCCAGCGTGTCCGCGATAGTTCCGATAATTGAGGCCAGATTACTTGCCATGGCGCTTCACCACTTCGGCCCATGCCTGCTGGATGGCCCGGCGCTCCTCAGGCAGGTTGCCAATCCCGAACCAGGGCCGATCCTCATTCGTGCCATGTGCACGGCCTAGCACCATGCCGTCGTAGATGCCGATGACGACGGCCTTGCGCCGGACTTTTATCCGGAGGCTCCGCAGCATCAGCCCGGTCTTTGTCAGGTTTACCTTGCTCCCGTAGAGGTTCCGCTTGTACTCCGCGTAACCGCCAGGAAAGAACATGCTCTTCCCGCCGCGGCTGCTCGTACGCTGTAGGATGTGCGCTGTGCCGCTTCGCTTGGCGTAGTTCAAGGCCTTCCGCCGCGTCTGCGGAGTGCGAATGCCGCCGCGCGGTGTAGGTCTGTCCCGGAGAGAGACGTACATGGGGCGCCGGGAGTAGGGCCGAAAGGCGCCGCCGTTCTCGTCTTTCCCGGCCCGCGTGCGCTCGATGATCATCTGCCTGGCTCGGGTGCCGATGTAGAGCATCACCTCTTTGTCGGAGCATTTCGCTACTCGGCGTTGGAGATCGGCTTGGACTTGCGGCAGATTCTTCCACCGAACGCTCACAGGATCACCCTTGACACTTTCACCGCCTCTTCATCTCCAGGGCCTCCCGAAGCGTCCTCGTCTACGGCCAGCAGGCCGCCTGAAGTGGCCGTCTTCAGGAGGTTCTCATACATCGCGTAGAAGCGTTCCATCTCTTCGCGGCGGAAATCCGATGCCACGTTCTGAGAACTCAAGAGGATGTAGAACATCGTGAGCGCGGCCCCGGCATGCTCCAGCCCCTCGATGCAGGGGTAGGTCAGGTGGCCGTCGGTCAGGAGGCGGAAGGGGTCCAAGCCAAGGCCGCGCAAACTGGACTCGAGGTGTTTCTTCGCTGCCGCCTCCTCTCGCTCCCATCGAGCCGGGAAGCCCTTCGTCGTATCCAGCACACGCGAGCGGAGGCCCAGTAGATGCTCCTCACGACACGGCACGACACGATTCCAGTCCGGCGGCCCCCAGATCCGCCCTCGCACCGTCAGCCTGCCACCGGGATCGTCTGGCGAGTCCGTAGGCGCGGTGTAGTCCGCCGTTAGCCTGAGGTATTGGTCGCAGGTATAGATGACCTTCGACTTGCCGGCCTCGGTGGTTACGTCTCCCGTCCACCGCGGCGTCCAAGTCCAGGGCGATGCGTTGTCCGCTTCCGAGGCAATGGTGAAATTGCCCCATGCCGCCGTCGTGGGCGTGTGGTTGACCTCCAGCGTCAGCTCCATGGCGTTCCCGCTCAAGGGCGCATAGCCGGAGAGGTCTAGCGTGTCACTCGTAAGGGTGCCTGTCTGGTCTCCCTGTACCGTCAGCAGGAATCGCATCGCCATCACCGCCTACGGGAGAAGGGCCGGGGGCACATCACGCACCCCCGGCCCGATATGTCATTCATCAGCGCCCTTCGAGCGTCGGCTACGAGGAGGCGGAGCAGGAGGAGCACTCGAGGCGGGGGCCGGAGGCTCAACAAGCTTCCAGCCCTTCGCCTCATAATGCAGCCGCATCTGACCCACCAGCGCCGGGTGACAGCGAATCGTGCTCGTCTGGCCGTTCGGCTCCAAGAAGGTCAGCAGGGCATCCGTGCTTTCAGCCATGGCCTACTCTCCTCATCCCTGGCCCGGAATGACATCGAGCTGGAGCGTCGCGTTAGTGAACGTGCCGATCCCGGAGGCCGCAGCAACGACCTTGATCACATCGCCGGCGGAGAACTTCAGATCGGCCGGCGTGCTCGAGTTCGTCAATGCGGTAGCCACGTTCGCGGCAAAGGTGAGCCCACCCGTAGCCTTGCTGTTCCCGCTCGCCATCGCCGTCGAGCCCGAGCCGTCCGAGCCAACGTTCGTCGCGGTGACGGTCATGTAGTTGGTGTCGTTCGCCGTGACGTTGGCCGTGTCCACCACCTTCACGGCAGAGAGCGTCCCGGCCCAGGGCGCCACCCAGTAGATCGTCGCGGCCGTGGTGACACCCCTGGCAAGAGAGATCGCGTGAACCGAATTGATTCCCGTGCTCACAGACATATCAGCGCCTCCTTACAGCGTGGCGTCGTAGTACAGCTCGACGCCATAGGTGTCCTTGCGCTCGACGTACGCGAACCGCATCGTCGCGGCCACGTACCAGCCCGTCCCGATCTCGCGCTCCTCTTCAATGGAGATGTCCTTCTCGATGCCGAAGGCGATGGCGTCGCGGTTGAACATCCCGCCCTTCGCGTCGCCAGAACCGTCCACGGTGAGATTCGCCGAGGTGTAGACCGGCACGCCGAGGCAGTAGCCCTCGAAGAAGGGCCGGGCCGTCACCTGTTCGAGGTTCCTGGCCGCGCTCGTGGAGGGAACCTTCAGATCCACGAAGAGGTCGTAGGCCTGGTGCGGATGCAGAACGGCATAGTAAGGCTGAGGCGCATTGTTGGCGCGGAGCGTGCTGATCGCCTTGCCGAACTCGGCCACGCTCAGGGAGGTCCCGGCCAACCCGACGGAGTTGCTGAAGCCGTCGAAGAGGGCCACGAGGAGGGTGTCCACCTGCGCACCGATCGCCATGCCCAGCTCGCGGCCGGCCTCAGCAATCAGGTCTTCGTTCCCGGATCGGAGCGCGCGCTCGATGGCCTCGTCGGTGAGGAACACCTTCGCGCCGTACTTCACGGCGGAAAGCGTCGCGGAGCCGATGCTCATCTGCTGCACGCTGCCGATGGGCACGCCCTCAGTGAGCGCGGCCACCGAAAGCGTGCCGTAGTTGGGCAGCACGAGGCTGCCGTTCGTCATGTCGTAGTTCGCCACCAGCTGCCGGGTGGGGCCCGTGTCCATGAACGACGCCAGGGCCGCGGCCTTCAGGGTCGGCAGAAGGGGAGAAATGGTGCTGGACGTAGTGTTCCCGGTCGCCATGATTCACTCCTTATGCAAAGTACTTCAGTCGCCCCTCTTTGCGTTTCGCTTCGAGGAAGCCCTTCGGGTCCTTCTCGGCCCACTCTTCGAGGCTCTCATACCCGCCGTAGGCTCCAGTCCGTCCACCAGGGGGCCGGGTGGATGGGCCGGGCTTCTGCTGCTGGCTACCCAGCTTTGAGGCAAGCTTGCGCGCGAGTGCCAAGCGTTCTTGGACCGGAAGCGACGCGGGGATGAGCGACTTCATGTCATCATCCCAATCCTTGACCATCTCGGCCAATTCTGCTTCCTGTGCTTCCTCGATCGCCTTCAAGCGGGCCTCCAGGCTCTTCCTGGTCTCGGCCTCCTTCTTGTAAAGGCTCTCGAACTCGCCGCGCTTCTTGGCGGCTTCCTCTTCGGCGGCCCTCTTTGCCGCCTCGATGTCGGCCAGCTTCTTGTGGATCCTGGCTGCTTCTTCGGCCTTGTTCAGCGCCTGCCGCTGGAGCGCCTCCCACTCCTCACGAGTCGGCGGCTTCCAGTCGGCTGCTCCCTTCCCGTCCGTTGGCTTCTCGCCACTGCCGGGGTCAACGACGTCATCTGCCATGTTCGACTCCTTTCGCCCGCATCTCGCAGGGCTATTTCTCACCGCGTTCCGCAACCGCCGTCTCGGGATCCACGGGCGTCGGTGTGTGTCGGCATCCCCACCCGCCTAGCGTCGGCCATACCGGGAGCCCGGTGCTGTTCTCGCCCATCGCCTCGAGCTCCTCCCGGGTAAAGACATGGTTCCAGTATTCCTCACACTCTGGGTGTGATGTGTCAATCGGCGGCGGCCCGTCCCAGCGCCAGTATTCCGCGCCAAGCGCCTCGCCGGTCGCGATCCACGCATCCCGCTCGATCTGGCTGATCGCTGTTTCAGCGTATGTGCCGGCGTATTGCACCACCGTCTCATCCAGATGCTGCGAGATTTCATCGGCCAGGGTCATGTAATCCAAGGGCTCCACCGATTGGGAGATCATCCGGTCCCGAATCCAGTCTATAATCTGCCGGTCTACTGTCGCCTCCCAGCCCTCGTATCGGGCCTTCACTGCCGCCGCGAGGAGGTTCCCTTCTGCGGCGCTAAGGGGCGCAACGTCCGCAGCGGCCTTCGTGATGGCCTTCGCGACGATGCCAAACCGCTCACTGAGCTCATAGACACCAGCGTCCTCGAGCGCACCCCGCACCACAGAGACCAGCGTCTCCATTTCCGCGACGCTCCAGGTATCACGCTCGCTGAGGGCCGCCGCAATTCGTGTCATGGCCTTCCGTAGCGCCGCCTTCAGCGCAGGCTCCACCCGCCGCTGTGCCTCCGCAACGATGGCGTCCATGCGCCTTCTGGCCGCAGCAACCGCCTTAGCGTCTACCTTTGCCACGCTCTACCTCCCGCGCCTCTCCCGACGCGGCCGCCAGCCGGTCTTCCGCATCGTGCCGTAGATGTAGGCCGCGCGCCGGTTGCCCTTCAGCCCCTTTTTCCGGGCTTCTCGTGCGAGGGCCCGCTCCAGCTTCTTCGGCATCGTCAGGCGCCCCCTTTCGCGCCGCCACCGCCCAGTAGGTCCTCAGCCGTGGGCGCCGCGGGCCGCATCGCGCCACGCCAAGCCCGCTCATCCGCGAAAGTCGTTGCAATGTAGGCGCGCGCCTTCGCTTCATCGCCCTCAAACTCCGGATGTTCGGCCAGCGCCCACTCCACCCGTGACCGAATGCCGGCCAGGATGTCGCGCTCCCAAAGCTCACGCTCCTGGATAGGATCATCGTATACCTTCGGGGAGGCGAACTCAACGCGGAAATCCGGCGCACCGTCTTTCACGCCCTTCGCCCCATTCACTGCAAGGACGCGCGACACAATCTGCGCGAACTCCCACCAAAAGGCCTGGTGCGCTTCCCACTTGTCGCGGCGATACTCCTCCAGATCCGCGTTGACTACCTTCAACGCCTCGCCGCTTGGCACGGGCCCGGTCTGCGTCCAGGTCGAGCCAAGACCATGCAGAAAACCAGCGTAGGTAATGATCTCGCGGATGCTGTTCCAGCACCCCGCGATGTCGGCGCTTGGCGTAGCATAATAGAACCGCCCGCCGGCAGAACCGCTCATGCTCTCGCCGATGGAGACCACCTGTCCGAGGCCAAGCGCCACCCCCGCCGGCAACGTTGAGCCCTCAAACACGGGCTGCCCGCCGGCCTGGAGTGAGAGAAGCGCCATCAACTCGATGAGCTTGATGTTGAGCGTCAGTTGCATCCGGACAAGGTCCTCACGGAGCGAGCCGGCCGGGTCGCCGAGGAGGGGGAGCCTTGGCCGCATGGCTTCATAGGGGATGAGGCCATAGGGATTTACGCCGTCTGCCCACTCGCCGCCGTACTGCTCCGTGACGTCTTTCCCCCCATCATAGATGCGCCGCGCTTCAGGCGTCCAGCGCGTGGCAAGGGTGCGCGCACGTCCATCGTCATCGTGGACGATGGAGTAGATGGTCAGGGCCTTGAGCCGCCCGTTTGCGCTATCCTCCCACTCCGGTTCCACCTGGTCCGGGCTAATCACCGTCAGCCCAAGGACCTGGCGCTTCGCGTCCCATTCTGGCCCCACCCAGCAGAGGCCACAAAGCTCTGAGATGCGGTCCGCCTGCTTGAGCCACCCGCCGAGATCGTCGGTAAGGTAGTCGAGGAGACCGGCGTTACTCTCGCACTCGAAGGCCGGCGGCTCTATGTAGACCATCGCCAGCTTGTCGATCACCCTCCGCGTCAGGTTGAAGGGGAGGATCTGCTTCAGCAATAGCCGCGCCGTGTTCTCGTGAAACTCTTGGCTGATAATGCGGCGCATGATGTCCGTCTGCTGGCCGAGGTAGAGGCGGATGGCGGTGGAGTAGTCGGCCCGCCTGCTCTCCCATGACTGCCCCTGCCAGTCCGGGGCCTTGTACCGGCTGCCGTACTCACCGTTCCACATCGCCCGCACTCCCTTCCACAATTCCGCGAGCCCCATGCTACCTCCAAGTCGCCCCTGATGCCGTCGGCCATTGCCCCATCATGAGATAGCCGAGGGCGTCGGTCAGGTGGTCGTCCTCATCGTCTGGGCCAAGCTGTTCCATCCGCTCGATCAACCGCTTGCAACTTGGGTCTATGAAGAGCCGCCGCTCACCGGCGGCGTTCAGGATGTAAGCACGCACGGCGTTGAACTTGTCACTCTCACTGCGGAAGTGCTTGAAGGCCACGCGGAAGCCGAGCCCACGCAGGATATCCACGTCAGAACTTCCCATGGCGTGTTGACGCGCCGCGCCAGAAGGGTCCACCCAGAGGATCGGCTCAGGGTAAGTCTGCCCGCCGTAGGCCTCTTCCAGAATGGCCCGCAGGTGCAAGCCAAACTTCCGGCTGTTGCTGTTCTGCTGCTCGACGGCGTGCGTGATCCAGACTTCCGGCCCATGCTGCTGGGCAATGACCGCGCTCATGGGAGACACGTTGAAGTCCATGCCAACGAAGGCCGGGAGGGACTTGTCGAATGGGCAGGGCTTGACGTTCTCCTGGCGGCTGAAGTCCTCGTAGATGCGCCCGGCGGGGGTCTCATAGGATGCCTCCCATTCCTGGCGGAACGTGCGAGGATCGCTACTCCGGCGGGCCTCCTCGATTTCTGCGGGGTCAAGTAAGGGGTTGTCAATGCTACGGAAATGGAAGCTCTTATAGCCTGGCACGCCTTCACTTTCGCGCTTCGACATGGTGTAAAGCGCGCCGAAGCCGTCCGGCGTGCCCTGGAACTGTGCCCATCCGCCTGTGTCTGCCAATGCCGGGCGGACAACTGCCTCCCAAACGTAGGGGAGGGCCTGTCCGGGCTCACGCCGGAAGAAATCGAACTCGTCCATTACGACGCCGGCAAAGCCCCGGTCCACACCGCGTAGGCTGTCCGGGTTGTCCGCCCCGTAATGCCCCACACTCCCGCCGGTGGACCAGGTGATAACCAGATCCGACCTGTTCATGGTGTACCGGATGCCGGTCTGCCGTGCCAGGTCATCGGCCCACCGGAGAACCTTCGGCCACTCGATACGCCGCGCCATGCGGTAGGTCGGTGCAATGTAGGCGTAGTGCTCCGGACGACAGAGACTTGCCAGCACAAGGCGCGCCGCCGCAACCTCACCCTTCCCCCACCGCCGGCCAGCCACTAGGACAAGGCGCCGATGGTCCATGCCTGCCCTCAAGACGATACGCTGGCCGGCATGGAGACGAAGGACGAGGCCGTTATTCATCTTCGCCTCGCCGAGGGTGGGGGTCGTCAAAGACCACCCGGATCATTGCCGGAGTTGTCGCGGCGGCGGCTGAAGATGGCCCCTCTGTGATTCCCAGCGCCTTCCTAGCCTGCTCCATCGCCATTTCTATCGTCCGAATAGCTTCGGCATAGGTGGACGGGTTCCGCTGTTTTAGGGCCTCCAATCCCTTCGCCAGGAGTACATCCGCCACCCGCAGTTGCTTGGCTCGAAGCTCGGCTTCCGTGGTGGATACGATGTTGAGGGTCTTTGTGGCAACAGTGTTGCGGTATTGTTTGCGGGCATCGTCCCACCTCTCGCTCATGGCGTGTTTGCTGACGGTACACCTGTTGCATTTGTACTTATTCGCCAGAGCCTGGTGGGTGACGCTATCGTCACCGCTGATGTACTCGGCTTTGATGGCTTCCCAGTTTAGTTTGCTGGCTGGCATGGTACCTCAGATTGTTGGAGCGTCCGGGTCGGGGTTGAACCGCCCTCTCCCGTCTGGGCGACGGGCGTGTCACCGGTGTCACTTCGGACGCGCTTAGGGTATGGCTTTGATTTTGCGATGAGTGAAGCTCTGATCTCGTCAGTCAAGGGCATAGCATAGACATGCTTTCCGGGTAATTCTCTGATCGCAACTGCATCACGCACCATAAGACAGTTTTGGTTGGGAAGGCCATAATGCTTCTTTGTGTTCTTCTTTCCTACGGTTCGCTCATGGTGCCATCTCCCGGCCTTGTCCTGGTATTCTCTCGTTTTTGATGACTCCCCTAGGTAGAGCCATCCGCCGGCTTGATAGATCCCCCCATAATGGCCTTTGTCCGGGTCTGCCAGAGATAGGATAAGTTTCACGCCGGGGTTATGTTTTCTGAAAAGTCTCAATGCGATGGATATGATCTTGGAGACTGGTGAGATGTGTTTAGTTAGCGCAACACGCGTGAGTTCTACAACCTCAAAGTTGTCTTTTAGTCCAAATCGTTTTCCATTCGTCAAATTTCCGGCGCCACTGCCAAATGCAACGATACCGATAAATCTTCCCGCTTCCCATACTCCGATGAAATTGTTTTTCCCTGCGGGCATACGGCGAGAATAATGCCAATGCATCACCGCATATTTCGCTGCGGTATAGTCGCACCAATCAAGTCGCAAGTCAGGGTACGAACTCATATCCGCACTTTGGGCAAACCACAGGTGACTTCTCGTCGAGACGCCCCTGCGTATCTGCGTCAATAGGTTGAAAGTCAGGGGGTACTACCCCCGCATCTGTCCCGATCTTCGCCAGCAGCGCATCCACCTCCGCGCCCATATTGGGCAGGTCACGGAGCAGCGCTTCCAGCTTCTCTGGATCCGTCCCTGCCATGGCCCCGATAGGGTCAAGAGTCGCTAAGACCAGGGCCTCCTCTTCTGGCGAAAGGTCTACGTAGAGCACGGGCACGCTAGGCTCGCCTTTTGAGATTGCCATGGCGACGCGCAGGTGCCCATCTACCACATGGCCCGTAACCCTGTTCACGACAATGCGCTGGACCCACCCGACTTTGCTGAGGACGGTTTCCAGCGCTTTTTCTTGCTCTTTGGTGTGGATTCGCCAGTTGGCGGGATTAGCCAATAGTTGATCAGGGCGCTCCTGCCCTTCGCCCGTAATGCGGTTCTGCCATGCGTCTTTTGTCGCCTTACCCACCCGCCACTCCTCTCGTGCTTGGCCACGTTTTGTAAGTACCATGACCATCCTTCAGGTATTTATCGAAGCTGACTCTCCACCATGCACCTTTCCAGTCGCAAACATAGTAACAGAAAGGTTCTATATTTGCGCAGAAAGGTTCCAGCTTTCCGGGGTAAGAAGAGGGAGCCCAAATTGGACCTATTTGAAATTGCTCCCTTCCTAGCGTATCCATCCTCATCGTCCCCATCTTCGTTCAACGCCTCGGCCAATGCCTTGGCGGTACTGTCTAGCCCGGGGGTAGCCGGGCTCTAGCGGCGGGTCACGCCCGCAATTGGGGCGGAAGCGCACACACCCTGGGGGAAATATATGGACTTCCTCCATGACTGTCAAGCCGCAATATTGCTTTCCAATTGCAAAAATTCAGGCATGGAAAGCAAATCAAAGGTTGTTTTGCCATAATTCATAAGCACTTATTTGCATCCCCGCCCTCAGTCCGAGCTATCGCAATGGAACTTGATGCGGCACTGGTCGCAGTAGTAAAGCTCATGCGAGCCCCCATAAGGGGTGTTGGATAGATTGACCCGCACAAGCGTGTGTTTGGCTTCGATGCAATCATGGAGCGGATCCGGGGTATCGTCGCCCCATGAGTTTTCCCAGCTTAGCTCCCTGTAGTCCGCCCACACAGGTCTGTTCTCGCTCATTTTGCACCTCCTG
>JAEHJW020004590.1_pt1 | contig 11836 bp, 14 predicted proteins | sample 9271431 | NCBI WGS metagenome assembly JAEHJW02
ACTGTTTGTCCGAACGGCGATAGTTGTATGGTTTGAAGTTGCCCTAGAGCGCTGGTTTCAGCTTCTACATTCTTTGAGCTGTGGTTGGTCAAAAGAGCAAAAGCACCCGCACCGATCTTATGTAACACAGAGACGAGTCCCACCAAAGGTACAGGAGAGCCAGTGATGCGAGTAAGGGTATGTACTGCTGTTCCGCAGACATCGGCCAGGGTGATCAGATTACTACGAAATGAGGGTGGCGTATATCCCATCTGTAGGTCTGCTAGATCCGCATATACAGGATTGGCAGCCTGCAGTGTAGACGTAACTACTTCTGTAGCTGTTCTCGTGTCAGAGATGGGGTGAGGGGTTGCAGATGAAAATGGGGAGGGGAGCAGTGTCACCGCAAGTGCAAGGATGGATATAACTATGGATGTGATGGCTATGTTCGTTTGGATCGAGAGACGCTTCTGCATACACAGAGTATGGCTGACCGTTTCTAACGACCTGCCATTTTTAATACATGCAACAAGAAAGCTCCTGGAGAAATCCGGGAGCTTTCTTTCCGGCTGAGCGTACCAGACATCTTTAAGATATGATGTCAACTGAAAATTGGATAAAAAGGGCTGCATGCATAGGCATGGACACTTCTTTGTTTTTTCCTGAACGGGGAGCAAGTGCCAAGGAAGCTATGGAGGTTTGTGCTGGATGTCGCGTGGCAGAGCTATGTCTGGCAATGGCTCTAGTGCAAAGAATCCATCACGGAATCTTTGGCGGGGTATCCGAGCGCCAGCGCAGAAAGATGACCGCTGAGCAGATCCAGGATTTGCTTGATCGGCACAGCCCGCATAGGTGTAGCAGCTGCGGTGCAGGATTGCGCGTGTCGGCACAGAATGCAGCCAAGACACTGTGTAGTCAATGTCGTACAGCACGTGGCACAGAGTCACGGGAGCGAATGTTGCGACAGAGCGCGTGAACGAAAAAAATACCCCTGGGAAATAAATCCCAGGGGTATATAGATATCACTCCCCAGCCGTTCTCCGGCGGGGAGCATGTTTGTGCGCTTGCAACTTCTCTTCGAGAAGCTGCAAGCGCTCCTTTAACGCATCCAACTCTGCTGAGTTGGATTTGGATGAAGAATCCTTGGACGAAGATTCTTTTAGTTGCCTGTGCGCCTTTATCGCACGGGCAACTCTCTCGTAAATGTCGGCAATGCCGGCGATTACGAGGAGCAAAATGATTAAGTCTACCAATACCATTATGTTACCTCCTTAGTAACGTCTAATGGATCGTGCCATTCAACGACCCTATGGATCTGCAAATCACTTGATCTGTCTATCCACAGGGTCGTTGAACCTCGCATACCTGAAGTATGGCCGGTGCAAAAAAAAAAGTCCCCTGGGAAGATACCCAGGGGACAACAAAGCGAGTTACCTGTTCACGAGACCGGCGTTCTATTCGCCATCGCAACGGCGATTGCCGTCACGCTCTGCGTGAGAGCACGCAACTCTGCTCGCAGGCTTTCTCCCTGGGCATCAATCTTGGCATCCAGGTGACGTATGTCTGTTCGCAAACTCTCCCCCTGGTCCTCGATCTTGGCCTCAAGGTACTTGCCCTGGTCCTCGATCTTGGCCTCAAGATGCTTGCCCTGATCCTCGATCTTGGCCTCAAGGTACTTGCCCTGGTCCTCGATCTTGGCCTCAAGGTACTTGCCCTGGTCCTCGATCTTGGCCTCAAGGCGTTCGCTCAGAGCATTGAGTTGGGGCTTTAGTCTTAGTGATTTCACCAACGTAGCCAATCCAATGCCTCCTGCTCCACCAAGTGCCGCATCCACGACACCATTCACCACCACTATAGCATTCCTTCCGTTACTTGGGTGCAATAGTATTGCACCTCTCTGGACCACCTGGTTTTTGGCAGGAAGTCCAGCAGGTTGCTCAATGCCTTGAGCAACCTGAAGCATTCTTTGGTTGTTTCATCCATGATGAAAGTATGGCGGCCATACTCTAGACATGAAACGATCACTTACCTTGAAAGCATCATTTATCATAGCCGCTGCATGTATACCCATGGCTGTGGTTAGTCCATCTGCCTGGGCATCACCGCCCCAACCTATGGCACAGGGGTCTGTGGCTGCATACACCCAACTGTTCAATGCTCGCGCCAACATGGTTGCCGCATCGTATGACAGTCTTGGTGCAGGGGTAAAATCCCAGCTACAGCAGTTCTCGTCTGCCTGGGCATCCCAAAATGCAGCCATGAGCACGTTGTCCATGCCACAAATCTCCGCGCTGCCACACAGTCTGGCAATGAAGCCCATGAATGCCCCTGTGTTGCCAAAGCTTACCATGCCCGCATTGCCCAAGCTCAACCTACCTTCGCTGTCTTCGATCATGCCCAATGCTCCGAGCCTCCCGACAATGGCACCCTTGAGCCTGTCTCCGTTTTCCCTATCGTCGGTATCTGTAACCAATGCAGATTTCGTTTCTGCGTTCGGACAACCGGCGTCATTCTCTATCCCCCCCATGCCTGGATATCAGACCTTGGCTGTCAATCCATCGTCCACGCTTGCGGCAGCTGGGGCATTGCAGGGGTGCGGCACATCGTCTCTTGGGGGATGCTTTGCCAGGATGTCAAATGGCCAGTATGCATCCCTGATCCACAATGCTCAGGCATCTTCCAATGCAGTTGCAGGATTATTCAACAACACAGTATCCAAGAACCTTTCCACCTACACGCAGGGACTTCACAACGCGTTCAGTAAAAATCTTGCAGCATATAACAAGATGGTGAATGCAAATAACTTGACCCATCAAGACAATAAGTTGTTTGGTCAAAAAACCAACAGTGATCCTTGGTCTCTCCGGAGTGTGGTAACCGAAAGTGGGCCGATGGGGTCAGCCAATCATGCAGCCTTCAACGGTTTGAAATCCGGTCTTCACGATCTCGGTAGCGGCCTGCACGCCGTCGGTCACGGTCTTCACTGGCTGGTTAATCAATTCACTAATACCAATTAAAACAGCGCAGGATGCCATTCACCACTTAGCGGTTGCGTTCTTGTCCGTTTCATCCGATGAGAAAATATGGCATCCGTACCGGACGAGTCCGAGACATCCGCGCTGATCGCGCTTGTCAGCAAGAGAAGGACAGTAAATCAGCAGTTGGCGGAGGCTCCCCACGACAAAGCCATGCAGCGCTCACGGCTCGAATGCGAACAGGCGATGGCGCGACTTGTCACGGGGCATTACGGTTTGATTGTATCCCTAGGATATAAGGCGGCAAGCGGTCTGGCACAAAACGGGATCACTCCTGATGATGTTCGCCAGGCGGCGGTCGTCGGATTCCTGCGGGGGATCGAACGTTATGATCCCGAGAGGGGCAAATTATCGACATACATCTGGTTCTGGATACGAGAGGCTGTATGGCATACCTGCCGAGATGCAATGGGATTTTCGGGGCATTGGGGCAATGATCTGTACTGGTCACTCCATTCTCTGGTGTCGAGTGCAGAACAGTCAATATTTGAGATGAGCCACGAAGACATAGCAGACATGTGGAATCGCTCAGTTGTCGCCGAGCGGACGGCCAAGATCGTACGGCAACAAAACGTGGTATTTGAGGATGCATATAAACAGGTTATCGCCGACAAGTCGCTAAAGAAGACGCTGCTGACTCCAAGACGAGTCGCCGAGATCCTGCGAGCGGGTGAAACCGTCGATTACCTTGATGTCTACGATCCTGATGACGAAACTCCCCACAGAGATGATGGCCCAATCAGCGACAGTGCTGAGGATGATGCGATAGCGCATATGAGAAGCGCTGAGGTGGTAAATGCCATTTCCGAGCTGCTCAGCGACTACGCAGTCCATCACGGCCAGGTTATCGAGTTCCTGCGTTTCCTGTTCGGCATCGAGAGGGAACGGTTATCCATCACGGCCGCTGCGAAGGCGGCAGGTCTTGGTCCATCAGATGCCATGGCGGAGATGGCTAAATTTCTCTCCTGGGCAAGACAGCAAAAGTCGATCATCAAGTTGCGAGTTGATTAGGTATGTTTGTGCTAAATAGGCTGGATCGTCTCGTTGCCTGGATGCTTGGTCATTGGCGCATGATGATTATAGCGATAGTGATAATGGTTGGAGTGCTCATGATCATCGGAGCGTTCCAGTCAACACCGGCACCGACACCGGAGATCATCAATCCGGAGATGTTGATCGGTATTGACCACCTGTTACCAGATCAGGCGATGAATCGTGTCAGTCCGCAGATCATGCCTGCACAGGTCTATGCGTGGGCTTATGATCTGAAGGGATCTTCGGGTGAAGAGGTGGTTGTGTTCGGAACACCTGCTGTTTTGTGGATGAACGATGTGACCACACACTCTTTAGCGACAGCAGGAGAGTTCGCCATCACGTGGCATGCCATGAGTGGACTGGGCATGTGGGTGAATGCAAAATCAGGGTGGGATGTTGTTATTGTGTGGCATCCACAGCCGGACGCTCTCCATTGGCTGGCGGGACTACGGGCGTTTTTAATGTCCCATGGCTGATCGTCCCAGCGAGACATGCAATCTCTCTCAATGCTGCTTTTGTATACCACCGGATCGTTGAGAGACGAGGGGAGTCAATCTCGATCTCGGTATTAAACGACCACTTAGAGGGGACATTTTTGGGGGTAAAGAACACGGGGAGATGGCTACCCTGGATTTTTACAAGAAACGTTCCTTCTAAGCGTCCAAAACAGCGTGCCGAGATGCTTTCATTTTTTTCATCTTCAGTCTCGGCTATATCGGCTATGAATGCAGAACCATTGATGGACCGTAGATTCAGGTCGGGATTGGGATAGTGTGTGTAGAAGCTCATCAGCCGTCCTGTCAGAGACGTATTGCCAACAAGCCCAGGAGGGGCAAAGACGAGGATATGATGCGCTTCAAACGTCCCCTCGTACGACACCAGATGACCGGGGATGTCATATAGGGCATTATCCCCCAGATAACCGTAGTTCTCGATTAGGCGTTGTTCATCGACTGGCGACAACGCTAGGTTAGCATGGATCATCAATCAGAGTTTGCCTGTGATATTTGTAAACACCTTCCCTATGGCGGCCCCGAATTGGCTTACAACTACGTATACCGCAATGGCGACAAGCAGTATAATGACGCCATATTCCACCAGCGTCTGACCGCTCTCGTCGCGTTGCTTTACTCTGTCGAGCAGATTACCGACAGTTATCTGCACTGCGCAGATCATTGCCAGTGCCCGATTATTCATCTTGGCCATTTATTATGCCTCCTTCTCTTCTTGTATCGTGGATATCTCTAGGTGGAGTATGGCCACCCTGTCTTAATCATCGGATACTGAGGCAAAATCACAGTTAAGAGAAAAGTGCCCTGGGAAAAATCCCAGGGCACTAGAACGATCAGGCAGCTTGGAACTGCCTAGACTGCAAGCACATCTCCATTATCTTGTCAATGTGCTTGACTGGCAGTCCCAGCTGGAATGCTACCTCGACTTCGAGGCGTGCTCCAGCGGACTGCTCCCATTCGGGAAGCGTAACAACCAGTTCCGCCTCCTGAATGAGCAAGAGTAAGTCAGCTTTTAAATACTCTGATCTGCTTCTGGTCATGTCCCCACCAAATATCTCGGCAGGGTTCAAGACCCTGAAGCCAAACTGCCTCAACTGGGCAGCGGCCTCGTTAAATGCCGGATAATTGTAGTCCGGCAGTCCTGTCATCGGTCCCGAGAGATAGATCGTGCTCATCGCCCAGCCCCCTGACGGCGAACTCTTACCAGTTTCCTGTTCAGCTCCTGGATGGTTGCGACCATCCATGTGAACAGGATCACGGTGTTGGCAGCCAGCAGGAAGCCCCAGGGACTTCCAGGCCAACCTGCCAGCGCCCATAGGCAGAGCGAGGTAGCAGTAACCAATGCTGCTATCGTTGCCCCTGCCAATGCATAGGCCAACCATTCGCTGGTGGATGGCCTCATAGGAGCGTATCTCCGCAGAGGCCGCAGCAGTCTTCGTCGGACAGATAGCCCGCAAAGACCACCTTCGGGAAGTCATCAGAGTCAAAAGACTCTTCGTCTCCCCGGTTAATTCCCCGAAGAATTGCCTCGTCGGACAGGACCCTCTCAGGATCACCCTGGGGAAGTCTCATCATCTCCAGCATACAAGCTGGGTGATAAAGGTCTGCCTCATACATGTAGCAGACCACTCTGTCTATACGAACAGAGTGAATATTGGGGGACTCAAAAGCCCATTTGTCTTTCATGTCTTAAAGTTTGGCTGGTTCCGGCCATTCTGTATTTGTGGAGACAAAAGTATCAATTATGTCGCTTAGTACAGGTAAGACATCACAGAATGTCGCATGGATGCTATCTGGTGCAGCGATGATGGCGGTATGTGTAATTATGTTTCTTGCTGCAATTTGGATAAGCGGTGTCAGCTTTACGTGGAGCCACGGTCGGGTATGGTTGGTGGACGGTGGAAGAAACGCGGAAGTTGGTACGACGGTGTTGGTGGGTGGCAATATTGGCAAGGTCATCTACACCGGAGCGGGGACAATCCGGATCATTTCCCCTGGTTGCTATGTCTCGGAAGGTTCCCTCGTGGCAACCTCTCCATCATCTGCGTGCAATTTGCACACAATGCATCCGATGGTCATACCACAGGGCTACAGCGTCGTGGATGTGTCTGGACGACTTCAGACGTTTCAAACATCTCATTTGAAGGCTGTGGCACCGATCTAGATAGAAAGGAGGAAGCGCCTCTCCTCCCCGCCCAAAAGGTCGGGGTATCCGAGGCGCGATAACTGATGAAGAATACAGAGAAGACTACGGAGGTGGCCAGAAACTTCGTAACGGGGTTTGTGCTGGATGTCGCGTGTGCCTACGGATTGGATGAAGATGAGACCTTTGATCTTCTGTGGGATCATGAACCGATAATCGCCTCCATGAACACATACGACACAAAGGGTCTTACCAGGAGTATGGTGGATGTTGGTTCGGCATTTGGTGTGGCTGCGATACTTGGCAGATCCCTGACTGCGTCAAACATCGGGCAGACTGGTGTCATAACGCCGGTGATGTGGGCCACCTTATTTTGTCGCAGATGCGCCGAGTTGTTGAACATCTGTGATCAGGACCTTTTATACCTGCTGATCCAGGTCACGGATGTCCTCGAGCGTCATGCATCAAATAAAAAAATCGGTATCGTGCCGACAGGCATAGCCGAGCAGCTAAGAGCAGTCGTTTAGCGGCCAGCCATGCTTAGTGCATGATATATCAGAAATACGCCTGGGATACCAGGCATGCAAAATTAGGTACCTTTGAGCAGGACGATGTTGAAGTACCTGCTCATTGGAGCCAAACAGCGACCAACATCTTGGCAAGCAAGTACTTGCGAGGACAGGTTGGCACCCCCGAGAGAGAAACATCTCTCAAGCAGGTGCTCGACCGTGTGGTTGGAGCCATTGTACATGCTGGCGAGGCCAACATGTATGTGTTGGACAATGGCTTCGAGGACAGGCTAAAAGCCTACTTCGTAGAGCAGAAAGCATCCTTCAACTCACCTGTGTGGTTCAACATAGGTGTCAAGGATGTCCCGCAGCAGGCTTCTGCCTGTTTCATCCTGTCTGTTGATGATTCGATGGACTCGATTTTGAACTGGTACAGAGATGAGGGCATCATATTCAAGGGCGGATCTGGAGCTGGTGTGAATCTCTCCAATATCCGGTCATCCCATGAATTGCTATCTGGTGGTGGCACTGCCTCTGGTCCGGTATCGTTTATGCGAGGTGCCGATGCCTCAGCAGGTGCTATCAAGAGTGGAGGCAAGACCAGGCGAGCAGCCAAGATGGTCATATTGGATGTGGATCATCCAGATATTGAGGAATTTGTATGGTGCAAGGCCATAGAAGAGCGTAAGGCACTGGCTTTGCGCCAGGCCGGGTTTGATATGGGCATGAATGGAGCAGATGCTTTTTCCGTCCAGTATCAGAACGCCAATAACTCAGTCTGGGTGACCGATGAGTTCATGGGGGCAGTTTGCAACGATGCGAACTTCCCTCTGAAAGCACGCAAGGATGGAGGTACTGTCAAAGAGATCAGTGCCAAGTCCTTGCTGCATCAGATAGCCCAGGCTGCCTGGGAGTGCGGTGATCCAGGAATTGGATTTGCCGACACAATCAATTCGTGGCATACCTGCCCGTGGGGTGGTGACATTACTGCATCCAATCCCTGCGGAGAGTTTGTGTTTCTGGACAACTCCGCCTGCAATTTGGCTAGCATTAATCTAGCCAAATTCGTCAACCAAGATGGAGTCGTGGACATGGTGGGTCTGGAGCAGATTGCTCGGGATCTCATCATAGCCCAGGATATCCTGGTTGACTTGGCGGATTATCCTACAGATGCAATCCGCGACAATTCACGGATATACCGCCCTCTGGGGTTGGGCATCACCAATTTGGCATCAGCACTGATGTCTGCTGGGATACCCTATGACTCCGATAAGGGCAGGATGGTAGCCTCAATTGCGATGGCCACCATAACAGGAGCTGCCTGGGTAGAGTCAGCTCGTCTTGGCAAGTTTTTTGGAATGTCGGACGGGTTAAAGACCAACCTCAAGTCTCTCGAATACACCATTGAGAGGCATCTGAAGTATGCCGAAGAGATGCGCCTGCCCGCAGAGGTACAGGCTCTTTTTTCTTCTGCACTTCAGGGAGCAGACAACGGCTACAGGAATGCCCAGGTAACACTGGTCGCTCCTACCGGCACCATTTCCTTTCTGATGGACTGTGACTCTACAGGCATTGAACCTGTATTCGCAGTCGAGTCAGTAAAGCAGTTGGTCGGTGGTGGCGAGATCGTCACTCACCCATCCTGTGTGAACGATGGACTCAAGAAATTGGGTCTGTCCTCTATAGAGGATGTTGGTGATAACCCTGTGTTTGGGTGTGCGTCAGGAGAGAATACCGTCAGTGTTGATGCGCATCTAAAGATGATGGCAGCAGTGCAGCCGTTCATCTCCGGTGCAATCTCAAAGACAGTGAACGTTCCTGAGAGCTTCACTCCTGAGGATATAGAGCATGTCTATATCCAGGCGTGGAAGCTCGGCCTGAAATCCGTCACAGTTTATAGGGACGGATCAAAGGTTGACCAGCCTATGTCTGGAACGAATAAGGTAGAGGTGGCAAGTGCGAATACAAGAAGGAAACTTCCACGTACTCGTCAATCTCGTACTTATTCGTTCAAAGTAGGTGAGTCTCAGGGATACCTAACAGCAGGCGAGTACCCTGATGGGGGCCTTGGTGAGATATTCATTAAGGTATCCAAGCAGGGCAGTACTCTGGCAGGCGTGCTGGACGCATTGGCTATATCTGTGTCAATGGGTCTCCAATACGGAGTTCCATTGGACAGTTATGTCCATCAGTTCAGCCATATGCGCTTTGAACCAGCTGGCATTACCAACGACGAAGAGATTCGGTTCGCGTCCAGTCTGGTCGATTACATCTTTAGAAGATTGGCAGTGGATTATCTCCAAGATTCAGGAGATTTTATTGCCAACGAAAAGGTTGAAGATGCAATCAACACCACAATCAGCACCACAGTTGCTACATCTACCGAAAAACACGGTAGCGTGTGCATGAGCTGTGGTGGATTGCTTATCCGTTCAGGATCTTGTATGGTGTGTACCACATGTGGTACCACTACCGGATGTTCGTGAGCGGGTGAAAGAAGTAAAGGCCGGTCTACAAAAGACCGGCCTTTTTTTTTCTTACATACTGCGTGCTATTTGCTCAGCATGGGCCAACCATGCCGAACAGATGCGAACAGAATCTCTACCCGCACTTTGCAACTCTGCCTCTACATCGCGAATTGTTTCAACGATGTACGGGCAGTACCTGGGTGTTCCAGGTATTGCAAACTGCCGAAGAGCCTCTATCCTGCCCCTCAACTGCTCGCTCGTACCGTTACGGGTTAGAGTGTTAATCATGGAGCACTCCCGCTATTACTCTGAAACGAATCAAGTGGCATACTAAATATGCCGTTGATCCGCCTACAACTAGGCGCGTACGCCTGTTGCGGGACAATGCCTGCGCATATGCAGCAGACATTGTCTGATGCCCCCGCTTAATTGCGAAGACATCCCAGATTGCAACTACTAATGCAGTTGCAACCCAACCTAAGAAGCCATCGTTGTGCTCTTTCATATTAAAAATATGACAGGTATCTGATTATTTCCGATGATACTAATGTGGAAATTGAAGAGATCAAGGCTTATAGATTCAAGCGAGGAAAAGGATACACAATCGACTCTGTGGAGCCATGGCGAGAGGCTGTCATAGCAAAGTTGGATGAGCTTGCTCTTAGCGCTATGGCCTCCGAGATGGGAGCAAATCAGGGAGTAACCGGTACCGACTATACCAAGTTCATCCAGGCACTTGGCCCTGAGGGGCTAACCAATCTCGGGTATCGCACGATTGGCCTCACGCTGCACACGGCGACACTTTATGCAGAGAGGCTACGAGAAAAAACAGACGTAGAGATAGATGCATACAAGCATGAGTTAAGGCAATGGGTCAGTGAGTGTATGGCAGACATCACATCTGCAAACAATATTAATCAATTGAAAAATGTGCTTGCCAGAATGCACGAGGATCTTGGTAAATAATATGTCTGTAACTACTACCGTAGAAGATGAGCAAACAGCAACCGCATTCCCCGTCCGTGAGGGCGGGGTCAAGGTTGCCACTGGCTCAAATTACAAGAAGGTGAGACAATTAGACCGATGACCATCATGAGAACGGCAATCATTCCAGTCACCTTGTCTGGAAGTGACTATCGCAGGGCACACGATGCAGCCCATCACTCAGCCATCCTTTGGAACCGATCTGTGGACTGGGTTCATTCTGAGTGGAAGAACAAGAGATCACCAGGTAAATACGATATTCAGCATTTTCTCACATCTCTTGCCCCAGAAGATCGTCCACTCCATGCCCACACCACCGAGATTATTGCTCACGATCTCTATGACGCGATCACAACCTCTCGAACCAATCGAAAGAACGGTATGCGGGTACGCTCCCCTTGGCGAAAGAAAAACTATCGTCCGTTGTCTTTCTCGAAAGGATACGGCTGGAAAGTCAAAAACGACCGGCTAAATCTGTCTCTTGGTAGAGGGCGCCCCGGGGTTTCCCTCCCCCTTCCCGTCGTCCACGACTCGGACACAGGTGATTCTGTCCCGCCTGAGATGTGGGGGGAAATCCAGCTCTGCTGGGACATTGACGCGAGGAAGTGGTCACTGCACATTCCTTATGACACCGAGCGCCAGCAAGCATGTGGTGAAAGCGTGACTGCCGTGGACGAAGGTATCATCAACCCAATGGCTCTTGCCACATGGACAGACAAACACACGATTGATGTAACTATAATCAACGGCAGGGAGGGCAGAGCCATCAAGCGTCTCAGAAACAAATCAGTTGGAACGCTCCAACACAAGCTAAACAAGGCAAAGGTAGGATCCAAGCATCACCGTAGGCTAATGGCTGCAAAGAAAAAGATAAAAGCCAAGGCCAAGCGCAGACTTATAGATTTTGATCACCAGGTTGCTCGCAAGGCAGCCAACCATGTTATTGGTCATAACAGTGGTCGTCTTGTATATGGAGATGTGCGGGGGATCGAGCAAAGAACCAAGCAACGCCACTCGGCCAATCGCCACCAGCGCCAGAATCTCTCACAGTGGTCAAGAGGTCGCCAGGAACGTTATGTGGACGAGAATACAGGTTTAAAAGGAGAGCACCTAAACGAGGCTGGATCTACAAAGACATGTCCAGCGTGTGGAGCACGCAACCGACCGACTG
>JAEHJW020007830.1_pt1 | contig 11832 bp, 15 predicted proteins | sample 9271431 | NCBI WGS metagenome assembly JAEHJW02
AGCTCCCGCCAGGCCGTCGCGCTCTGGGGATAGGTCGGCGCCACCCACCAGGCCCGCCCGCCCTGCGCCGCCGTCTTCAGGGATAACGCCCCAGCTAACCGCGACTTGCCCCACCTCCGACCCGCCGCCAGGACCTTGAAGCGGGCCGGGTGCTCCGCCACCGTCGCCTGGGAGCGGTGCAGCGGCGGCAGGGTGATCGTCAGCGTGCGGCGTGACATCGATGATTCGTCGTCCATCGCTCCACCTCAGTACAATGTCCAGAAGGTCGCCTATGCCGGGCTGCTCGGCCGTCGCGTCGAGCCCCAGCAGGCGGGCGCGGCGCTCGAACACGCGCAGCAGCACCATGCTGCTCTGGTAGTCACCGCGCATCGCCTTGCTCCAGTGGGCGAGCTGGAGCGCGTCGAGCCGCTCCAGCTCCAGGGTGCGGTACACCTCAGCGTCGGCGCGCGTCTCGGCCACCAGGGCGGCCAGGGCCGCGGCCACGTCCTGGCGCGCCGTCTCGTGAGAGCAGCCGAGCGCGTCGCCGATGGCGCGTAGGCTGGCCCCGCCCTTGCGGAGCTCCAGGGCCCGGCGCTGCCGCTCTGCTGCTGCGATCTCGATGCTCGCGCCCTGTTTGCCCGTTGCCATCAGTCAGCCTCGCTGTAAGTCAAGTCATGCGGCGAGCGTCATCTGCTGCACCCGCGGCGGTGATGGCGCCCGTAAGGCTTGCCACTCCTCGGGGGTGCGCCATTCGGTGATTGCGTCGAGCTCGCGCCGTAGTGCGTAGCGTTGCGCGGGGTTGCGCGATTTCTTGATCTTGCCTTGCAGGCTATAGAACCGTGCGCGGCCCTCGGGGCTTGCGGGCGGGCCGGGGGTGCGGCGCGGGGCCTCGGCCGGAGTTTCCATACATATGTAAGTTTGCTCCTCGGCCGAGGGCGCGGTCGCCAGGATGCCGCGCCAGTGGGCGGCCAGGTCGAACGGCTCGATCACCCGGCGGCCGGGGTCGAAGCTACAGCCGCCCTCAAACGCGACGGCTTCGGGCTCGCGGTGCGGGGGCTGGGCGGCTTTCTGTGCGCGATAGGCCAGGATGCGGGCCTCGTCGGCGAGCTCCTCGGCCTCTTCCGCGGCAGGGGCGGGTGAGGCGGGGGCAGCCTGCCACGCCTCCACGTCCCAGGGTGTGGGCGGCAGCTCGTCGGCCGGCACGTCGCAGAGCCCGTCAACGGGAGCGCGGTGCTCAGGGCGCTCGGCCAGGGGATCGCCGTCGGCCTGTGCAGCGACCGCTCCAGGGTCAAGCAGATCGCACGCGCGCAGGACCACTAGCTCGGTGTTGGGAACGTCGAGCAGCTCGCAGCCGAAGGCCGGCGCTGCGAGCAGGCCGTCCCACGCCTCGGCCGGCGGGTCGCTGGGGTCGCGCACGGGGAGGAACGCCCCCCCCTCACTCGCCCTTATATACTTATGTGGATCATTGACGACCTTCGATGATCCACATACAAACGTCCGGATCGCCGTGTCGCCCAGCGTGCCGCCGTCGCCCGCGCTCACGAAGTAGCCGCGCGACTCCAGGCGCATCAATGAGCGCTTGACGCTGCCCACGCTATAGCCCGTCGGCGTCGTCTGGGCGATGCGGATTTTACTAGGCCGGCAGCTTATGCGCCCGTCGGCGATGTGCAGCAGGGCGTGGAGCACCTCACGATCGCACGGGGTGAGGGTGGTATCCTCGGCCGCCCGGTCATAGACGCTCTGAAGCGTCGCCGCGTTCTCGGCTGCGCGGGCGTCGCGCTTGCGCTGGGCGTCGCGCTGCTGCGCCGGGCTCTGGTGCGCCGCGCGGATCGCCTTCGCCAAGTCGCCGCGGCGCCCCTGATGCTCGACGTTCGCCGCCAGGGCGAAGGAGTCGGCGAGCAGCCGCCCGTTGCGGTCGGTCTTCAGGCCCTCGGCCCAGCGGCAGCGCGGCGAGAAGAACACGGCGTTTCCCTGCGCGGTGACGGCGATCTGCGTGGTGTGCTCGTGGTCTATGCCGCAGTTACACGCCCACTCATCGCCGCGCAGGCGGCGGGCGCCGTAGCTGCTCAGCAGGTCGGCGATGGGGTTGCGGGCGTTATACCAGGCTACCAGCTCACCAAACGAGCAGCCGGGCGTGGGGGCGTCAGTGGTGGCGATGGTGCGGGGGGTGATGGGGCGCGGCTCAGCTTTGGGCAGCGGCGGCGGCGTGGGCGAACATGCCAGCGTCTCCAGCGTGTCGAGGCCGAGGGCCAGGCCGTCGGGCGTGTCGAGCGGCTCGTCAGGCAGGCCGGGCCGTAGGAGGGTGCCCCGCGTGTCGGTCCAGGTGTGGCGGCCGAAGGGGGCGCGGATGTGGTTGCCCTGCGGCCAGATCTCGGGGATGGGCAGGCCGGCGGCCGTCAGGATGGCGACGATCTGGGCCTTGGCCGCGGCCGGCTCGATGCCCTCGGCGTAGACGCCCCAGATATGCCCGCCGTCGTGGCCGCCGCTCCCCTTGCCGGCGACAGCGAAGCAGGGCAGGCCGGCGCCGCTCAGCACGTCCATGTACCTGCGCACGTTCTCGACCCCGCCCTCGTCGAGCTCCACGACCCAGGCGCGGGCCAGGCCATCGCGCCAGATGAGCTTGATAGCGTGCGTCTGCTCGCCGAGGATGTGGGCGGCGAGCTGCGCGTCGGTGATGGCCTTGTGGACGGTGATGTACTTCTCTTCGCCGGGCTGGCCCATCGGGGCGTGGGTCCTGGCGCGTAGGGCCGGCGGGCCGATGATGCGATGGTAGGATGCAGCGCCGGATGCATCGGCGGGTCGGCGCCGGGTGTTCGGTGTCGGCGCCTGTCGATCCTGCTGGGCTTCCTGACGGGCTCCGTCAGCGGCTGTCGATTCCTTACAGGTTTCTTTCGAGTCCTTACAGGAGTGTAACGCCTCTGTCATTTCTCCGCGTACTGCTGCCATATCCTGGGCGTGCTGAGCCGTCGAGGATGCAGGAGTGGATGCAATAAGGCTCATCGGGCCTCCTTGGCGGCCTCAGCCGCGCCCAGAATACGGGCCTCGATCGCCATCATCGCGGCGCGGCTGGCACGCTCAGAGGCGTGCGTGTAGCGGATAGTCGTGCTCCCGCGCTTGCGGTGGCCGAGGATGGAGGCGATCACCGCCTCGCTGTAGCCCTCCTCGCTGATCAGGGTGGCGCAGGTATGGCGCAACAGATGCGGATGAACGTGGGGCAGCTTGGCCGCCCTAGCGAGGCGGGCGAGGCGGTTGTTGAGGATGTTCAGGTCGGTGATTGGCGCCCCGTGCTCGTCGCACACCACCGCCCCGTGCTCCTTCCAGGCGACGCCGCGCAGCTTGCGCTCGGCCTGCTGGGCCTCCCAGTGTGTGCGCAGGCGGGCCAGGAGCCGCGGGCCGATCGGGATGGTGCGCCGGCTCTCGTCGGTTTTGAGGTCCTGGCCGGTCTGATAGGTTCCATCCTCGGCGAGGGCGACCTGCGTACGGATGTGCAGCTCAGCCTTCTTCCAGTCCACATCTCGCCATGTCAGGCCGGCGAACTCGCCCCGGCGAAGGCCGGCGAAGACGGCCAGCCACCAGGCGATGGCGTAGCGAACGCTCGCCCCACGCGCTACCTGGTCATCGGCGGCGGCCAACAGGGCCCGCACCTGGTCATCATCGAGGGGCCGGCGCTCGGTCAGCGTGGCCTTGCGCAGGCGCAGGCGCTTCCAGTCCACCGGGTTACGCGACATCCGCTCGGGGATGACAGCCTCATAGGCACTGTGGAGAAGCTGAAGCACCCCGCGGGCGACAACAGGCGAGAGGCCCTTGATTAGCTTGTTTGCCAGGCCCTGCACCGTCTCCAGCGTCACCATGTCGATTTTCATTGCGCCGATGGCGTTGGTGATATGCCGGCCGCGGGTGGCGGCGACCTGGCGAGTCGATGGCCGCTGCTGGCCGCCGATGGCGTCGAGGTGCGCCTGCACGAGCTCCTTGACCGTCTCGGCCTTGCGTGAGAGGTCGCGGCCGGCGGCCCGCTCGGCTTCGAGTTGCTTTATCAGCTCGACGGCCTCAGCCTGGGTGTCGGCCGTGCGGTAGGGACGCTTGCCGTCAGGGCCGGCGGGGAGCATGGCGATCCACTTCCCCTTGGCGTCGCTGTAGTAGACCGTGCCGCGGCGGCGGGGTGCCTTAGCCATTGCCGCCCTCGCTTTCAATGTAGCGCAGCAGACTGGCGTACACGATGCGGCGGGCGCGGCCGGAGCCGACGGCGCGTAGCTTCCGGGCCGCCACCAGGCGCTCGACGTGGCGCACGCTCACCCGCCCTAGCAGCTCGGCGGCCTCTTCATAGGTGATGACAAGCGGGGTCGTGGCGATCATCGTGTCACCCCCTCGGCGGCCTCTTCGAGGTGCATATCGACGAGCGCCCACTCCAGGGTGGACAGGCAGATCAGCCAGTCCACACGGCAACGGCGCAGGACCATCCACTCACCATCACGGCGGCGAAGTGTAGCGAACGAGCCCGGGCCGGGCTCGCCCTCAGTGAAGCCGATGCGGCGCAGCGAGCGCATAAAGCGCCGGCTGCCGTCGAGGGGGACATAGCGGGCGATTGATGGGTCGCGGGGGGGGAGGTCGGGGGCGGTCATGGTGCCTGTCCTTAGTTTTTCATTGCACCTGACAGGCATTTGGTGTAGACTGTGAGCGGATGTGCCGCCCCGCCATCTGCGCCATATGCCTGTCCTGAGCCCTCCGTGCTGGTCACACGGGGGGCTCGGCGCGTCTACGCGGCCTTCCTCGACTCGGCGGCCTGGGCGGCCGGTGCCGGCCCATCCTTCAGCCCATGAGCGGTCGCCGCTGTGCGCACCGCGACGCGCACCGCATCGCTGAGGCTCGGCGCGCCCATCTTTGTGCGCAGCGCTTCGAGGAGCTGCCGCTCGCTGGGTGTGAGTTTCACGGCGGTGTAGATGCGGGCCTCGTTCATTGCGGTCTCCGGGGCGATAGGGCTGTTTAAACTATGCGAGTATCATAGCGCGGACATAATTCCCGCGTCTATATCCCATAATATCCCGGTTATTCCCGATTTTTCTTTCTGCGCTCGGGTATATCGGGGTAAGTTTTTCGTAGCTCTGAAATGATATTGCCAATAGTTTTGGGCGCAATCGCCCTTATTTGTTTGGAAACCTCTTCAGCGATTTCTCTATCACTTAAGCCTCTTCGTGCTAAATCTAAAATAAGAGCCTCGCGCCGCGCACTAAGAGAAGTGGGAGCTGCGGGTTGCGGAAGTCTATCAGTGGTCCAATGGATAATCGCCGAGGTAATGCTGTTCTCGATTCGATTCTGTACCACTGTGTCGTGGCCCTCCCACCAAAATGACCACAATTCGCACCCCTCAGGAGTCGCTATGATTTGGAGTGACATGATCGGACGCTCGGCATTTTGCCGTATATGGATGTGAAATGCGCTCAGGCTCGGCGGCTCGTATGGATGACGCAGGACGAGCACAAGCTCGTCCTGCCGGTCGGCCGTCATTACGCGGAAGTTATCTTGGGGGCCGACCGTCATAGTCTGCTGCCCGAGGATCGATTCCCAAATGGCAGAGAGGTAGCAGATATACAGCACGCGGGCGTACACCACGTCGAATCCGTGCGTGAACTTGCGAAAAGTAATTCTCATAACCCCTCACCCCGCCACCCGCTCGCGTAGGAGCTGCTCGACGCGCCCCCGGGCCTGCCTGTAGGCCGAGGCGTTCGTGTTGGCCGTGCCGGCCAGGTCACTTACCACCTCGTGCAGGCTCTTGCCGCCCGCAAACGCGCCCAAAATACGCGCCGTCTCGGCATCGGGCGGCGTAGCGCGTCCTGATGCGCCATACACGTCATCGCCCGACGTGTAGTTGACGTGTATTGGACGAGTAGCCGACGTGTATGACGCGCCTCCTGGCGCCCCCCCGGCCGACACGTGCCCTACACGTGGCATTGTGGGCGCGTCGCCCCCAAGGAGCCCGGCCACGCGGGCCACGTCGGCGCCGGTGGTGTTGGGGATGGTGATGGTCGCCGTCTCGCCGCTCGTGCGCCAGAGAATGGCCTGGCCGGTGGCGAGGCGCTCGACCTCGGCGGCCTCCTCAGTGGGCAGGAGCATACGGGCCTGCGAGCGCTTCATCCGATGGGCGATCACACTGGCGAACGAGTCGCGCAGCTCGCTGGTGGTGCGCGCCGCTGTCCAGATTTGCCCACTGCCGCAGACGAAGACGCGCTTCTTGCGGTACTCCTGCGCCACGGCCTCCAGCAGGCTCGCCAGCTCGTCGCCCACGTCGGAGCGCCCGAGTAGCTTGGTGAGCTCGTCGGCCCAGAGGATGACCGGGGTCATGTCGGGGTCTTTGCCCTTCACCCGGCGCTCGCCGATGTCGGCCACCAGGTGCACGGCCTGCAAGATGGCTTTGGTATCCTCGGCCGGCTCACAGAGGTACACCGACGCCAGCGGGGCCAGGGTGGCGGCCAGGCTATCAGCGCCGGCCGAGGCGTGCGGGTCAACCACCACGAAGCGGGCGCCCATCAGCGCCGTCTGACAGGCGAGGAAGCGCTGCGTGGTCGTCTTGCCCGAGCCGGGCAGGCCGCCCACGGCCGTGCTGTACAGGTCGGTCCACGAGCCCACCAGCTCGCCGCCCGTCTCGGCGTCGAAGCCGAGCAGCAGGGGCAGGGCCCGCCCGTCAGGGCCGCGGCCTACCCGGCCGCCGTCGAGAAGTTGGGCGAACGTGGGCACCGCTGCGCCGCCGGCGGGTTGCAGATCAGGAAGTGCAAGAGCTCCTGCGCTGTCAGCTCGATAATGCGGGGCGTGGTAGCTGAGGCTGTGCGGGACGTTGGGCCTTCTGGCCTCCTCGATGCGTGCGGCGTGGTAGCTGGCGAGGGCGGCGGGGGCCACGCTGGGGAGCTGCGCGAGCGGCACGTCGAGTAGGCCACCCGGGTGTACCGCAGCGTGCCGACGGCGAAAGGTAGCGTGCGCCACCCCCAAGGACGCCAGATAGACCAGCCCGCCCACGACCACGACCGCGGGCAGGACGCGCCAGAAGGCCGCCATAGCAGTATCCAGGGGCGCGAGGGCCTCAGCGCGGGCGAGCTCCTGCTGCTCGCGTGCGTGGGCCACGGGGTCATAGGGCGCGGGGGCGAGGCGGGCGGCCAGACTGCCCACGGCGAGCAGCAGGCCGAGGGCCAGCAGGCCGGTGATGGCGACGGCGAGGATCAGCTTCTTCATCGTGTCCCTCGTTTCTGGTATCCTAGTGGCGTCGGCTCGGGTGTCCCTCGTGCCGGCGGCGGGTCGGTGGTACGAACACCGGCCCGCGTTTATTTCCCCCCGGCCCCTCCCTCGTCAATGAACCTCACGAAGTCCGTATCTTTCATCTGAAACCCCAGCCGGCGCATCAGGGTAATAGCCTTCCCGGCTGTCTCTAGATCAAGTTTCTTGATGTTGTTGTTGGCGATGTTGCGAAGCGTCACCGGGTGTAGATCCAGCTCGACAGCGAGCTCCTCGATCGATGGTACGCGCCGGCGCTGCTCTAGCGGCTTCTGGTTTTCTTCCCTCTCTAATCGCCTCAGATAGTCCCCGAATACGACTGCCATAGTACCCTCCTGTAGTGCTTTGGCCTTCCTTGGGGACATTGTAGCTCCTTACTTTACAAAAGTCAACACTAAAATGCTTGACTATTGTAGCCAATTAGGCTATAATCATCTTATCAATAGACGCGGCGCCCGCCAGGCTCCTACCCCTGACGAGCGCCACTTGCAACCAAGGGAGTGAACCCCAATGGCTACCACCACCGATTGTACCACGCTCACCACCGCCCGCCTGGCCGACGCCGATTGGAGCCGCTTCTGCCGTGAGGCCGAGGCCCTGGCCGCCGAGATCGCCGCGCAGCACCCGCACCTCAGCCCCCGCGAGGCCGGCGACATTGCCGCCGAGCACGTCGAAGCCCGCTACGCCGCCGAGCTGGAGCGCCAGGCCGAGACCGTGGCGGCGCCAGCTCCGAAGCGGGCGCGCGACCCGCGCAGCGCCGAGGAGCGGGCGGCCGACAAGGCCCGCGTGCAGCTCGCCGAGGGCGCGCGGGTGGTTTTCGACGGGGCGGCGGCCCTGGTGTCGAGCGCCAGCCGCGCCGGCGTGGTGCACCGCGTCGAGGCTGGGTCCTGCACCTGTGAGGCCGGGCAGGCCGGGCGGGCCTGCTGGCACGTGGCCGCCGTGGCTCTCACGCCCCGCCCCGCGCCGGCCGGCGCGGCTATCAATGTGCGCCGCATCGCCGCCCGCATCGCTGAGCTCCGCGCCGCCCGGGCGCACATGCTGGCCGCCTAAGCCGTCGTAGCCGCACGGGGGCGGGTGAGGCCGCCCCCTATCCTCACCAGGTGAAGATATGAGCACCCCAGACGCCGCCCTACACCACGAGATCGCCGCCGAGCTCGACGGCTGGGCCGTTACCGTTCATATCGACATCGCCCCCACCCGCATGGGCGCCGCCCTGGAGCGCTTAAAGGCCCTCGGCTACCGCCCCCGCCGCCCCGCCCCTACGCCCCGCCCCGAACCTCGGCGGCCCGACCTGCCCGATCCACGGCACCGCGAAAATCCGAGAGGGCAAGCGCGGCGGCCACTACTGCGCGGCCCAACTGGCCGACGGATCATACTGCCGGGAGCGCCCGCAGTGAGCGCCCCGCAGCCCGGGCAGGCGGGTGGTATCCTGCACACCGCCGCGGATCTGGCCGCCTTTGACGACCTGCCCGCCGAGGAGCGGGCCCGCGTGGCCCGGCTGGTGATGACCGCCGGCTGTAGCCTCTCCCAGGCCCTAGCCGCCGTCGCCGCCACTCGCGCGATGCTGGCCGAGGATGCCGCCCGCGCCACCCAGGCTGAGCAGCCCGCCGAGGGCCTGGCCACGAACTAACCAGATCGGGGCCGGCGCTGTTGCCGGCCCCCAGCCCCCACACCTCACAGGAGACGATCCACAATGAGCGCTCAGAACGCCGACACCGCCCGCCCCGCCGCCCCCGCCGCCCCGCGCCCTATCCGCCCCGCCTGGTGGCCCGCCGAGACGGCCGCCGCCCGCGGCCAGGCCGGCGGCCTGCTCGCCGCCCTGCTCGGCCCGGCCCTGTCTGAGGGATACAGAAGGTTGTACACCTACGATGACGTGTTGACCCTCGGCCTTGAGCTCGGCGCCTGGGAGTTGTGCGTACCGCTCGACGCCGCGCAGGGCCCGCCCGTGCTGTATGGCCCTGACGGCCACGCGGTTAACCTCAGCCCGGGCACCTGGCGCGAGGAGCTACGCGAGCTGGGGCGCCTCTTGCAGGCTGTGGCCGCCGCGCCGGCGCTGCGCCCCGTCGAGGTGGCCGACGTGGCACACGACCTGCCCGATCTGGCCGCCGGCGCCGCCGACTAGCACCGCCTAACTCACACGAGGCCCCGCTCAGAGCTTCTGAGCGGGGCCTTTGTGTGGGCCGTGAGGGCGGGCACAAGCCTACTTACACAGCGCCAGGCCGCGGTTAATGAGTGGCCGCATGTCCTTAATCAGCCCGGCATAGTTCGGATCGGGCACCGAGAGATCATTAATGCTCTTCCAGCCGAAACGGTCTGCAAAGCCCGCCGCCGTCCCGTTGACCGCGTAGATCACGCCGCCGGTGGTGAAGGTGACGCGCGAGGCGTCGTCACATTTGAGCACACCATCGTCCACCGTGAGCGGCCAGTCCTCGCCTAACTCTGCGCGGGAGATGTAGCCCTCTGGGGTTTCTGTAGCCTCTGGCGCCGCTGTAGGCGCCGCTGGGGCCTCCGTGGCGGCCTCCGTAGACCGTGGAGCCTCTGCCGCTGCTGTGGAAGCTGCTGCGCCCGTCTGCGCGGCACGGTTGCCCCCACGCCCCACAAAGGGGAGTGGGCAGCAGCAGAAGATCACCACCAGGATGACGATCGCCTTGTTGATGAGTGACCGCGCCCAAAATCGCCGTAGTGCGCCCATCTGTGCTCTCCTTTGCGGATCGGAATACAGCCGCATGCTGCACTACGGGCATTACAGATATACAACTACGGGGGCATTGGTAGATAAGAAAAACGCTATGTGCCCTGGATCGGTGCCTCGTGGCCGTCCACCAGGCGCAGCGCCCGCAGGGCGGCCACGTGGGCGTAGTGCAGCTGGTGCCAGGGGAGGGTCTGGGGGTCGGCCTGGCCGAGGATCAGGGCGACGGCGCGCAGGGCGGCCCGCTGCGTGGGCTGCGAGCCCTCGGCGAGGCTGGCCAGGTAGACCGCCGCTGGGGAGGGGCCAGCGGGGCGCAGGGCCAGGGGCGCAGGGCCAGGGGCGCAGGCGACACTTCCGAGAATATGTATTCTCGATCCTGTCGCGTCCTGATGCGCTCGCGCAGGGTGGACATCGCAGGCTCCAGGGAATACGACGGCCCCCACTGAGGTCAGCGGGGGCCGAGGGACGAACACGGGGCCATGGTAGCACGGGGGGCAAGGGGGCGTATCGGACGCACCACACCCCGCCGGTGAGGGCGGGGTGTTGGGGCGGGAAGGCTACTCCCTGGTCGGATTGGCAAACAGCGGATGACTCCTGATCAGCTGCTCCAGCGCATCGCTTTCGCTGCGCGCCTCGACCGACAATTCGTAGGCGGCGATGAATCGCCACACTTCGACCGACAGGTTCACCGACCGCTGTCGATAGGGAGCGTGGGGGCCGAGCTTGCGCCCGGCCCCGGCCCGCTTGCCGCCACGACTAGGCATTGGCGCGCCACTCGGCCGCCAGGCTGGCCGGCGTCTCGCGGCCGCTGTACTCGCCCGCCGCCAGCCAGTCGCCCAGGTCGGCGGCCTCGCTACTGCGGTAGGAGATATCGAGCTCGTCGCAGACGGCGCGGGTGACGACGGTGCGGGCCTCGTCAATGATCTGCTCGTCGCGGGCGATCAGGGCGGTGATGGCGGTGCTGAAGTTCACTGGTTTTTGTCCTTTCGGGTGATTGCCTAACTCCTATGTTTTGAATTATACACTAATATTCAAGGAAGTCAAGCGCCCTATCATCGTACTTTTACGATGATAGGATCCGCCCTCACAGCCCCGGCGGCAGCTCGGCCTGCGGCATCTCCCAGAGCTGCGCCGGTGCCTCCCAGCGCAGCTCCACAAATCAGGTGACTCGCCGACTGTGCGACCTGTCCCGTTGTATGCGCCATCTGTCTGCTCGACCCACCAGTCGCCGCTTTCGCAGAACTCTTGCCACGGGCCCGTCGTGGCCGTCGCCACCTTTGGGGCCCACCTCTCGGCCGGGCGGCCTATAGCCGGGGATTGCCTTATCCAAACGCCCCCACGGCGCTGCTGCGCGGCCGTGCTGCGCCGTGCCAGCCCAGGGCCAGCGCCATCACCGTGTCGTCGTGGCCGTGCCGCGCCGCATAGCGGGTCATGCCGCCAGGCAGCTTGTCGGCCACGAACGCCCCCAGCTCGCCGAGCAGCACCGCGTCGTCGAGGATGGCGATGGCGTCCTGCTCAAACGCCAGGGCCAGCCGGTCAATCAGCATCGCCTTGCTGGCGTTCGTGGTCGCAAACGGCTGCGTAGGGATGCCGTCGCGCCGGAGTTGCTCAATCACCGGGCCGCCCATACTGTTGCTCTCGGCGACGATGGGCGGGCGCCCGAAGCGCTCCCAGAGGGCGTGTAAGCGGGCGCGCTGGATGGCGTACTCGGCGCCGTGGAAGCGGTCGAGGGCCACCAGGGCGTGGTCGGTGGCGTCGATCACGGCGAAGACGGTATAGTCGCCGTCTCGCCCGGGGCCGGCCCAATCCACGCCGATCACGTAGCTGTGATCCGGCTGCGCGCGGGGCTGCGCGGTCGCCGTCGCCGCGGCGCGCAGGTTGCGGAACACCGCGCCGGCCATCGCCAC
>JAEHJW020002569.1_pt1 | contig 11824 bp, 23 predicted proteins | sample 9271431 | NCBI WGS metagenome assembly JAEHJW02
AATAAGGTTGTTGTTGTTCGGCGGATGTATAAATAGCCTTCCATTCCTCCAGAGATAGCCTTTGTCTGCTTATCTTGTTTCGTGGCTGTTTCGTTGCTTGGGCAGGGTTGTATCCTGGCGGAACGTGACCAGCATGTTGAGCCTCCTTAAAAACATCTATTAGTACCATGCGTACAACTTGAGCCATCCTGTTATGACCCTCTGCCTTAACAGCATCTGTTATTTCGGAAATATCAAGTGCTGTAATATCTTTTAGATATTGCATTCCACAATGTTCCCGAAAAAGACGGATTGGTTTAGCTTTCTGTCGAAAAGAGTTTGGGCGCAGCTCGTTGTGTTTCAATCTTTCCTCCTGCACCAATTCATATTTGTCGAGCCATGAAGAAACTGTAATATCCGTGCGGTTTCCTTTCATGCGAGCTAGGCGCTCGTTAATACCAAGGATCTGCCTGGTTCGCTGCTCTGCAATAATAGTATTTGCTTCACTTGCCACCTGCTTTGCTTCAGCTTCGTCCGTGCCGAGGCTGTGAAAACGACCAGATATCGGGTGTTTGTATTGCCAGTAAACCTTTCCGGTACGTTTATCAAGTTTGCAATATAGGTTTGGAATAGTGATTTTATGGGTACGCGGTCTAGCTGCCATCGCTAATTATCCGTCTCAGTTTTGGGTTAACATTTATTGGAAGTTGCGGTTCAGCAACTACACCTATAAAACGAGCTTCTTTGTCAACCATCCAGCGCCGTCCGACTCTCATCGGTGGTGGCGCTATCATCTGACCTTTAGCGTATTTTTTTAATACTCGCTCGCTAGGGGCTTCACTGCCGAATTCATCTTTCGCCCATTCGAGTAAAGAGACCATACGTGACATTTCTTCTCCACATACCGGCTGCACCCGGTTATCGAACGTTATAAGCACATGACGAGCAACCACCACGAATCCCGTCATTACATCTTCTGCATAGCTGGTGGTCTCGATCATCCTTATCTGTTTCGTACATCTTCAGTTTGGCAATCACCGTTTTAGATTCTGGGAGAATCTGTTTGCGAAGGTTTGCAACTTCATCGGCTAATTCCATAAGACGGCAATGAAGGTCCTTTGCTTCATCCTTATACCAGGCTAAATCATCCCGCATACGCCTCCATCGCCGGCGCTTTAATTTACTTGGCATCAGTCATCATCCTCATCATCGTCGTCATCGCAGGATGCGAGCAATGGATTCATTCGCCGCCCTACCTGGCAGGCGTACCCGCGGCGACCGAGGTTGTGTAGCACGCTGTAGATTTCGAACATTTCGGTTCGCTCATCACCAATATCAAGCTCACAGGCCAGCGTGTGGCATTCAGTAGCGAGTGCCGATATCTTCTGAAGCAGTTCGACCTTATTCACCTTTCACCTCCTTCGGGGCGGCTGGCAGCGGCATCCAGTGGGTGACAATCCCGCCGCCCTCGCTTTCAACCCACCACCGATCGCCATTCCATGAACAGTTCCATTGATAGTGTGATTTCCCCAGGTCATTTTGCTCTTCCACATAGCACCAGTAACGGCCACTATCTTCTGGCAGGCGCTCGCTTACCGGAATCCATTTACCCGGCACGGTAGCGGGTTCACTGCCGGGTGACTGCGGGGCGGATGCGAGCATGGCGACGCGGCACTGATTCCACCCGTTGGCATAATTTACGGAGTAGTGGACGCCATCTTTCACATACTTGAAACCTCTCCCATCTTTCAGTTTCTGTATTTCATCAGGAACAGATACCGGCACTGGCTGCGCGTGGCGATAGAGAAGCACATCTCCCATCTCTTCGCGCTCAGGAGGCCACACATCGGCATCAGCACCACTTCGGAGATAGTCAAGGTTAGCCTGGTCAATTATCGCCACCGGCTCGCTGTCCGCTGCCGGCTGCGCTGGCGGCATATCTGGACCTTTGCGAATGGCTTTTGCCAGCTCGATAGGGTCATCGTACAGCCAGTCTCCTGTTTCAGGGTGATTGGCTTCTGCCAGTTGGGCGGCCCACTCCAGGCCGTCTTTGTGTCCCTGCAGGTAGTCGAGAGGCATCTCAACCGGCTCGCTGTCCATTGCGGCCTTGCGGCGTTCCTGTAGCTCTTCCAGAGCAATCGTCAGCGCGTAATAAAACGAGTGGTCAACTCGATTGTCGGCGCGTTCTGCGTTATCGCGCGCCAGTTTGACACTGTTCAAAAGCTGGATGACGCTGTTTTCTGCTAACTGGTTATTGGTCATTGGTTGGCTCCTTCTGCTGCCCGGTTAACTATCACGCCGTCATAAACTTCTTTGAGGTGGCCGCGTAAGTCCATGCGTCGGAGCGCGCTATACATGTAATCGCACTCAGCCTGTTTATTGGCCTGAAACGGCTTATGCTCCCGAGAGCACCACAGCGCGTTTCCCGGCCAGCCGTGGACTTTGTATACGCGCCCGTTCCTGACGTGCAGGAGTCCCCAGCCGGGCGGCAAGTCAGATACTTCGATAAAGCCAGGCTCTGCCATGAAAAAGCGCCAGTCTCCCATTCCCTGGTTCGGCATTCTTCTGAATGGCTTTTTCTTGTCCGCCAAAAAGTCAGAGCGGGAACACTTAACTTCAATCAAACAGGAGGCCAGGTTACGGAAGCCGATAGCGTCAGGCTGCTCACCTGTGGCAACGGCAGCGACAAAGCGATCGTGAAAAGCCACCTTGAAGCCGTTGTTTTGCAGAAAGCGGCAGGCTATCTGGCAAAGTTCATCGTGTGTCAGTGCCATCACTCAGCCTCCACCTTGATGCCAGCGGCGGCCAACATCTCTTCAATTTCCCAGCGCGCATAAACCGGATAGCGCTCTGAACCATCACAGCAGAGGTCTTTCTCGCTGTGAGATACCGCTACGTCATCCCAGTAATCGTCTGGCGCATGCCCTGCCTGAATCCAGATTAAATGCGCGTGTGGCTTCGGCAGCTTCACGGTGACGGTGCGGGACTCCAGCTCGGCGATTCGTTGCTCAGTCGCCTTGCGCTTGCGGAACTGGGCATTGCGGCTTGCTTTGAGGTTATGCTTAGCCAGTTCAGCCATGTAGAGTTGGTGCTCAGCGTTAGCCAGCCGTTGACGAACTTCATCGTTCTCCAGTTCATCAATCCGCTGCTGCGCCTTCTCCAGCGCCTCTACCAGCGCATCAACGTAGCCAGCGGCACGAATGGCAAACTCAGTGATTGATAGCTCAGCGTCAGTTTCTTTCCCGTAGCTTTCGCACTCCGACACAACGGCAAAATAGTCAGAATCAATTTCGTTATCTGCCAGGTGGCGTAGCAGGTCGGCTGTCTGCTGCCCGTTTGCAATCAGCAGTTCGTTCCGCTGCGCCAGTTCGGTGATATCAGTCATGCTGCACGCTCCTGTTTAAACCTACGGACGGAAAGAACCGGGCATTTAGTTACGCCGTTTTCTTGCACCCACTTAAGCAGAGGAAATCGCCAGGAATCGAAATTAAGGCCTGCGGCATGGTCGCCCTGAAAGCATTGCTTACCGACAACCCAAACCTTCTCGAAACGTCTCTCAATGCGAACAGCTGAGCGCCAGCCGAACAATGAACCGGCATCGAGTGCCGCCTGTTTAGTCGTAAAAGTAGGAACTGAGGTGCAAATTTCATCGACACGAACACTAAGAAAATGATTATCAATAAAACTGAGTGGCTTGCTCATTTGTCGGCCCCCTCGCGCAGCTGCTTGGCAAACTCACGGAGTTTGAACCCGATTACTCTGGTACTTGCCACAGTATCGACCCGGTCGAGCTCTACCGCAGCTTCATCAATGGCATCAGCCTTAATTTCGGCATAGATGCGATCGGTAGCAGGGGTCTTCCGGTGGTACATCAAGCTTTCAAACGCCTTTTGCAAACCTACATCCGGTAATGACTCGCTGCGGAACGAATCCAGAGCAAGCAACATTGCCACGCTGTCTGTTTCCGGAACTCTCTTCAGAGCCACATTCTCCGCAGCCAGCTGCTGGTAAGCTTTTGCCAGCTCCAGATACTTACGCTCTTTGATCGACAGCTCGCCTGCGCTCTCCAGGGAGGCGATGAGCTCGTTTACTGTTGAGATGTTCATGCCGTCACCCATTCGATCATCATGCATACGCCCCAGGTCACAGCGACTACTGCAACCCACCCGGCAACATCTACCAGTGCCGCAAACCCGAACAGCGTGCTACGACTGCAATGCTCAAAGTCCATACTTACCCCCGCTTACCCGTTTAACTTATTGATTCAATTGATATCAATGAAGATCGTTGTTTTAGAACTCTTCGACCTTCCACCCGCCGCCGGCTTTTGCCTGGAGCTTCGTTACTCCGATGATCCGGAATGGGTACTGGTCGGCTGCTACTTTGGTTTTCACCCTGGCGTCGTCAGTCCAGAACCCTTTCACCTCATGCAATTCCATCTGGCCGTTTGCCAGCATCACGGCGAAGTCAGGCGTGTAGAACGTGTTGTCAGCCAGACGCAGCTTGATGCCTTCGAACCGGTACCAGGCGATTTCCCCGTAGCGCTTACGCAGCTCAAGCTCTTGCGCATACGCCGTTTCGGTTTTGTTCATCTGGCCAGCTTTAAGCCGGCCAAGTGCCTGTAGTGTCTTTCGCATGATTTTTACCTTATTGGTAATTTATACCCATAAACGGATCAATATCAATAGTCTTGCGCATATTTTATTACCTTTTTGGTAAACATTAAGGCGTAAAAAAACGCGCTTCCGCGCCGGTATTACTTGATGAGTCCTTCTGCCTTCCCTCGCCGGTATTCCTCCATCAGCCACTGTGCCGGGGTTATACCTCCGAGTGTCGCCGCGTTAGGCATGCATCCGAAGCTTCGACCTGGTGGATGGTAGGTATTGCCACCGGGGTCTGGAGGGGTGCTTATAGGCTCTGGCTTCGACTGGATGCTCAGAATCGGATCAGGTATCTGATGACCTGCAGCGACCTTTGATGCCCATTCGTCAAGAAGCTTACGCGCATGTTTCTCAACCTCAATCTCACTTAACTGACGCTGGTACATCGCGCGCCTGGTATCGCACACAATCCAGTACATGACAGGGTGGCGCCACGGGAATTGTTCTGGTCCGCCAGGCTGTAGGCTTTTCTCCTTGGCGTAGCGGTGAAACTCCCCCATCACATCTTCGATGCTCACGCCAAGCACCATCTTGCTGTCTTTGCACCACTTGATGAATTGACCTGGTGACGGCCAGAACGGTGATTCACTGGCACGGGCATGGCGCATTCCTGCTGATACCTGCTCGCGGGTACGGATACCACCTTCGGCGAAAGCGGCGATCCACTGGCGCTTAGCATCGGTCTCCTGCTGTGCGGTCTTAAGGTTGGTCTGCTCTGCTGCCGGAAACAGTTGCTTGAGCTGTTTAAACAGGGCATCGACAAGTCTCTCTGCGCTGATGTTCACAACATTGTCTTGCTGAGCCTGGTGATTGTCCGGACCCATCATGCGAGCCAGGGCGCCGGCATCACGATTCTGAATTGCTGCGAATACGTTACTCATAAGAAATCCTTCCAGCCTTCAGGGCTGTTCCAGTGTGGTACTTCATCGTCAGAGCTTTCACCGCGCTTTCCTGCCGCTCTTTTTTTCCTGTTCATCAGCAGCCGGGCAAACTTCTGCTCCCACTGCACGTGTTGCATCACATTGCCTTCTGCCATCCAGTAGGTGATGAATTCGATCAGGTCTGATTTCTTGTAACCGTCAGCTGGTAGCGCATGGCCCCATGTTCTGGCGCGCATGACAAAGTCCTCTGACGGCTTCCAGTTTTCATGCATGGTGAATTTGCCAATTGGCTCTCCGATACCATCAACGACAACCGGAGGGACTTGAATTACTTCGCGCGCAGAGAGAGGGGTTTTTATTTCCCTGATCCCTGATCCCTGATCCATTCCTAATGGTACTTGTACCGTATCAGTACCGTACTCATACGGTAGTAGTGGTAAACCTTTGATTTTGCTTTCTTTTGGCTTATTCACTACCTGATGTTTAAGGAAATTAGTTATGACCCCAAAATGCTTGCCATCAGGGGTGGAAAACATGGATAAATAACCACAGTTGGAAAGCTCCCGTATTAGTACCGGAATAGGAACGGATGGTTCTCGGATAGGGAAAACTGCAGCTTTGATAAGCTTCGGGTTTGCATTGAAATAGCCTTCATCATCTGCGTAATTAAGCAGACCAATAGCCAGCAAGCAGGCTGGTTCTGATACCTCTGCCATGTCTTCATCGGTCCAGAACTCGGGCTTAATGGTGCGAATGCGGGCCATCAGATCACCTCCACGGCATTACCTTTTGAGGCCTCATGCATTAGCCGTTTTATCTCAGCATGGCGGCGGCGGTTAGTCTCGAGGGTGCATTCGACACAATGCCCGTTGTATACCCATCGCTCACTGTCATGGCCGTGCTTACATTGCTTACCGGTGTAGTAGCGCTTTAGTCCTGCCTTTGCCGCTTCGACGCGAGTAATGATCTCCATAGTTCCTGTCTCACTCTGGTTGTGGTTACGGTAATTTTGCAGCAAGCCAAAAAAAGATCAACCGTATTTGGATAATTATTACCAAATTGGTGTACAGGGAGAGGCAGGAGCCGCCTGGGGGTGGCGGCGAGGGTGAGTTTTGAGGATTAACGTTCGTGGAACCAGAGGACCAGGTCGGATTTTGCGGAGATCCACTTACGGGATTTGCAGGCTTTAAACAGTCTTTCTAACAGAGGTTTACGTGGAATTCTTCTACGGCCAGTCAGGTGAACCTGAATGTAGTGGCTGGTCGTGCCGGCGTCACTTGCGAACTCTTCTCGCTCAGCCGGCGAGAGGTCGAGCCAGCAGCGTTTGAAGTCAAATTTTTGCACATCGCTCATATTTTTTTAGTCCCGGACTAACTTTAGACAGCCTGATTATTACCAATCTGGTGTAAAAATCAATGACTGTTACCTTTTTGGTAAGTTTACCTTTATGGTAATATTCTATTAAATTTAATCAGTTAGGTAACAATTTCAGGCTAAAAAAATAGAAATGAAAAGCATCTACGACATAAGACGCGACAACCTCAATGAGATAATCCGGAAGGATTTCGATAACACGCAACTCCGGTTTGCCGAGAGAATCAAAAAATCAGCTAACCTCGTTAACAGGTGGAGCAAGGGGACAAAAAATATCGGCGCTAACGCGGCACGCGAGATCGAGTCGTTCGCCGGGAAAGGTCGGTTCTGGCTGGATATCGACCATCTGTCAGATACCCCGACGCTGCCGGAGATTATCGACCCGCAGGAATGGAGTGTGGAAAAGCAGGCAGCATTTACCCTGGGTGTTTGGATGGGACAGCATCCGGATCTGAACTCAGAGAAAAAGGTTTCGGAAGCGGCCGGCATCGGCCAGGCGACCGTAAATCGCATCCTGAACTGCGAAGGTTCCACCAGCATTGGCGTACTGTCGGCTATCGCCAGGGCGTTCGGCCGCGATGCATATGAGCTGATCCTGCCGCCAGGTAATGCTGGTCTGATTGACTATGACCACCATGAATACGCCAGGCTGCCGCAGGAAGAGAAAAACAAGATCGCCGCCTTCATCAAGTTCATCGTCAGCCAGAACCAGTAACCTCTAACCTACCTGTCACTCCTGCCAGTGGGATAACTCCCCGCGCCTCATGCACTTACCAAAATGGTAAACTTTTCCTCATCAAATCTATTGACACAACCATAAATTGATCAGATTATTACCTTAACGGTAACAACAGGGCGTTGAATTACCAGAAACCCACCAACGGGTGGTTTTCTCATACCCCTGATATTTACCAAATGGTAATAGCGAGGTGTGTATGCAATGGCAAATCATTAACGGCTGGTACTGCGTTACGGCATGCGGGCTGATGAGCTGGAAGTTTCGCACGCTGCCGGAAGCAATCAGCTGGGCGTTCGTCAGCAAACTGGCAGCAAAAACGGAAATGGGTATGGGGGTGAGCAAGTGAACATTCAGCAGATTAACAACCTGAAAAAAATCATGAACAACATCGATGGCGACTACCAGCTTAACCAGATGCTGTACGAGCGCCACGTCGAGCTTATCGACGCAATCAAGTTCCATCAGCTGCAAAAGCCATTCTACGAACTGGAGCGCAAAGGCGTGCGAAGCGAGATCCTGGAAGAGCTGATGATGAGCTCTGAGTTTGAAGAATGCCTGGCCGCGTATCAGCGGGAACTCACCGGCATCATTGCCAAGTGGGATCTGGCTGACCAGCTGGATACGGCGAGGAATGCGGCATGAAGCCTTCTCTCCTTTCATTACTTCGAGGCGGGAAACACAGCATTCGCGATATGGCAAAGATCCTAGGCATTTCTAGGTCTCGAGTCTCTTGGTTCATCGCTGAACTTGAGCGCCGAAAATGGGTTGAGGTAACCAGGTGTGCGATTTGGTTTCACGATGGAACGCGCTCAAACAAGCCAAACAAATACAAGGTGAAGTTATGACACCAGGAATTTACTTCGACATCAGCAACGAGGACTACCACGCTGGCGACGGCGTGAGTAAGTCGCAGCTGGATATGGTGGCGCTGAGCCCGGCCCTTCTGCTGTGGCAGAAATCAGCACCGGTCGATACCGAAAAGCTGAAAGCTCTGGATATGGGAACTGCCCTGCACTGCCTGCTTCTGGAGCCGGAAGAGTTCGATAAGCGCTTCATCGTGGCACCGCAGTTCAACCTGAGAACCAACCAGGGGAAAGCAGATCAGGAAGCCTTCCTGAAAGACGTCGAGAACATGGGCATGACGGTAATGGACGCCGAACAGGGCCGGAAGCTGAAACTGATGCGTGATAGCGCAATGGCGCACCCGGCAGCGCGATGGCTGCTTGAGGCGGAAGGATTCTGCGAAGCCTCTCACTACTGGACAGATCCGGAGACTGGCGAACTGTGCCGCATACGCCCGGACAAGCGCCTGAAGAATCACCCTGTCCTGCTGGACGTGAAGAAGGTTGCCGATATGGAGCGTTTCTCGCGCCACATTGAGGAATTCCGGTACCACGTACAGGACGCGATGTACCGCGAAGGCGCGCAGCAAACCACCGGCGATCCACATGGATTCTTCTTCCTGGCAGTGAGCGAAACCATTGACTGCGGACGCTACCCGGTGCGGGTGTTCGAACTGGATGCGCAGGACGTGGACACAGGGCATGCGCTATACCGCCGGGATCTGAATACCTATCACCAGTGCCGCGAAACAGGCGACTGGGGTGGATTTGAAGTTATTAAACGCCCTGAGTGGGCACGCAAACAGGATATGTACGTATGAGCAACGATATCGCAATCACTTCTCAGCCTGGCGCTACCGTCGGCACCGCAGCGGCAATCTTCAGCCCGGAAGGGATGGATCGCCTGGTGCGATTTGCCACCCTGATGGCTGACAGCAAAGCCACCGTTCCTGCGCACCTGGCTGGAAAGCCAGCTGACTGCCTGGCGGTGACTATGCAAGCGGCGCAGTGGGGAATGAACCCGTTCGCGGTAGCGCAGAAAACTCATGTGGTAAACGGCACGCTGGGCTATGAAGCGCAACTGGTTAATGCGGTTGTCTCTTCATCAAACCTTCTTGCCACTCGCCTGAACTACAAATGGGATGGCGACTGGTCAAAGGTAAGCGGGAAAACCGACAAATCTCCGAGCCTGACAGTGACAGTGTGGGCAACCCTTAAAGGCGAATCTGAGCCTCGCACCCTGACCATCAGCATGGCGCAAGCCGGCGTGCGCAACTCCCCTCTCTGGGAGCAGGATCCGCGCCAGCAACTGGCTTACCTGTGCGTTAAGCGCTGGGCACGCCTACACGCCCCTGATGTTCTACTTGGCGTCTACACGCCTGATGAGCTTCAGGAAACGGCGCCGCGTGTTGAGCGCGATATTACGCCATCGGCTAGCACCGCTGCGGGGATGAATCAGCTGATCAATTCGCACCCTGATCAGCACCATGAAGAGAAGGCGAAAAAGACTGACGACCGCGCCCCAGAAGACATTCTCTCTGGCTTCTCTTCTGCGGCTATGGCGGCTCGTAACGTTGCAGAACTGGACAAGGCCTACAAATACGCGGCCCACCGTCTGGCTGGTAACCAGGAGTTACTGGACGCCGCCACCGATGTATACGGCATCCGCAAAGACGAACTGAACGAAGTCCCTATGTAATCACCACCGCGGCGCGCCCGGCGCCGCACTGAAAAAAGAGAGGTAACGATGAAAGGTGCATTAGGCAAAAAGGAACTGCTGGCGGTGGTGCCTGTATCGATGAGCACTATCGACCGCATGGAGAAAAACGGGGAGTTCCCTAAGCGTTTCTGGATCACAGACAAGCGCTGTGCCTGGAACAGCGAAGAGATCGAGCGCTGGCTGGACGAACGTCAGCAGAACGGCACAACGGAGTTTGCTGGAAAAAAGCCTCCGGTTGAGCAGCGAGTATTTCGCCCGGTTGGTAACGCGGCGTGACGTCGCTGGCGAGGTACTGGGAAAGGTGGTCAGGATGGTTTCTGTACCTGGCCGCCGTATCCGCCTGGCTGTTCCTGCTGGCGGTCATTTTTCGAGAGGGTTGGATACGATGAATCGGATGGAAAAATACCACGCGGATTATGTCTCTCAGCGCAAAGCGCCCCCTCTTGTCGCCGTAACGCCGGCGGCAATGGAGATCGAGCAGCGCGCTATTGCTCGCGAGAACAAAGGCCAGTACCGCCTAGCCGCTCGCCTCTGGCTTGAGTGCATGGATGCGGCCACTGGCGAGGTTGAGCGGGCCCGTATCGCTATACGTCGCGATCAGTGCATTGGCCGCGGGAACCGGCTTCGCCAGGGATGCTATGCCGGGATCTGCGCCACCGCAGGGGTGATTTATGACTAATCCTCACGACAATATCACAGTCGGAAAAGTGACGCTTGTTTACTCGATGAAACATAGAGGCTGGTTAACACCAGCCAAACTTATAATTCGCAATCCTATCGCAGCTCAGCGTGTGGCTGAAAAACTGAATGAATCGCTTAAATTTAGCCAAATCAAGGCGGTGCATCATGGCCGGTAAATACACTCTGATTTATAGCGATCCGCCTTGGGCATACCGCGACAAGGCAGCCGACGGTGACCGCGGCGCCGGTTTCAAGTATCCAGTGATGAATGTTCTGGATATCTGCCGGCTGCCAGTATGGGAGCTCGCCGCCGAAGATTGCCTTCTGGCTATGTGGTGGGTACCGACTCAGCCGGTAGAGGCGCTGAAAGTCATGGAGGCCTGGGGCTTCCGCCTGATGACAATGAAGGGATTCACCTGGCACAAGACGAACAAGCATAAAGGAAACAGTGCGATTGGCATGGGCCATATGACCCGGGCGAACAGCGAAGACTGTCTGTTTGCCGTGCGCGGGAAACTACCGGCCCGCATGGATGCCTCAATATGCCAGCATGTCACGGCGCCGCGCCTGGAAAACTCGCGCAAACCGGACGTTATCCGCGAGAAACTGGTGCAGCTGCTTGGCGATGTCCCGCGTATTGAACTCTTCGCCCGCCAGTCGTCTCACGGTTTCGATGTGTGGGGTAATCAGTGCACAGCGCCAGCGGTTGAGTTGCTGCCAGGCTGCGCGGTGCCGGTAGTGAAGACGGAGGCCGCATGAATATTGCCGAAGAGGCCTCTCTGATACGACAACTCGAGGAGGCGCGCGCCATTATCAACCAGAGGAATGGTGAGATCATTCACCTGCAGCGAGAAGCGGCGCGCTACCGTGAGCAGCGAGATTCAGCAAACTCGATGGTTAAGTTCCTGCGCGGACTCTTTGAGAATTCTTCGCAGGCGACACAATGA
>JAEHJW020009750.1_pt1 | contig 11814 bp, 16 predicted proteins | sample 9271431 | NCBI WGS metagenome assembly JAEHJW02
GTGATGCGTTGATGTTGTACGTTCCCGACCCACCCGTTCCGGTTCCGTTGCTCACGATGTACAGGCCGTTTATAAGCCCCGGCGCACCGCTGATATACATGCCGGGCAGAATTCCAGATCCTGAAGTCACGGTCAGAACAGTCCCGGAAATCGACCCGACTATCGGCGCGATTGGATTTTTAGCAATCGGATATGCTTGATAATTGTCCGTGACATACGCGGAAAGAACATTCGGCACGGCCAAGATCGCGGATTGAATCGCGGCGTTCGTGTTTCGTGAATTGGCTTGCACGGAATTTTGACGGCGCAACTCGAAAGCGATTCTAGACTCGACCGCAGTCCCCTCGACTCCGCTAACCAGCGTTGCACTATCCCAATTCGCGGGGCCTTGGTAAATCGTCACGCTGGACGGTATGCTGATCGGGCCGGATACATTATTTGCAAACGGAAGGGTAATCGATCCCCCAGTAGGAATCGTCCCAGCAAGTGTGCAGGAATAGATATTCTGTAATGCGTCTTGAACCAATGCGCCGACCGGAATAACCACACCAGTCAATCCCGAGCATGAAATCTGTAGCACCGTGGATATTGGCGGATTGCGCGTCATCATGTAATAACGCCCGATGCCGTCCTGAAATCTTCCCGAAGCATAAGCAGGATCGAAGTTATTCGCCAGCAACAGGAAAGCAGCATTCACCGCCGATAGCATCGCGGCCTCGCTAGATGCTATCTGCCCCTGTGGAGTCTCCAGATTCGAGCTTAGATTGCCACCGAAGGCCGCGTTAAGGTCAGCCTGCGCGCCAGCGAGCAGTGCCGGTTCCGTTGGGATTACCAGTCCTGTTTGCGTGATCTGAATTGCGGGAACATTGGTCATAATTTTTCCTTAGAAGCTGATATTCTGTGCCGCGCCAGTCAGGTCAATAACCTCGACAGTTCCGGTCATCACGCGGTCATTGATGTAAATCGCTGTGCATTTTGCCTTCACGACCTCCGGCACAGTCAATGCCGCTTTTTCCGCCTGCGCTTTCATTATCGCCGCCGAATTCGATTGTCCTAAAATCTGTGTGAGGTATGGAATACCTTTGTTCTGATTGTAGTACAACTCGCCATAAAATAAGCGGATAGCACACGCTACGTCTTGCGCGATTGAGTACGGATTCGAGGCCATGGCGATATTCCCGTTTGAGTCAACGAGCAAATCCCAAGTTATCGGATCGAGCAAAATCGTATTCATATCATCCTCAGTATTTCACGATGAACTGCGTTCCCATTCCAGCTGCCAAGTTATCTGGGCCACCTGTTGTTGGGTTGCCTGTATTCTCAGCAGCAAAAGCATATCCTGACGCAGCGCCAACAGACGGCCCGGTTGTCATTAAGGTCTGGCCTGTTTGCGGGTGGACGTGGTTTATGGTCACACCATGACTAAGTACACCGGGCGTTCCTTGAATCGGCACATAGCCAGCAGCAAAATAGGGAAGGCCCACCGTGGTTACACCATCGCCTCCCCATGTTGTGCCAAGCACAACCAGTCTAGGGTATGATGACAAATTCACCAGTGTTTGCACAGTCGGACATGCCAGCCATCCTTCAGGGATTGCAGTTGAACCGAAGGGTAAAATAATTCCAGCCCAGCTGCTCAAGTCAATCCAAGGCGAGGTAATCTCAACTTGCGTTGATGCGTTGATATTGACCTGCGGGGCGTTGATATTGATCGTATTCGGGGAAACGATGCTGATCGCGTTTGCCAGAAATTGAATATATTGGACAGGCGTTCCATTCAACATTCCGCCCAGATAAATCCCATCGGTCACGGCAAAGCGCCTGCGTGAACCCGGATTCGCCTGCGCACCGGTCGCAACTACGGACGAACTATCTTTGTCGGCAAAGATGCAAATCCCAACGTCCCCGACTTGCGGGTCGATGATGATCGCATTCGTGCCACCTTGTGCGCGCATGTACGGCAAATGGCGAATAATCCCCATCGGAATAGCGTTACCGTAGCCGTCTGTCTGGTTGACCAAGGGCTGCACATCAACATAGCCCACCGGCCCGACCGCGCCACCGTAGACCGCCAGAATCTCGACTATAGCCGCGACATTGACCTTGCTCAATACCTGCCGGATGACGAACAGTTGCGCGTTGTAATCGCCGGAAAAATCCGTGGGCCGGGCGACACCTTGGAGGCCGTATTCAGGAAAGTCCATGAGCGAATACTCCGCAAGTGGTAAACCATTTCCCGTTCGGCATCATGCTTTCCAGTTCGTGTTTGACCGATACCACAGTCCATAATCCATTGGCCGCTTTCAGTTGACTGTCCTGTACCTGAATCCGCGCACCCTGAATAATTGTTGGCTGAAAAATTGATTTCACGGACATGTAACCTTGGCTCAAAAGCGGATACCCGACCATGCCCGTTGACGGTGAAATAATAACCGGATTCTGTCCGATAAAACTGAATCGCCCCTTGATATTCAAGAATGATTTATCCGGAATAACATCACAATCCGCCTCCTCCGCAGCGGCTAAATACTGTTGTCGTAAAGTACCATTAAACGTGGGATTATTGAACATGTGAACCACGTCCACATTATTCAATTGCAGCCCAAGCGCAGTGGCAAAATCCCCGAATACCTGATCGGCTGACACTGCATTCGCTACTGAATATGCCTGCGCTGGAGTCATTGCAGCAATCGAGGCCGAAAGCGCCGTGACTTCAAACGATACATCCGGTGCGTTGTTGAAATCTGCAATTGCGGTCATTATCGTCCCGCTATAAATCTCCGTGAGCGCTTGCGGATTTTCGCCAGCAAGAATCACAATCGAATTCTGTCCGCGCACCTGAGTCATTATCGGCCCGATGGTCGTCAACTTATTCATCAGTTCCAACGATAGGCCGTAAATTTTCACAACGGCCTGCCCCATCGTTTCCCCGCCGTATGCAGTAATTTCAGCCGAGGCGCGGAAGTCGGTCAGCGTGTAGTATTCGGCAGGCGCACCGTTCCCCATCTGACCAGTGCCGAGGCCGATGATGATTGTCAGATATTTTTCAGCGTAGCTCATAGCGCCGCCACGTCCGAGGCAGACAAGTAGAACAACTGATAACGAGTGCCGAGACCAGAATAAACAGGATCGTCGCTGCCAAGCGTGTCATTGAAAGCCAAGTCGCCAATGAATCCCAGATAGGCATCGCGCACAATCCGATTCTGATTCTGGCAAATTACTCCGGTGATGATCGCAACGTGATTGACAAAAACATCCATGTAGATATTGCCGTCCACCATCGTATAGATGCTCAGTTTCACCAGTTGCTTTGCAAGCAAAATAGTGAGCGTCTGATTCGGCAAAGCCTGAAGAGGTAAGATTTGCATGTCAGTTAAAAATTATCGTTGAGCCTGTGTACGGCGAACCAGAAACGGAGCCGCCATCAACGGAAGGCATGGAACTAGCTGAAGCCGGAACCGTTCCCGAAATCGTTACGTCGGAATTCATTATCTCGACAAAGCGCAAATCCGCAATAATGATTCCAGCGCCATTTTTCACCTCGCGCTTGTATTCGTAGGATTCTAGGTTCGCGTTGTAATAAGTGGACTCCGGCGTGATGATAGTCAGTAGGGCAAGCGAAGCGATCATGTCATCCAATGCTTGCAAAAACAGGTTGCGGTCAGGCGTAGTGCTGGGAGTGAACCCGATACCTGAAAGAATCCCAAGTGAGCTTCCCTTGCTCACTCGCGCCTGAATCGTATAGGGTGTCCGAACTTTATTGTATGAAGCAAAGCTACCCTGTTCAATCGGATAGTTTGAAATGTTCGTGTCCTGGTGAAAATCAAGGCTCAAAAAACTATCAGGCAAAAGAACTGCATTGGTTCCCGTGTCGTCATAAATTCCCCATCCTGAATTTCCGGACAAGAGCGCATTTACAAGGAAAGACGCGCCGGTCGCAACAGCTGCAGCAGGCACATTGTACGAATGCAGGGATGGGACACCGGGAAGATTAGGAAAACTCACGGATGCATCCCAACATTGGCTTGATGGACGACGTGAACCGCACCAGAAGGGGACTTGCTGTGCGCCTCGACTTTCGTCCCTTGCGGCGCGGTAACTATCAGACCCACCGAGACGTTGGTAACAGGGCTTCCACCAAGCATATTTTGGTACAGCGCCTTGAAAGGATTTGCATCGCTATATGATGCGACGGATGATTTTACACCGAGCGGATTAGTACCCGTAACTATCCCTGTACCAGCTACGGTTGTAATCAAACCGAGATCATGCAGCTTATTCGCTACCTCCAATAATGCTTCTAGTGCGTAAATTATCCCTCTAAAACCGCTGGTAGCTGCTTCCCCTAATTTTGTGAAATCCATACCTTCCATTGTCTTAGCAAATTTTTCCATGTACCCAGACATAGCCTTTAGGTTTTCTTTATTTCCCGCCCAAGCTGCAAGGCGGTCGAGCATGTGAAAAACAGTCGGGGCAATCGTCATCATTAGCGTCTGCCCGACATTTTCAAGACGTGCCGAAATTTCTACCCATTCCTGTTGCATTCTGCGTGATGCGTCGGCCCGGTGCTTGTTGATGCCGGTCATGGCAGCGCCTTTTGTCATCTGCTTTTCGAGTTCCTGCCTGCCCTGTTTGAGCAGGTTGAATGTGTCCGGGTCAACGCCGAGCATTTGCCGCGCCATCAACAGGGCTTGGGTCGGATCGCGCTTATTCCAGACTTTCAGCACATCGGCCTCAGCCAGCATGAAAGATTTTGCATCCTTGAAAGCACCAGACAGGTCTAAGCCAGTTCCGCCAGCCATCGTGAAAAGACCTTCCTTCGCCTGATTCGGCATTCCGGTTTTCCAAGCGCCGACAGCAGCAGCAGCTTTGTCTATCGCACCGGTCGCACCTTCAGCCGTGCCGCCGACTTCCTTCATGGCGAACTGGAGTCCGGCAAGATCGCTTACGCTGACATTGATATTTTCAGACAGACGACCAAGGGCAGCGGTAGAGGTGATGGTATCTTCGACAAACGAAAGAATGTCTTTCCCAGCCGTGAAGATGGTCAGGAATGCGATGGCTTCATTTCGGAGTTTGGTGAATCCGTCAATGGTCTGGCGATTGCGCGCCTGCTCATTTTTCTGGTAGGCCTGCTTTTGAAGCTCGGCTTTTTTCTCGGCTTCAGAACGTGATTTGTCGATGCGCTTATTCTTTCCCTCGAACGCATCCTTGTCGTGTTCTGATTCCTTGATGCCTTTGCGGAATAGCGTGTTATCGAGGCCCACTTTTACGATGAGTGAATCTATGACCGTCGCCATTACTTTTTCCTCGCTAGATTAGAATTGTGCGCATCAACACTTGCAATCTCCAACAGGTCATAAACATCCTCAAGACCGTAGACAGTTTGCATTTCATGCAGCGTTGCCATTTTTGCCGACAGCACAAGGCCAATGGTCATCGGTACATTTCTGTATTCGATAAAATTGCCTTGGTCGCCGTCCAGCCCGTAATCGATAACTAGACGGCTTGCAAAAAATCCGTGTGGAGACTGAAAACCTCCTTCCGCAATTTCAGCCGAGTTTGCATATCTTCAATGTCAGATTCGATCAAAGGCCGCACGATTCTTTCATCCTCAAGGTTCGGCATGAACTGCACGCAGGCCATCATCTTTGCCAGTAATGGCTTGGCCTTTTCGTATGACACTTTTCCGAGCGCCTGCAATCCGATTTGCGCAACACCGGCAAAACCCATCTCGGTCAAGCCATCTGGAATTTCCACGCCCGCGTTTGCAAGAACGAAGAACATCTCGATAGCCCAGTCCTCGGTATCGGTTGCCGACATTTCGGTAATCAGAAATCTTTTTTCCACGCCGCGATCGGTCAGCGTCACTTTTAAAGTTTTGCGCATGATCGGTTATGCCGGAGCAGCGGAAAGATCCTGAAACGCCAGCGAATACTTGCGCGGCTTCAGCACTTTTCCAGCAGTTGGGCCGACCGGGCCTTTGTCCAAGAATCCGGTAGAGAATGCGAATATCATCCCGACACTCGGCAGCATGATTGTGGCATTCAACTGGATTTTTTCCTTGGTCGCTTTTTCGGCTGCAATTATTGCGTCCATCACCAGGATAGATGCAGAGTCAGCCTGCAAATTGAAATCAAGCGGCACGATATACGGGGTGTAACCGACTGACATTTTGCCATCTACGCCCATGTATTTTTCCATGAACTCAACTTCCTCACTTGCAAAAGCATCGTCTGCCGCGTAGCCCTGCATCTGGATCGGGACGTTGTACAGGCCGACCGCCGATAACATGAAGACACTGTTGGCTGCTGTGATCGTTGACATATCAGTTTCCTTTCAAAATTAGAGCAAATCGACAGACTGCAAGGTGATCTGGTTGACGCTGCCGCCATCGGTGTACCAGAAGGAGCAAGGCGGTGTACCGCGAGCCTGCCGCACAGTCGGGGACGCATCAAGAACTTGCAAATACCATCCGCGAGTACTCAATATCTGGTCGATCTGCGTACCGGCTGCGGTGTTCACCTGTGATGCCTGCAATGAGGACAAAGTGACTCCGGGCTGAATCGCGCCGAAATGCAAAGCGGCTTTTACGGTATCCATCAGCGACGCGTGAATCATTCCTTCGCCAGCTTTGTTGTACGGAATCGATTTCGCGTTGGTCAATAATTCCATCAGGTCAAGCTGGAATGAGGAGTTCATCCATATTTGATTTACATACGGCTGCGACCATTTCCAGTCGCCGCTGATCTGCCCGTTGGTATAGAACGTGAATCCCTGCGCTGCGGTTCCGGTTGCAACTCCGGTGTTGTAGCCATTTTGCTGGAGGTAGGAAAGCGCGGTTACATCGGTCACAACAGCAGCCAAGCCGCTTTGCGATTTGAAAGCAGGATTGATGTTGCCCTGATTCGCCGCGAAGTCGATTGACGCAATCGTCCCGCAACGGAATGCAGCCCAGCCAATATTCAGCGGGTCATAGACCAGTTCTGTGCCGCTGTATGTGGCTTGGGCAATAAGGTATCCCAGCGAAGTTGTCGCAGGGAAAGAGTTGGTCGCGGTGATGTCGGTATCCCAGCAAATGTACTCGAACTTATTATTCTGTGTGCTGTTCCATGCCGAGAATGCCAGCTTATTCGCGTTTCCTGAAGCATCAGGATTGAACAGCGTCATAAACGAGGCCCAGTCAGTCGTCTGCGCGATGATGCCATTCATAAATGCGGCTGGAGTGGCGATTGCAGCACCTTGCGACAACACAGCACCAGTCGCTTGAGTTAGCATCAATTCAGCAGCCAGCGCAGCCCCTGAAGTTGCAAATGCCATCGTAGCAGTCGCCCCGGTCAAGGTAGTGGTAAACACGAAAGCCTGCGCAATCGCATCGTATGCGACCGAAAATGTCGGCGTTGTAAAAGCTGCCTGTATGATCGTTGCCGCATTCGAGAAGCTCGTTGCTCCCGATAGATTGATACTGGCTGATGTTTCAGATACGCCATCCGAGATAATCGTAAGCGTATCGGCAGCCAACGCCTGAAGTTGGGTCAACGTCAGTGAAGCACCCACCGGGCCGCCGCGCAGGTATGCAGCCACTGCTGCGGTTGGGTATTGAGCGAACAGAAGCGCGCCCGGGCTTTGCGTTGCCCCGATGAACCCGCCAAAATAGATAGCGGCTTGTGCGTATTCGGTGGAGCTTGAGCCGAAATAGCTACTGACCGATTGCAATGACGGAAACGAGTTGATCGCGCCAATCGGAACCCTTGTTCCGTTGGTCAGAAAAAGCCCGATCAACGCCAGATTATTCCCACCCGCTGCCAGCACGTTTGGATTTACTTTTGCGAAGTAACTCGCCGGAACCGAATTTATCATCGTAATTCTCCTTTAATGTGCAGCGTAAACTTCATCGGCGGCGATGACTGGATTCAGTTTCAACGCGCCTGCGAATTGTTGCGGTATTGCTACGAATGGATTGGCCTGCATCGCCATGGTCAAAATCCATCTTTCTTCGACTTGCTGCTCACCATTCACGAATGGGGCTTGTCTTGGGTCATCGCAGTAAAGCGGTTCGACTCCGAAGCCAGAAGCGTCAAATGTCTCCACCCCAGTTTCATCGCGGAACACGGTCGAGATAATCTGCGAATTGTCGGCAGAGTTCGGGCCATGCACATCAACCTGCATCGTGATCTTCATCGGCTGCATCAAATTCTTGCTGCCGGCCTGAATTGTCTCGCTTGCCAAAGTCTGGCTTACGCTCACGGTATAAGTCCCAGTTCCATCCGAGTTCACTACCAGCGGTGCGGTGATCGTGGTATTGGCTGCAATTCCATTTGCGCCCAGCAATTGCCCGACAGCGGGCTTTCCTTGGAGAATCTGCGTAACGGTCAAAGTCGTTGCTGTGATCGATCCGACAAAGGCTATATCCGCATAGCTATCCACGTTGTATTCAAGCCGTTCGCGCAAGATCGGCCACATCACGGCGAAATCTGCCACGCCAGGTTCGGCTACACGATTCACTTGCCCGCGCATCACGGCGAACCCGGAAGGCAGCACGGACTGAAGGAATTGTCCCAGCGCCTGAAAAACATTTGCCTCGGTTATGGATACGGTAATCATGAATTATTTTGGAGCGTCACGGCACACTTGCACCAGTTGCCGCCCGTCTTTCCGGTGTTCTGGCCCCACGCCTCAAGTACAATCACAACAAGCCATATTGAGCCATCTGGCATGGTAATCAAATCTCCACCCTTCCCGCTTGGGCGCAGCAAACCCTCAATGTCGCCTTGCAAATAAATCGCTCGCTTCGTACCCTGAATGTTCAATCCATCCAATTGCGACAAGTCGCTAAACGAGAGCGCCTGAATCTGGCCCATCACTGTCACCGGCGCGGCGTAGCTTGGCGACTTGCTGAAATCCGCATTTGTCACGCTGCCGGTCGAGACCTGCAATGAGCAGGAAACCATCGGATTGACAGCGGATACTGCGCCAGCGGTTAATGACTGAAGATTCATTCGGTAACCTTCGCGTAAGTCACGGCCTTGTACATTTCGGGGAATTTCCCGACGAGCGGCTTGTCGAAGCCCTTGTTGCGAATTGTCGATGGCGCGTTCGGCGTGAAGTTCCCGTCAAGAATCGAAGTCTGAATTTCCTTTACCATCAATTCGCCCATCACCGACAAAGCGTCTGCATCCCCGTCCTTGCTGATTTTCTTGCCAAGTTTTTCAGCCAATGACTTTTTTGCCTCGGCTATGGCGTTGCGAAAGAACGGGCGAGGCGGAATAGTAATCGTGTGCGCAGGAACAAGATGCTCTGATGAAAAATTCGACACTTTCCTTTTCACGAATCGACCGTTGCGCAGGAAATTCCCCTGCTTGTCGATCTTGCGATAGTTGGTGATCGTGTGCGCGGGTATTTCTGCCTTTGCGCCGTATTCATTCCAGAATGCAACCTGAGCGATACTCAACCCATCGGCGTACTTTGCATCCTCCATGAAGCCGACCTCAACTTCACCCTGAAGGCTGTCTGCAATCTTTTCGAGATACGAGGACATGCTCATACAACAGCCCTCAAGTAAGGACGATAGGACATGCCGCGATAGCCGCTTGTTGCCTGCCAGAACGCCGCGCCGTATTGCGTCTGCGCGAACCATGCCGCCGTACCGGGGACTTGATAGTCGAAACCTGCACTGACAGAACCTTGACCGGCAGAATTCAGTCGTCCGACCGGCAAAGACTGACCGTCTGGACTGATGATACCTGCGAGCTTGGCAATGTGCGCGGTGAGCATGTTGAGCAACATAGCGCGCTCATTTTGGTCTGAGACCGGACTCGCGTCCGTGTTGTTACAGTACAGCCCCGCCTCCGTGAACATCGCGCCCAGCACTGCATCCGATACAGAAGCGAATTCCGCGTATCGAGCATGAAATAGTGCTGGGTTATATGTGACGATCATTGATCATTACGCAGGGGCAAACTCAACGCCGGAAGCCTCAGGACGCGCACCCTCCAAGCCAGTCTTGGTAGGATTGTCCTTTACGATTGCAGCCGCTTCGTTTGCATTTTTCGCCACGAAGATCGAGCCGGATGTGATCGGCACGAATTCTTTATGCTCTGCCAGCCATGCCGCCCAAAATGACTCTTCGACCTCAGTCGTACAATGAGTCGCGCCGATGATGTTCGAGCGGTTCACGCCATTCAAAGTCACGCGAACGCCATCCACTTCTATGATTAGGCCGTTGGGTAGCTTGCATCCAATTGTTACTTTTGCCATTTGTATCTCCTTAAAGTCCGGTCATGCCGACGATGTTCATCGGGCGATAGATAACAGTGCCGTAGGTGCCTTGGCTCTTTTTCTGAGACCAGCTGGAGTTTCCAACCACAATTGCATGGGTGCGCAGTTTTTCGGTGAACGCACATTCTGCCGTTGCCTGACCATCATCGGACTCGCAAATCAACTGAGCGATCAGCCCGGAACCAGCGGTGTTGTATTCCACTGCCGTTTTGATTTCCATATTGGGGAAAGTCTTTTTGATCAAATCGGCAACGGACATGGTGCCGTATGTGGGGACGACTTTGGTCAAGTTGACTTCAGACAATGGCGACATAGCCAAGGTCATTTTGGATTTCAGCGTGACGTTGCCCAGCATTTGGGTCTGGGCTTGCTTGTACATATTTTGTACGTCGAGGAAGATTTCCAGCGCAGTGCCAGCAGTCCAAGTCGTTCCACCAGCCGCCTTTGTGCCTGCCACGATGCTTGCTGGCAAGTTCGGGTCATTCAGCAGACCGTAGTTGTTCGTCACGCCCGCGCAACCAAAGAAATAGGTCAGGTTCTGGTATTTGTTCAGGGTCAGGATGGACGCGATATTCAGCGCATTCGCCCAGTCCACACGTGCGAGACCTGCGCGCTCCATTTCCATTTCGCCGTACTTGGTCATGACCTGGAAAGTCTGGTTTTGACGTTGCGGGAAAGTCACGTTCGCACCGGCGCGGCCAGAGTTGCCGAAGTCGTCATAGTTCGAGACGAAGCCGGTAGACTCGATCATCTGGAACATCGCGGAAGTCGTAGTCCAGTCGCCTTTTTTGGTCTCTGCGCCGACGATCTCGACCGCCTGCATTGGCGAGAACAGAACTGGAATTGACTTCGGGTCGATATACATCGACAGGAAGGCGGGGATACCGGCTGAGTTCGTTCCGGTCAACGCGGGTTGCGCATCCATTGCAAGATTCCAGTCGTGGGCGATGCCCTCCATCTGGAAGTCTTGCGCACCGTGAAAGTGTACACCGCGTTTTGCGAGTTGGATTAAATCTGCATGCATGTCAATTCTCCTTTTTACAAGCTGATGATGGCAAGCTCACCGATATTGCATGATGAGGCGATGACATACGGGGTTTCGATCCATGTGTGAGCGACCATTGCTTCACTTGCCACGGTGCCGGGTGTAGTGGTCAGTGTATAAGTGCCGGTGCTGCCAGCAGTGCCGGAGGTTTGCGAGGCGATGTAGGTGTTGGCCGGTATGCCTGCGCCGGTAATCAGTTGTCCGACAGCCAATACGCCAGCGGTCGCAGTCACGGTCAGTACATCGGTTGCGGTACTCGCGGTGATCGCAATCGTGCCAGGCTCTACTCCAGTAACGCCGGGCTGCATTGCGCCGGTCAGATAACTGGCAAACGCTTTGTTACCAACTACAGCAGCCGCGACGGTTGACACAGCGAAGTAATCGCCGCGCACGTATGGAACAGCAACTTGACCGGCCTGGATGGTCACGCCGTATTCGGTCAGATAGGTAACGATCTGCGCTTGCAGATTGCGATGCATGAATCCGGTCGG
>JAEHJW020000461.1_pt1 | contig 11806 bp, 19 predicted proteins | sample 9271431 | NCBI WGS metagenome assembly JAEHJW02
AAAAAATCCCGCCTTTCGAGCAAAGGCGGGTTGGGGGACATGTTCCTTTAACCATCTATAAACTAATACACTCAAAGGACTTTTATGAATTTCAACATTATAAATATTGACTTTAAGAGTGTATAGTGTTATATTACGCTCAACGATCTTCTATAAGCCCTCATTACGTGCGAATAGCTCCGTAAGCTGCCTCTGTGGTAGTCACTTTTGAGGCAAGGGATCGTAACGAAAAAACCTCTTAGAAATAAGGGGTTTTTTCGTTTCTTTTAAATTTTAAAATATAGATGATACTCCAAGATTAATCTTAAGTATTGATTATGTAGGATCTAGGACGAATCATCAAATAAAAAATTACAACGGCCATCGCCTGAACCTCCCCATGGCTAAAGCCAGGGGCTTGCGGCGGGTATTTGGTCATTAAGGCGAACTACTGAGCGTTGAAAGGCAGATCCCCAGTTTTCCACGATTCTTCGAGTGACGTTTAATTCACTTGCGAAGGGCTTCACAGGCACAACACATTCTCTAGGCACGGTAAACTAACTAAAAATAACTCCCTCAGACTCTTCAAACAAACTCAGTGGCACTTCCCGCTTTCGTTTTAACTTTTGCCTCGCTCTTTTCAAATGGGTCTTTACCGTATCTCGCCCAATCCCTAAATAGTCGGCAATCTTTGCCTCCGACCAGCCATGCGTGAACGCCATGATGCACGCATATTGTTGTGACGTTAAGATCGACCGCCACATCACTTGAGGCATGAAATCGTCATCCTTGTCACTTTCTTGCTCTGTTTCAACGACATCCAACATCCCATGATGAAAGATGAGCCAATCAAAGGTGTCGGTATTGGCGATCGAGATCGGTTCAGTTTTTGTCTCGACTTTCGCATAGACATCACCAAGACTTCGGCGCAACGTCTGTAAAGCATAGTGCGTTGACTCTTTCATGGATCGCCATAGTCGTTCTTGATACGGATCATACTGGCGGTACTCTCGTTCCTTGCTTGCCGCCAGCTTCTCCGTTTCTTCGTACTCGGCGACAAGGGTTTCCCAAGTTTGTTTTTGACCATGTTGCAATGTTATCATCTCCAATCAGTAACCTTGATAGTATTTTGTGAAAATATCGGGTATTTGCCAAGGGTTTTTGTATCGACCAGCAATATAGCGTACAGCTGCGATCGCATTATCAACAGGATTCCAAATGTTCTCGTACGTTGGCAAAGCGTTGGCGCGAAAGGTACTTGGAAGCACTTGCATGAGTCCTATGGCATACTCGTTCCCAACGCCTTCCCAAGCTGTTACCAAAGGACGATCCGTACTTTCTCGAAACGCTAGCCAAAGCAACGGTCCCTGCCAACTGATCGGCATTTTCGTCAGGTGCAGCGCCACGCGGATGACGCGTTGCACTTGCTGCGTGGACAAATGCGCTGGCCATACCGCGCGCTTACTTCGCGATTTCTTAACTTTCTTGCGTTTCTTGTGGTTTTGCGAAATAGCTTTGACCTTCTTTGACCTTTGCACGGTTGGCGCATGCACAAGGAACGGCGAAACGGAAAGTTGAACGGGCAACAAAACGACGGCGACGATAGCGAGAAGCAAGAGCCTTTTTGCCATGCTCAGGCGGATAGTAAAACCTGCAAGAGTAAGTATCGTTCCGTTTCGTTTTGCAACAAGATGCCATGTGCATGCGTTCTTACTGCGATAATGTCGGCCGTCACGTTTTCACTTGTCCATTTACTTAAAATGTGTTGTAAAAAGCTAAGGTTAAAACCCATTACTTTGGTTTCGCCGGAATACCTGGCCTCGACCGACTCGCTCACATCCCCATACGGAGATTTACCATCGATACGGATCGAAGCAGGCGTAAAGGTCAATTTCGCCGCCTGGTTGTCCCGATCGCCAACGACGACCAGCGCTCGTTTGGCCGCACCGTAAAGCGCACTACGCATGGTTTCAAAAGTACCTTGCGAGGCGTATCCGTATAGAATCGGGAACAAATCGGGATAACGATCGTCCGGCAGCAAACGTGTCGCCCACATCACATCAACACCATCGCTGACCAAGAGATGCCCATCCTTTTCTTGCACAAAAACGTCTTCCGAAAAAATACTGCATAAGTCCTTGGCCTCTTCCGCACTCAATACCCAATTACAATCCTCACGCATCACCGTGCTTGTGATCCGCGCGGCCTGATGACCTGAAGTAGCTTCGACGATACACGTACCTTGATTAACAGCGATATGAACGCCTTCATACGGTAGATCACGAACATTTTTGGAAAATGGATATACCTTTGCAACAGCGTACAAAAGGTTGGGAAATAGCGTAGGGCTTTCCATCGTAGGTAACGTCGGATATAACGTAGCATCGAGAATAGGCAATTGTATTTTGGCTTTTCCCACGGTAATGACGACATGATTTTGAGACGGACGTAAGGTAATTTCCTCACCATCGGCTGCTTTAATAAAATTCAAAAACCGTTCACCATGGGCCACGACGAAAGAGCACGTTGACGCTTCCCCCGAACCTTTTACCCGAAAACCCGATACGCCATTATGCGCAGTCAAGGTGATGGTGCCCGAATCACCTTGAACCAAAATGCCATTCAAGATTTCTTTGGGCGAATTTTTCGGCAGTGACTTTTGCACCGTGGCGGCCATTTTTTTAGCCACGTCGAGCGATAAGGTGATCATGGTTTCCACTCCGTTTCAAATGGTTTTTATCAGATCATGCGCTTCCGTCTTGCTGAACAGTTCTAACTTGTTTTTACAGGCATTTTGTCAAGAATGATCTCAAAAAGTCCAAGTTCCATGGCGTACTGCGTAGGATCGTTCCACTGATCGCCACGAGCTCTCATCAAATACCCATCTTGCCTAAGTTGTTCGAACAATCGATTTGGCCCAATATTGATACCGTTTTGTTTAAGGATTTTCGCCAATTCGCCAATTAAAATGGCGTTGTCACTGACTTCAAGTGCTTCCGCAAAAAGCACTTTGGGTCGATCGGCAATGACCTGCGCTTCTAACCGTTTGCGTTCTTCCTGTTCCACTTTTAGCTGCGTAGCGATTTTGATGATCGTGTCAGGATTTAGCAGAACCTCTTCGATCGTGCTAGGTGTGAGATAAGCACCGTGTCTACGAATCGATGGGATGACCTCGTGTGTTATCCAACGCTTAAATTTTCGCAACGACTCTACCCTGTTTTGAAATTCGACTTCTGAAATAGTTGCTCGTTGTTGAGGCTGCATATTGAAAAGAACTGCATACAAGCCGGATTCGCTGATTACACTCAAATTTTGCCTTCCTCCAGGGGTATCAAAAGGTGACACACCCTTTTCGTCATCCTCCAAACGAGCAATCGAACGACGATAATTTGTATCCCCAAATATTTCACAAACATCTTTTGCCACAAACCAAGGCTCGCCATCAATCGTGATCGAACGAATCGATTTATCTCCTTCGTAGAAAAACTGAACGATTTGATCCAAATTAAAACCTTCTTTCTCTCGTGATTGAACGTCTCAACTTTTCTCTTTTTGCCCCTGCTCGAACCGATGCGCCAATCGCAGTCGTATCGAAGGACTTTGCACTTCCTGCTTCCCAAGGACGGGATGGTGCAAAACCGCCTTGGCGATTCTTTCGCCAGTTTTCAGCGTATTGATCGCTTTGATTTCGTAGTTTCGTCCATCCATTTCGACAAACACGGGAAAAGTTTTATGGTTCAAACGACAACACCACCTATCTTGCGCTTAGGTGGCTTAGGTCGTTGCACGACACCTAGCCGTTGCATTTCCTTCGCCATCTCTTCTGGTGATAGCTGATAGACGACAATCGGTTCAAGCGGTTCTCCGTCGCGCGGTTTTTCAAACCCGTTGGGCAATGGACGTGTTGGCAACCGATCAAAATTTTTGTTGGATTTCATCGAAAAACCTCCAGTTCTATTTCGACACGTGGATTCTGCTTATCCACGCCTACACCCATTGCTTGCGGTAGCACGTACTGATCGTCTTCCCACAGCGCACCTGTCAGGCTGTCCAGCATGACTTTGGCGAGATTTGATGTATCGCGCCGTCGCTTGTCCGGCATGTACGTCCAGTAACGGACGATGACACGTGTTGTACCTCTTGCCATGACCCACCCCGACTTATTCCGCCAGGCTACAGCGAGCCAGTAGGCATCGTGCATGTATTGTTTCGTTGCTTCGCTGCGAATGCGCATCAGGCGATTGTCACGACGAATGTTGATGTGCGAATGGTTGGTCGTAACGGGAAGAGGTAGAATCAATCTCTGGAATTCACTCAAACGCTCGCCTCCTTGTGCAACGATCGAGCTGATCCTGCGTTCGTTGACGATTCATTGCAGCACGTGCGCCACAAATAGGGCAAAAAAGTTTTCGCTCTTCGATCGGCATCCCGATTTCATTCAGGTAAAAGAGATTTGCGCTGATGGCAAATTCATGCGTATCAAACTCCGTACACAGCATCCAAATTAATAAATCATCAGCACGCTCTCGATCGGTACCTTGAAACATAAAAGCCATCCCCTATTCAAAAAATCCTTAGTAAACGCTGTAATTCAATGGCATATTTTCTTCGCCTTGCTCCAGCACCATCGACACCATATAACCGCTTGAGCGCTCGAATATACGTCGCCCAATACCCTCGTCAATTTCCAGAATCAGATCCATGTATTTTTCGCTCGACACCATCATCGGCAAGCGGTTCAAATAGCGGTAATTCACCACTTCAAACAGCCATTCCAGTTGATATTCGGTTGGTTGCTTGCGACCTTTGTAGAGATCGTCGATAAAAAGCACGTCAATCTCTTTCATGCGTTTCAAAATGGCATTCGCATCGTGATTGTTTTTGACGGCATCGCGCAGCTCATTCGACCCCTCAACCCAGGGGAAGTACAACACGCCAAAACCCTTCGCGAGTAACGCATTGGCCACGGCAATCAGCAAGTGCGTTTTTCCACTGCCTGGCCGTCCAACGAACAGGATGCTGTTGTGCTTGGCGTTGCGAATTGTTTCGAAATCGTCCAGATATTCGTTTGCTATTCGATAGGCCGACTTAACACACGACGGACGATTTTTAAGCGTGAAGTTGCCCAAGCTGAGTCTTCGAAATTCTTCGGTAATACGCGAAGACATGAGTAGCCGTTTCAATCGGCGCTCATTTACGCAAGAGCAAGCGCGCCAGTATTCAACACCGTGATCATCCGTGATCAGTAAACCCAGTTCATCCTTGCAAATCGGACATTCGTATACTTTCTCGTCACTAGACACTTGAGAAGTTTCTGAATCGGGCGAATTCTCCCTTAGGTTCTGGATACGCGCCAGAATCAGTTTTGCCGAAACTCCGACTGGTTGCATGCATTTTTTCCTCCTCTCGCCGTTCTCTTGGCGATATTTTGGCTTCTGCCCAACTCAGCAAAACTTGATCGGTATAATTCAGCGATTTAGCGCCTCGTAACTTAGTCTCTTCAATGGCATCGAGTATCCAAGACAAGGAAAATTCTTCACTGATCACGCGAATCTTGTCAGCGATAGCCTCGTTGAAGGCTGGTCTGAGTTTGTGATCGATATAAAACGTCGATAGAGCACTCACCGCTTTTTCCCTATCCGTTTTCGGTGCATCGATATTTTCGGCAGGGGAAGCAAATTCATCGTCCTCGCGCGCGCACGCGCTATCTCTCTCAGTACTTGAAAGTGAAGGTGAAAGTGAAAGTGAAGGTGAAAGTGAAAGTGAAGGTGAGAGAGAAAGTGAAGGTGAGAGAGAAAGTGAAAGTGAAACGGTGTTTTCCGCTGTTTGTCGCTGTTCTTCAATGTTGTTCAATGATTCGCAATGATTTTCAATGTTCGTCGGCGTTTTACGCTGTTCTTCAATGTTTTCCGCTGTTTGTCGCTGATTGTTTGTATTGCGTCGATTTTTCTCTTTGATGTAAGTCTGATACTTGTAAAACGCGTGAGTTGGAAAGTAGATTTTGCGCGCCTCCCGATCCCACGCAATAAGACCGAACTCCTCAATTTGTTCGAGCGCAAGAATCACATCTTCTTCGCTTTTATCTCTACGATGGGGCCATACCGTGCCCAACAACTCGTAAGGATCTCCATTGATTGTTGCGTCATCCGAAGCGTGAGGTATCATCCAGGTATAGAGAAGGACAGGTGCGTCGCCGTATTTTACTCCCATGCGATTCACTTGCTTGTCCGTGGAAATTTCCGTGCTGATGTATCGCCTGCGACTCACTTTTATCGCCTCAATTCTGGGTATTCAAGCTCTGTGACCACTCCCCATGGCTTTAGCCAGGGGAGTCTTACGAGGAACCGACTTAGGTCAGCGTGGATTTCATCTACCTATCCGATACCTTTTGTAACAACTCTAAAACATCAGAGAAAAATTCAACGGGAATACTGATTCCCTTTCCAGGCATCCAAAAATCCGTCGTATTCCTTTCTGCGTACCAGTTGCGAATATCGACGTAATGCTTCCCCTTTTTTTCTGCCTGTGCGATCACAATCTTGTTACGCTCGCCACGCTCAACCTCGCCAATCACGGTCTGCTGATCCCAAAAATCATTCATTGTACTTCCTCCTTAAGCTATAACTTGCTTCGCTTCGATAATTAGTTGGTTCAATACATTCTCAGCCTCGCTCAATCGACCGCACACGTAGTCGATCGTCTCTTCATCGATCGCAGCGTCGAACATCGCTTGCCACATTTCTACCTGTTGTTTCGCTTTTTGTATACGCTCTTGCATCGGTATTCCTCCTAAAACGGTAAGTCATCGTCGGAAATATCAATCGCAGGTTCATCCATGAAAGGATCACTTGCTTTTTTGCTAGGCTTAGCAGCTTGATTAGGTGGTTTCGCATTGTTTGCACTTGGCGACAAAAACTGCACGCGATTCGCGAGCACTTCCGTAACCCGAACTTTCTGACCTTCTCGATTCTCATAACTACGCGTCTGTAATCGCCCCTCGACAGCGCACTGCTTGCCTTTGGCGAGATATTGCGCCACCAATTCGGCGGTTTTCTGCCAAGCGACAATCGGGATAAAATCCGTCTCTTTCTCGCCATCTCGCTTCGCATCGCGATCGACGGCCAAGGTAAAGCCGGCAACAGCGACAGCGTTTTGTGTGTAGCGCAACTCAGGATCTGCGGTCAATCGACCAATGAGGATGATCGTATTCATCGTTTTTACACGCTCCTTAAGGTTGTTTAGAGAGGGGCAAAAGCCCCTCAATTCGTTTCTGGTTCAGATTCTTGTGTCGGTAAAATCTCACCGGTGGTGGTATCAACGACTTCCTGCCCATGAATATCAATCGCGTAAGCCATTTCTGGCTCGATCGTCGTCTTCGTGGTTTCGTCCATCGCCAACGCTTGGGCAATTTCAATGGATTTTGGCATGTATTTGGCCATTTGCTTAATGCACGTTTTACGCGCCATCGCATCAAATTCGGTAATCCAAGGCCCTGTAAAATGGCCCTCCTTGTTCTTCTTGGCGTACTTTTCGCGAAACTGCATCATATCGTCAACGCTGGCGACGTAATACGATTCACCGCCCTCAACCGTACGTGCGTAGGCATAGTAAGCGACGACTTCTCCGCGCGAGCCTTTAAGCAAAGGTTTATGAACCAGTCCACCATTGGAGCCAAATGAGTATTCAAAAACATCGTTTTCTCGTACTTCGTTGGCGATAACGACCGCGATTTGACCACTTCGACGCATAAGATCAATCAAACCTTGATACCCAATTTGAAACTGAACGACAAAAGAGCGGGTTTTACTTTCCCAGTAAGGAATGAGGTAAGCATGACCGAGTGGGCCAGGTTCCAGACCAAGTTGCGCACACTGCATGAGCGCCCCGATGAAGGTAAGTTGATCGCATTCAAGGAGTTTTGGATTCCGCCTGACTTCGGTCAAGGCAATTCTGGCCAAACGATCCGCGTTCATGTGTTTGGGAAGTGCGCGTTGAATTTCACCTTGCATACTTTTCAGTAAGCCGTTTAAGGTTTTTCCAGGATCTTGTTGCGAAGTTTGCTGAGGTGCTGAAGTGGCTTTGGTTTGAATTTGCGCTTTTACGTTTTCTGTATTGACCGACATGATAATTCCTCCTATTTAATCGAGAACCGGCGCGATTCGCTGGTCTTCGTGTATTTTGTATAGACATCAGGCAGTTCCGCTTGCATGGCTTTCGTATCCAATCGGTTCGTCGTGACCGATTTCCACGACACGCGGTACTCACCAGCAATGCCTGATTCGTTATCACCAAGCAGTTGTTTCAACTGATTGGCCGCTTCGTTCTTTCGTTCTTCGGCCGCTTTTTCTTCAGCCGAAGCCTCTTCGTATTGTTTGACCAAAGCGGATGCATTCGGTGGCAGTTGAATACTGGTTTTGGTACTCACCGGATACAACGTTGACAACACCTCCGTACTGCTTTTTGACCCATCAAGCGGTGGTGGTGTGCGTGTTTCTACGTGATGCCAAAAATCAAATTCCAGATTGATGAGTGTTTGAATCAGTTCTTCATCACGTTCGATGCGCTTGTAGCGAAACTTGTTGCCTCCGATAAGTACGGCGATCCACCACGCTTGGTAGCCGGTGACGGCCATGTAATGCATGCACTGGAGAATGTACCTTGCTGGAGCTTCGTCACCGTCCCAATCCCCTTTGGCGTATTCAGAAGCCGTTTTGATTTCCAAACCTTCGTTTCGACCAACGATTAGTCGATCCACGTTGGCCAACATCCACGTGTGTTCAGGGTGATGCAAAATCGCATTTCGGCGTTGAATTTTAAGACCTGTTACATCCGAAAACTTCTCAGCAACGACAGGTTCAAGACGGGTTCCCCACTCCATCGCTTCGTTTTCCTCGATTTCAGGTGCTTCACCTATCTTGTCGAGGTAGAGCGCGATGGGCGATCGCCAAGGGTCAATCCCTGCGGCAGCTGCTGCGTCGCTACCACCGATCCCCGTTTTTCGGATGGCTTTCCATTCCTCACGAGTAAGAATTCGCGTATCGACAAGTGCCTTTGCAAAAGACATTGAGCATCACTCCATTTGTGGTATAATTAATCAATAGGTAAATTTTTTTACGGTGGGGAATTCCCCGTATCAATTGCTTCACTTCTCTGTCCGAGAACCCCAGTCGCCATTGCCGTGGCGGCTTTTTCTATGAGTAATCAAATGCTGCTGGGATTTCCTCAAGCAACATCACCTTCATCACCCCCTTTTATGCAGTTGACGATGCACTATCTTTCGTTTTTTTTCTCATCCGCGGTACAATCAATACGAACCGTGAGTTCGTCTAGCGACGTGTGTAGAATTTCCGCCAGTCGGATGGCTTTCTCCAGATTGGGGAATTTGTCGCCAGACTCGTAATACTGATAGGCTCGATACGTCATGCCGAGTTTTTGCGCTAATTGCTTCTGCGTGAGACCAGCTCTCTTGCGGAAGTATTTAAGGTTTTTACCGAATTGCATCGTTATCACCACCTTTCAAAAACTGCTCTTAAAGAGCGTCTTTATACTCAATATACGCGCTCTTTAAGAGCGTGTCAATAGCAAGGCGGTATTAAAGATGAGTATTTTTTCAGAGTCTCTTGCGGAAGAATTTAAGGTTTTTACCGAATTGCATCACTTATATCACCTCCTCAAAGCGTAATGTATTACGGTTAATTAAAATTATACGCGTAATTAATTACGCGTCAATAGGGTGCATGATATTTTTATGGATTTGTGACCACTCCCCATACCTAAAGGCAGGGGCTTCTCAGAACACGCATGACGCAACCGTCTACGTTACGTTCTGAAGGCTCAGTCCAAGCCAAGTTGAAACGCTAGGCTAATGCACGTTTCAAGATGTTTTGTGCGGCATTTACATCTCGATCCTGAACATAGCCGCAATGATCGCACCTGTGTACACGTTCAGACAGTTTCTTAGGGACGATTTCTCCACAATTCGAGCAGAGTTGACTTGTGTTTCTGGGATCGACCAGCACGACACGACGACCAGCTTCTTCCGCTTTATACGTAGTGTACTGTACGAGTTGATTCCAAGACGCATCAACGATGCTTTTAGCAAGGTGGTGATTTTTCACCATGCCTTGCACGTTCAAATTTTCAAAAGCAATGAGTCCATATCCGTTGACCAATTTTCGAGACACTTTGTTCGCGTAGTCCCTACGTTGATTTGCGATATGCTCATGCATTCTCGCCAGTTCTCTGATGTCTTTGTGACGACGGGCAGACCCCTTCTTCTTGCGTGATACAGATCGTTGCTTTCTGTGTAATTTCCGTTCGGATTTACGCAGGAATTTCGGATGTTCGTAAAATTCCCCATCAGACGTGATGGCAAGATGTTTGACACCAAGATCGATCCCAACGATTTCTTTGGACTCTGGCAAGGTATTCGGCTCCACCTCGCATGACAGACTGGCGTAATACTTCCCGTTATTCACTATGATGGTGCAAGTTTTAATCTTCCCTTGTGGCTGACGATGAAGTTTGATTTTCACTTCGCCAATCTTGGAGAGTGTTACTTTATTGCCATTAATCGAATAGCCACCCTGTGGGTACGTGAAAGAGTCATATCGACCTGCTGATTTGAAACGCGGATAGCCAGGCGTTTCACCTGCTTTCACGCGACGAAAGAAGGCTTGGAACGCTTTGTCAAGCCGTTTCACCACATCCTGTAACACCTGCGAATGAACCTGCTTCAATGCTGGAATATACTTCTTGCGCTCATTCAGCGTATTTGCCTGATCGTAGTAATTCAGTGTGCTCTTGTCTGTTTCATAGGCAAACCGCCGTTCGTCAAGCAGACGATTGTAAAGCAGGCGACAGCGTTCCAAGGTGAACTGAATTTTCTCTTCTTGCTCTTTCGTGGGGTAAAGTCTGAACTTGTACGCTTTTCGCATGAATTCATCTCCCTAGAAACATTATACTATCATGTACTTTCAATTGCAATTATGTGAAAGTGGAAGTACAATGTGTTTGAGGTGAATTTCATGTCAGGAAATCGTAACTTAAAGAACCGAGTTGCCTTCTCTAATGCGCTTGAAAAATCTCTTTATGAAGCGTTCGAAGAATTGCACAAAGAGACACGTATACCTAAATCAAGGCTATTTGATGAGGCGGTCGAATTATTACTTAGAAAGTACGGGAAACAAAAAGAGTAAAAGCATTCGCCTAACGGCGAGCGCCTTATATCCCCATAGCTAAAGCTAGGGGTTTTACGGCGCATTTGATAATTCTTTGGCGAGAAAACCACGAAGTCTTTAGCTTCGTGGTAGTTCACGTATATTTTAGCAAAAATCATCACGCATTTGCCTTAAAACGAATGTCGCATGGGGCGCGTATCATTTTTACAAGCGCCCCTTCGACGTTCACTACGCATACTGTGTCTTCTATACCATACACAGATTTTTTGGCTGTCATTACGGAATACGGCGGATGCTATGTTGATTTAGACCCAGGTCACGTTCTACAAATCAAACAGGTTTTCGGCGTTTAACTAGGACGAACCTCTTCTGCAGCAACCTGTTGTATGACGACACTTTGACCATCAAAGAGTCGTTGTAGCCAATGGATAATAGATTCTTTATTGCTGATGACTTTTTGTGGTTGATCCCACCGAACTACGTTTTGTTTCATTTGGCATTCTCCTTTTCAACGGTATCACTTATGACGTGGTAGGGGACAAGTCAAATGTCAGCGTTATCGACCTGTTTTTCACATTTGGATGAGTTGCATCATTTGCTTTGTAGGTGACAAACTGTTGCAATTGGTAGAATGACCAAAAGATCGG
>JAEHJW020003138.1_pt1 | contig 11805 bp, 21 predicted proteins | sample 9271431 | NCBI WGS metagenome assembly JAEHJW02
GATGTCCCCTTCCGTTCTGTAGTTCCGCCGGATACCCGGGTTCTCCTGCCCTTGGGATCCGGATTCCAATGCGGGATTCTAGCTCAGCCTCAGCCTCCAGGCGGCGGATAGGTACGCCAGGATGGGCCAGTTCCCAGCCCATTTGCCGATTTGCTCGCCGTTCAGGGAGGCTCGAGGTACGTCCGGGAGCATTGGGTTCCGGGGTTTCGGCTACTGCCCTGATTTCCGGAGGGCCTCGGCACATTCAGCGAGCCGGACGGATTGAATGCCAGCCCTCTCTCGACGCCGACCGCTGATGCGGCGGGGCGGGCCACACTCTTCCGCGTCACGTCAAGGTCTGCGGCGGCCACACCGGGAATCCTGCCCGCGAGGAGGGCGAGGGCTGCGGTCCGTTCACGGGGATCAAGGCCGTCCCCGCAGGCTAGGTGACGCAGGCAGGTCGAGAGCGCACGCAGGGCTGCGATCGGATCCGGTGCCGGAGACATGCTCGTCAGTTTGTCGTCCCTGCTCGTGCTCACCGCCCGAGATCCTGGCCGGTGAGCCGCGCCGCCGGCGCGGCCGGGCCATCCAGGCCGGCGACGGCGAGTGTCTCGGCGGGGACGGTCCACCCCGCCTCCAGTGCCGCGTCGGCCCACTGGTGGCACTCGTCGCGGGCGATGTCCGAGATCGGCATCGACGACCCGGATGCCGACGCGGGCTGTCTGCGCGCCGATGGATCTGCTCGTGCCCGAGCGCAGCCTTGTGTCCTTACTGCGCCGCTTCCCGCTGAAGATCGATGACGGGAACCCGCTCACTCTGTGAGTCCCCCTCGCGGGCCTCGCGCGGGGACAGAGAAACGAGCACCTTTGCAGCATGAATCTTCTCAACCGCGATCCGATGCAGTTCCGCGCGCGCCACTTCATGCATCGAACAGCCCAGCCGACGCGCTTCCGCGTACAGATATGCCTTGGTTTCGGAGGTGACTTTCAGTCGTTTGAGGTCTTCGAGTTGAATCATCGCGGTCGCCTTAAGTCAGTAGCACGAGCCCGCTCGTGCCATTGTTGTTCTCGATGATGACGCCGCATTTTGGAACCGAAGGGGCGGACAGAATCGTCAGTTCATGCAGCCCGGAGTGTAGACCATGCCATACGTCGCTGTCAATCATGCCATACCTTTGTCGTGGGAGAATTTTACTTATGGAGACTAAACGCATGGGCGAACGCATCCGTGAGATGCGCACCCAAAAAGAATGGAGCCAGGCTGAACTCGCCCGGCAGGTCAAAGTCTCGCGAGCCACCGTGAATCAATGGGAAAGCGGAACGATCAAGGACATCAAGCTCCAGACTTTCCTGCGGCTGGTCGAGGTTCTAGGCTGCACCCCGAACCACCTGATCTTCGGACCCTCCGGCACGATCAATGCCCCTCAGCCCGGTAGAAAGCGCAGCCCCGTCGCCGGCAACCGGTCCTGACCGAGCCTGCGTGGTTCTTACGGACCGTTGAGCCGGCGAGCGTCGCCCCGCAGAGCGACGCTCGCGCGACACGCGCTCGATACGCCTTGGCATCCGGTCGCTACGGCCTTCCTCCTCCTTGCTCGCGCTGACGAGCTCCTCTGGACCTGGAACGCGCTGGCTTGTTCCCCTCCACCACGGCCCTTGAGCCAGGCTTCGCGGAAGCCGCGGTGCGTGGACCTCCGTCATGCCAGGGTCCCGGCAGTTCGACAAAAATAACATCCTCGAGCACCGCGAAGCGAACCCCGCGAACAGATCTCCAACGAATCATCTCGTCTTTCCTTTCGCCGTACTACCACGGCGTTTAGCATGATTCCTGGGCAGTCATAAGCTGGCATGCTTGACATCGAGGATGGCTTACCATACGCTCATGGGCCATGCCATCCAGAACCCCACGAACCAGAGTGCGGCGGGCGAGGACTCCCGTGCGGAGCGCGCACCTTTCGAGCGGGCGACACTATCTGCGCGTGCTCGATCCCCCGCCGCCGCCAGAGTTGCGCCGCGCGCACGATGTGCGTCACCTGGTGATTTGCGGCGGCTGCCGGTGTTTGGCCGACGAGCGGCACTGTGTGCGTCGGGACGGAAAGCCCTACCACGGGCGGTGCTTCCTGCGCCGCTTCGGAATGCGTGCCCTCCAAGCGGTGCCGAGGGAGGAGCGCGGCGGCCTTCAGCTTTCTGACATCGGATTGCTCGCCGCGCGGACGCTCATCGCAGGCGATGCGCAGGCTGAACGGCAATAGAATCCATATGCGCGCGCCGTCCAATTCCGGTTCCCATCCCTCCGCTTCGGCTTATCGATCGCGAGACTCAATAGGGAGGCGCACAGCGAGGCGCAAAGGCGTGTTCGTCCTGCTGAAGGTATCGGCGGGGAACCTGCCGCCTGGAGAGCGAGATTTATATCCGCTCCCGCCTGCTTTCGTGCGTGCGCGCTCCGCGAATCGGATCAAGACCGTCGAGCGTCTGCGCATGAGCTGCATCAAGCAACGGTACCGATCTCTCATGCAGCATGTCTGTGAACCGCGACACGCTTGCGCGACGGTATTCACATCACCGCACCGCGGTCGCTCGAGGCGAAAGTGCGGCTTCAATGATTGATGAAGCTCACTTTCCGGGATTGCGCGCGCAGTACCTCGATAAATGTCTGCAAACCCCTCTCGCCATCATTCGCGCCTACCGCAAGACCGGGTGCGCCATCGTAACCATCGAACGCGCGCTGCGAACGCCTCGCCGCCACCGCGTCAGTCTGCGCCGGTACGCGCTGCTGCGCGCCTGGACCATCACCCGAGCTGCGCGGCTCTGGCGGACCGGTGGCTATTCGGATCGAAATTCTTTTGCCGTTTCGCTATGGAGAACCCTATGAACGCCGTACTCCGCACCCCTGCCCGAGTGTGCGCATCCTGTCACCAACCCAGGCCGGCCGCCTCGTTTCCCCTGATGCGCAGCGGCCGTCCGCGCAGGTGCTGCGGCATGTGCCTGAGCAAAGACACCGGACCCGCGTTACCCCTCTACCCCGCACCGACCGAGACGGATCTCGCCCTTGAACGGCGCATCGATGGGATTGCCGAGGATTTGCAGCTCACCTCCCATCAACCGGCCACCCTCGCGCGTCGCTACAAGATCGAGCGGCTCCGTGCCGCGCTCGTATCAGCGGTTCGGTTGCGCAGCGCGGCGCAGATTCTGCGGCTCGCGATCGAAATGTCTGAATGCGCCGGGCACAACAACTGATGGAGCGCAAATGAAGCGGTCGAACGCCATTGGCGCGAACGTCACGGAATTGCGCCGCCTGGTACGCTCCGGCGTCCTTGCTGGCACGATGCTCATCCTCCTCGTTTCCCTTCCCGACTTCGTGCCCCCTCTCGCTCATCTCCTGCGCCCGCGGACTGGGTGCGTTTCCATGGTGGATTGCTCATGGGAGGCGATTAAAGGTGTCATATGGCACCTTCGGTGGGGCGCCGCCGGGATCGGGGCGATCACAATTCTATTGGGGTGGATGCTCGCGCTCCGGACTCGCGGATGGTGCGAGAACGAATCCACCGGACAGATAGACCTCGCGCGACCACACACCGCCAGCGGTGCCGACTGTGCTAGCGATACAGACTCGCCGCAGCCCTCCGGGATGAGCGCCAAGGAAATTGCCTCGAATTTACGAGGGACTTGGATGCCGGAAGCCTCCGGCTGTGCCTACTCCACGCCTCAGCGGCGAGTGCGCATCGCACTCGAGACCAATGGCGATTGGGACGCGCTGCGGTACGAGCGAAGAGATCCGTATGCGGACTGCGAAGAGTTCGCGCACGACCTACTCGAAATCGTCGGTGATAACCTCAGCGCGCGCGATCAACTTGCCCTGATTCGCGCTTTGGCCAAACGGTTCACCGCCTGGCAGGCAAGGCGCGGATGCGAGGACGATCCCGTGCGCCACTGTCTCGAAGAACTCTTGTCCCAACACCGGAAAGGAACGGTGCTGTAGGCCACAAGGGAATTTCCGAATGACGTTCGGGAACCTGGCGCGCGCTTCGCGCGCGGATCCCATAGCATGAAACCACGTTCTCCGTTCTCAGGGCTTCCGCATGACGCAAAAGACCACCATCAAGACTCGCTCGCCCGCAACGGCGAGCGCTCCATCCACGCCGCCAGCGCTGGAGTCATCCCTCCCCCGCGCAATCCTCGACATTACCGATGACCTCATGAACACCGAGAGTCTACTCGCTACGGCCATCGCCGCTGTGGGCACCGACGATGTTGATCCAGAGGACGTGCAGGCCACTCTCGTCATCGTTCGCGCACGCTTGCGCGCCACCATGAAGCGCGTCAGCGCGCTCCGAGGTTAGCCAAGATGCCCATGCTCACCGCTTCAGGCCAACTTTTCGACCCCACGTGTCTCGCGGCCGGCGGGCTCGCGGACACAGTTTGTCTCTCGGACATCGCACACTCTCTCGCGCACATCTGCCGGTTCGTGGGCCACTGCAAGCGGCACTATTCGGTCGCCGAGCATTCCCTGTTCGTGGCGGACATCTTGAAGCACCAGGGATACCCGGCGGCAGCACAGCTCGCCGGCCTCATGCATGACGCTCACGAAGCCTATTGCGGCGATGTCGTCACTCCGATCAAAGAGGCCATCGGCCCGGCATGGCGACACCTTGAGGACGGCATCGAGCGGACCGTCCACTCCGCACTCGGCATCAGCGCTCTCATGGCCAAGTGGAAAAGTCCCGTCCATCGTGCCGATTCGTGCGCACTGGTAACGGAAATTCGCAGTCTTTTCCTCACCCCCACGGATGCCGAGGCACGCATCCGCGCCCTCGGCCTCGAGCACGTCGATCCGGTCGACGACAACCTACTTCTAGCTCTAGCGTCCCCGGGTGCCGGGTACGCACGGCGCTTCCTCGAGCGCTATCACGCCTTGCGGCAGGGACTCCTCAACCACCGCACCGCTTCGCGTCGGGGGACATGAACATGCCAACCTTCGACATCCCGCGAACCGTGATCGAATGGCTGCGTTCGGGCGAGCGCGGACTATCCAGTGAATTCATCGTTGAGTACCTGTACGGATTCCCGCTCCTCGAGGGACATTGGCGCGCGACGTCCCATCACCCGTTTGACCCCGCGGACCTGCGCCGCTGTTTGCTGCTACTCGAGGACTCACCCGAAACGGCCGTCGAGTTTCCGCGCATGCGCGCGGCAAGTCCGGTATGGGCGCGCCTGGTGGACGCATGGCCTGCGCTCACGGCGCAGCTCACCGAGGAGATCGGCAACCTGCGCGGACCGGCAAACTGGTCGGCACCGCTCACCTACGCGGCCATGAAGCGGGTCCTGGGCGAAGCCGAGCGCGAAAGCGACAGGCGGGCAAGAGCGGCAGGATGAAACTCAGCACCCTCATTGCAACCTTGCAGAGGATTGCCGCGGCCGGCGGCGATCCTGACGTGATGGTCAGCGTGCAGAGCCAAGGCGAGCTCCGCGGCCCCACTCCTGCTGTCGGGATCATTGGCGCGCACGCCGGTTTCGACTGGGATAGCGGGCGCGTCCTTCTCACCCCCGCGCAGCCGGTGGTTGCCCTCACTCCCGAGCAGGTCGAGGCGATCGTCAAAAGCGTACGTAGCGGTCAGTCCTGGCATGCCTACCAGACGTATAAAACGCTGCGCCAGCGATGCTGCGATCTCGAGGCTCAAATAGCCGAGATCGCCCCGAACAACGGACCCGCGCCATCCGCGTGAGCATACCTGCCCGAGGCTAAACCCCGGTGTCTTTACTCTGAATCCGATGTCGCCTCCCGGACTTCGGATCCCGGGCTTCGGATAGCTACTTACAGGAGAACTCCTTGCCATGTCCCATCCGACACAGAACCTCACCCTCCCCACCGGGATTACTTTCGCCGATCTGAAATTCAGGGTCGACGGAACCGATTACCTGCACGAACTCGAGCCGTTTCGCGCGTTCTGCCGCCACAACAGAATTGCGATGTCTCTCCTCACGACACAGATGCACTGCGATTTGATCAATGACTGGTATGACCTGCACGTCGCGACTGGCGGCAGCGACCCGGTGATGGAAAAGCTGCGTGCGGAAATCGCTGCTGAAATCCGCGCGCAGGACGGTGTGCAGCTCGACCCCGGACACGCCTGAATCGAGCATTTCTCCGTACAATTTGAGGCGCATGTCACTTGACACGCATGTCTGGCATGCCATACACTCGGCATAAGATAAAACCTTCCCCTGATCCGGCATCGCCGCCTCGGGGGAAGGTGGAGGCTCACGAGTGTTTCCAGTTCACCGACCCTCACCGCTCACCGTTCTGTCACTTGCCCTCGCCTGCTCCGCCCTCGGTCACCCGTCGGCCACCGCCATGGCCGCAACAGCCACCGCCTGGTGGCATCGTTCCCCGCGGTACTCTCTTTACGAGACCCGTCGCCGCGCCGCCGCCCCGCATCCGCTGCGCGATGCGCTGCCGAATCCCCGTCTCACTCCCGGTGCTTTGAATCCGGCGGTCACGCAGTCCGACATTGACCAGACAATTTGCGTCCGGGGCTATTCGCAGAGCATCCGGCCGCCGGAGCGCTACACCGAGCGACTGAAGCGCGCTCAGATTCGCGAATACGGGTACCGGGACCGCTGGCTCCGTGATTATGAAGAGGATCACCTCGTCGCTCTGTCTCTCGGGGGCTCGCCGACGAGCCCGCGGAACCTCTGGCCGCAGCCCCACAACGTAGTCGGGGGATGGGGCAGCTACGCGAAAGATCGGCTCGAGGCCCGCCTGCACTGGCTCGTGTGTCACCGCGCACTTCGCTTGATCACGGCGCAACACGCGCTCGCGCAGGACTGGATTGTGGCATACCAACGATACATTGGACCTGTCCCCAACAATCGCCGGTTACATTGGAACGGGGGCTGAACGCACCATGAACCACAACAATACCGTCGCGAGAGAGATTGTAGTCGACAACTTCGCCTGCGGCGGGGGTGCCTCCACTGGTATAGAAGTCGCCCTTGGCAGACCCGTTGACATCGCCATCAACCACAACGCCAAGGCGCTTGCGGTTCACCTGGCAAATCACCCCCACACGCTGCACTTGCGTGAAGACATCCGCGACCTGGATCCGCGCCACGTCGGCCCCGGCTGTCCGGTGGGCCTTGGCTGGTTCAGTCCCGACTGCACCTATCATTCCAAGGCGCGTGGCGGCAAACCGTTCCGCGACCGAAATCGAGCGCGCCGGGTGCGCGGCCTCGCCTGGACCGTGATCCGCTGGGCGAAGGAGCGCCGCCCGCGGGTCATCATGCTTGAGAACGTGGAGGAGTTTGCCGACTGGGGACCGCTCGGTGATGATGGACGGCCGGACCCGGCGCGCCGCGGCATGACATTCCGGCGCTGGCATCGGCAGCTTGAGAATCTTGGCTACCAGGTCGACATGCGCGAACTCCGGGCGTGCGACTACGGCGCGCCCACGAGCCGCAAGCGTCTCTTCGTGATCGCGCGGTGCGACGGGGACGAGATAGTCTTTCCTGCGGCCTCTCACGGGCCATGGATTGGGGCACAGCCATATCGGACGGCAGCCGAGTGCATCGATTGGTCGATTCCTTGCCCGTCGATCTTCACTCGAGAGAGGCCACTCGCGGAGGCTACGCTGCGGCGCATCGCCCGCGGTGTCATGCGGTACGTCGTGGAGAATCCTCGGCCCTTCATTGTGCCACTGACGCACCACGGCGATCGGCGCCTACACCCGCTCGAGGAGCCAGCTCCGACGATCACTGCGGCTCACCGCGGCGAACTCGCCCTTGTTTCCCCCGCGCTCATCAATACCCGCAACGGCGAGCGCCAGGGCCAAGAGCCGAGGGTCCGGGACATCGAGCGCCCTTATCCGACGATCACCGCCAAGGGCAGCCAGGGTGCGCTGGTGGCGGCCTTCCTGGCTCGGCACTACGGCGGCCACGAGAACGACGGACATCCGCTGACATGGCCCGTATCCACAATCACGACTCAGGATCATCACCACCTTGTCGCCTCGCACGTCGTGAAGCTGCGCGGTGACAATATCGGACAACCGGCTGACCAACCGTTACAGACAGTCAGCGCCCAGGGCTCTCACTTCGGCGAGGTGCGCGCGTTCTTGTTGAAATACTACGGCACCGACCAGGACCCGCGCATTGAGCGACCGCTCGACACCATCACCACCAAGGATCGCTTCGGCCTGGTGACGGTGCATGGGGAACCCTACGCCATCGTTGATATTGGGATGCGGATGCTGACTCCGCGCGAGCTTGCTCGGGCAACGAGCTTTCCGGATGAGTACGTCCTGGACCCGATCTATGAAGGCAAGCCGCTCAGCAAGACCGATCAGGTCTGGATGATCGGCAACGCGGTGCCACCAGCGGTGGCCGAGGCCCTCGTTCGCGCCAACATCGCTGATCAGGCCCGGAAGGCGGCAGCATGAGTGAGAACATGCTCGCAGTGTTCGCACAGATCGATGCGATCCATCGACTGGAGGGGTTTGAGCCGACCGAACTACAGAAGCGAGTGAGGGTAGCTATCCTGGATGGTCGCGTGACCAGCGCGCAGGCCGCTAAGGAAATGAGCGCATATGTGGCCGAGCACCGTACTCTGGAGGGATTCTTGGAGTCACGCTCTTGGTTGAAGAGCTCATAACCTTGAAGGGCTCAGTCCGCTACTACGCCACCGAAGAAGGCTGCGAGCGCTTGCGTGGAATTTTGCGCTCGCACGGCATCGAGGCAACCGTTTCCGTCGGCAAGGATGGTCGGTTCGAGATTCGTCCGCCGAGCGCCTGGGCACGTCATACCTGCCATTGGCCCAGCTGTGACACAGAAGTCCCGCCCGCGATGTGGGGCTGCAAGACCCACTGGTTCTGCCTGCCAAAGCAGTTGCGGGATCACATTTGGGCAGCCTATCGGCCGGGCCAGGAGATCACGAAAACCCCGAGTCCCGAGTACATGGCGGTGGCGCGGGAGGTGCAGCAGTGGATCGCGGATCAAGATCAGTAACTCAAGCGGCCGGGTGGCTCGGCGAACAGTCGTTCATGGAACTCTGCTCTCCTGCGTTCATCGTGAAGAGAATCGAGCGCACCCGCGTCGACCTCTCGTCCGAGAAAGCCATGCAGTCTGGAATTGCCGTCGCCCTCGAAGCCGCCGGCATTCCCTTCGAGCGTGAGCACCGCCTCTCCACCGACGACATCCCGGACTTCCTAATACCCTGCCACCGCGCGCTCACCCAGTGGATTGCAGTCGAGTGCAAACTCAAAGGCCGGGGCAGCGGACCGCGCAAGATCGACATCTACCGCCAGATCGAGCGCTACGCGCGTCACCCGGAAGTCGCGGTCATCATCCTCGCCTCGAACCTCAGCATGGGGCTGCCGGCCGAGATTCGCGGCAAACCGGTCTACGCCGCATCCCTTTCGAAGGGGTGGATCGTATGAGCGCCGCACTGCCCCTGACACTGGCCCCGCCGCCCGACATCCGCCTCCCGCAGGGGCGGACCTATGGAACGTTGCGGCTCGTCGAGGACGCGCGCGGCGCGCAGGGACGGTGGGAGATTGCCGACTTGGAACCGCACGTCGCCATCCGCTTCAAGCATCTCTTCTCCCGCGTGCCGAAGAACTCGGCCGGTCCCTTCCACCTCCCGAACGACCTGATGCACGCCGCGGACCTCGAGTGGTTCACCGCGCGTTATCCGCTCGCCATGACGCCCGGTGACCGCCATGTCCTCGAGACGGGCCGCCGCGGTTGGGTCGCCGAACAGGCCGAACTCGAGCGCATCCTGCTGCCCGACTACCGCGCCCCCGCCATCGACGGGGTGAAGCCCGGACAGCGGATTCGCGACTACCAGGCGCAGGCGATCGAGGTGCTGCGCCGGCGCAAGAGCCTCCTCCTCGGCGACGAGGGTGGACTCGGTAAGACCTACACCGCGGCGGGATTCCTCGCGAGTACGCCGGGCACACTGCCCGCCGCCGTCGTCTGCGATGCCCACATGCAGCAACAGTGGGCGGACAAGATCACCGCCTTCACGGCGCTCTCAGTCCACCTGATCAAGAAGGGCTCGCCATACACGCTGCCGCCGGCCGACGTGTACGTCTTTCGCGTGAGCCAGGTCGGAGGATGGATCGATTTCTTTCGCGCACACGCCGGCTTCTTCAGAGTCGCTGTGTATGATGAGCCGCAGAGCCTACGCACCGGCAAGGGCACGCAGAAAGGCGCCGCCGCATTCCTCCTCTCCCAGGGCGTCACGTACCGCCTCGGCCTCACCGCCACGCCGATCTACAACTACGGCATCGAGATGTGGAACGTGATGCAGTTCATCGACGAAACGGTGCTCGGTGAATGGGGGGACTTCGAGCGGGAGTGGGTGAACCGCACGGCGGGTCAAGGCGGGCGGATCAGGGATCCGAAGGCCCTCGGCACCTACCTGCGCGAGCAGCACGCGCTCATCCGCCGATTGAAGAGCGACGTGGGGCAGCAACTGCCCAAGACCTCGATCATCGTCGAGACCATCGACTATGACGCCAAGACCGTCGAATCGGTCGAGTCCCTCGCGCAGCAGCTCGCCATTCGAGCCACCACCGGCAGCTTCATCGAGCGCGGCCAGGCGGCGCGCGAGCTTGATCTCATGGTGCGACAGGCCACAGGGATCGCCAAAGCCAAAGCCGTCGCGACGTTCGCGCGACTCATGGTGGAAGCCGGCGAGCCGGTACTGCTCGTCGGGTGGCACCGCGAGGTCTATCGAATCTGGCTCGAGGCGCTCGCCGACTTAAAGCCCGCGATGTATACCGGCTCCGAGAGTGCCTCGCAGAAGGAAGAGTCGAAACGCCGGTTTCTCGACGGTGAGACGGACATCCTCATCCTCTCGCTCCGTTCCGGCGCGGGCGTCGACGGGCTTCAGCACCGCTCCTCCGTCGTGATCCTTGGCGAACTCGACTGGTCCCCCGGCATCCATCAGCAGATCCTCTGGCGGCTCGATCGCGAGGGACAGAAGAACCCAGTGACATGCTTCCTGCTCGTCACGGACGATGGTTCGGATCCGCCCATGATGGACGTGCTCGGGATCAAAAAGAGCGAGGCGACTCAGATCGTGGACCCCCACCTCGGCGTGCAGATGACCGAAATGAATGAGAGTCATCTGCGACGATTGGTTGAGCGGTATTTGGCCAAGAACGCGGCGGCGCGCGCGAACGGGGATAGCGCCGCCGAACGCTGACTCAGTCACCGCACGTATGGCATGCTTGACGTCTGAACGTCTGGCATGCTTTACTCGCGTCATGCCGGGTCCCGCCCTTCGGAGGACCCTTGAACGGCGCCACTTTTTGACGGAGTCCGACCATGCGCGGCGTGAACAAAGTGATCCTGATCGGCCACCTCGGCCAAGACCCCGACGTGCGCGCGATGCCCTCGGGCTCGAGCGTCGCGAATCTGAGCCTCGCCACCAACGAGCAGTGGCGGGATAAGAACACCGGAGAGCAGCAGGAGCGCACCGAGTGGCACCGTCTCGCCCTCTTCGGCCGGCTCGCCGAAATCGCCGGTCAGTACCTGCGCAAAGGCGCGCCGGTTTACGTGGAAGGCCGGCTGCGCACTCGCAAGTGGCAGGACCGCGACGGCCACGACCGCTACAGCACCGAGATTGTCGTGAACGACCTGCAGATGCTCGGCGGGCGCGGCGGCACCTCTCAGGCTGGCCCGGACCGGCCGTCCCCCCCACCCCCTGTGTCACAGTAGTTGTCGCCTCGATCCCTCGGTAATCTTGGGGGCATTGAGGAACGACAGTGGCTCGATACAGCAACGAATTCAAAGAGCGGGCGGTGGCGCGGCTGTTACCGCCTGAGAG
>JAEHJW020000235.1_pt1 | contig 11803 bp, 16 predicted proteins | sample 9271431 | NCBI WGS metagenome assembly JAEHJW02
AGTCCGCGGCCCCGGCTCCCTGCGTGAGGCGGATGTGCTCAATATCGGCCTGCTGGCTTTGGTTGCGGAGGCTGTCCTGGTCCGCTGCCAAATGGAGGGCTTCGGCATCTGCCTGCTTGGTCGCGGCGGCCAGGCCCGTCATTTGGCCGATTGCGCCGTCGAGCCATCCGATATTCAGTTCGCGGGAAAGGTCGGTCGCATCGGTGGCGAATTTTGCGATGGCTTTGCCAACCTGAAAAAGCACCTCACCGAGGGCCAGCGCGCCAATGACCGGGAACGCTGCCGCGACGATGGGGCCGAGTCCGAGGGTTTGCGTGGCAAACATACCGGCGGCCCGCGCCGACCCCATCGCCGAGCCCTCGAAGACGCGCATCGACTGCCCGGCAAGGTTCGTTTGAGTCGAAAGCTCCCGCTTCGCGGCCGCAGCCGCCTTGGCAGCGATGGCATCGGCCTCTTCGGCTGCCTGCGAGGCGCGCAGCGCTGCAGTGGCCTGCTCCATGGCCGGGACCACGGCGATGCCAGCCACGCCGAGGTCTTTCATCTGCTTGTTGAGGAAGTCCGCCGCGGCGGCCCCTTCCGCCGCAGCCGCCTGAAACTCAAGCACAGCTCTGGCGCTGCGCGTCTGGAAACTCTCCAGCGATGCCGCGCCTTCCTGCGACTGATCCTTCAGTTGGGAGAAGTCGGCCTTGACGCCTACCGAGATTTGATAATCGCTGGCCATGTCGGCTCCAATAAGAAAGCCGCCCGGAGGCGGCTTTGCTGGATCAGCAAAGGAAACAAGTACGGAAAATCAGGCACCCTGCTAGCGCAAAAGAAGGAGGAAGTAGGCAGCGAGTGCGAGGCCTGCCGTGAGAAGGTTGCCCAGGAAGACCCCGAGCGCGATCTTTCCGACTGTGATGCGCTTGTCGGGGAGCGCGACCGGAACATTTTCGGGCATCTCGGTTTGGCCGCGAGTGATGTACGGAATCTCGACAGGCATCGTCTTTCCTCCCGGCTGCAGGTTCTACTTCTGGGCTGCAAGCGCGGCGGGAGAGCGATCAGGGCCATTCGCCCATGCGCATGTCTCGTCGCCAGTCGTCCATGCCGTCCCGTCGGCAAACGCGACGCGAAGCAAGTGGACCTCGGCCCTCGCTGACGGCCCGAGGCTGTTGGTATACAAGCCGTCGTCCCAAGACCCCTTCCCGCGTTTCCTGGGCTTAAGAACGTCATTATCTACGTAGTCCGTGCTGGACGAAATAGCATTCGTCATAATGTCCGAAAAGCTGACTCCGAAGCGAATTCCAACGATTGTCTTGCCCGACATGTTCGTGTAGGCAAGATGAAGGTGAAGGCCCCATGGATCGCTGTCAACGTCGCCGATCCCTGAGTAGTAGTTGTAGGAGTTCAGCATCGGCGCTTTTGGGTCAATCGTCGTCACGACGACGGGACAGGCGCCCTGGGCGAGAGTGGGCAGCCCAAGCGCAGAGAGAAGGATGACGGCGAGGATTTTCTTCACGGCTCCCTCCGGGCCATAAATTATGGCGCTCCCACTCTACCACTCCCCCTCCTGATATTCCAAGAACCGGGCGACCATCGGCCGCAATGGGGTCCGTTTCGCCAAGTCTTCGAGAATCCACTCCACGTCCGGCCAGGGGATTTCCCATGCCTCAAGCGGGCTGATGCCCGCGTCGGCCACAAGGCGAGTGAAGATGCGCCGGAAGTCTATCGGCTCGCCGTTGCTTCCCCCAGCTTAATCCCGCTCGCAGAGGTGACAGCGGCGAAGAGTTCGTTCGCCTCAACCATCGTGAATTCATCTTCAAACCACGCCGCACTCACCGGCGCGCCCGTGGCGTCCGCGTTTCTCATCGCATCCACGCAGGCGTTGATTGTCGCCTCGAAGGCCTTCCCTGAGTCGGCAGCCTCGGCCATGCGGCGCAGTTGCCCTAGCTTGAGTGAGGCGATCTCGACTTTACGTCCGGTTGAAAGTGTCACTTCCATAAATGCCTCCAGTTGGTGAAGCGGCACGAACGGATGGTCGCGTCCCGTCCGTGCCCAGTGGGTGCCCGCGCTGATTGGCGAGGGCCTAGCCGCATCACGTCGCGGCGTAGTTTACAGGTTGGCGTAGTAATCGGCGTAGAGCACGCCGGTGCCTGGATCGAAGACGCTGAAATCGAACTCGGGGATCACAATGTCCCCCTGTTTGAAATCCATGTTCAGCTTCGAGCTCGAACACTTGAAGAGGCGCTTGCCGTAGCCGCCATCGGTCGGGTTCCCGAGGAAGATCTCGAAGTAGGGCGACTCCTGCTGAAGGCTGGTAGGCACGGCCACGGTGATGCCCGTGATCGAGGTATAGGTGTAGTTGATGACGACGGGCGCTCCAGTGTCGGCGGCTGCGAACGTGTACACGCCCGCGGCAACCGAGTACTGCCCCTGTGTCGGCGTTCCGGTGACTAGCTTGAGTGATACTCCCGTCGCGCCGTAATTGACGCCGAAATCCTCAACAAAGGTTGCGCTCTGCGGAACCGTGATTGTGTAGGGCGTCGCTGCGGGCACCGTGAACACGTTCCCGAACGACGGAATCACAGCGCCAGTAGTCGCTGTCGTCCCATGGTACAGCTCAGCGAAGATATTGCCGTCGATGGTGGCGTTCTTCGCTTTTCCCTCGACCTTGCGCTGGCCGCGGAATCCGCGCAGCGGAGCCGAGCCGGGGCCGTAGAGCTTCTTTTCGTCGAAGCTGTCTTGCAGCGACACGTCCTGCAGTTGGCCGAAGACTCTCGGGGTGGGTGTGGGGTTGGCGGTCGTGGCGGCAGCCCGGCCAGAGAGGTAACCTGCTCCAAAACTGTTCATCTGATGCTCCTTAAATGGTTAGGATTGTGAAGGGGACTACCGCAATCGAGAGCTGCGTGCCAGCGCCGGGCAGACCGTTGACGCGCTCGACGCGGCCCTTGGCGACGAGTGAATCCACCAGTCCGCCGAGAGTCTGCTTTGCGCCGGGACTTTGTGGAGTAATGGCGTTCAGAACCGCCGTGATGGCCAGGTTGAGGGCCTGCGACGGGATCTGGGTTTCCTGGCCCACTTGCTGCTTTGCGCCGGCGCACGACACCAGGATGGCCATGTCAACGCGCAACTCATACTTGGTGCGCGCCTGAATCGTCGGGACCGCCGGGGTAATATCAAAGGGCAATTCCTCCTGGAAGAGGGCTGGAAGCTGGCCTGCGGTCAACTGGCTCCAGTCGCGCGGCACGCGGGACTGCACCGCGAAGGTGACTGGCTGGCCGCTGCCCGGATCGATCCAGGAAGGGGCGCTTGCGCCCGATACCAGGGCGAACAGGGCGGCATAGATCGGTTCGAGGTTGATGACGCCATTATTCATGGAGTGCATCCTTCATCGCGGCGCTCAGGCCGGCTACAATCTGGGCTTTCTGCTCTTCGAGGGCTGACTTGAGGTAGGGACGGGGCGGGAAGTTAGAGCCGGGATGATTGACCTTGCGGCGGAAGATCGTCTGGCCGCCCATCGTGAAGGCCAGCGCCTTCGCGTTCAAAGCCTCGATCACATGGGCGCGGGTTGTGCCGCCCTCGTGAAGGATGCGCGCGTAAGCCTGGGCCGTCGATGCGGCGGGGATGCCCACCAGGCCAGTGACGCTGGTCGAGTCTTCATCGACCTCGTTCGATACCGACCGGGCCAGATTGCCGGACCGCTGCTGCAGCGTGGTTGCGCCGGTGGGTCCGTTCAGGTGCTCAGTGACGACCCAGTTGCGCAGGCCAAGCATTTCGATACCCATCTGCTTTACCGCAGCAATCTGCATCCGCGCCACGCCGCCCGTGATACCCGCTGCGGCCTCGGGAGCGCCAACGACCTCAAGCGCCAGCCTCACAGGCCCACCACCGCGCGGTCACGATAGAAGTCGATGACGGGCTGCACGCCCGGCGCGAGGTCTTTCTGCGAGAAGCTCGTAGTCAGAACGCCATTCATGCTCTGCGATACGCTTCCCAGATTCGTCGCACGGCGAAGGGTGAAGGCTACCTGGTCGATCACCGCCTGTTCCACGTCGAGCGGGACCGTTGGATAGCCCGCTTCGTACACCAGTTGCACGTTGCCGCGCCCGCGGGTGAAGCGATACTGGCCCGGCAGTCCGTTGAAGCCGCCTGCGGCCATCCAGATCGTGAACGAGTCAAAGACATATCCAGGCGTCGGAGGCGCATTCGTCTGCGGTGCAGATGCAGGAATGGCAATCCCGTCAACTGTGACCGAGGTGACCGCCTGGATCGGCCAATAGATCGTGGTAATGGAATCGCCGCCCTGCCCGTTGCGTGTCTCGTTGTAGGTCGAGCTGATGAGAGCACCGCGGTTGACCTGCGTAAGGAACCATTGCGAGAACGCAGAAATCAACCGGCTCAGCACCGTATCGGAGCTGGTATCGGTGATCTGCATGTAGTCCTTGACGTTCTGGAGCGTGGTAAGGTCAGCCATGAAAGTTCCTCAATCCGGTGCGGTGGAAAATCTTATTTGGGTATGTCGCCGGTTGCGTTCTCCGTGGCAACGACATCCTCGGCGCGCTTCTTGTCGGCCTCTTCAGCCTTTGCGCCATGGTCGGTCTGAAGGAGGTCGAGACCCTCGGAGACCACCTTGCCGACCTCGTGCCTGATTCCTGTTTCTTCGGTATCCCAGCGCGCCATGCGACTGGAGATCGTCTCGTCCATCTGGCCGCCGGTGGCCTCATTCAGGAAGACATCGAGCGCGCGTGGAAGCCGCTCGATATAGTTTTCCTTCTCGACATTGGCGTCCGTCTGACTGGCCTCCGCAGGCGTCAGCGGTTGAATCGGGTCACTCATAGTCATCTCCTCGGATCGGGGTGAAAAATATGAAGTGGACTAGTTGGGCGGAGGCAATCCGCAACTAGTCCACCCCATTAGGCCGTCCCGGCGCAGGAGCGGCCTAACTTTGTTCAGCCCTGATTAGTTCTGGCCCACATTCTGGAGCAGGAAGTGCGCCCAGTTCGTGTAGCCGATCAGAGCCGCCGTGAGGTACTGACCGTGCACCCGCTTGCGGCTGACCAGCGGCCACTCGTATTCACGCCAGTCGGCAACGCGCGGAATCAGCTTGTAGGGCTTGGGCACGTTGGGCGTGGAGTAGGGTAGGTCGAGCGTCAGGCCGAGGATGGTGCCCTGCGGGAACCAGGGGTGCGTCTCCAGCTTGATGAGCTCGCCGGTGAAGGGGTTCAGGTAGGTGCCAACCATGCTGTTGGCTGTCACGTCCAGAACCTGGCCCTTGCCGCCGTCGACGTTGAACCGGAACAGCGGAGCGCCACCGGCCGCAATGACCTTGCGGTTGATGGACTGCGCGGTGCCGGCATCCACGAGGATGACCTGCGGGCCGAGCTTCCAGTTGTTGTAGAGCGAGAGCAGCGCCAGATCGATCTGGGTGATGCCGGCAGCGGAACTCGACACCAGGTTCGCGCCGTCGAGCGAGACCGAGTAAGCGCCCGAACTGGCCTGCTGGATCTGGGTGATGAGGCCATCGAACACGTACTGGTCGATGGAGTTGTCGGCGGTGATGGCCGTCGCGGCCTGCGTGCCCGCCGGGGGCGCTGTGATGGTCACGCTGTTGACCGGAGTCACAGCGGCCAGGTAGGCAGCAGCCTTGGAGGTTCCGACGTACCATGCGTATCCGAACGCGCCCGGAACAGCCGTGCAGGTTGCCGCCAGAGAGCCCGGAGCGGCCAGCACAACCGAGTTGGACTGGTTCGACACGTTCGAACTTCCGCCGTTGGTGGTGGTCGTCGAGCCGTCGTTGTTGGCGCGTGTGATCTGAGTCGGCACGCCATTGGCGACCGAGGCGAAGCGCAGGCCGTTGTAGGTCAGAGCAACGACCCAGGCGTAGTAGGTCGCCGCTGCCACAGTACCCGTCGCTCCGCCGTTATTGGTCAGGGTGGGCGCCCCTGGGGTTCCGAGCGCGGTCTGCGCGGAGCCGCCGGCCACGGTAATGTTTCCGCCGTTGCCGAACAGCACCAGGCGCTCTTCTTCCATCAGGTTCGAGTTGAAGAGCGAGACCGTGCGGATGGCCATGGCGTCGTCGAAGCCGCGAGCCAGATCCTCAGCTTCAAAGGTGATGTCGGCTTCCTGGCCGACCGTGCGGAAGATGGCGCTGAAGTCCTGCTCGACCACCGAGATGGAAGCGCCGCGCAGACCTTCGGCGATGCCCAGGCCACCGGCTGCCGGGTTGATGGCAGTGAGGCGCTTGGCGTTGTGGGCCGTGCCGCCGATGGGCGAGACGGTGCGGGGAAGGTACTTGTTGCGGAAGGGTGCCAGGACCGGGTAAACCTGCTTGAGCAGGGGCTCCAGGTCGTATGCGGCGATATTCGTGGAGGTGCTGATCGTCGCTTTCGAGGCGATTTGTCCGGTCGCCTTGGCGATCAATTCCTCGATGCGGGTCATGTCTTGTCCGAACATGCTTTTGTCCTCGTCCTCGAAGCGTGATTCGCTACGGGTTTGCAGTTTGGATTTCGTTGTGGTTGCGCGCCGAGAACAAAGGGAAGGGGCACGACGAGCGCCGCGCCCCACTGATGCGTAATCGTGCAGTTACCGCCCGATGTGCAGCAGGGCGGCTTCCTCGTTCGAGAGGTAGTGCGGGTTCGACCGGATCGACTTCGCCACGTCGTGGACGCCGCCCGCGGCCGGCTGCTTGCCTTCGATCTCCTGCGCCTTGGTGACCGCGACGGGCGCGGCGGCCGTGACGCTCTTGGGGGCAACCGGCTCCCCGGCGATCAGGTTGGTCAACCCGGCCAGAGCCTTTGCAATCTGCTCCATGCCGGCGTTGGTTTTCTCGGCGATCTCCAGTGCCTTGGCGGAGTTTTGCTCAGCCGCGGCGACCTGTGCCTTCTCAGCTTCAGTCATGTCTTCTGCTCCTGTTTCCGGGCTCCCGCCCTGTTGTGTGATTGGCGCCGCTTGAGCCGCCACTGTTGCGGCCTTTTGGGCCGCAGACTTTTCCGAATCCTCTCCATCGGTGAACTCAGAAAGGGCCTGTGTCGCGTCCTCGTGAGCCGCGCACATCTTGGTGAGACACTTGTCGAGCCCCTGGCACTTGCAGGTCTTATCCAGGCACTCGCCGATGGAGCCGAGCGCCTTGGTGCACTTGGCGACCGGGTCTTTCTTGGCCTTCGATACCACGTTCGGGGCGCGCTCGGCGAGAGCGGCCTTCATGGCCGTCACAGCCTCGGAGCCCTCCTCGCGGGCCAGCTCGACCAGGATGTCCACGCCTTCGGCCATCCAGGACTTGAGTTTGTCGGGGAGGGGCGAGTTATCGCCTTCGCTCTCGGCTTCCCACTTCGTGTCGCTCTGCAAGTAAGAGACCCAGCCCAGGATGTCGGCCAGGTCGCCGATCTGGTAAAGGCTCTTTGCTACCGTCTGCTTGGCCACTTTGTCCTCCTTTTCTACGGCCGCGGCCGTCTTAAATTTGCGCTCTTCGGTGATGCCCCCGGCTTTGACCGCGGTGAACACTGCCTCTTCGTTGCAGGGCAGGTCGCACACGCTGAACTCGACGGGGGCGCATGTGTACCGCTTGACGCCGGGGTTCGTTGCATCCGACCACTTCTCGCCGACGATGGGGCCGCAGATCGAGAACCCGGTGTAGGTGCCGCACAGGCACTTCTCCCACTCCTGGTCGTCCGAGATGTAGGCGGTCAGGATGAGCAGCTTCTGCGTATCGTCGAACACGATAGGTTCGATCAGGTTGCCGGCGGCTTTCTTCGGATCGTGCTGGGCGCGGATGTTGCCGAAGCTCTTGCCCTGCGACCGCTGCTGCGCGCCTTCCGACCAGGCCTCGACGTAGGGCTTCGAACTGTCGTAGTCGAAAATCTCGCCCTCGGCGTCGATGGCTTCCGATGCGCCGATCCCGGTTACCGTGCGCTTTTCCTCATCCACCTTGGAGATGCGGCAGAAGAGGCTTTTCGTAACTTGCTTGCTCATAGGTCTTCTGGCCCTCCGGGGCGGTGTTCGCCGGGCTTCTTCGGCCACACGGTGAGCGCGTTGGCCTGATGCTTGCCTGCGTGATCCTTGGGAAGCTGGCAGTGGATGTCGCGGAAGACCTGAATGCCGAGCTTCATTTCGGCGTTGCACTTCGGCTTGTCTTCCCAGATGCCCTTCCAAATCCGGCTAATCATCGTCGGGCTCCTTTACGGGCTTTGGAACGCGGACCATCTCCACGCAGCAGCAGCGCGGGTGAAGGGGAACATGCAATGCGCCGTCGGGGAATGGGTCGTCGATTGGAATCTCCCCGGCCGCCTGCGCCAGGTCGCACTCGTCGTCGACGTCGTGCAGGTTCGACATCTGTGTGCTTTTGGTGGTAGCTCCGAAGTTCTTTCCCGTCTGGACCGTCGCCGCCGTCTGCGCGAAGGCGGTCTCGGTCTGGGCGATCATCTCCGCGCGGCCGGCCGAGAAGGTAAACGATTCGTCGATGCGCCGGGCCAGTTCCGCCGGCGTCCACTGTTCGGCGAAGGCCTGCCCGATCATCTCGCGCAAGTCCTCGCGGGTTGTCTCTGTGATGGCCCACCGCGCACTGGGATTGTCCACCAGCACGCCGTCGACCCACTTCTTGCCGACCAGCTCAGCCGCCCGCATCTCGGCGTATTCAAGCGCCTGGGTGTCGGACAGGTTGAACAGGTCCGAGCCCTCGGTGCTCAGGTTGAGCGTGGCGAAGACCGTCGCAACGGCCTCCCGTGCCGTCGTTTCGAGATCGGGCTGAACCTCTTTGACCAGCGCATCCCACACGCTGAAGTCAATCGCCGCCAGAATCGCATCGACGTCGGGCGGCGTGGTATCGCCAGCGGCTTTCTGTGCCGCCGGAAGGTAGGAAGCTATGGTCCGGCTCACCGAGACGCGCTGGGCGGCAAAGAATCCCTTCAGCGCGGCTTCTATGTGATCGGTGGCCGCTCTCCGCTTCGGCCCGAAGTGGGCCGGGTCAATCAGTAGCGGTGTAGAGTTTTTTTTTGAGAGCCCGCGGCCTTGGCCGCTTTGCCGTCCTTCTTCGGCTTGGGCTTTCCGCCGCCCTCGTTACCGTCGCCGGGCTCGTCCTGGTCCTCTTCGTTGGCGACCACCATGGAAGGCTGTGGGGGATTGCCGCCCGATGCCTGCCAGAGCGGCGAGAGGCCGTCCCGCTGGCGCAACTCGTCGGCCACGCGCGTGCCGATGGTCACGTTGATCTGATCGACCTGGGCCTGCTTGAGCGCGTCGGTCTCGGCTTCCTCGTCGTAGACGAACTCGACGTCGGGTGCATTGAACAGGTCGCGCCGCTGCACGATCTGGTCGATTTCGTTCTTCACCCAGAAGGTGAGGGGCTTCTCGCCCGATTCCTCGCGGGTGTCGTCGGACTGTTGAGCTGTGGCGCGGTTGTTCTGCTGCACGAACGGCGTCGCCGTCTCGCCCAGGATGTAAGCGAAGATGCGCGCGCACCACTCTTCGAACTTGGCCTGGAACTCTTCCTTCTTGAGCAGTTCGACCTTGCCGCCGTTAGGCACGGGCAGGATCTTCACGCGCTCTTCGAGGTTGCCGTTGTTCGAGGCCTGAATCTCCCGGATGAGCCGCAGAATCTCTGTCGTGCTCATGTTCTCAGGCATGGTCATGTACGCGAGCGGGATGTTCGACTCGTCGTACCAGTCCTGGTGCATCACCGTCTTGTAGATCAGGGTGAGGATGATGCCCAGCGTCTGCTCGACGGGCGAATAGCCGTAGAGCTTGTGGTTGCGGACCTTGCCGGGCATGTACACCAGGTCGCGCGTTGTAAAGTCGATGGCTGGGAGGCCCTTGACGATCTGCCGGTAGGCGGGCAGCGGGTACATGGGGCGGCGCCCGGTGTTGTCGATCAGGACGTTGATGGTCGCCCCATCGACGGGCATCAGGTTGAAGATGTCGCCGCCGCGGGTGCGCTGCACTTCGAGGCAGGCCGCGTCGATCACCAGCCGGTCTTCGAGCAGCATCCCGAGCCAAACCGGAAAGCTGTGCGTCGAGTCGGGCGACTGAAAGAAGTTAGTCAGGGCCTGGATGCGCGGGTCGTTGTTCGACCGCTCCTTTGTCTCTGCCATGTACTCGCCGGCCTGGGGCTTCAGCCGGAAGTGCCAGCCCTTGGTGACGATGCGCGCAATGACCTTGTCGATGATCGCCCGGATGAGATAGCAGCCGTCGGCCATCATGCGCAACTGGTGGAAGCCAACCTTCTCGCCGGCGCGCGGGAGCCAAGTCTGGTTCAGTACCAGAGGATAGTCGAACTGGCGCGGCGGCGTTCCGGCGGGCGCAACGGGAGGGATCGGCGCGGACGGGTCGTACCATCCCTGCCACGCGGAGCGCAGGCGGTCGATCAGGCTCGGACGGTTCGGCGCAATCTGGATTTCGTTGGCCATGCTCAACCCCGCTTTAACAGTGACTCGATACCTTCAATCGCCATGCCGACTACCAGGCATCCCAATGCGACGGGGGACACGACGATGAGAATGGTGATGCCCAGGATTCGCTTCACCCAGATCATGCTTGCCTCCAATGGAAAGGGCGGCCCGAAGACCGCCCTGCCTGCTCTGGCTTACTCCGCGACCTCTTTCTTTCAGGCCGACGTGCGCCTGAACTCTAAGCCGCCGGTTTCGTCTCAGGTTCGGCCTGAGTCGTTTCAGTAGCCGCCGGTTTCGTCTCACCGAGCGCCGCGTCGGCTTCGGTCTTCACGGCCTCGATCTCGCCCTCGATCTTGGCAGCCGCATCGCTCACCGCGCCCTCGACAGCGGTCACCGCAACGGTCGGCGCAGTGGTCACCGGGACCGGCGTCACAGGCGCGGGAACCGGCTGGCCAAGCAGCGCCAGCGCATTGTGGATCGAGTCAACAACCTGGCTGTCGAGATCGTCGAGTGCGGTCGCCACGGCCTCGATCTGGTCTTCGTTGAGGTTGCCCACGCCGGCATCGACCAGCGCGATCACTTCCGACACCTTGCCCTGGACCGCAACCAGTTCGGCCCGCACACCCTGCACAATCGTTGCCATCACTTGCCTCCTTACTTGCCTTCTGGACGCTTGTCTAGTTCATGTTCCGTGAGGAGTTCTGCCACATCGTCGATGTGCAAGCAGTCGCACATGCAGACGTACTCATTGGCGGACTGCACCACTGCGATGTTTCCGTTGCAGTAGTCGTTGCCCGGAACTGCGCTGTGAAGAACGCCGAAGGCCTCGATCTTACCCCCGCTGAGTCTGACGATCTTGTCTCCATTCTTCGCTTCCCGACCATTCCTGTAGTGCATATTCAGCCTCCTTCGGCCTGTTTGAGCACCCCGCGCGCAACCTCCGCGGCGTCGTGCTGGCCCTGCTCTTCGCAGAACGCTATCCAGTCGTTGACCTCATCCACCGGCAGTTTGCCCGGCGGCATCAGGCCCATGCGCACGATGCGCACGGCCTCAGACCATTCCCGCGCCTTCGGTGGCGCCGGCGTTCTGGGAGGGTTCTTGGCAGCCTCAACAGCCGCCGCCCGCTCCCGGTAATAGTCGGCGATATTACCCATAGCCGACCTCGTGTAGTTGATGGCCTGGCCGCTGCCATCCACCGTGTCGTCGTTGGCCCCGTTCGGAAAGATGGCCCACTCCTCGATCAGCGTGTCCACCCACACGCGGTGCTGCGGGAAGACCTCCGGGTCGGGCAAGTAGCAGTTCCCGGCCTCGATGTCTCCTGTTGCGGCCACTGCCCGCGCGAACTTGCTCCCCGTCGGCTCAACCGGAATCAGCCCCGGAACTGTCGAGCGGAGAGCGTCGATTACTGCGGGTCCATTGGCTTTGTCCTCGATGAGCACTCGGCTGGCTAC
>JAEHJW020008633.1_pt1 | contig 11800 bp, 13 predicted proteins | sample 9271431 | NCBI WGS metagenome assembly JAEHJW02
CCTATGGAGTTTTCGTGCTGTCCGTCGCTATATTTGTTCGCTTACCTGTGCCCTGAGGGGAAAAGCCACGAACTTTCTTCGCTTTGATCTCAGCCCAGGCCTCCGGCGACCAGATCACGCCGACCAACCAGGTGCCTGCCTTGATAGTCAGGCCACCGATCTTCCACGCCGGGCCACGGTAGATGTACGACTCAACGACGGTCCCGGATTTCTCGGTGCCGTCTTTATGATGCAGACCAACCTTCGGAGACTTAGACATAAACCGCCAGGCGGCCTTCTCTAGCTCTTCGGCGGTGATCTGATCCCTAAACCCGTCTAGGGCGGTGCCAACGTCGGGATGGTCGGGCATGTAGGCGACGCCAAGTGTGTATCGTTGCTCAGCTACCTCTTTGAAGACCTTAACGTTCGGGACCGCATCGGTGTTGTTCGTTCTCTTCCGAGCACGCATAACCGCCTCGCGCTCGATTTGGATGTAGGGAGCTATCTTCCCATCTTCGGGTTTCGCCTCGCCCTTGCCGAGCTGTCCATCGTCGTAGGCGTTGTTGATATTCGCGACAAGATGGTGCATATCAATGTCGGATGCTTTAGCAGCTCGTTTAAAGTCCTTCTTGACCAGATTCCTGCCATCGCCGTGATTGTCTTTAGGCTTGCCGCACCCACAACTTACGCACATATCAATCCTGCTTCGTGTTCCAGGGCAGCATCACCAAACAGTGTTGAGATGCTAGCTTCGCATTTTGCACCGAGTTGTCGAAGAGAATATCGACGTGATTATTCTTGCACCATTCGGCCTTAGCAGCGTGCGGAGGGTCACCGATGATGACGACAGTATCCCAGAACGCATCCATGCCTAACGACCGAAGGTAGTTGATCTTGTCCTTAGCGTCCTTCTTGTTCGGTATTTCGGCGGACGAGCCGGTAAGGATCGAGATTCGGTTAGCTCCATTCATGAGGTCACGAAGGAGCGTCCCCATCAAAACCGGGTCGGCATCGAGGGTGCCGTCAATGTCAAAAGCAACGTGCATAGCTTCTCCTTACACCGGGGCCAGGGCGCAACGGCAGTTTGGATGAACAGGAGGGTCGATAGCCACGTCAGTAGCCAGGTGAGGGTTATCGGCAGCAATAGCAGCGCAGATAGGGCAGGGGTCGAAGGCGGTCATGAACTCGACGTACTTGACGCCGAACTTCTGGTAGGTCAGAAGGCTGGCTATCGTCATATATCGGTTGACCTCGGTGGTGGCTATGGTGTCGGCGCGTGAAAGCGAACCAACCTGAGCCTCGATCTGATCGCCTATCGTCTGGACGCTAGAGCCGTTCTTGAGTCCCTCGACTATCGCTTCCTTGATGTACTTACGGGTTGTCCGGTCTATCTCCGCACCCCACTCCTGCGAGGCCCGTAGCGGCTTTAGGAGGGTGTCGTCGTGGACTAAGGCTGCCGCTAGCTCGTCACCGGGATTCCAGCTCATCGGACCGGCTGCCTGCGATAGGTTCTCCTGGATGAAGTTCATATCGGCGGTTAGCTCTTCCGGCGTTCGTTCTGCTATCGGGAGTTGGTCGATTGCCTCCTGGTGACCGAGGGACGCTCCTTCTAGCGCCATAGTGTGCATCTCGTTATGGATCGGGTCGAGGTTGAGCCGGACCTTCGAGGCAGCGTCCTCGCCTATCGCATCTAGCACTTCGGGAGACTGGCTCTCGCCTATTATCGTCTTGGCGCGGTTGATCTCGCGTGCAAGCGACCCATGATCGAGCATTGCTATTAAGGCACGCCGGATTCGGACCGCTGCTTTAATCTCTAACGCTTGCGCTTCTGGGCCTTGTCGAGTAGGTCGGATTCCTCGCTTACGCTCCTTCACTACGTTCAGGTCGGCGTTGAGGATAGGACCGGACGCTAGCTCCTTGAAGACAAACTCTCTCCACGGCTTTTGCTGGTTTACAAACCAGTTGTCGCTAACAGTCAAGAACTGCTGCATCTCTCGCGACTTGCGGACCGCTCCACCCACCTGCCGAAGGACGGACACGATTAGATCGCGGTCGTCCTCTAGCTCAGGACGTAGATTAGGCCAGGAGCTAAACTCCTCGACCGATGCCCACTCAGCGTTCTCGAAGTTACCGGACAAAGCGTCGTTGCGCACCACCCGGAACTTGAGGTTCACGTCGCTCTGGTGTGGAATCGTCGTCAAGAACATGGTGTAGCCCGGCTTCTCCTGGACGAGTAGTTGATAACCAGTTGAAGCCAGAGGAACACCAACTTCCTCTTCCCATTCGCGGACGGCTGCCTCCCACGGTGACTCACCGGGTTCTAGGTGCCCACCTGGGAACTCCCAGGCTCCCTGATTCGTGTCGTCTATCTCTTCGCCCCTCTGGAGCAAAAGAACCTTATGGGTGTCGAGCGCGTAGACGATCAGACCTGCGCTAGGACCGTCGGCCTTCTTGACCGGAGGCTTCTGCGTAGGCGTTCGTCTGTTGGACGTCTTTTGCCCGGCATTGTAGGTCGGGGTCGTCGGTACCGTACTGGTAGAACCGCTCTGGAAGTTCTCGGCCTTCGGTACCTGAGGGACCGGGGCCTTGTTTGCTTGAGGAAGCGCAGCTTGTGGCTTAGCCTCCGGTGGGGACGAAGGGGCCGGGGGAGGTGGCCCCTTCGCTCCTGGCCACTCGTACTGGGTCGGCGCAGGCCATTGCATAGGTGCGCCCGTTTGTGGATCGACGTGGCCCGATGTTGACATAATCGCCGTGACCGGGACGACGGCTGGCTGAGCGATGAATCTAGGTGTTTCTTCCTTCGGGTCGAAGGGCAGACCTAGAATCTTCTCGGCGGCCTTCTCGGGTGAGATCATGCCGGAGTTGATGTAGATTTGATACGCTTGAGCTTCCTTGAGTCGATCTTCCTTCTTGCGCCCGTCGTCGAAGTGAACGCTTATTTCCAGCTCCAAGTCTTCTTGAAGCACTTGGTTCAGCATCGCTTCGATGATCTCGATGTTTGGAGCGGAGCTGTTCTGCTCCTGCTGGTCCATCTGCGTACCTGCGGTCGCCTTGTTGACGTCCATCGTCAGACCTAGATTGACCGGGGCGAGTCCATACTGCGACACGGTAAGGCGCATGATCGACTCCCACAAGTCCTTGTCGAACTTCGGCATCGCCTGTTGGATCGGCGTAACGGCACCAGGAACAAACCTCGCGCCAAAGCGCCGAGTCTGGTCGCCTTGCATCAGGTTGTCCCAGAACTCTTGCATCTGCTCCAACTGGTCCTGAGTCACGGTGTCAGGTGCAACCAGGAGAAGCTCTGGGATAGCACCCGAGGTAAAGAACTGTAGGAAAAACGCCTGCATCCTCATATCGGTGTTGGCGTTCAGTAACACTGATTCAATCGGTGGGAAACCGTAAGGGGTCGAAGGCCGAGGCCATAGCAACTGATAGATGAGATCGTCGGTAGTGAAGTCAGCCCAGGGGACACCCATAATCGTCTGTTGGAAAGCCGGGGCCGGTGGACGGTTCAGGTCACCCAGCCAGTTGAGCATCGGGGTGATCGTTTGGCCTTCGATGACCTTGAGCGCGACAACCCGGCCCTTGTCATCCCGTTGTTTATAGATAGTCGCGCAGTCGTAAGCGAAGGCGTCCCAACCGAACTTAGCCAACCAGACCGGCCACGGGTTCACCCCGTCAGGCTTGCGGAGGAAGTCTTTGCCTCGCTTGATCTGCTTTTGAATCGAAGGACCGCTGGCCTCGTCTAGCCCTTCAAACATTAACGGCATCCCTTGAAGGTCCCTAATCAGATACCTAATGCACGCCATAGCGATGTCGTAGCCTTCAACTACTCCTTTAAGCACGTCATAAGGGATTCGACCATCTCTCGGCTCGATGTTGAGGTTGCGACCAACCAAGTAATCATAGGATCGAGGCGCTCCATCGTAGCCAACGTAAGGAGTTAAAGGACGGCCCGGAGCGAACGGAGAAACCCAGTCGGCGCCTTGCGCTGCCATAGCAGCTTCTATGTCCTTAGGGGTGATGGAGTACAAGGCTAAGCCCGGCGACGCTTCCTTAGCTATGGCTTCTTTCGGGATCGGTAGCTTCTGGCTAACCGCCTTCGAGGAAGCATAAGCCCAGGCTTTGCGAAGTTCAGTCTCGGCTATCTCGACTTTCGGTAGCAACTCCGACTTGTTTATGATCGCCTGAGGGTTGCGAAGTCTGCGCACCGCCAGGTCAAGCGATTCGCGGTCAATCGGTTCAGGTTTACGACGGAGCCAAGCCATTGCGATTAGCGTACCACCCCCTAGCGTTTTTGCGCTGCCAGCCGCTTTTCTGCATAGCCCAGCCAAGCTGCGACCGGATCGGAGGCCAAGACGCCTAAACCTTGTACGGCCCAGACGAGCGCGTCAAGACGACCCGGCGAGTAGGTGTTGTCTTCGGGAGTCCAAGTCGTGATCTCTTCTTCTAGCCGTGGGAGCGAGCCGACGATATGGAATCTTTGTCCGTTCCACGTTTCGGGTGCAGTAGGATCACCGGCCAACGCCGCTACCGGAGCAGCTCTAGGGCGTTTACCGACTGAGGCGTGGGTAACCTCGATGTTGATATTCACGCCACCGGCCTGTAGGGTTTCGCGGACCATCTCACCCCCGTAGTTGCCTTCGGCCATAACCTTGTCGGCGTTCCACTTGTACACTAGCTCGCCAACAATCCGTCCCCAGGAATGAGGAGCCAACTGTCCCGAAGCGTCCTCTAGGACGTAGACGTGCCCGGCGCGATCTCGACCTACAACGACGATGCCGGTCAAGTCGCCCTCGGCTGAGCCGGAAGGGTCTACCCCAATCATGATCTTTGTAAGCTCCGGCTTCTCGGCTACCCTCAAGGAGTCAAGCTGAGAGATAGACCAAAGCGCACCCTCGACCTCCTCTATCAACTCCCCCTCTAGCTCCTGGCGTCCTAGTCGGGTGCCTGCGTAGTCTCGGTAGAGCTGATCCCTGACCTCTTGCGCTAGGTGCCAGGCGTTCGCGGTGATGCCGTGGGTCGTTCTCGTCTTATCGTCGCCGAGCAGTTCCTTGATGAACTTCTTAGGCTTCGGAGTGGTAGAGGCGACGATGATAGGGTGCTCGCCTATGCGGAGCCCTAGCCGCATCTGTTTCCAAACGTCCTCTAGACGAACCCAGGTAGCTACCTCTTCTCCCCAAACGAAGCACCTGTTCCCACCGGCTCGGAGTCGTTCAACGTCCTCAGGTCCGTAGGCACCGAAGATCTTAGCTTCGGACCCGTTCGGGAAGATCGCGAAGGTGCCGCCTGTTCGGTTTCGCAGCTTTACGTCCGGGGCGTAGGAGCGCAAACCCGAAGGCCCGTTTATACACGACTCCACAGCGTCGCCTAGCGTCGGTCCTATGATAGCCATACGGTGACCGCCTGGGATGCGAGGGTCGCACGGAGGCCCGTTGACGTGGTCTATCATCGCGTGAGCAGCCCCGTCGGTCTTGCCGACTCCTCGACCGCCCATCATGAGCCATAGACCGACCGGAGGCACGTCATCAGGCATTATCTGCCACGGGTAAGGCTCCCAGGCTTTTATCCTGGCGTACTCGCGATCTCGCTTCTTCTGTTGAAGCTCGTGAAGCCGATCTAGCTTCTCCTTAGGAGCTTCTATCCTCAGCGTCACTTAGCTCTTCCTCAAGCTCGCGGATAGCTCTATCAACAACATCCTCAGTGATGACCTCGACGATCTTGCGAGTAGCAGCGTCAAGCCCGAGTAGCTTGGCCCGGCGATCCATCACAGAGAGCGCCATCTCTACCGAGCGGGTATGACCGTTGAGCGCAGCGGGCCAGAGTGCCTTGAGCAACTCATCTAGTCTCTCACACTCCAACCTTCTTAACTCATCGGCTGGTTCTTGGATCGTTGCCTTCAACGCACGCTGGACGCACGCCCTGGCACCAGTCTTGTCGGCATACCCTAACGCTTTGGCTATAGCCTCGTAGGTCGCGCCAGCCTTCCTGAGTTGGAGGGCCTGCCTCTCCTTCTCAACCAGTGCAATGCGGTCAGCCGTGACTTTTGTACGAGCTCTGGGCATTTGAGGCCTCTTTCTGTGTTGAATCTACCATAGGGTGCATACCCGAAGTCTACTCATTAACGAAATCGTGCGACTCACCTGTTGCCTCACGCACTGGTAACTCACCACTAGCAATTTGGAACCGTTTGCATATCACGTCAACGTAGGCTGGATCCAGCTCCATTAAGAAGGCCCGCATCCCAAGTTCTATCGCGGCCACCAAGGTAGACCCGGACCCGCCAAACAGGTCAAGCACTAATTCACCCGAAGTAGCGTTGTTCCCCAAACACTGCTCTATGAGAGAAACAGGCTTCATGGTAGGATGCTCTGCACTTCGAGAAGGCTTGTCGTGTTTCAAGACAGACGACTGCGCATTATCCCCATACCACTTCGGGCCACCCCTCCCCTTGCGTCCTTCTCCTGGGGTATAGCCGAAATAGATATCCTCATGCTGATAGTGATAATCAGAGTGACCGAGAACGATAGCGTTCTTCACCCACACCAACTTCTGCCGGAATAATCCTCTACTCGCTAGCTCAACGGCGAATACCAATCCTGCCGGTCCAGAAGGCGCAGCGACGTAAACGGCGGCCCCCGGTCGAGCAACACGCAACACACTATCAAACGCTCCGGCCAGAACACTGCCATCCTGATCATTTGAGATCGTTAGCGCATCTTTCGTCTTCCCCACGTAACTGACCCCATAAGGAGGATCAGTCCAGACAATATCCGCAGTCTCACCCTTCATCAAGTGATCTACATCTGCGACCAACGTGGCATCACCACACATGAGTCTGTGCGATCCTAACAGCCAAACGTCGCCTGCCTTAGTGGTTGGTGATGGAGGAGCAGGCACGTAATCCGGATCAAGAAGTGCAGTGCCTCCATTGGTGCCAAGCAGTTTGTCAATATCCTCTTGCGTATAACCAGTGGCTGCTAGTAGATCTAAGTCCTCTACCCGAGAGAGCAGTTCTGCCAATAGATCTTCGTCATAGCTGCCCAGATCGGCGGTTCTATTATCTGCCAAGGCGAAGGCGCTAGCTGTCTCGTCATCGTCGTCTACCCAGACAACAGCAATTTTGGACCACCCCAACTGCTTAGCAGCTTTGAGCTGGTGATTGCCAGCTATCACCGTGCCGTCACGCCGGGCCACGATTGGCTTACGCTGCCCAAACCGCTCGTAGCTTAAAGCGACAGCCTCCACGTTGCCTTGGCGTGGGTTGCCGGGTAACTCGTGGAGAGTATCAATGTCCGCAAGAAGAGGGATGAGGTCCACGGCAATGTTATTCTCCACACTCCCATTCTACCACGCGGATGAGCTGCCACTAGTCCTTGTTCAACACCTCCGAAAGTGACTCATGATAGAGCACATGCCCTAGCGAGAAACAGCCCTCTATCGTCGGCTCGTGCCCTAGTATCTCCCAGAGCACCCGTCTAGCCTGTAGCGCGTAGGTCAAGACGATCTCACACTCGGCCTCACTAAACCCGGTCTTCCTAGCTAGCTCGGCTACTAGCTCCGGTCCTACCTCCATCAGAACCCCTCGATCTCGTCTGCCGCTAGTAGGAGCGCACTGGCTAGCTGGTCGGCGTAGAGGTCGTGCATCTCGGTCTTGAGGTTCAGCCTCCCCTGGCGCTCGCTGTAGATGGCGACGTCGTAGAGGTCAAGCGCGCTCAGCTCTACGTGCAGGTAGTGCCTGCGCCCCACCCGTGCCGTCAGGCCGTCCCCGTCGCGCTCGGTATCTCGTAGGCCCAGGCTCATGCTGGCTGTACGTCCTATGGCGCTCAGTAGGTTTGTGGCTTCGTTCCTGGTCATCTCGCGGCCTCCTTTTGCTCTTCTCGCTCTTGCGATATGTATATACTATACGGTCTACGTGCACTTACTGCCAGATCTGGCAAGTTTCTTCTGTTTCCCTCTCGCCTTACGCCTCTACCCAGTTGGTCACGAACTCTTCGATCTGGTCGTTTATCACGTCTAGCTCTGCGTACTCTTGGAAGCGGTCTTCACCCTCTAGCATGAAAAGAACGTTTATGTGGCGTGGGTCTATCTGCTCTCCCAGGGCGTTGTCTTTGATGAACAGGTTGAGGTCTTTGAGGCTATAGCCCAGCTCGTTCAACTTGGCTAGCTTGTCGGTTACTGTCTTGGCTGTTACTACCTGTGACACTGTGGCCTCCTTTGTCGTTATCCCCGTTTGGTGATATATATATACTATACGCTCAACCTGCACTTACTGCCAGTTCTGGGAAGTTTCTTCTCTTTTCTTTTCTACTCCTCTTCGGGGTACTCGTACACCACCGGCTCCGGGGTCACAGGGCGGTTGTAGCGCACCACACCCCAGATAGCTAGTAGCGCCCCTACCCCTGCCACTAGCCAGTACACGCCGGTCAACGCCGCCTCGTGTATACATGCCGCCCCTACACGCGCCGAAGCGAGCTGGGCCGCCTCCCCAGCCGCGCTGTTGCAAAGCCGGACCTGCGACCCCACCACAGTCTCTGCCCAGAGCGCATACCCTACTAGCACGCCGCCTAGCCCGGCACGCACCAAACCCTGCCTCACGCTCTCGTCCCAGTCTTGGCTACTAGCGAGTTGACTGCGGTGGCGGCGTCGATGCCAAACCTGTTCAAAATCTCGGCCTCGGCAGGGGTGATCTTGAAGTCCCAGTACCTGAGCGCGTCGATGGGTCGCACGCCCCGGCTGGTGTACTGGTCTAGCTCTACCTGACTCATGCCCCATACGAGTGGGTTGAACTCTGCTGCTTTGTTTGCCTTTGTCATCTTGTGGCCTCCTTTTGGGTCTTCACCTTGTGGTGATACATATATACTATACGGTCTAGCTGGCTCTCCGGCCATATTTCCAAAGTTTCTCTAGGCTTTCTAGCCTAGCTGCCTCCGATATTTGTGTACTAGGCGCTGAGCGATGGCGCACATCTTTGGCGACCAGTGCCCCGCCTGTGCCAACATGTGGCCCACACCGGAGTCAAACTTGGAGAAACCCATAGCGTTGATCTCTTGTGCCCGGTCGGAGTCAAGGGCAGCAAGCATCCGAATCTTGCCCTGTAGCGCCTCGATCTCCTCGGCTGAGAGGACAGGGTACTCTTCTTCTTTGCGTGCCTTGTGCGCCGGTTCTGCTATCTCTACGAGTGCGTCAATCGCTTCTGGCAGTTGATAGTTGGTCGTTTGCTCCGAAACGGCGTCCAGTGCCTGCTCTGCAATCTCCTGCTTGCGAACGAGCGTCTTGGCTAGCTTGGCGTCGATTGACTTGTCCAAAACGACGTGCTGGATGAGAACCGAGTTGGTCTGCCCGATGCGGTGAATCCGGTCTTCGGCTTGAGTCACGTTGCCGGGCACCCAGTCGAGTTCAGCAAAGACTGCAACCGTTGCTTCGGTCAGCGTGATGCCAACTCCGGCTGCGGTGATCGAACCAATAAAGACTCGAACCTTCGGGTCTGTTTGAAACCGCTCAACCGCTTCTTGCCTAGCCTGTTCCGGTGTATCTCCGGTGATCTTGACTACTCCGAGATCGGCTAGGGCTTCGTCTAGGAAAGCAACGACGTCTTTATGATGCGCCCATAGAGTTAGCTTCGGCGTATCTTCTAGTAGTTCGCGAACGTGCTCTGCAACGGCAGGCGCTTTAGCGAGTGCAGTTTCATGCCTAAGTTGCGATAGAACGCTAATCTCGGCGCTAGTAACTACCTTGAGTTGCTCGACCGCTGCTTTGTACTCATCTCCCTCTGCCAGTTCTACTCGAATCTGAGCCTCGGTAACCGCAGCCTCGAACTCCGCTAGCTTCTCGGCCTCGCGCTCGATGATAGCCACGCCGCCTTCGATGCTCTTTGCGTCTAGGACGATTACCTGGCGCTGCTTTGGAGGCAGCTCGGTGAGCACTTCGCTCTTGAGCCGACGAACCATTAGGTTTGCCCTGAGCTTGTTTTGGAGCTGGTCTAGGTTCGAGGCTCCCGAAACGTTCCAGCCGTACCCGTCGGAGTAAGCGGCACAGTAGGTTTTCGCATAGTCAAACCAGTTGCCGAACTGCGTAGGGCATAGCCAGTTCAAAAGTGGGAACATCTCAACTGGTCGGTTTGGAATCGGCGTCCCGGTCAAGCAAAGCTTTCGGCGTGCCTGAACTGGTGGGTTTGACTTTCCGTGCCCCAGGAGCGCTTGGGTGCGCTTCGACTTTGGGTTCTTGAAGTAGTGAGCTTCATCGACCACGATCAGGTCCCACTCCCTAGCTCGGAGATCGTCGGGACGAACTCGAACTGCGTCCGGGTGGATGATTACAATGTCGGTGTCCGGCATCGTCTTGGTGTCGGCTACCCCAATGCTAAGGTCGCGGACTAGCCACTCGCCTAGCTCGTTGGCCCAGTTGAGCTTGACCAAGAGTGGGCAAACAATCATAATCGACTTCAAAGACTCGTCGGCGTTGATAACGCCTATCGCTTGAATCGTCTTCCCAAGTCCCATCTCGTCCGCGATCAAAGCCGAAGGGTGCGCTAGGGCGTATGCAATCCCGGCCCTCTGGAAGGGTCGATACGTTTTGTCGGAAGGCCCCGGAATCTCTACGGTCGCGTCGGTGGCCCTAGACGCTTCCAAACTCTCTTGTGCTTCCACGGCTACGCGAGCAAGAAGCTCGGCGGTGTCGTCGTCGGCAAACTCGCGAAGAGCTTGAGCTTTGGTCGAGTCGGCAGTCCACCAGCACTTGGCGGTGGGGTCCCAGCGAAAGCCTGCCTGCTTTGGCAGCGCCCTCTCTGCGTAGGTCGTGATAGCTACGAACCTGTCGTCTTTGGTGATGAGCTTCATGGTGGCCTCCCTTTTCCTATAGCTATAGACTATAGGCTCCTACTGCTCGGTGCTGCCTATTTCTGGGTTTTCTTTCAACATCTCCCAGACTTGTTCCACGGGGGCCACCCAACCTGCTTGAGCTTCCTCTAAGCCTTTGTCGTCACAGACCTCCATTAGAAACCCACCGCACTTGCAACGAACAGACGTCCAACCCCACCCTGCATCTAGTCGTTGAGGAACATGAACGACCTCGAAGGTGCTACGGTCTTGTGAGTCAAGCTCTCACATCACAAGCACCCATGACTAGGGTGCATCTTCGGCGTTTCCTTTAGGTGGCCTACCGAGGGTTCGTGAATGTGCCTCTCCCTGGTCGGCAACACGCGGTCCTGAAGCCAAGAGTCAAGTCGGCACCAGTGTTTAGCTGGGTGTTTTATGTCGTGCATCTTCGCCACCTCGTCAAAAGCGCGTGGGAACCTCGCGATCAGCTCGGACCCGAACTTCACACACCCCAAGCCAACATGCACCCCATAGACGTAAGGCTCGCCGTCCACGCTGAACGTGTTAGAGGTCTTCACAATGTGAACCTTCTTGGTTGTGCCACTCTTCGCCGTTACTACCACGTCCGAGTTGGGACTGATCTCCGCGAACGGACCAAACACCACGAACTTGTCTGTCTTCTTGTCTTTACGCCAACTGACTGTCACTGACTTCTCCCTTATACTCCCAGACCTGATATTCGCCCGGCTGCTCTGCTTTTGGCTCGTAAACCCAGCTCTTTGATCCTATGTAAATGGTGATAGCAGAAGCGTCTTCTTGCTCAGGAAGAACCGCTTGGTCGAACGGTCCACCCTCTAGGAACAACGGCACTACCGGCTTGGGTTCTATCTGTGGACGGTCGAAGACGTGACCGCAAGCGTTTATCTGATCTTCCGAAGCGAAGGCTAGAGGAATCTTCGCAGCTATCCCGTCGTAGTGCCCTGGCCCGTGCTCGTTGTAGACCA
>JAEHJW020007396.1_pt1 | contig 11796 bp, 18 predicted proteins | sample 9271431 | NCBI WGS metagenome assembly JAEHJW02
ATATCACGTAAAGCTTGTTTAGCAACTTCTATTGCTTGAGCTGTGGTTAAATCGTTGGTCACAAGAGCAGAAATTTGTAACCCGTCTAAAATTTTAAAAAGGTCTAGCCGTATACTCCTTGCCCATGTTTCTGCTTGTAAAACAAGATGTTCATGTGTGGGTGTTGGTATAGATGCAGCCCGGATTGCCTCTGCCTCTGCTTCCGTGATTTCCACGCAACCAGCAGGAAGAAGGTGCGCAAATTCGGGCTCGATAGCGTGCAGGGAGTTGTCGGGGGCTTTGTAATGTTTCATCGTTATCACCTATACTCATTCCAGCCGTTGGAAACTACTGTTCCGGTATTTGCGGAATATGATCCTCCGGCAGGAACCAGCAAGACAATAGTTCCTCGTGTCGCGGCGGACTGGGCAAAATGTTGCCATTTTGTAAAACCATTGACAATTCCGCTTGCTGTAGTTGATACAGCAATATCAAGAATTATTTCAACAAATATTGTTTTACCTGTCGTGTTGTAATAGGAGGTTCCTAGTGATCTACTTGCTGTAACGTCCTGCCAGGTCTGGCCATACCCAAACGATGACATAGCAGTCACAGCCTGCCCGCCAGCGCCTTGAATCAAGCTAGGAGCAGTCGCCCAAGTGCCTGCGGTGGCTTGGGTAGATCGAATAAGTCCAATAACTCTATAAGCCACGTTCGTATGTGCCGTAGTGCTATAGATAACACTTGCAGAAGTTGCTGCTGCACTAATTGCGGTAGTGCTAATAACACCTGTCTCAGATAGGTCTACCCCACCCGTGGAGTTAACTACTGCAAGCTCAATTGTGCCAGCATTATTTAATGCTAAAATATAGAGATCAGACTGAATGGCATTTGTTGTACCCAGAGTAGCACCAGAGGGGACAACCAAATTGGAAGGGGTTCCAGAAATAGGGGTAACTGTGCCACTTGTAAGGGTAGCTGATCTAAAGTCTAAGGCGAGGGCCGATGCAGAAATAGTTAGAGCATTTGCTGCCACAGAAGCAGAAATAGGCTGTACTTGAACAGATGTTGCAGCAGATAAACTTCCGGCTGCAAAAATTAAACCTGTTCCTACAGAAATCTCTTCAATAGCACCTGTACTAGCTGTGGTTCTGCCCAAAAGTTTATTAGTAGACTGTGTTAAGCCTGAGGCTGTAGCAAGCCCAGAGGCGGCTGCTCCTAGATTTGTTCTAGCTCCAGCAGTAGTAGTTGCCCCTGTACCTCCCTGACCCTGACTTAAGGGGGTGGTTAGTCCACCTAAAGAGGTAATGTCTGTATTAGCACCCAAAGCTGCTTTTCCAGCAATAGCCGTGGTATTAGCAGGAACAGTTGTGTAGGTAGCAGTATTTACATCATTTAGCCATGAGGCCATAATGACTGTTTGTTGGTCAACGAATGTAGTGGAAGTCATTTAAAATCCTGTATTATTTCCTGAAATTGCTAGGCCAGCAATCGCAGCACCAGCTACTGCTGTTATATAGAGAGGGACACCAGTTATTGATCCTGAAACAGCACAACCTGCCATAGCACGTCCAGCGAAGGCCCTTGAATTATCAATAGTGCATATCCAAGGGGGATCAATTTCTGTGTCAGTTTCTGGGTACGGTCTAGCCCAAGGAACAGAAATACGTTCTCGTTGAACTCGTAAAAAGTCTTGGGGATGGCGTAGTTCGTAGTCCTCTTCGCATACCATTAAACCATCCCAACGTCTTTTTAACTGGGAGGCTTTAAACTTACGTCCACAAGAATCACAAAGGGAATTCCAGTTACCAAGGTCGAGATAGTTCTTCATTTAGAAAGCCGGAATTACATAAGCACCCGGTTCGAGGGGCTCATATCTGACATAATGTCTCCAAGTGCCTGTAGTCGATCCCACACCAATAACTGTCGTGAGTGTACCGGGTTTAAATATAGTACCTCTAGATGTGGTATTAAGTCCTACGCCTGTGGCTGATAGGGTAGGAGCAGTAGCCAAAGCAGCCCCATCCATTGTCACAATAGTACCAGCAGTGGCATTCGCTAGAGAAGCTGACGCACCTGAGATCGTAGTGGCAGTACCCACTGTAGGTGTGATTTGATACTGAAGGGTAGAGGCAGTAGCCCCATTAAGGGTGATGCACTCAGACCATAAAGAAGTAATGGTTACAGCCCCAACGGCTGTGAAAATAGTATCAGCATTGACCATAACTTTGGCACTTGTAGTAGCCATATGATCCGAATTCTCTGTTGATCCAGAGGCAGTTGGAACGACAACAACTGTCATATTAAACTCCCATCAGAACATTAACACTGGCACCAGTGCCGGTTAACGCAGTAACATTGGCTCTCATATACTTCCACGGTGCAGTAGTTGCAAACCCATCAGCAGTAATTGTAGTTCCCAATGTTAAAGTAATTGTACCTAACGTAATATAAGCGTTAGCATTGTCTATGTTACTTCCTTGAATAGCGACCACAGCAGTACCTGCACCAGCAGTCGTACTCCCATAAGCTTGGAAAGTAGCAAAGGGACTGTCCTTAAAGACAGTCGTTTGGATACCTGTAGTGATAGCTCCAGTGGTTTCGGGTGTGAGATTATAGACTCTACCACATTTCACCCATACATTCATACTCATATTTTACCTTTTACCAAAGACGGGAAGAGTTCCCGAAAGAAGAGGGGGACAAAGCCCCCTCCAAAATTAACGCACGTACTGAACAGCAATATTCCACGGGCCACCAGCACTGGAAGCAACACCCGTTTCAGCGTAGGTTGCTGAAATACGAATGTCCCCAGTTAAAGGTACCGGAGTGATATTAGGTGTCCCACTCATAGTAAGAGAGCCTGTAACTGCTCCGCTTGTTTTCACATCATAAGTACCACTAGAAACGGTACCCGCATTGTTAGCCGCACTAATAGTAACTGTGGCAGCAGTGCCAGCGTTAGACGCTGTACTACCGTACAAAGTAACACTAAGAATGGAAGCATCAGCAGGAAGTACCGCTTTTAAAGTCGCTACTGTATCCGTTCTGGAAACAGAAAAGACTTTTACAACAATGTCTTTAGAAGACGGAATCAGTGTAGTAGGACCAGTGGAACTAACCGGAGTGAAATCTGTAGCAAGAAATCCCATAATTTATCCTTTCAAAAAAGAGGGGGACGGAGCCCCCTCAGATAAATTAGGCACCAGCCGAGCCGTACAGACCGCGAGGATCAGTCCAACCGAAGCTGTAACGAGCGGTGGCCTTGAACTTAGCGTTCTCAGTATCCCAGTCGTTATCCATGTCGAAGGCATCAGCACGACGCTCAAAGTACTTCATGCCGTGGGGCACGTCCGTACGAATGAACCAAGCATCTGTGTCTGTCAGATAGTGGTTAGTAACCACTTCAGGAATCAGACCCATTGTCTTGAGAGCATTCAGGTCGTGGTTATCCGTACCAACACGACCTTCAGAACCAAGAATACGCTTGGCTTCAAAAATCAGTTGACGAGGGATAATCAGTTGCTTAGGCTTCACAGCAATCAGCAGACCACGATCGTTGGTGAAACCGGCAATGTCGATACACGCTTGTTCCAGAGCAGCTTCCGACAGGTCAGCAGCAGTGGCAATCTGGTTAGAGAAGGTACCACCAGCCAGTGTAGGATGGGAGGCACTCAGAAGAGTAACGCCATCACCACCAACATAACCAGCAGTAGCAAAACGATTATACACGTTAGCTGCCACGATTTCCTTGGTCTGACGCATAGAGAAAGCCAAGCCTTGAGCTTTACGCTGACCCACAACATCATACTGGTCATCTTCCATCATTTCACGCGTGATAATGAAACCAAGCGCATAAACGACGTGTTGATAACGAGTGATGAAAGCCTGACGTTCCGAATCATAGGAGATCGGAGTACCTTCAGACTTCTGCACTGCAAGACCAAAAGACGAGATACCAACGTCCTCTTCAAAAGCACGATCAGACGTGTTCTTGTCGAAGAGTTTATCAAACTCTGTTTGGTACTCACTATACGATTTACCGTACCACGCATTGACTCCGGGCCAGAGGGCCTTTGCAAACGAGCCACTATTAATAATAGACATATTCTACCTTTCCTAATTAAACGCCAGCTTGGCCAGTACCGTTGCTCAGTGTGGAACCATTCAGTTTCACATAGTAGCTAAAGTAGACATCGCCAGGAATGTTGTCGGAACGGTTGGGGAAACCAACAACCTTCAACGGAAGGGTAGCAGTCGTAGCCAGACCAGTCGTATCCAATTGCATACCAGAAGCACCAGTAGTGGTGTTACCAGCAGTAAGAGTAAACTGACCGTTCAGACCAACGTTAGCCGTAATAGTAGCAGCAGCCACAGAAGTTCCAGCATACTGCACTTCATAGATGATTTGCGGATCAGTAGCGACCAGTAAATAACGATCAGTAGAAGCACGGCGATATACAGGAGTATTCAGGTCATTGACCGGAGGAACGTTTGTAACATCACCAACACCAGAAAATAAAATACCAACCACGATACCGTAAGGCACACCTGTAGCGGAGGCCTGACGGGTTACGGTAGGAACGCCAGTAGCAGCACGGGCATCACCCAGAAGCTGCACAGCGTCGCCAACCATGATTACAGTGGCGTCAGAAGCGGGCACAAAGCACACTTCTGCTTGCCCATTATAGGGCGCACCAGTAACCATTTTAACGGGATGAAACCCGTTAATACGAGACACACTTGCCATTAGCAATTCTCCATTTAAAAATAATTAATCCTAATGGCACTTACATTAGTTAAGTTCGAGAGATTTCGAGCTTTCCATAAGTACCATCAAGAGCTTTTTGTTTGATGGTGGATTCCAGTTCGTTAACTTGAACTTGCTTGGCGGCTTGGTCTTCATTGTACCATTCACGCTTAATTCGCATAACCATAGCCTTTTGTCCCTGTCCAACAGAGATTTGAGACACGGTTCCTTCTGCCGAAGCAGAGTTAACTCGCTTATCCCCCACCCTCACAGAACTTGCTTCAACCAGCTCGTAGCCAGCATCCAGAAATTCCTGCACTCTGTCTCCAGAGTCATTTACAATTCTATAAACGTAGTTAGGGTCTTTCCCTGCCACTGTTAACACATTTCGCTGCCCAATTGGGGTGCGTTGCGTGCGACCTCTCGGTGCTTTCGCAATAGCTTCTTTTTCATTACTCATATTAAGCTCCATTCTTTACGCGTTTGAGTTCGGCCACATAGTCCTTTTCGGAGAATCCGGGGATTGTGCGAACAAAGCGTTGCATCACTCGACGCTCTTCATCGGAAAGTTGGTAACTGTCGCTACCCTTTCCACTACCTTTACCAGAACTGCTTTCTACCGCAGCTTGTTTGTCTCTATTGGGATTACGGAACTTATGTGCAAACTCTGTCTTCACTTTTCGTTCCACTTCTTTTAGAGCCTCTGCTGGATCAGTTCCTCTTAAATACAACTCACGACCAACCGTGTCAGCATAAGCTTTCATTGCAGCATCGGTTTCATACCACTTGTTACGATCCATCCATGAAGTAAATTCAGGACTAGGAGACGTATCAACTTGGGTCTGTGGAGTGTCCCGCAAACGTGTCTGCTCTTCTTTAACAAGATCAATCTTGTCGTCTAAAGCAACTACTGCTGCGGCATTGCCCTCTTCTAGGGCAGTCAATTTCTGTGCTTTCAACGATTCCAAAGCACGTTTATACTCGGTTTCTCGAACCCTAGTGTGATGAGATTGAAGGTCTTGAAGAGACTTCTTAAACTCTTTAATTGTTCGATTTTGGTCTTCAATTTTCTTGAAGAGTTCCCCACGATCAAGGAATTCACGGGCGGGACGCCATTGGTCCGGGTCACCTTCCCATTCATCTTGAGGAACCCATCCCGCATCCATAGCTTTCTGCTCTACAGGAGAGGGCTCAGTCTTTTGGGATGTATCTACACTCTTTTGTTCTACTTGAGAAACTTCTTTATCTAATTCGGCCATCTATGGCTCCTTATTTAAAAATAGCCACAACATCCTCGTCGTTGAGTAAAACAAACTCTTCGTCGGTTGCTGGGTCTTTGACAAACTTACCAGAGAATCTGGCATACGCAATTTTATCACCTTCCTCAATTGGGGAGGTGGTTCCGAAATCTCGGAATGCGGTTGCCCCAATTTTAATCACAGTTCCTGTATCTACACTTGCTTGTGCTCGTACATTGGACTCTGTGGTTGCGATCTCTATACCGGCCCTCTTGGCACGTTTATAAACATCATCAACTTCCTCTAGTTTATCCTGTTTAATAAGGATTCTGTGTAATGCGGGAATAATCATTTAGATTCTTCATCCCCTTCAAACTGAATTTCAAGCATATCATTGTATGCCTTGATTGCTCCTACAACCTCTCTATCAGAGAGTGGTTGATTACCTGCGTTGTAGGAAAGAATCTCTTTCAGCTCGTTTACACGCCCAGCTAATTGACTCATAACGACCTGTGTTACAGGATGACGTTTCCAGTCATAAAAGTCTTTTGCGTTCACTTCTTACTAGCTCCTTTAGACGGCTCTTTTGCCTTTTGTTTAGCGGCTTCGCTTTGCTGACGCATTTTCTGCTGATGAGTTTGGTCTTTCTGTACCAAATCTTGGTTCATCTTGGCCTGCTCTGTTGCAGAAAAGATGCGTTGTTTATGCACGGCCTCTGCCGCTTGAATATTAGCCATATCCTGTTTATGCTTCATTTCTTGGGCATGTTCTTGGGATTTCATGACTAATTGTAACTGCTTGTCGCGGGCATCCAACTCCATTTTCTGTTGTTGTGCCGCTGATTGCATTCCAATCTTCTGTTGCTCTAACTTGCCCTTCATCTCCATCTCAATCAGTTTAGGATCAGGTGGAGGAGGGGGCAGTTGACCTGTTTGGGCCACTTGGGGATTGAGCAACTCTTCCCAATTTGGTTGTTCTTGTGCATCCAAGATGCGCATGACAACTTTGACGGGATCAAGGACTCCTGTAGGGAGTAGTTCCATCAATCCTTGGGCCTTCAACAGCTTCTCTGTTTGGGAAACGGCAGTAGGATCGGCACCCGGCATGATATTGTGCTTAGAAAGGTCAAAGTCCTCAGGACCAACCTCCATATCTACAACATCAACATAGGTTGCTGGATTAAGGTAGAGATTATTCAGTCTAGCTAACTTAACAAACTCCTCACCTAACGAACGATATAGACGTTTGTAGACTGCGGTGAATACCTTCATGCCTTGTTCAATGGTAGCCATTGTTGTAGTAGCTGGGGTGTTTTGTCCCGGCATTTTACCTACAAAAATTTCCGCCACAGACGCCAGTTCTTTACCTGACGTAATAAGAGAACCCATCAACTGGAATAAGGTTGTAGAAGGTTCCTTACTTGGCATAGGAACGATCTGCTTTTTCAGATCATCACCCGTGCTATTAACCACTTTCCACTCACCCGGTTTGAATCTAGTCTCTCCCATACGGAGACGAAGACCCTTACCTAAGAAACCAGACTGAAGGTTATTAAGGGTACCAGAGTCAACCAACTGATTAATCAGGGTGTTAACAGACTCATTAATGGGACCTAAAAGGACTCCAAAACCAATGTCGTAGAAACCACCATCAGGATTTGGAATAAATCCAAACTTAGTATAGTACTGAATCGGATCAATACGTTTAATGTTCCCATCTTTATCAAGTTTGATAGTTGTGTCATCATACCTAGCCACAATACGTAGGACAGTTTTAGATTCCTTATGGAAGGTAACCACATAGGGTTCCTTGTAACCATCATCATCTAAATCTAGAAAAGTATGCTGCTCAATAATAGTATATGGAGTTGTCTCATCCAAAGTACTAGGGGCATTGGGAGCCACATTATCCGGTTGTGGAGCAGAGCCTAGGTCCTCATCCAACCATAATCCAGCTTGCTGTCTCTCTTTAACCTTACGAGGAGACATTTCCAGAATTTCGGAGATTCTCTCAGAATCCTTAAGATTCTTAGCCCAATAGTTTACAACCAGATTTTTAGGGAGAACAAGTTTAGAGCAATTAGTCTCGTTGAGGGGGTCCCAGTAAGTTTTCTTAAACATAGTTCCAACAATAGGAAGCATGATTAAGAGTTTATCCATATCTTCTTCCCAACCTGTCATTTCAGTTAGAAGTTGGTAGGACATGTAGATAGAAACAGCCTCAGAAACTTTGTTCTTTTCCCCTGTTGGGTCTTTCCCTACAGATTTAGCATATACAACTCGTCCGTTGGCAGGAACAAGGCTTGGGTATGCTCTAGCAGCGAACTGCATGGCAGCAGTAGACAGAAGGGGATACTTTATATTGGAAGCATTAGGCCAAGGCCACATCTTCGGCTCCACTGTCTGCTTGGCTAACTTAGTCCACTCATCTAGATGTTGTTCCCACTCTTTTCTAGATTGAAGATCAAGGTCAAAGCCCTTAGATGCCTCCGCCCCAATTTCCTTAAGTTGATCCTCCTCTAATTTTTCTGCAATATTCACATCAGCAAGAAGAGCGGCTAGAGGCTTATCAGTGGGTTCAGTCGTTTCATAATCCATAATTAGTATCCAGTTACTTCTGATCTACCTTGTTCGGCCAGATCAGACTCTTCGAGTTGTTGTTTATATTCATCCTCATCCAGTTCGATTTGAGAGGGTGCTTCAATAAGTTTATCTAGAATAAGTCCCAGATATGCAAAGGCATCTACTTGATCGTCGTTTTTACCACGCGGGAATAGCGTAAGTTCCTCTTCAAAGTCAAGAAACCAGTCTTGCCGCTTATCAACTTTAACGGCTCCCGCTCTCGTACGAGCTTGTATTGAACGTGCCCGTGTAGGTTTATCTGTACTTGGAGCAATCGGCAGGAGGGAGATAAAATCACCCGTTTCAAGCATCCGCTGCCTAAGAAACGGCCCAATAGACTTTTCAATCTGGCCCTTTTCCATCGATATGGCAATAGGATCATAGATGCGTTGTAACGAGAGTAAGGTTTCCACGATCTCTTGGCTGTCCATACGCTCCCTAATAACGCGGAAGATGTGCAAAATCCCATTTTCGTTGGTTCCACCTACAATAAAGACAGAGTAGTCAGCCGTTTCTGCTTGAGAAACAGCTAAATCGGAGGCTACATAGAAATTAAAGTGCTTTTTCCAATCTTGTTTCTGTAAAAGAACATGATCTTCTTCAGTAAAATCCAAAAGGTCAGATTTTCTGAAGTAAGAAAGGCTTTCATCAATGGGAATATTCAGATATTCCTGAGAATACACATCTGGAAGACCTTGATCTACGAATTCTTGTCGTTTTGTTACAAAGAATTCTTTGTCATAGCGTTCAGGCCAAAGTATTTCGCTGTAGTCGTTAGTATGCGCTCTGTATTTAACCGCCACCCAGCTTGGTTTTTTCTTTGTGGAGTAACTTCTAAGGGACTCGACAACTGTATATTTGTCTGATCTCTTAGGCATAACAGATTCAAGGAGCGAATCGTTGTGGAGGATAGTCCCCACGTATCGGACAATTCCTTTGTACGATCTGCAAGGTAATAGTGCTCCATAAAACCACCTCTTAAACTTCTGTCTGCGCTCCTTATTTAGAACGATCTCATCATTTTCCAGATCATCACAGACGATCAAGTCTGGACGCTTATTGTTCCACTTAAGTCCCCGAACCTTCTGTTCAGAACCCTTAGCGGATATACGGAACAAATGGCCATCTTCGCACATGCAAACAAAGTCATCTTCCGTTTCTTTGATAAATTCCTTGATCTTGAACAGACTACGCAGTTGCTCATTTTCAAGGAGTTCCTTTTTGATATCCCCTAGGAACTGTACAGCTTGAGAGATAGTATCCGATACAATCAGGACGTACTCTCGTTCACGGAAGCATACAGCAGCTAGGGTATAAGTGTGTGTGAGGGCGGTAGTCTTTGCGTGCATCCGGGGGGCAGCAATAGCTACCAAAGGATGTGGCTCACAGAAAAGCCTCCACCACTCCTCATGGCAATCAGGGGATTGAACCGGAGAGTCGAAGGTCTTTTGCAGTAAAGAGGCAGAGAAGCCCTTGATGATATCCGGGGTAAGAAACATTTAGCGTTTCCAGACTGGGGGTTTGATAGTCCCAGTATGTGTCAAAACATAAAGACTGGAATGATAAGGCCAGTTATCAATTCGCTTGGCAAACTCAAACAGAGCCTTAACAATAGCTACTGGGTCCATCACTTCTTAGCAGCACGCTGTTTACGGCGGGCTTCCTTTTCGAGATTGGTCTTTTCAGAGGTAACCCTGAGATTGGTCTTGGAGTTAGAACCACCCTTAACAAGTTCCTTTTTATGATCAACTTGTCTGGGGTCCCCCACTTTCAATCCCATGTCCTTCCGGGCCGCATTCCTCTCCGCCCGATCCTTCACCCGATTCGGCTTCGAGGTCTTCTCCCACTGAAGCTCCCTCTTGTAATCCCTCTTTCCATTACGTTGAAAAGGCATTTGATTTCTCCAAGTTTTGTTTCTCTGGTATTACTTGTACATTAGACCAAATGTGTAAACCACAAACATTTTGATTGATTAAAGGCACAATATGGTCTACATGCCATTTAAATCCAAATAAAGAGTTACGTAAACATCTAAGAGAGTGTGCTTCTGTAACAACAAACTGGGTTAGTTCGTCATAAAACCGAGCTTGTTTTGCTCTTGTTGCTCGCAGATTAGCCTTATCCCTATAATACTGTTTACGACTCTCCTCTGTATGTTTATTCCTTTGAAGAATTCCCACCTTCTTCAGGTACCACTTCCGACTCGCTTCCCTTTTGTAGGTCAACTTCTCTGACAGAGAAAGGTTCTGAAAGCTCACTTTCCCATGGGGATTCGGTTTCCCCTTCTGAAATGGCATCTGTAATCTCCTTAGATTCAACGTCTATAGCCTCAGTTTTGGCTGTTTCTTTATTTTGCCACTTAGCGAATTCCATCGCCAGAGTCTTTAATTGTTCAGTAACAGAAACCTGAGATACCTGAGCAGTCTCAGTTTCTTCCTTTCTAAGCACCTGTTGGCGACCTAGGAAGTCTGTGGTTACTTTAGCAGCATCCTTCATAGAGACGGGTTGACGGAAGATTTTTCCATTAACAACCTTAATATCCCCATTTTCCAGTCTATCCAACGTAGCGTCCATAGAACGCTCAATGATCTTGGATAGTTTGTTGTCTACCGCAATGTTCTGGGTAGCACGAATTTCGTTCTCAAGGTCTTTCCACCACGGCTGGAGTTTCCACTGCCTAATCAGGGCATAATCCACATTTGTAGACACGGACACCAGTTTCATGTTACCTAGGACTAGGTACTGGGAAACAACCTCGATTTTCTTCTCTAAAGGCCAAACCTGGTATTTTCTGTGTTTTCTGGTTAAATTCCCCAGTTTCACATTTTCCAGTTGTTGGCGTAAAGCCTTAGACTCCTCGTTTACAGGCTGTGTAGGCTCGTTCAAGGGATTGGACATAAGTAAGGAACTCTCCTAATTGTTCTTTGGGGATAATTACCACAGGAGAATCTTCTGCCATCAAAGCCTCTACCGAGATGAGGCTATCATCCAAGTGAGGACGGGAAAAGAATCCTGCTCCAGCAGCAATAATTACCGCCAGTAGGAAACTCACTATCGTTCGTTTTGCAGGCATGGAATACTCCTTTATTGTCATAGACAATATTGTCTACCCTAATATTATACCATAATAATTGTATAAAGTCAATATATTTATATAAAATATTTATAAATATATTTCTTGTAATTATAGAAATATATGTTATAATAA
>JAEHJW020006932.1_pt1 | contig 11792 bp, 13 predicted proteins | sample 9271431 | NCBI WGS metagenome assembly JAEHJW02
AGGTCTCTATACCTAAGATCGGCGCGGCGTCCTTTAGGGTTGCCTGCACGCCATAGCGCGTGTGCCCGCAGCATGCGGTTCAGTTCGTCTTGTGTAAGTTTGCTCATGTCAGCCTGCAAAAGTAGCGGCGAGCAGTTGCAGATACTCGCGCTCGGCGGGGGTGACGTCGGTGGGGTTCAGGCGGATATATGTTCTTGATAGTGATATGACACCGGCAACGTTGAGCGTGTTGTGAAGATACACATCACGATCCCCCATGTAGCCTATGTGATGTGCGTCTCTCGGACTGCACCAGGCATTGGTGAAGTCTGCGCCGGTGAAGGTGGCGTTGGTGAAGTTGGCGCGGATGAGTTCGGCGCCGGTGAAGTTGGCGCCGGTGAAGTCGGTGCAGGTCAAGTCGGCGCCGGTGAAGTTGGCGCGGGTGCAGTTGGTGCCGGTGAAGTCGGTGCAGGTCAAGTCGGCGCCGGTGAAGTTGGCGCGGGTGCAGTTGGTGCCGGCGAAGTTTGTGTTGGCAAGGTTTGCATCGGTCAGAAGGGCGTAGGTGCAGTCGGCGCCGGCAAAACTCAAGCCGCTCAGGTCTCTATACCTAAGGTCAATACGGCGGCCCTCGGGGTCGTCTGCGCGCCATAGCGCGTGCAGGCGCAGTATGCGGTTCAGTTCGTCTTGTGTAAGTTTGCTCATGTCAGCCTGCAAAAGTAGCGGCGAGCAGTTGCAGATACTCGCGCTCAGCGGGGGTAACGTCGATGGGGTTCAGGCGGATATATGTTCTTGATGGTGATATGACACCGGCGATATTCAGTGTGTTGTGCAGGTATACCTCGCGGTTGCCCATATAGCCGATATGGCGTGCGTCTCTCGGACTGCACCAGGCATTGGTGAAGTCTGCGCCGGTGAAGGTGGCGTTGGTGAAGTTGGCGCCGATGAAGTTGACGCCGGTGCAGTTGGCGCCGGTGAAGTTGGCGCCGGTGCAGTTGGCGCCGGAGAAGTCGGTGTAGGGCAAGTTGGTGCCGGTGCAGTTGGCGCCGGTGAAGTTTGTGTTGGCAAGGTTTGCATCGGTCAGAAGGGCGTAGGTGCAGTCGGCGCCGGCAAAACTCAAGCCGCTCAGGTCTCTATACCTAAGATCGGCGCGGCGTCCTTTAGGGTTGCCTGCACGCCATAGCGCGTGTGCCCGCAGCATGCGGTTCAGTTCGTCTTGTGTAAGTTTGCTCATGTCAGCCTGCAAAAGTAGCGGCGAGCAGTTGCAGATACTCGCGCTCAGCGGGGGTAACGTCGATGGGGTTCAGGTAGATGTGCGCGCTGGAGGCGGAGAGTACCCCAACGACATTCAGTGTGTTGTGCAGATACACCTTACGGTTGCCCATGTAGCCGATGTGGCGTGCGTTTCTCGGGCTGCACCAGGCAGCGGTGAAGTTGGCGCCGGTGGTAATTGCGTCAGTGAAGTTGGTTCGGATGCAGTTGCTGCCGGTGAAGTTGGCGCCGGTGCAGTTGGCGCCGGTGAAGTTGACGTAGGGAACACGAGCACGGGTGCAATCGGCACCAGTGAAGTTGGCGCCGACGCAGTTGGCGCTGGCGAGATATGCGTAAGTGATATCAGCACCGGCAAAACTCAGGCCGCTTAGATCTTTGCCCCTAAGATCGGCGCGGCGTCCTTTAGGGTTGCCTGCACGCCATAGCGCGTGCAGGCGCAGTATGCGGTTCAGATTACCCTGGGTAAGTTTGCTCATGTCAGCCTGCAAAAATAGCGGCGAGCAGTTGCAGATACGCGCGCTCATCGGGGGTGACGTCGATGGGGTTCAGGAGGATGTATGCGCTGGAGGCGTAACGTATTCCGGTGATGTTGAGCGTGTTGTGCAGATACACCTTACGGTTGCCCATGTAACCGATGTGGCGTGCGTCTTTGGGACTGCACCGGGCATAGGTGAAGTTTGCGCCGGTGGTAATGGCGTTAGTGAAGTTGGCGCGGATGAAGTTGGCGCCGGCGAAGTTGGCGCCGGTGCAGTTGGCGCCGGTGAAGTTGGCGCCGGTGAAGTTGGCGCCGGAGAAGTCGGTGCAGGTCAAGTCGGCGTCGGTGAAGTTGGTATTGTTACAGGCGGCGCCGGGGAAGTTGGCTCCGGGGATATGGGCGGCGGCAAGACTCAAGTCGCTTAGGTCTCTATACCCAAGGTCAATACGGCGGCCGTCGTAGTTGCCCGTGCGCCGCAGCGCATATAACCGCAGCGTGCGATCCAGTTCGTCTTGTGCAGGTTTGTTCATCTCATTGCTCCGTTCTTGTGTAAGTTTGTCCATCTCATTGCTCCGGTATTGTGCAGGTTTGTCCATCTCGTTGCTCCGGTATTGTGCAGGTTTGTTCGTCTCGTTGCTCCGGTATTGTGGTGCCCTGGCATGGGCGGGCGTCAACCGCCCATGCCGCTCTCGTGGTTGAATGCTTGGGTTATGTGTTCATTTGTCGGCACCCCGCGGCGCTGGTGTGCAGCGGTTCGGGGCAGCGGCATGGTTCAGGCTCCACCAGGTTGATGGCAGAACGTCCCAAGGCATCTAGCGTCATCGGTCCCTTAGGGCGGGCACCCTAAGTCGCCTGGCATAGATAGGCTCACAATGTCAAAGAGCAGTCGGAGCAAACCGGGCCCACCGCGGAAAGCGGCGAACCAGGGGCGACCTGACCCGTCCATTATAGCATAGTGCATGGTTGGTGTCAATAGCTGCTAGCGAGATATAGTAAGAATCTCGGTTTCGTATAGGTTCGAGAGGTTCGTTTCGGCAAAATGACCAGAAACGGCGGGGGCGATTTCGAAAACCTAAAGAAATCAATGTGTTAGTGTTAGTATAAGTTCTATAAGTTAGATAAATATAATATATACCCCCAAAAAATTGAACAAAGACTTTTTTGGGCGGGCGGGCACGTGCCGTCTAATATACTCTCTAAATCCTAGGAAGCTTGCAATTTCGCCAAAACGCGAACTTTAAGAATTTATCTGTAAGATCAAGGGCTTACACGGATTCAAAAAATAACTTATTGGAACTTATTGAACTTATAACTTATTCAGTAGTGTATAATAGCGTATGTTTAGAATGTTCGGATCGGAAAACGCCGAACTTTATACTTCGCGGGTTCCGCGCAGCGCGGTCGCCTGGATGAAGCGCAACGCTGCTGAGACAACTAGTGTCAGCGATCTTAGGGCGCGGACCTAAGCTGCCGAACTTATTTGGAGCGGGGCAACGCGACGCTGCTGAGACAACTAGTGTCAGACACCGAACTTATTTGGAGTGGGGCAACGCGACGCTGCTGAGACAACTAGTGTCAGACACCGAACTTATTTGGAGTGGGGCAATGAAACCCCGGAACGAAAAAAGCCGCGTCCCGAAGGACGCGGCTTGGTAGTCACTTGTCCAGTCCGTAGGCCGCCAAGACCTTGGTCAGATCATGCTGAAGTCCGGCCGCGTGTTCCTGCGACAAGGAGCCGTCCGGGTTCTCGGCCTGCAAGACCTTGGCGATGCGCTTCAGCATTTCGCCGCCCTTGGCGACCAGGTAATCGTGATCATTCTTGACCACGCGCGCTTCGGGCGAGTTGCCGCGGTTCACGTATTCCGTGAGCCACTTGCGCCAGTTGCTGATTTGACTGGTCACGGAACCGTTCCACGACGTGCCCGTGCCCCCCTTCTGCGTGCCCGCGATGATTTTCTTCGGCCCCACGGTGTCATCCAGATAGTCGGCCAGGTCCTGCCCTTCCAGACGCTTCTCCTTCAGCTTGACAACCCGCGCCGCCATTCCCTTGAGATTCGCCCAGTGCGGCGCATTCGACCCGTTGCGCGGCGCCTTCATGTCATTCGGTTTGACCCCCTGATCAACGAAGAACGCACACAGCTTGTCGCGGGTGGTCGCGGCCGCCTTGTCGGCGGAATTGGCACTCAGCGCCAGCGCAACCGCACTGTCCATATCAAACACGATAGCGGTTTCCATAGGCGATTCCCTTTCCTTGGATACAGGAAGCGTCATTGCTTCCGTGTAACAAGATATATCAGGATATGTTAGGCGATGATAGCTAACTAGCGCCGTGCGCGGGGATTGTTTGGGGCGATTCGGGGGTTATGTGACCCCCACCGGGGTGGGGAGAGGGGTAGGGGGGGCGGCTGCGCCGCTCTATGTATACTACTATTCCAACCAAACGATATGAATTTCGATACAACATAGTATAATAGCATATAATAACGCATATTTCTACCCCAACCCCGGCAAGACAACGTATTGCTACTCCACCCAGTCAAGACAACGTATTGCTACCCCACCCAGTCAAGACAACGTATTGCTGCCCCACCCAGTCAAGACAACGTATTGCTGCCCCACCCCGTCAAGACAACGTATTGCTGACCATAGCCAAGCAACATGCCACCACCCCACATGTCGAGGTTACGTCAGCGCCGGGTTGACCCCACCCACCCCAGGGGCGTATCATCCGTAATCATGGCAATACAGGTGGAACCAGAGGCATATATACCCATGGACCGCGAGGATGACATCGAGTTTCAGCAGCTCGTGTCTGGCGCGGCGTCCACAGCCACGCTTCTGGCGGACGCCGGACTTGCGTTCATCCCGGATGATACCGATCTGGATGAGGCACGGGCCCTGGTGCAGGATTACGCGGCGGACCCCCTGCAGCTGCAGGCCACGGCAACAGCAGGGTCGATAGGGAAGATGACACCCGCATCGCTGATCCTTGCGGGAGAGATCCTGAAGGAATGGTCGCACAGGATCGTGCAGGATTCCATGCATATCCGGCACCTTGTCACGAACAAGCTGATCGTGGAGACGGACAATCCGGATCCGAAGGTGCGGTTGAAAGCCATGGAGCTGCTGGGCAAGATCTCGGATGTCGGACTGTTCTCCGAGAAGTCGGAAGTGACCGTGACACACAGATCGACAGATGACCTGCGCGAGAGCCTGCGTGCCAAACTCGCGCGCCTGGTGAACCCGACTACCACGGATGCGTCGTGACGGATGTTGGTGTGTTGAACGACGAGGAGCTCGAACTCCTTCTTGCGAACATCGACAAACTTGATGCCGATGAGATTGCCGAGATGGACCGTATGGTCGAGGAGCTCGCACGGCGCAGGCACGTGCAGAACCTCCGGGACGATCTGATAGCATTTTGCAGGCATATGCAGCCGGACTACAAGGTCGGGCGGCACCACAGGATCATCGCCAGGGAGCTTATGGACCTGGAATGTGGCTCCGGGGGACGCCTGTGCGTCTCGGTTCCGCCACGACATGGAAAGAGCCAGCTTGCGTCCATATACTACCCGGCGTGGTTTCTCGGAAGAAACCCGGGGAAGAAGGTCATGACCGTGAGCCATACGGCAGACCTCGCAGTGGACTTCGGCAGGAAGGTGCGAAACCTCATCGACACCCCGGAGTATCGGCAGGTATTCCCGAACGTCACGCTGTCCGCAGACTCCAAGTCAGCCGGAAGATGGGATACGAACTTTGGCGGTACGTTCTACGCCACCGGGGTGGGCTCCTCCCTGGCCGGGCGCGGTGCCGACCTTCTCATAATCGACGATGCGCATTCGGAACAGGACATCCTCAACGGAAACTTTCAGGTGTTCGAAAGGGCGTACGACTGGTTCCGGTTCGGTGCCCGCACCAGACTCATGCCGGGAGGCCGCGTGGCCATCATATCCACGAGATGGCACATGGATGACCTTATCGGGCGGCTTATCCGGGACATGACGCAGGATCCGGATAGCGACCAGTATAATATAGTGGAATTTCCGGCCATCATCGAGGTGCAGACCCAAGACCCCCTCACCGGGGTGCCCGTGACGGAGCAGAAGCCGTTATGGCCGGAGTTCTTCGATCTTCCGGCGTTGCTTCGCACCAAGGCGTCGATGCCGACCTACCAGTGGAATGCGCAGTACCAGCAGTCCCCCACGTCGGAAGAGGCTGCGCTGGTAAAGCGCGAGTGGTGGAAGATATGGAAGAAGGAGAAACCGCCCGCGGTCGAGTATGTCATCATGTCTCTGGACGCCGCTGCGGAGTCTCACAACCGCGCGGACTTCACGTCCCTGACCACATGGGGAGTGTTCCATGACGACGAGACCAACACCAAGGCCATCATCCTGCTGAACGCTGTCAAGAAGCGCGTGGAGTTCCCGGAACTCAAGGACATGTGCATGGCCGAGTACAAGCACTGGGAACCCGATGCATTCATTGTCGAAAAGAAATCATCCGGAACCGCGCTGTTCCAGGAGTTTCGTCGTGCAGGGCTCGTCGTGCAGGAGTATACTCCGCACAGAGGGTCCGGAGACAAGACCGCGCGGTTGAACTCCGTGGCCGATATCATACGGTCCGGGAGAGTGTGGGTGCCGGAAACCCGGTGGGCGGAAGATCTCGTCGAAGAAATTGCCGGGTTTCCGTTCGCCGCGAACGACGACCAGGTGGACTCCTGCGTCATGGCACTCATGCGGTTCCGGAATGGCGGGTTCATCACGCTGGATACGGACGAGCCCTACGACGAACTGCCTTACAGGCGTGTAACAGAGGGATACTACTGATGCCCAGGATATATGAGCGGTTGGTGGGACAGCTCCGGGCAAAAGGCATGCCGACGGCAAAAGCGCATGCCGTGGCCGCCAGCGCCCTGCAAAAGGCGGGAGACCTCAAGAAGGGCACGCTGGAACTGACCGAGAAGGGCAGGAAACGACAGGCCATGGGTGCCGCTGGCCGTGCCAAGGACCGGGCGGCACATGCCAGTTCCGGGCACACCCCGGAGGACTATGCATACAATGCACGCACCAACAGGGCTACGTTGAAAAAGAAACCGTAGACTGTTAGGCTGCAATGGCACTTGCAATGGGGGCTCCACATATGGCCGACGAACCGCTGATCGAGGAAGACCCCGCAGACCCCGGGTATCCTGACACAGCCAACGCGACGACGACGCAGGAGGATGACGGCAGTATCACGGTCGAGTTCGGCGAACCCGCGGATGCGCTGGACGTCGTGCCGGATATCCCGCATGACGCCAACCTGGCTGACTATATGGACGAGGCCGAGCTTTCGCGGGTCGCCTCCACGCTGGTGTCTGCGTTCGAGGCCGACAAGCAGAGCCGCAGGGACTGGGCGGAAGCCTACATGCGTGGTCTGGACCTTCTTGGCATGAAGATCGAGGACCGGCAGCAGCCATGGGTAGGGGCGTCCGGGGTGTTCCATCCGATGCTGACAGAAGCCGTGGTCCGGTTCCAGGCGCAGGCAATGGGCGAGTTGCTCCCGGCGTCAGGCCCCGCCAAGTCCAAGATCATGGGCAAGGCATCCACCGAGAAGGTAGAACAGGCACAGCGCGTGCAGAACGAGCTGAACTACCAGATCACGGAGCGGATGCCGGAGTATCGCGACGAGATGGAGCAGATGCTGTTCAAGCTTCCGCTCGCTGGGTCCGCGTTCAAGAAAGTGTATTACGACCCCGTTCTGGAACGCCCGGTGTCCGTGTTCGTGCCGGCGGAAGACTTCGTCACGTCCTATGGCACGTCGAACTTGCGGACCTCCCCCCGGTATACGCATGTCATGCGCAAGACGGACAACGAGATTCGCATCATGCAGGTGGACGGGTTCTATTCGGACTTCGAATTGACTCCGGCCGTCGCGGAAAGCTCTGAAATCGGAGACAAGTACGACGACATGGAGGGAGTCAGAAGCACCGTGGAGGACGACCCGCGGCGCGTCTTGCTGGAAATGCATGTGGATCTGGACCTCCCGGAACCATTCGACGATCCGCAAGGCATCCTCAGACCCTATGTGGTGACAATCGACAAATCCAGCCGCAGGATCCTGTCCATCCGGCGCAACTGGTATGAAGACGACCCGCGCAAGCTGAAGCGGATGCACTTCGTTCATTACCCGTATCTTCCTGGCATGGGGTTCTATGGTACCGGGCTGACCCACCTTATCGGTGGGCTGGCCAAGAGTGCGACGTCTATCCTGCGGCAGCTCATCGACGCGGGCACTCTGGCCAACCTGCCGGCGGGGCTCAAGGCGCGGGGCATGCGCATCAAGGGGGACGACACTCCCATCATGCCGGGAGAGTTCCGGGATGTCGACGTGCCGGGAGGGACCATCAAGGACAACTTGGCGTTTCTTCCGTACAAGGAGCCGTCAGCTACGCTGTATCAGCTGCTCGGCAACGTCGTGGAAGAAGGAAGGCGCATCGGGTCCGTTGCGGACCTGAAGATCAGCGACATGAGCGCGCAGGCGCCGGTTGGTACTACGTTGGCGCTGCTGGAAAGATCCATGAAGGTCATGTCAGGCGTCCAGGCCAGACTCCACGCAGCAATGAAAACGGAGCTACGGCTTCTGGCCCGGATCATCACCGACTACATGCCACCGGAGTACGACTACATGGTGGATGACAAGGCCGATTACAGTCGGCAGGAAGACTTCGATGATCGAAAGGTCGACATCATCCCGGTGTCGGACCCGAACGCATCGACCATGGCGCAGCGCATCATGCAGTATCAGTCCGCGCTGCAGTTGGCTGCACAGGCTCCACAGCTTTATGATATGGGGAAACTGCACAAGCAGATGCTGGACGTTCTCGGAATCCAGGGCGCCGCGGACATCATCAAGCTTCCGGGAGACATCAAGCCGTCTGATCCGATTGCCGAAAACATGGCCATGCTGAAACAGGAACCCGTGAAGGCATTCCTGTATCAGGACCACGACGCGCACATCAAGACGCACACGGCAGCTATCCAGGATCCCAAGCTGCAGCAGATCATCGGGCAGTCTCCGTTCGCATCCGCAATTCAGTCGGCGATGATGGCGCATATCACGGAACATGTAGCCTACAAGTATCGTGCCGATATCGAGGCGAATCTGGGGGTGGCACTGCCTCCGGAGGGGACTCCGCTGCCGGAGGATATCGAGATCGAGCTTTCCCGGCTTGTTGCGCAGGCTGCATCCAAGCTGCTCGACAAGGACAAGGCGGAAGCCGCAGCGCAAGCCGCGGCCGCACAGCAGGCAGACCCGCTCACGCAGATCCAGCAACGTGACATCGCGCTTCGAGAGAAGGAGCTGGAACACAGGATCAAGATGGACATGAGCCGGTTGGCTGTGGACGCCATGAAGACGGAGGCTGGAAACGAGATCAAGCGCGAGCAGATCGACGCGCAGGATCGCCGTGCCGGAGCACAGGTCGCGGCCACACTGGCTACCACCGCAGTGCAGACGCAAAACAAGTCACAGAGCGACGCGTCGCGACTGGCCGTGGATGTCGTGAAACACCTGGCCACGGAAAATGCGAAAACACGTGCCGCTGATATGGGTAACAAGAAATGAACCCGTTATTCGACGCATTCAGGGAACACATGTTCGCCAGGCGGCGTGCATTGCGGGACGCGATCGCGGAGGGCGCCCCGTCGGACTACGCCAAGTATAAAGAGATGGTAGGACAGCTACTCGAAATCGAACGCGCGCTATCCGAACTGAAGGATTTGGAAGTCCTTTACGCCGAGCAATAAGTTATTGTAATATCCCATCACGCGGAACACCCCGCGCAGGGTGCTGTGGGCCCTATGCCACTGCAGGAGATGCCATGTACGCTGTAGACAAGCTATCGCCAGATACTCTGGCCAAACTTCCGACCCCTACAGGATTTCATTTGCTTATCGCCACCCCGGAAGTGAAACAGGCCACCGCGGGGGGCGTCATCCTGCCAGACGGACACAGAGATCGTGAAGGTACCGCCGCCATCCTGGGGTTGGTTCTGGCCGTAGGGCCGGATGCATACTCGGATACCAGCCGGTTCCCCAATGGGCCGTGGTGCAAGGAAGGCGACTGGGTGATCTTTCGGTCATATAGCGGAACCAGGGTAAAATACGGGAAACAGGAGTTTCGTCTGATCAATGACGACACCGTGGAAGCCATTGTGGCTGACCCTGTTGGATGGAGCAGAGCATGAGCGATACCTCGGACGACACCGATCTTCCCGATACTTCTACGGATATCGAAGTAGAGATCCCCGAAGACACCGCCGCACAGGGTACTGCGGAGCCTAAAGCGCCAAACGAACCGGAAAACAGCGCCGATTCCGGAGCCAGTGACGATGACCTTGCCGGATATTCCGACAAGGTCAGGAAGCGCATCAACAAGCTGACATATGAACGCGCGGAAGAGCGGCGCAAGAACGCCGCGATTGCGGCGGAACGAGACGAGGCCATCAATTACGCCAAATCCGTACACGCAGAAGCGGAACGGCTCCGTAAAATCGTGGAACAAGGCGAGCCTGTGCTCATCAACCAGGTGAAGCAGCGGCTGGAATCGCAGCTGGCGCAGGCTCAGGCCAAGTGGCAGCAGGCATACGAGGCGGGAGACAGCGCGGCGCTGGCGCAGGCGACCACGGAAGTGTCCCGTATTACCGCAGAGAAGGCGCGGGTCGACGCAATGCCGGCGCGCAAGCCGGGTCCGGCGCTGGCGCCGCCGCCGGTACCGGCGGCAGATATGCAGCCGGACGCCAAGCTCTCGGAATGGACTGCGCGCAACCCATGGTTTACCAGTAACCCAAGGATGCGAGGGTTCGCATTGGGGGTCCACGAAGAGCTTATCGACGCAGGAGTTGATCCTAACAGCGATTCATACTATGCTCGTATAGAGAGTGCTGTGAAACAGCAGTTTCCGGACAAGTTCGACGCGGGGGTTTCAGACGAGCGTGCCCCACGTAGAGCGGCTTCCGTGGTGGCCCCGGCCAGTAGAGATACTGGAGTTGCACCACGCAAAGTGACGCTGTCAGCCTCGGAGGTGGCCATCGCCAGGCGCCTTGGGGTTACACCAGAGCAGTATGCGGCGCACAAACTCAAACTGAAGGTCTGAAGCAATGGCTCCTCGTGCACCAAGAACGACTCAAACCCGCGAAGCGACTTCGCGTGGTGGCTCGTGGAAACGGCGGGACATGCTTCCGACGCCCGATCCGAGACCTGGACTGAAATTCCGTTGGGTACGCACTTCCATGCTGGCGGAAAGTGATACCAAGAACGTGTCGTCCCGATTTAGGGAAGGGTACACGCCGGTCAAGGCCAAGGACTACCCAGAGTTGATGGCCATTTCGGACCATCAGTCCCGTTTCCCGGAGAATGTGGAAATCGGCGGGCTACTGCTGTGCAGTATCCCGGAAGAAGTCGCGCAAGAACGTATCGACGGGCAGGAGATGTTGGCCAATGGCCAGATCGAAGCGGTCGACAACAGTTACATGCGCGAGTCGGACCCGCGGATGCCGGTGCTCAGACCTGAGCGCAAGACGCGTATCTCGTTTGGGGAAGGCTGAGCCTTTCCTGTCCCGGAACCGTTTGTAGGAGACTAGGCAATGTCCTCTGTCGCAACAGGCTACGGGCTCAAACCGCTCAATCTCATCGGCGGTCAGCCCTACAATGGCGGTGCTATCCGCGAAATCAAGGTCGCAGCCAACAACGCGGCTGCCATCTTCAATGGCGATCTTGTCGTCCTTTCTTCCGCCGGGCTTCCTTCGGCGGTGTCGTCGTCTCCCGTCGCAGTCAAGATCCCGGTTACGTCAGCAGACGCTACTCCCGGCATCATCGGCGTCTGCGTCGGTGCCCGGTACGTTAACGCGTCCACGAAGCAGCCGGTCTACAACAACTATCTTCCGGCGAACCTCATTACTGGGGGCGCTACGGATGTGTGGTTGCTGGTCGCTGACGACCCTGACATGCTGTTCCAGATCAAGGGCAGTGAGGCGCTGGGGACGTTCAATTCGGGCACCAACGGGTCCGGCTGGCCTGGAGCCATCGGC